>ENA-UOJL01000131-UOJL01000131.1-human-gut-metagenome-genome-assembly--contig:-P47-NODE-131-length-117134-cov-87.197234_pt1 | contig 117134 bp, 95 predicted proteins | sample MGYA00242347_ERZ723894 | MGnify/ENA metagenome assembly ERZ723894
GCGTTCCAGAAGAAGTATAACCTGACGGCGGACGGCGTGGCGGGCAGCGAAACGCTTAAAAAGCTCGACAGCGCGTACAAGAACGCAGACAGCGACAAGGACGACGATTCGCTCCGCATGGGCGACAGCGGCAGCGCCGTCAAGGACTTGCAGACGAAGCTGAAGAAGCTGGGCTATTACGACGGCACGGTGGACAGCACGTTTGGTTCGGGCACATACGCGGCGGTCAAGGCGTTTCAGAAGAAGTATAACCTGACGGCGGATGGCGTGGCGGGCAGTGAAACGCTCAAAAAGCTCGACAGCGCGTACAAGAACGCGGACAGCGACAAGGATGACGACTCGCTCCGCAAAGGCGCAACCGGCAGCGCGGTCAAGGATTTGCAGACGAAGCTGAAAAAGCTTGGCTTCTACAACGCCTATGTCGATGGCAGCTATGGCGATACGACGGTTGCGGCGGTCAAGGCGTTCCAGAAGGAGTATAACCTGACGGCGGACGGCGTAGCGGGCAGCGAAACGCTCAAAAAGCTGGACAGCGCGTACAAGAACGCGGACAGCGACAAGGACGACGGCTCGCTCCGCAAAGGCGCAACCGGCAGCGCGGTCAAGAATTTGCAGACGAAGCTGAAAAAGCTCGGCTTCTACAACGCGTCCATTGACGGCGATTATGGCGATACGACGGTTGCGGCGGTCAAGGCGTTCCAGAAGAAGTATAATCTGACGGCGGATGGCGTGGCGGGCAGCGAAACGCTCAAAAAGCTCGACAGCGCGTACAAGAACGCGGACAGCAATACCAGCACCGATGACGATTCGCTCCGCAAGGGCGCAACCGGCACGGCAGTCAAGACGCTGCAGACCAACCTGAAGAAGCTGGGCTTCTACACGGCGTATGTCGACGGTTCGTTCGGCGCGACGACCGAGAGCGCCGTCAAGGCATTCCAGAGGAAGTACGGACTGACGGCGGACGGCGTGGCAGGCAGCGCGACGCTCAAGAAGATTGAATCCGCCGTGGCGAGCGCCAGCAGCGGCAAGATTACCACCGAGCGACTGGACTGGTTCAATGGCGGCAAGTACGTCATCCCGAACGGCGCTGTATTCCAGATTAAGGACGTCAGCACGGGGCTGATTTTCTCCGCGCGCCGGCAGAGCGGCGGCAACCATATGGACGCCGAGCCGCTGACGGCGGAAGATACCGCGATTCTCAAGAAAATCAACGGCGGCACGTTCAGCTGGCGCCGCCGCGCAGTGCTGGTGAAGTACAACGGGCATGTGTATGCCGCGTCGATTTACTCCGAACCCCACGGCACAAACACAATTCTGGACAACAACTTCGATGGGCAGTTCTGCCTGCACTTCTACGGCAGCAAGACCCACGGTACAGACCGTGTGGATGCAGATCACCAGAAGTGCGTGGAACAGGCCATGAAGGCGACTTGGTAAAAATCCCAGTCAAAGGGCAAAGCAATGGGCACTGCTGCAGCGCGGCAGTGCCTTTTTGCGCACATCCGAAATCATCCGCCGATGCCCTATTGACAAATCGCCCAAAATCCATACAATAAAATTGCGGCTGAAATCATTCATTTTTCATTCATTCCGATGGACAGCCGAGGACAAGAGAGAGAGGAAAGTACCATGTTCGGATTTCGACCCGACGGACGGCGCGTGTCGTCCATTGACCCCATCGTCGGCATTACGCCGTACCTGATGCCCATGCGCTGCGACGCGCAGGTTTTCCTGCAGCACCGCGTGGACTATGAGCTGCTGACGCGCTACATTGCGGCGCAGGCGGCGAAGGGCGAGAAAATCACGTTCATGCAGATTATTACCGCCGCGTTCGTCCGCACTGTGTCCCAGCACCCGGAAATCAACCGCTTCATCCTCAATAAGCAGTTCTTCGCGCGGAACATGTGCGCCGTGTCCTTCACGATGCTCAAGAACCCGCAGAACGCCGAAATGGGCGAGACGGCGGTGAAGGTGAAGTACGACCTGACCGACACCATCTACGATGTGCGCGACCGCATGGAAAAGGTCATCAACGCTAACCGCGGCGAGGACAAGAAGAACTTTGCGGATAAGCTGGCGAAAGCGGTGCTGGTCGTGCCGGGTCTGGCAACGGGCATCGTCGCGCTGGTTCGCCTGCTTGATCGCTATGGGCTCTGCCCCGGCGCACTGCTGGACGAGCTGCCCTTCCATACCAGCATGTATATCACCAACAACGCCTCCATCGGCCTGCATCACGTCAACCACCACATCTACAACTTCGGTTCGGTTACGCTGTTCTTCGGCATGGGTACCGTGGAGAAGGTTGCCGTGGTGGAGAAGGGCGAGGCGCGCATGAAGCGCTTCCTGCCCATCGGCATCACGGCGGATGAGCGCGTCTGCTCCGGCGCGCACTACGCGGCGTTCTTCGGCACGATGTCGTATCTGCTCAATCATCCGGAAGAACTGGAGAAGCCGCCGGAATCCGTCCGCTTTGACGAAAAGTGCGAATACCACGTCCCGAAAGTTGGCGAGCAGCCGGCGAAGAAGCAGAAAAAGCAGCAGAAAGCCACGGTTCAGGCGTAAATCAGCAGGAAAAAACGCATGATACGTCGAAATCCTCCGTTGCAGCGCATTCCTTGAAACGGGAGTGCAGAAGAACGGAGGATTTTTTTCATGCAGAATGTAGGTATTGTCGGCTTGGGGCTGATTGGCGGGTCACTCGCGAAAACCATCAAGCTCCACACGCCGTACACGGTTTATGGCACGGACAAGAATGCGGACACGATGCGCCGCGCGTTCCTGATGGAGGCGATTGACGGCGAACTGACGGCGGAGACGCTGCCGCAGTGCGATGTTGTGCTGATCTGCCTGTACCCGCAGGGGATTATCGACTATGTGACCGCGCACGCGGCGGACTTTAAGCCCGACAGCCTTGTGATTGACTGCGGCGGCGTGAAGCAGGTGATTTGCGATGCACTGTTTCCCGTATCACAGCGGTATGCGTGGCATTTCATCGGCGGACACCCGATGGCGGGGCGCGAGTACAGCGGCTTCAAGTATGCCCGCGACGATCTGTTCGACCATGCGTCGATGATTCTGTGCGGTCACGGCGACGACGACCCGGCGGTTTTGCAGCGCGCCCGCGACTTTTTCATGAAACTGGGCTTCCTGCGTGTGCAGTTCACGACGCCGAAGACGCATGACGAGATGATTGCGTATACGTCGCAGCTGGCGCATGTCGTGTCGAGCGCGTATGTGAAGTGCCCGCTGGCGGATAAGCACCGCGGGTTCTCGGCAGGGAGCTTCGCGGATATGACCCGCGTGGCACGGCTGAATGAGGATATGTGGACGGAGCTGTTCTTTGATAATCGAGAGGCGCTTCTGCCGGTGGTGGAGGACTTGGTGCAGCGGGTGACGGAGTATCGGGACGCGCTTCGGGATGAGGATAGGGAAGGAATGAGAAAATTATTGCGTGAGGGACGCGAGACGAAGGAACGCCTAACGGATTAACACGCGGGTAAAGTATGGAAGAGCGACCAACTCAATCGCGCGAAAGGGGTCAAGGGGAAAATTTCCCCTTGCGGAGTCCAGAGGCGGCGCCTCTGGTGGGGTTTGGGGCAACGCCCCAACTGTTTCGCGGGCGCTCAATTTCAAGGAAGCCGCCAACAAGGGCGCAGGCAGCGAAGCGTCCCTGCCAGTAACTTTGCGCGTCCGCAGACGCGCCCCAAGCTGCTTTACACAACATCTGTGCTGTGTCGCGCCAGATGGGCGCGACCGACTTATCAATTTGATGCTGTCAACAATTATCAAGTGCCATTGTTGGTGAATTTGCGTGGCATATGCCGGAAAACAAGAAAATGCTTAGCAAAAGAGTTCGGCTAATAATAACAAAGGAATGAAATAAAAATGTCAAAAGGAATAATTTATGTAATGTCAACAGTTGTTCCGGGACTGATTAAAATCGGGCAGACAATGACTACTAATTTTGAGAATAGAATGCGAAATCTTGAGCACAATGGCTATTCAAATGTTACTGGACTAAAAAGAGTGTTTGCGATTGAAGTTGATGACTATATTGAAAAAGAATCGTTGCTTCATACGATTTTTGAAAAAAGCCGAGTTGGTGACACAGAACTGTTTTCACTGGACTTGAATATTGCAAAGCAGCTTCTTTCGTCGTTTGAAGGCACTGTAATCTATCCTAAAGAAGAAACCAAGGCGCATATTTTTGAAGATGCAGTTGAAGAAGAAAGAAACACACTTGAAGAGAAGAAAGAAGTGGAAAACAAAGGAGTAGTCCCAGACGGAAGTTACTATATCAGAATGGAGAAAATATCAGATGGATACAAAAATATTAAAGCAACGGCAATTGTCGAAAATGGAAAATGGAAAATAAAAGCCGGAAGCGTTATGGGAATTGTTGAAGATAAAGGGGTCACTAAAAAAGCGAAAGATATTCGCCAAAAAGCAAAAATAGACAAAAACGGGAAATTACTAGAAGATGTTGACCTTGGAGTTTGCACACCAAGCCATGCTGGGGTGGTTGTTCTGAATGCTTCAGTGAATGGATGGACGGCATGGTGCGATATGAATGGTCATCAGATTGACATTTACAGAATGCGAAAAGAAATGGAAGAAGAAGCTGACGAATAACATAGCAAAACGAAAAAGTCAACACCACAAAAAAACGCGGTACGCCCCCCAATCCGGGGAAAGTGTACCGCGCTTTTCTTTACACCAGCGTCTTCGTCTGCCACTTGCCGCTGTGCCAGCGAATCAGGAAACAGATGATGCGGAACACCCAGTCAATCTGCATGGCAATCCATACGCCGATGACGCCCATGCCCATCGTCGTCGCGAGGAAAACGCCGAAGCCGATGCGGAACACCGCCATCGAGAAGACCGCGACCGTCATCGTGTACTTCGCGTCGCCCGCCGCACGGAGCGCGTTCGGCATCGTGAAGGACATCGGCCAGAAAATCACGCAGCCCGCGCCGTGCAGCGCCACAATCTGCCGCGCAAGCACCGTCGCTTCCGGCGAGAGGTTGAACGGCAGGGTAATAATCGGGTTGCAGAGCAGCATCAGGATGTTCAGCGTGCCCATGCAGAGGTAGACAATCTGCATGAGTTTCTTGGTGTAGAATTTTGCCTGATCGTAGGCGTGCGCGCCGCAGCATTGCCCGACGACCGCAATCATCGCCAGCCCGATGGCGTTTCCGGGCAGGCACTGGAATGAACCGAGCGTGTTGCCGACGGCGTTCGCGGCGGTGCTGGCGGTGCCGAAGGTAGCAATCATGCTCAGCAGCAGCAGCTTGCCGAGCTGGAACAGCCCGTTCTCAAAGCCGCTGGGAATGCCGACGCTCAGAATCTTCTTGACTTCGCTCGGATGCCACTCGAAGGGGAACATGCCCGGATACGGAATCCGGCAGTGTGGGTCGCGGAGGGCGCGCTGCGTGATGTACGCGCCCACGGAGCGCGAAATCAGCGTCGCCAGCCCCGCACCCATCACGCCCCAGCCCAGCCAGAAGATAGTCACGCTGTTGCCGATGAGGTTGACGATGTTCATGATGAAGGAGGAGAACATCGTTGCGCGCGGATTGCCAATGCAGCGCAGGAGCGCGCAGTAGGCATTGTAAATCGCCATGACGGGATAGGAGAGCGCCGACATGAGGAAGTAAATCTGGCTTGCCGTCATGACGTCCTCTTCGACATTGCCGAAGATGGCGAACAGCAGCGGTTTGCGGAAAATCAGGCAAACCGCCATAATCGCCAGCGAAACGAGCAAAACGACATAGAACAGCATCTTCGCGGCAGTTTTCGCGGCATCCGGGCGCTTCTGCCCCAGATACTGGCTGACCAGCACCGCGCCGCCCGTCGCCAAGGCGGAAAAGACGCCAATCAGCAGCACGTTGATGCTGTCCACCAGCGAAACGCCGCTCATCGCCGATTCGCCGCTCATTGCCGATTCGCCGCAGTAGGACACCATGATGGTATCCATCATGCCAATCAGCACGACAAGAAACTGCTCCGCCAAGAGCGGCAAAAGCAGCTGCTTCAAGTCCTGTTTGGAGAAAATCATCTCGGATTCAGCCGCCGGGAGTTTTTCAGGGGAAGTACGGAAGAAACGCATGGAAACCTCCTGAAAGAAATTCGGAATGCGGAATTCGGAATGCGGAGTAATTCGCGCGCGAACTGCGTCTGATACTATTTCCAAATGAGAATGCGCCAAGATGCGCCGCGAATTTTTCACGTTGGCTAACGCGAATGAAACGCAGCGTAGCAGCGCTACGCTAAGTGGAATGAGCGGACGCCAACGGGGAAAAGGCGCAAGCAGATGGCGCAGGTGAATTTGGAAATAGTATGAAATCCTCTAACAGAAAACGCCCGACCGACGCATCAATGCGGCGATCAGGCGTTTCAAAGCGGATGGGGAAGCGATTATTCCGCCACAGGATAGACGGAAACCTGCTTCTTGTCGCGGCCCAGACGCTCGAAGCGGACAACGCCGCTCACCAGCGCGAACAGGGTGTCGTCCTTGCCGATGCCCACGTTCTGACCGGGATGAATCTTGGTGCCGCGCTGACGAACAAGAATGTTGCCAGCCTGAGAGAACTGACCATCGGCACGCTTCGGGCCAAGGCGCTTGGATTCGCTGTCGCGGCCGTTACGGGTAGAACCCATACCTTTCTTATGAGCGAACAGCTGAAGATTCAACTTCATCATGGTAATACCCTCCAATTTATCTATCAAGGTCGTGGCTCAATGAACCTTGCGGATCGTGAGCCGAAAATACGCGGGGTACTGCTCCGCAATGGCGGAAAAGCCGATGCGAAGCGCCCCAAACAGCAGCTGCGCCTGTTCCATCTGCTTATCGGTGATTCCCGGCGGCAGCAGCACCTCCGCGAAGCCATCTTCACCGCCGTGTTCGATGGGGGAAAGCCCCACCAGGCTGCAAAGCGCTTGGTCGATGGTGATGAGCAGCGTGGAAATGCCCGCACAGACGATGTCGCTGCCCTCCTCCGCATAGCCGGAATGTCCCTTGACGGAAACACCCGTGATGCGTCCGGCAGCGTCCTCAAAAAGCACAGCGCGCGTCATTAGGCGTTGATGGCGGTGATTTCCACCTTCGTGTAGGGCTGACGATGGCCGGCACGACGATGGTAGTTCTTCTTGGACTTGTACTTGTAGATCTTAATCTTCTCGCCCTTGACCTGACCGACGATCTTGCCTTCAACCGTCACACCCGCGACAGTGGGCGTGCCGACCTTGACATCGCCTTCATTGACGACCATGATGGCGTCGAAGGAGATAGCAGAGCCATCTGCCTGATTCACCTTGTCGATGTAGATGGTTTCACCCTGAGAAACCTTGTACTGCTTGTTGCCAGCGCTGATGATTGCGTACATGACAATAAGCACCTCCTATTATATACTCGCCGGAATCTGAGGTTGCGCAGATGCGCATTGTGACAGACCTCTCCCGTGCGGCTCAACGGTAATGATACCACGTTCGCGGGGGTATGTCAAGAGGAAAATGCGGAAAATTCAAGGCTTTGCGTTATTCCAAGCCGAAAAATTCCGTCAGCTTGCCGGGATGCGACACGCACAGCGACTGCCAGCCGCAGAAGAGCGCACCCTCGACGTTCCCCGGCGTGTCATCCAGAAACAGCACGCGCGACGGCTTGTGTCCCGTGGCGGAAATGACGTACTGGAAAATCTGCTCGCTGGGCTTCATCAGCTTCAAGCGCCCGGAGACAAATTTCGCGTCGAAGAGGTTAAAAAAGTCGTACTTGTGCTCGACAACCGCAAAGGCATCGTCGGCATAATTCGAGAGGACGTAGACCTTCTTGCCATGCGCCTTGCAGCTTTGCAGCGTTTTCAGTCCCTCCGGCAGCACTTTCTTCAAGTCCACCCAGTTGTGCATCACGCGCGTGATGTACGGGCGGAGCGGCTCGTCGCGCCCAATCATGGCATCAATCGCCTCGTCGCGGGTCATCAGCCCGTGGTCGCGCATGAGCCAGTAGGGGGAACGGAAAATCTTTTCCAGCAAAATCGGGTGCAGGTCGGGGCGATCCGGCACATGCTCATCCAAAATTTCCTGCGGGTTATAAGAGAGCAGTACCTGTCCAACGTCGAAGACGACGGCATCCACCGCGTCCCACGGCATGGTTTCGTAAATATCATCGAAAGTGCGAAGCATATGATTCACCTCATCTGCCATGATACACGATTTTTCGCCCAAAAACAAGCCTTTTCAAAGCGGAATTTATCGTGTATAATAGCGGTAGGGAAACCACTACGCAACAGATAGGAGCGGATCGAAATGAAACGCGTTTTTTTGACGGTATTGGATGCCTGCGGTGTTGGTGAACTGCCGGACGCGGCGGATTATGGCGATGTGGGCGCATGCACGATCGGTCACGCGGTGGATGCCTGCCATCCGTCGCTGCCGAACATGGCGCATATGGGGCTGGGGCAGATTGCCGGCGCGCATTATCCGGCGGATGAAAACGCCGTCGGTGCGTTCGGCATGTGCCGTGAAGCCAGCAAGGGCAAGGATACGACGACGGGCCACTGGGAGATTGCGGGCGTGACGCTCGCCAAGCCGTTTCCGACCTTCCCCAACGGCTTCCCGGCGGACTTTATCGCCGCGTTCGAGCAGCGCATTGGGCATAAGGTCATCGGCAACAAGCCTGCGTCCGGCACGGCGATTCTGGACGAACTGGGCGAGGAGCATCTGGCGAAACGCACACCGATTGTCTACACCTCCGCCGACAGCGTGTTCCAGATTGCCTGCAACGAGGCGATTTTCTCCCGCGAGGAGCTGTACGAGATGTGCCGCATTGCCCGCGAGATGCTCACGGGTGATTTGTGCGTCGGGCGCGTGATTGCCCGCCCGTTCGTGGGGGAAAAAGCAGGCGCGTTCCAGCGCACCAGCGGCCGCCGCGACTTTTCCGTGGAGCCGTTCAGCCGCACGCTGCTTGATGCGGTGAAGGATGCGGGCATGGAATCCTACGGCGTGGGCAAAATTGAGGACATCTTCGCCCTGCGCGGCTTGACCGGCTCGAACCACGCCGCTGGGAATCCCGCGTGCATCGAGGCGTGGCTGGACTACATGCGCAAGCCGTTTGACGGGCTGTGCTTCACGAACCTGGTGGATACGGACATGCTCTACGGTCATCGCCGCGATCCGCAGGGGTTTGCCGATGCGCTGGCGTATTTTGACAGTAAGCTGCCGGAGATTATCGACCTGCTGGGGGATGAGGATCTGCTGGTGATTACGGCGGATCATGGATGCGACCCGACGTTCAAGGGGACGGATCATACGCGCGAGCATATCCCGCTGCTGGTGTATCATAAGGGAATGAAGGGCTTGACGGACTTGGGGGTTCGGAAGACCTATGCGGATATTGGCGCGACGTGCGCGGAGTGGCTGGGACTGCCGGAACGGTTCGGCGCGACATCGTTTATGGATAAATTAAAGTAAGAAAAAAAACAAAAGAGCAGCACGCGGAAGAAGTAAGGAAGAGAGAACAACTCAATCGCGCGAAAGGGGTCAAGGGGGGGGGACTTCGTCCCTTTTCGTCTGCCCCTTGCGGAGTCCAGAGGCGGCGCCTCTGGTGGGGTTTGGGGCAACGCCCCAACTGTTCCACGGGCGACCAGTATGCCAAAAGCGCTCAACAAGGGCGCAGGCAGCGAAGCGTCCCTGCCAGTAACTTCGCGCGTCCTCAGACGCGCCACAAGCTGCTTTCCTCAACATCTATGCTGTGTCGCGCCGATGGGCGCGACCGAATAGCTGGTCTTGCGACCATAGCGGCTCTTTCCCGTAAGTAGGGGATTTCGCCTCTGCGGAGGCGACAAGGGGCGAAGGAAACAGACGAAGTCTGCGATCGCCCCCTTGACCCCTTCGGTCGCTACCCATGTTTATTGACTTGTATCGGAAATTGTTTAGAAAGGAATCATCACCATGACAAACACCACCCTCATGCAGCGTTTCCAAGCCGCCGCCGAAACCATCCGAAGCCGCGTCGGGGAGGCCGAAATCGGCGTTATCCTCGGTTCGGGGCTCGGCGATTACGTCGATGCCCTCCAGGACGCAAAGTACATCGACTACAAGGACATCCCCGGATTCCCCGTGTCCACCGCACCCGGTCACGCCGGACGCTGGTGGACGGGCACCCTCCACGGGCAGCGCGTGTGCATGATGCAGGGGCGCTTCCACTATTATGAGGGGTATGACTTGCAGGATGTCACCATGCCCGTGCGCGTGATGGCGCTCCTTGGCGTGAAAACGCTCGTTGTCACCAACGCGGCGGGCGGGGTCAACCTGAACTTTGCGCAGGGCTGCCTGATGATGCTGACCGACTTCATCAACATGTCCGGCCATAACCCGCTGACGGGCAAGAACCTCGCCGAATTCGGCACACGCTTCCCCGACATGACCCACGCTTATGACGTGCAGCTGATGGAAAAATGCCGTCAGGCGGCGAAAGCCCTCGGCATCCCCCTACAGGAAGGCGTGTATATGTGGATGAACGGCCCGACGTACGAAACGCCCGCCGAAATCCGCATGGCGCGCATCCTCGGCGCGGACGCGGTCGGCATGTCCACCGTGCCGGAGACGATTGTCGCGCGGCACTGCGGCATCCGCGTGCTGGGCGTGAGCTGCATCACCAACATGGCGGCGGGCATCATCGATCAGCCGCTGGACGAGCAGGAGGTCATCGAGACGGCGGCGCGCGTCAAGGGGACGTTCCGCGCCCTGCTGGACGAAACCATCCGCCGCATCGGGGAGGAATAAGCCATGCGGCGAATTGCCCTCATCAGCGGCGGCAGCAGCGGCATCGGCGAGGCGTGCGTCCGCCTGTTCGCAAAGGATGGCTGGGCGGTTGTGTTCCTCTGCCGGACGCACCCCGAACGCGCGCAGGCGATTACCGACGAATTGCGCGGAAAGGGGCTGGACGTGGCCTTCCGCACCTGTGATATTGCGGATTCCGAGCAGGTGAATAATACCGTCGCGGCGGTTTTGAAGGACTACAAGCACATCGACGCGCTGGTGAACTGCGCCGGAATCGCTTATCGCGGACTGCTGACCGACATGCCGGACGCAACATGGCATCACCTGCTGGCAACTGATTTGAACAGCGTGTTCTACTTGCAGCGCGCCGTCCTGCCGGGGATGATTTCGCGCGGACACGGCGCAATTGTCAACGTCAGCAGCATGTGGGGCGAGGTCGGCGCAAGCTGCGAGGCGGCGTACTCCGCGGCGAAAGCGGGCGTGATTGGGCTGACGAAGGCGACGGCGAAGGAAGTGGGCCCCAGCGGCATCCGCGTCAACTGCGTCACGCCGGGGGTCATCCGCACGCCCATGAATGCCGAACTGTCGGACGATGATTTGGCGGCGCTGGCGGACGAAACCCCGCTGGGGCGCATCGGCGAACCGGAAGAATGCGCCGAAGCCATCTTGTTTCTGGCATCGGAGAAAGCGTCGTTTATTACCGGGCAAGTGCTGGGTGTCAGCGGCGGATTGATTATATGAAAACAGGGGGAGCGTCCTGCGCGGGCGTTCCCCTGTTTTCAATCATTGCTCATTTGTCTTCATCGCCAATTGCGAAGAATCCGCAGCAGCCCCTCGATGAACCCCGGACGCGGCACATCCTCCGCGGCGACGCAGTTCAATTTCGCAATCACCTGCCCGTCCAGCAGCACATCCACCAAGCCGATGACATCCCCCTGCGCAATCGGGGCATCGACGCTCTCCGGCAGCTGTACGGACAGCGACAAGCCGCTCTGCTGCCCGTTTTTCAGCAGCATCGAAAGCCCACTTCCCAGCGCCAGCGGAACGCTCTCCGCGCTGCCGCCGCGAACCTCGACATTTTGCCCCAGCAAATCGCCCTTGTTCGCAATCACCACCCGGCGATATGTCGCGAAGCCGTAATCCAGCATCTGCCGCGCTTCGTTGAACCGCGTCTGGCTCACGGGCGTCCCCAGCACGATGGCGACAAGGCGCATCCCGTTCTTCTCCGCCGTCGCCGCGAGACAGTATTTTGCCGCGTCGGTCGAACCCGTCTTGTAGCCGTCGCAGCCCTCGTAGAAGCGCACGAGCCGATTCGTGTTCGTCAGGTCGGTCACGCGCCCGCCGGGGTGGGTCAGCTTGTCAATCCAGACGGACGCATACTGGTTGTAGCGCGGATGCTTCGCAATTTCGCAGCATAATCGGCACACATCGCGCGCGGTGGTGTACTGCCCGCTCTGCGGATAGCCGGTGCAGTTGACGTAGTTCGTGTTCGTCATGCCGAGTTCGGCGGCGCGGCGGTTCATGCGGTCAACAAAATTCTCCTCGCTACCGGCAATGTATTCAGACAGCGCGACGGCGGAGTCGTTCGCGGACGCCATGATGGTCGTGCGCAGCAGGTCTTCCAGCGGATAGACGGCGCTGGCATCTAAGAGGGCCTGCGAACCCTTCATTGCCGCCGCACGCGGACTGATTTGCACGCTGTCCGTCAGCGCGATTTCGTCCCGGTCGAGCGCCTCCAGCACCAGCAGCGCCGTCATCAGCTTCGTGATGGACGCGACTTCCCGGCGCTCGTCGGCGTTCTTCTCGAAAATCACCGTGCCGGTCGCCGTTTCCGCCAGAATCGCGGATGGGGTCGTCAGCGTCATCGGCGTGCCGGATTCCAGGGGCTGTGCCGCCTGCGCCGTCGGCAGGAAAATCATCAGCATACAGCATGTCAGCGCCCAAAGCCGTTTGCCTGTTTGCATTGCCTGTTCCTCCTCTAAAATGCGGGTTTGTCCCCATTGTATCGGCGGAAGCAGGCGATTATGCAGGGGAATTTCGCCGCTGCGGAGGCGACAAGGGGGCTTTCCGATCGCCCCCTTGACCCCTTCGGTTCCCAAACTTTTGGGGGTTGCCCATGTTGGCAGTGACCGGAGGTGTATACCATTTGGAAATAATGTAATACTATTTCCAGATTCACCTGCGCCATCTGCTTGCGCCTTTTCCCTTCTGGCGTCCGCTCATTCCACTTAGCGTAGCGCTGCTACGCTGCGTTTCATTCACGTTAGCCAGAATGAAAAATTCGCGGCGCATCTTGGCGCATTCTTATCTGGAAATAGTATAAAACGCGCACCCCGCAGGTTGTCTCTGCGAAGCGCGCGCGAATCCGGATTTACTTGTTCGCCATCTGGCGCTCGGCCTGCTCAATCAGGCGCTTGACCATGTAGCCGCCGATGGAGCCCGCCTGACGGGAGGGAAGGTCGCCGTTGTAGCCCTGCTTCAGGTTGATGCCCAGCTCGCCGGCAATCTCATACTTCATGTCCTCCAGCGCCTGACGCGCTTCGGGCACCATGCCGCCGGGCTGGCTGGTCGAGGGATGCTGGACGGAAGCGTTGTTCAGGTTCGGCACCTGCGTCTGGTTCTGATTCTTCTGATACATGATGAGACTCCTCCTTCACATGCTTGTCGCTTACTTGCTGGAAAGCTGACGCTGCGCCTGCTCGATGAGCTTCTTGGTCATCGAACCGCCGATTGCGCCGTTTTCGCGGGCAGTCAGGTCGCCGCCGTAGCCCTTGACATCCACGCCGAGTTCGCGGGCAATCTCGAACTTCATGTCTTCCAGCGCCTGACGCGCTTCGGGAACCATCTGGCGGTTATTGTTCTTGCTGGCCATGCTTTTTCACCTCCTGTCGCTGGTTTCAAGGGTTAGGATGCGCCGGAGGAGGCGAAGCTACGCTGGAAATGGTTGCAAGCCGAGGCGGAATGCCCGCCATCGGACGAAATCAGAAGGAAACGTGTCCTTTCCGCGATAGCATTCCACACGGAAAAGGTACGCTTCGTTCGGGGCGGCTGCTCCGCCGCGTTATGCTTTGGCACGGCTCGCGGCGTTCATCGTTTCGAGAATCTTGTCCAGCTCCGCTTGCAGGGACGACATGTCGCTCACGCTGTCCAGACGATCCTGCAAGGCTTCCAGCGCGTCCATGACGGTTTTGTCCGTCGTCAGGGCGACGGTGTCGATGCCGCCAATCACGCCGTCGATGCGCTCGCGGACAATCTTGCGGAAGCGGTCGTCAATGCCTGCCTTGTACTGGTCGTCGAAGGTCAGCGCGACGGCGGCTTTATGCCCCGCAATGATGACGTGCGCCTCCTTGACTTCGGAGAGCCGTTCGAGTTCCTCTTCCAGCTGCTCGATGACGCGCCGCGCCTTGTCCATGCTGGTCACGCCGGTGGCTTCGCGGGTCATGGAATCATTCCTTCCGCCGTCGGGCAGAATGATGTCATCGTCCAGACCGGGCAGCACCGTGTTTTCATCCGGCGTATTTGTCGGACTGATGGACGGAACAGGCTGCGTCTGGGTCACGTCGGGTTCGCCGGCGGAACAGGACGCAAGCAGCGTCGCGCAGAGCGCCAGCATCAACAGCAAATGCGTTTTCTTCATAGCTTTTCGCCTCCTCGACGGCTATTGTGGACGGCTTTTTCGCCGCTCAAACATGTAAATTTTGCTCATGACCGCTTGCAAGTGGCGGAAAAGAAGCTATAATAGAAGAGAAGGGCAGTTCTTCGCGAAAAATTGCCCAAGGAGGTACTTATGGCTTCTTTGCTGGAAACGCTTGCCGCCTTGGCGACGGCGGGTACGATGATGATTTCCTCGTCGCTGGACGCAGCCGCGCCGCAGAACGATGTGGACGGCTTTTTGTTTTTGCAGAATCGGCAGTGGCTGGCGTCCCGCGCCTATGAACCGGAGACGGTGACGGCGGATGTGCCGGGGCAGATTCGCCAAATGCGGCAGGAGGCGGCGCTGGCGCTGGAAGAAATGTTTGATGCGTGCAAGAAGGATATTGGCATCACGCTCAAAGCCGTCAGCGGCTACCGCAGCTATGCGCGGCAGGAGACGATTTACAATAACAAGCTGGAGCGCGTGCACGGCAGCGTCGAAAAGGCGGATGAGTACGTTGCGCGTCCCGGCGCGAGCGAGCATCAAACCGGGCTGGTCATGGACGTTGGGCAGAAGTCGGACAAGGTGAACCTGACGGGCGGCTTCGGCGCGACAAAGGGCGGCAAGTGGGTCGCAGAGCACTGCTGGGAGTACGGGTTCATCATCCGCTACCAGAAGGGCTGGGAAGAAATTACCGGCTACGAATACGAGCCGTGGCATGTGCGCTACGTCGGCAAGGAGAACGCGCGGCGCATCCACGAGCAGGAAATGCCGCTGGAAGAGTACCTGCAAATTGTGCGCAACGAGCGGCTGCTGGGCATCGTCGAAGGGACGTATCTGGGCGAAGTGGAAGTGGAGGAAGCGAGTAAATGAAGCAGTGGAAGAAGCAGCTTTCGGCGGCGCTGTGCGCGGCACTATTGCTGGGGTGCGTGTCGATGCCTGCGCTGGCGGAGGAAAACGAGGAGTACGACCTCAGCGACATTCCCGGCGTGATTATTGAAGATCCGCGCATTGACCCGCTGGAATGGAATTTTGCCCTGAGCCTGAGCGACCTCGACCCGGAATTGATCAAGCTGGCAAACAAGGAATGCCTGCTCTCCTCGACCTATGAGCCGTCGTCGAAAACGAAGATGAAGCTGCGGGCTGCCCCCGGCGCGGGAACGATGTACTTGCAGTCGGAATGCGCGGAAGCATTGGCGGAGCTGTTTGCCGGCGCGGAGGAAGCAGGATACAAGCTGTACTTGAAGAGCGCCTACCGCGCCTACAAGACGCAGAAAACCATGTATAACAATCGGCTGGAACGCAACAACGGCAAGGATGATGGCTGGGTGAGCAAGCCCGGCGCGAGCGACCACCAAACCGGCTTGGGCTGCGATGTTGTGCCGGGGTCGTGGAAGGACAAGTCCATGAACTCGAACATGGCGTCCACGCCGGAATGCCAATGGATGGCGGAACACTGCTATGAGTACGGATTCGTCATCCGCTATCCGGAGGACAAGCAGGATATCACCGAAATCAACTACGAGCCGTGGCACCTGCGCTATGTGGGCAAGGAAGTTGCGCGCTACATCTGGCGCAACGGCTTGTGCCTGGAGGAATTCCACGAGCAGCTGCAAGCCGCGATTGACGCGTACCTCGCAGCCGGGGGAGATGCGCGCCGGGTGGAGGATTTGATTCAGACATCGGCGGAATAATCCGCATTTTCCCTTGACAGAACCCGATTTCTGTCGTATGCTGGGGAACGGCAAAAGAATATGGCAGCCCACTGCCATGCAGGAAAGGAAATCACTTCGCATGAATAAGGAACAAAAGCAATTTCTTCTCAGCAGCCTGTTCTCCGGCATCATGATCGGCATCGGCTGCACCGTCTATCTCTCGTGCGTGAATAAACTCGTCGGCGCGCTGCTGTTCTGCGCCGGGCTGTTCTTCATCCTCACCAACGGCGGCACGCTGTTCACGGGCATCTGCGGGCTGAAAACGCCGGTGAAGAAGCTGGCGTGGGTGTTTGTGCTCAACGGGCTGGGCGCGGTGATCCCCGCCATCGTCAGCTGGTCGAATGTCGTCGACGGCGCGACGAAGCTGGGTGCGACCGCCGCGGCGGTGATGCTTGACAAGCTCAGCATGAACCCGGTTTCGTGGCTGCTGAACGGCTTGATGTGCGGTGTGCTGATGTATCTGGCGGTCATCGGCTACAAGAAGGCGAAGGACAGCCTGCACGGGATTGCGGCGGTGCTGTTCGCGATTGTGGGCTTCATCGTCTGCGGCTTTGAGCACTCGATTGCGGACATGGGCTATCTGGCGATTGCGATTCCGAACCGGTCGTTCTGGCAGATTTTGCAGTGCATGGGTATGATTCTCGTGATTATGCTCGGCAACGTGTTCGGCGGCAAGCTGATGCGCATGGTGCTGGTGGACTGGCAGGAGAAGTAAATATGCCGGAACAAAAGAGCAATAGCAATCCGAAATTGATAGACCCGACGGATTTCGTGGATATTGCCCGGAAGTTCAATGATGAGCTGCTCCCGCGCTATTTGGCGGCTGAAAAAAAGGCAGAGCTGCTGAAAAGCAAGGGGTTCGGAAAAGGAAAACTTGCAAAAGAGCTGACAAGCGAGTACAATGAAATCGATAAGCTGTCGCTTGATGCGTGTGAAGCAGTGGCACACAGGGGAAGCGAAGCACGGGGCGATGGAATGCTCTATGCGGGCGTTCTGGGTAAGCTGCTGGGCGATATGGCGCTGATAACGCTTGCAAATTCTCAAAAAATCCAAGGACCGCATTTGGATCCCATCTTCGCAATGCCGGAACTGTTCGTCCAGCAGGCAGTAAAGGCGAAATCCACCTTCAAAGCAACATATCTGGAATTTCTGAACCTAAGCAAGAAGTATCATATCACTTTCCATGAAGTTCATCAGGAAATGACAGCAGGGAGGTCTACTATGCAGGAAAAGTACGCGCAGCTTGCGCTGGAAAATACCGTGCGGCTGCTGGGGATTGACAGCCCGTCGGGGTATACGGAGAATGCGGCGAAGTATGTGCAGGCGCAGTTCGCCCAGATGGGGTACGACGCGAAAATCACCCGCAAGGGCGGCGTGCTGATTGATTTGGGCGGCGAAGACGCGCAGGACGCGCTGCTGCTCGAAGCCCACACGGACACGCTCGGCGGCATGGTCGCGCAGATTAAGGGCAACGGCCGCCTGCGCATCACCAATGTCGGCGGCATGAACGCCAACAACGCCGAAGCGGAGAATGTGCGCGTGATTACGAAGTTCAGCGGCGCTATTGACGGCACGGTGCAGCTCTGCGACGCGTCCGTCCACGTCAACGGCAATTACAGCACCACGCCGCGCACGTTCGACACGGTGGAGGTCGTGCTGGACGAGGACGTCCGCTCGGCGGAGGATGTTCGCAAGCTCGGCATCGACGTGGGCGATTTCGTCTGCTTTGACCCGCGCAGCCGCATCACCGAAAGCGGGTACATCAAGAGCCGCTTCCTGGATGACAAGCTGTCTGTCGGCATCTTGCAGGCGTTCGCGCAGTATTTGAAGGACGAGAATCTGACGCCGAAGCGCCGCGTGTACGTCCACGTCACGGTCTATGAGGAAGTTGGGCATGGCGGCTCGGCGTCTGTGCCGGATGGTGTGACGGAGGCGATTTCGGTGGACATGGGCTGCGTCGGCGAGAGCGTGCAGTGCACCGAACGGCAGGTGTCCATCTGCGCGAAGGACTCCGGCGGGCCGTACAGCTATGATGTCGTGCGGAAGCTGATTGCCGCCGCCAAGCGCGAAGGGGCGGACTATGCGGTGGATGTGTATCCGCACTACGGGTCGGATGTGGAAGCGACTTTGCGGGCGGGGTATGACATTCGCCACGGGCTGATTGGCGCGGGCGTGTATGCGTCGCACGGGTATGAACGCAGCCATCGGGATGGGGCGCTGAATACGCTCAAAGTTATTGAGGGGTATCTGTTCGAGTAAACAGCATTTCCATGCTTGAATTTTGCCGGGGCAGGGGGAATCGCCTCTGCGGAGGCGACGAGGGGGCATGAAAACAGACGAAGTCTGCGATCGCCCCCTCGACCCCTTCGGTTCGACACTCCCATACTTTTGGGGTTAAGTTACATTGGTTATAATCAAAAAACTTGGCATAGGTCAGCCGAAAACAGCATAAGTAAGCAGGACGAATCAACCCGGAAAGGGGAGCGATTCGCCCTGCTTTTTTGTTGCGTTTTACTATACAAATGGCGTTTCTGGGCGATAAAAACCCGGATAAACCAGCATTGTTTTGTTGAAATCGTACAAAGATGCAAAATGACGAAAAAACACTCTTTTCTTTTGGCGAAAATCATGATATAATCAAAACAACATCCGGGAAAAAGCCGAAGGGCAGCCCGGAAATAGGATAAAAACATGAAAGAATTTGAACGGAGGAGAGTATCATGGCAGACTATATCACGACAAACATTCGCAACATCGCCCTCATAGGACATGGCAGCGAGGGCAAGACCACGCTGACCGAGGCCATGCTCTACGCTGCCGGATTAGTGGATCGTCAGGGCCGTGTGGAAGACGGCACGACCATGACGGACTTCGACCCCGAAGAAACGCGCCGGAAGTGCTCCATCAGCGCCGCAACCGCCCCCGTGGACTGGAACGGCAAGATTATCAACGTGGTGGACGTACCGGGCTATTTTGACTTCGTGGGCGAAATGATCGGCCCTCTGCGCGTGGTGGAGACGGCCGTTATCGTCGTCGATGCTGTCGGCGGACTGTCCGTCGGCGCGGAAAAGGCGTGGGATTACGCCGGTGCGCATGGTCTGGGGCGCATGTTTATTATCAACCAGATGGATCGCGATCACGCGGACTTCGACAAGATTTCGTCGCAGCTGCGCGCGAAGTACGGTAACTGCGTCGTGCCGATTCTGCTGCCGCTGGGCAAAGGCCCGACCTTCCGCGGCGTGGTGAATGTGCTGGACCGCAAGGCGTATGAAGGCGCGTACAAGAAGAGCGTCGAAGTGCCGATGCCCGAAAACATGAAGGGTCAGCTGATGGAATGCTACTCCTACCTGATTGAGCAGGCGGCAGCGGCGGACGAAGAGCTGATGGAAAAGTACTTCGAGACGGGTGAATTGACGTTTGAGGAAATCAAGGCGGGCTTCCGCAAGGGCATGAAGGACGGCTCGATTGTGCCGGTCGTCGCCGTGTCCGCCGCAACGGGCGTGGGCATCGCGCGTATGCTCGACCTGATGGCGAAGTATTTCCCGTCCCCGGCGCACAACGGTCTGTACTGGGCGGGCAAAGATCCGCGCACGGGCGAGGACATCACCCGCATCTGCAAGGATGACCAGCCCTTCTCCGCATTCGTCTACAAGACGATCGCTGACCCGTTCGTCGGCAAGCTGTCCTTGTTCCGCATCTTCTCCGGTATGCTCAGCGGGCAGACGACGCTCTACAACCCCGGCAAGGACAAGACCGAAAAGTGCGGCGGCATCTACATCCTGCGCGGCAAGAAGCAGGTCGTCAAGGAATCGCTGCACGCGGGCGATATCGGCGCTATGGCGAAATTGCAGTACACGTCCACGGGCGACACGCTCTGCGACCCCGCGAACCCGGTTATCTATCCGCCGATTGAGTACCCGAAGCCCTGCATTTCGAAGGCTGTTTACGCCGCCAAGCAGGGCGAGGAAGACAAGGTCTTCTCCGGCCTCCAGCGCCTGATGGAGGAAGATCCGTCCGTCACGCTGAGCAAAGACCCCGAAACGATGGAGACGCTGCTCTCCGGTCAGGGCGAAATGCACCTTGATGTTATCCGCAGCAAGCTGGCGAGCAAGTTCGGCGCGAACTGCGTGCTGAAAGACCCGAAGATTCCGTACCGCGAGACGATTCGCAAGACCGTGAAGGTGCAGGGACGCCACAAGAAGCAGACCGGTGGTCACGGGCAGTTCGGCGACGTGTGGATTGAGTTCAGCCCGGTGACGGATGGCTCGACCGACATCGTGTTCGAGGACGCGGTCGTGGGCGGCGTTGTGCCGCGCAACTTCATCCCCTCCGTTGAGAAGGGGCTGCGCGAGTGCATGGTGCACGGCGTGCTGGCGGGCTATCCGATGGTCAGCGTGAAGGCGAAGCTCTACGATGGCAGCTATCACCCCGTTGACTCCTCCGAAATGGCGTTCAAGACCGCCGCGCGTATCGCCTACAAGAAGGGCTGCGCCGACGCGAACCCCGTCCTGCTGGAGCCGATTATGCACGTCGAAGTGATTGTGCCGGATGACTACATGGGCGACGTGATGGGCGACATGAACAAGCGCCGCGGCCGCATCATCGGCATGGAGCAGTGTGAAGGCGGGCAGAAGATTATCGCCGAAGCGCCGCTGAGCGAGATGTTCAAGTACGCGACCGACCTGCGCTCGATGACGCAGGCATGGGGCCGCTTCACGATGACGTTCGAGCGCTACGAGGAAGTGCCTGCCGACGTTGCGAAGAAGGTCATCGCCAGCGCCGACAAGGTTGTGGACGACGACGAATAAGCCAATCCTACAAGAGACTCTGCCATGCAGGGTCTCTTTTTCGTGCCTCCAAAGCAACAAACAAAAGTGCAGTGCGAAGCAGTTCAGAGGTGATTGGCTGAAAGTCGCTCCGGCAGCGAAGCGCCAGTTCTCCGCCGCGGCGGACAGCAGCATCACCTATGTGTGCATTCAGGTGAAGGAAAATTCGCTCGGCGGATTTACGGCGAACGACGCGATTGTGTACTAATACTATTTCCAGATTCAACTGCACCATCTGCTTGCGCCTTTTCCTTTCTGGCGTCCGCTCATTCCACTTAGCGTAGCGCTGCTACGCTGCGTTTCATTCGCGTTAGCCAGAATGAAAAATTCGCGGCGCATCTTGGTGCATTTTTATCTGGAAATAGTATAACCGCAAAAAACGAAAAGACTCTGCCGGGTTGGCAGAGCCTTTTGCGTATTCTCTTATGGCAGCCGATAGACCGCCAATCCGTCGCAGATTCCGCAGTCGCGGAAGCCTTTTTTGCTTGCAATCCGCTTTGTAGCCTCCTGCGCCGGAGCGCACTCAATCACGACGCTTTTCCGCTCCTGCCGCGCCCGGTCAATCAGCCGATCGGTCAGCGCCGACGCATAGCCGCGCCCCCAATATTCCGGGAGCAGCACCCAGCCGATTTCCACGCTGTCCGCATCGTACGCGTGATAAATCACATAGCCGATGAAATCCCCGCTGGCTTCGGCGGCATACACAAGCGGCGGTTCCGTCAGCCCAGCGTGATGCAGAAACGTTTCTGTTTTCTCCCGGTCGAACGGCGGCTCCAGATGCCGCATGACTTCCGGGTCAGACAGCAGCCTGTACAGCGCCTCCGCGTCACCGGGCTGCATTTTGCGAATCGTGATATTCACCGTTTCCCTCCGCTGAACTTGAACATGCCCTGCGTCCCGGAAAAATCAGCTTAGTCAAGGAACTTCTCGTTAATCGTCACGCCGAAATCATGCGCAATCGCGCGCAGATCGTCGTCCGTGATGGTCTGGCGGATTTTGCCCTGACCCGCGGACAGCACCTTGATGTAGATTTCCGCGCTCTTCTCGATGGTGTGCGCCAGACCGAACGTGATGTCAAAGTCCGGGCCGGAGGCAAACAGCCCATGCTGCGCCCAGACCGCCGCCTGATAATGCTTCATCAGCTCGGACGTCGCCATGGCAATCGCCGCGCCGCCGGGAACCATCCACGGGCAGACGCCGACGCCTTCCGGGAACACGACCGGGCATTCCGTCGCGCTCTGCCACAGGGCGCGGGAGAAATCGCGGTCAGTCAGCGGCAGAATGTAGGTCATGGCAATCACGTTGGTGGCGTGGCAGTGGTAGATGACGCGGTTCGCGCCATTCGTCGCCGCCTTGCGGACGGAGTGGTTCATGAAGTGGCTGGGGAACTCGCTCGTCGGGCGTGCGCCGCCTTCCAGCCCCCAGACGATGCGCCAGCTGTCGCCCTTGTCGTTGATTTCGACGATGCCCATGTTGTGTTCGGGGTCGAGTTCGACGTTGCGGAAATACTTGCCCGAACCGGTGGTAATGAAGTATTCGCCCGCAAGGTTGTCCGCCTGAACGCCCATGTTCACCCATTCGCCGGGGGTTGCGCGGAAGTAGGGACGGCACTGCGCGACTTCCTCGTCCTTCATGCGGTAGGTGAGGTTGCCGCCGTTGCGCTCGTGCCAGCCCTGGTTCCAGCCGTCGGTGCACATGCGGATGTAGCCCTTGATGATGTCCAAATCGAGAATGCTCATAATTGTTTATCCTCCTATCCTGATAAAGAACTGTTTCTTGGTTTTGATTGCGCAGGGGGGAATCGCCTCTGCGGAGGCGACGAGGGGGCTTTCCGATCGCCCCCTCGACCCCTTCGGGGTGCACACTACTGTTTATTGGCTGCTATTGTTGCAGGAAGTTTCGCGCCTGCGGGCGCGACCAAAGGGCAATGAAAACAGACGAAGTCTGCGGTCGCCCTTTGGAAACCTTCGCATTACACGCGCTTGGAAAGCACGTCGCGTTCGTACTTCTGCACCGTCTCGAACCAATCCGTGCCGACGGGGACGCTGCACGAACGGCAGTATTCGTCCCAAACGTCGCCGAAAGGCATGGTTTTCAGGGCTTCCTGACGCACCATCAGCTCGGTGAAGCGCTGCTCGTCCTGCAAGGCACGCAGGGCGTCATTCGGGGTCAGCAGGGCGGAGAGGAGCGCCTTCTGCACGTTGCGGAAGCCGACCGTCCACGCGGAGATGCGGTTGATGGAGGCGTCGAAGTAGTCCAGCGCGATGTTGACGCGCCCGTCCAGCCCGCCGCAGCGCACGATTTCCTTGCAGATTTCCTTCGTCTCGTCGTCCAGCAGCACCACATGGTCGCTGTCCCAGCGAATCGGGCGGGTGACGTGCAGGGCGATTTCGGGGAAGAACGCCAGCAGCGCGGGAATCTTGTCGCTGACGACCTCGGTCGGGTGATAATGACCGTTGTCCATCAGCGGGATGCACTTGTCGCGGTTGTATGCGGCGTAGGTGAGGGCAAATTCCGCGCTGCCGACGGTGTAGGCTTCCACGCCGATGCCGAATACCTTGCTTTCGATGCAGGGCTTGACGAGATTAAAGTCATACGGCTCGGAGAGAATTTCGTCGATGCTGGCGCGGTAGCGGTCGCGCGGGCCCTTGCGGTCGGCGGGGACGTCCTTGAAGCCGTCGCCCGTCCAGATATTCATCGTGCAGGGCTGACCAAGCTCCTCGGCGAGGTACTGGCTGATGCGGATGCACGCCTTGCCGTGGTTAATCCAGAAGCGGCGGGTCTCCTCGTTCGGGCTGGAGAGCGTCAGCGGGTCGCACATGGGGTGGGAGAAGTAGGTCGGATTGAAGTCCGCACCCAGCCCGCGCGTCTTGCAGAAATCCACCCACTTGCGGAAGTGCTTGGGTTCGAGCTTGTCGCGGTCAACCCACGGGTTTTCCTCGTCGAAGATGGCGTAGGAGGCGTGGAGGTTGATTTTCTTCGTACCGGGGCAGAGGGAGAGGACAACGTCGATGTCCGCCATCAGCTCTTCGGGGGTACGGGCGCGGCCGGGGTAATTGCCAGTGGTCTGGATGCCGCCGGTCAAGGGCTTATTGGGGTCGGTGTCGAAGCCGCGGACGTCGTCGCCCTGCCAGCAATGGAGGGAAATCGGCACGGTTTTGAGGCGCGCGATGGCAGCGTCGGTATCTACGCCGATGGCAGCGTATTTTTGCTTGGCTTCTTGGTAGCTCATGGGGAATCCTCCTTTTGATTTGTTTTTGCGGGTGACTTGCTTGACTTTTCTAACTTAGTGGTAATATTTGCGGCTTCCAGAGGGCAATGAAAACGGACAAAGTCCGCGGTCGCCCTCTGGACTTCTTCGCACGCCCTCCGGTTGTTGCTTGATTTTTATTGAAAGTTTTTTTTAGTTTGTGTACCTTTTTCCCACTAACTAAATGCCAATAAACATAACCGACCAGTAACATGGGAGTGCGCCCGAAGGGGTCAAGGGGGCGAGCGGAAAGCCCCCTTGTCGCTCCCGCAGGAGCGAAATCCCCTGCATGAAAGCATTATTCTCTGGGAAATGGCGTTTGCCGCATGAAAAAATGCTAAAATCAGCGAATTTCGCGCTGGATTTTCAGATTCCCCAGCGCCGTCGCTTCAATTGGCAGGGCGACGACTTCCTTGCCTGTGTACTGCGCGGTCAGCTCGTTCAGCAGCGCATTCTTCGCGCCGCCGCCGGCGATGTACAGCTTCTCCCACGTTTGACCCGTCAGGCGTTCCAGTTCGCGAATCGCTTCGCCGTAGCTGTGCGCCAGCGAGACGTACACGCTGCGGATGAGGTCTGCGTCGGTTTCCGGGGCGGGAGAGAGCGCAGCGCGAATTTCCGCCGCCATGTCCTCCGGTGCGCTGAAACGCGGGTCGTTGACGTTGAAAATCTGCTCGTAATGGCTCGTCCGTGCCAGATTCACCATTTCCGCGAAGGAAATGCCTAATTGCTTCTGGATGCACTGCACAATCCACAAGCCCATGATGTTCTTCAAATAGCGGATGTACCCCACGCCGCCCTCGTTTGTGAAGTTGCATGCCATGCTTTCGGGGGTTGTAATCGGGGCGGGAATCTTCGCACCGAGCAGCGACCATGTGCCGGAGGAGAGGAACGGGGCGTTCTCCGCCATCGGGATGCCCTCGACGGCGCTGGCGGTGTCGTGCGTCGCGCAGAGGACGACACTGGTCTGTCCGCCGACTTCGCGGGCAACATCCGGCGTCAATTGCCCAAGCACCGTTCCCGGCTGCGTCAGGCGAGGAAAAAGGCGCTCCGGCAGGGACAAGGCACGCAGAATCTCCGGGTCGTACTCCTTCGTCGCGGCGCTGACAAGTCCGGTCGAGGTCGCGTTTGTGTACTCGCGCGCCTTCACGCCGCAAAGCCGGTACAGCAGGTATTCCGGCACCATCAGGAAGTCGTCCGCCTGTTGCAAACGCCCGGTTTTCGCGTCCTCGTAGAGCTGGTAAATGCTGTTGAAGGGCTGGAACTGAATGCCCGTGCGGCGGTACAGCTCGGCGAAGGGCATATGCTGATGCACCTCGTCAATCACCGCCTGCGTGCGCTCGTCGCGGTAGGCGTGGCAGGGGAGAAGCGCCGCGCCGTCCTTCAGCAGGACGTAATCAACCGCCCAAGTGTCGATGGACAGGCTGTCAATGTGCGGATACTTCGCAAACGCCGCCTTCAATCCCGCCTTGACGTGCTGGAAAATGCCCTCGATGTCCCAGATGAGATGCCCGTTTTCGCGCTGCATCCCGTTCGGGAAGCGGTAGACTTCATCCGTTTGGAGCGCGCCGTCCGCCTCGATGCCGACGATGTGCCGCCCGGACGATGCGCCGATGTCAATCGCCAGAAAAATGCGCTGCATGAAATACCTCCTTGGTGTCAACGTTCTGAACTGCTTTCATTATAGCGCAGGAAGGCGAATTCTGCCATGCGCAAAGGTAGCTGATTCTTTGTGAAAAGTCTACTTTGCAAAAAATGCCGAACCCGTAGAAATCAAGCGAAATTTGGTGTATAATATGGACAAAAGAGCATGGGGAGGATGCACATGCTGACCTACACGATGGATGTCTTGCCGGAAAGTATCTGGCTGCGGACGACGCCAGGCGCGTCCGCGATGGGGCAGCCGTATGTATGCACCGAGGCGGGGCAGTATCTGGCGCAGGGGCATTTTTCGACCGCCCGCACGCACAAGGAGAGCTACCTGCTCTTCTACACCCTGCGCGGCGCGGGGCTGATTGAGCAGGGGGATGACCGGGTGCTGCTGCGCGCGGGGCAGGCGCTGCTGATGGACTGCCGCAAACCCCAGCGGTACGCGACTGCCCCCGGTCAGCACTGCTGGCACCACGATTGGGTGCATTTGGACGGCGCAGGCGTGGCAGCAATGGCGGAATGGTTGATTCCGGAGGGAAAGCTGACCCCGATTACGCTAACAGACCAGAAAGTGGAAGAACAGTTCAAGACGATTTTCGCCGAGCTGGAGAGCGGCACGGTGGACAGTATGCTGCAAGTGTCGCTGGCGCTGCATCAGCTGCTGACGCTGTGTGCGCAAGGGCTGTTGAATCAGGAGCAGACGGAGAGCAATCAGCAGGTGATCCAGCAGGCGGCGCAGACCATCCGCGAGAAGTACAATCAACCGCTGTCACTGAATGATCTGCTGCGTCAGGCGCACATGAGCCGCAGCTACTTCCTGCGCCTGTTCCGCCGCTATATGGGTACGACGCCTTACAACTACCTCATCAGCACCCGCATCACGCAGGCGAAGGCGCTGCTGGCGCTGACGGACCGCAGCGTGTCCGAAATCGGGCGGGAAGTTGGTTTCGGGGATGCGAGCAATTTTTCCGCGCGATTTTCCGCCGCCGTCGGGCAAAGTCCGATGCAGTACCGGAGGAGTGCGCTGCATCAGGCGGAAAAAGAACAGGAATGATACAAACCTGTCTACAAATCAGCATATGTTATACTTGACAAAAGTGTTTCTTCGCGCTACACTGTTTCGGGTAACAATTTCCGAACTGGAGGAGTAGCATGATGGAGAAGAAGCTTGACGCCAAGGAAGCACGCGTGCAGATCTGGGAGGAGCTGCTGCGCGTCGCCAAGCCGGACAGCAAGTTCAGCTGGCAGTTTTCCGAGTTCATTTGCGACTATGAGGGCAGCGAAAAGGGCACGGCGCTGCTGACCGCGACGGATATGTACAAAAACGCCCGCGTGATTTTCATTACGCCGGACAACAACCTTGAAACCCTGCGGGAACAGGCTTTCCGCGACAAAAAGACCGTCGTGATGACCAACTACGGCATTACGCGCGGCTTCTTCCTCATTCGCCCCGGTCAGATTCCGGAGGGCAAGGAGGAAATCGCGTCGCTGCTGGATGGCGTATCCCGCTACTGGAAACATCAGACGCTGGCGCAGCTGAAGGAAGCCGTTGGGCATATCGACATGATGGTGACGGGCGCTTCCGCGATTACGCCAAGCGGCATCCGCTTCGGCAAGGGGCACGGCTATTTCGACCTTGAGTACGCGATGCTCTCGACCGTCGGGCTGTGCGACGAAACGACCGCGATTGTCGGCGCGGGGCATGATGTGCAGGTGGTGGATGTCGATGTGACAGTGGAGGATTACGACACGGCGATTGACTACATCGTGACCCCGACGCGCCTGATTGAGACGCGGCACGAGTATCCGCGCCCATCGAAGGGGATTATCTGGAGCCGCCTTGCGCCCGGAATGCGGGAGCAGATTCCGCCGATTCAGGAGCTTTGGTGCAAGGTGCATTGCAAGTGAATATAGGAAAAAACCAGCGTGGGATAGATTGCCACGCTGGTTTTTCCTGTTTTGGAGGTGTGTTGTTCTATTGAAATAGGTGATTTTTGCGGCAGGGGGATGCGCCTGCGGGCGCACCAAAGGGCTTTCCGATCGCCCTTTGGAAACCTTCGGCGCGGTCACTCCCATGTTACTGGGCTTGTATTGCAACTTTCATTTTTGGTGTTCCCAAATTCTTTTCTAAAGGAACAAAAGGCACACTAACTAAAAAGCTGCGCTAAAAATCAAGTAACTTAGATGGGGATGCGAAGCAGTCCAGAGGGCGATCGCAAAGCCCTCTGGTCGCGCCCGCAGGCGCGAAACCCCTGCATAAACACGCGAGCATAGCATGAAAAAGCGCTCAACTCAATCGCGAAAAGGGTGTCGAGAGGGTCGAAGACCCTTCGCGGGTGCAGGGCAGAGCCCTGCCGGAGTCCAGAGGCAGAGCCTCTGGCGCCTCCCCATCACTCCACCTCCTGCGTGTTCATGGAGACGGTGAAGCGGACTTTGTCGCCGAGCCAGTAGGTGGTGGAATATTCGACGGGGACGTTGTGCTGGTCAAAGGAGAGACCGCGCACCATCAGGAGCGGGCAGTCGTAGGAGACGTCGAGCAGGTTGCGCTCGTCCGGCGCGGGGCGAACCGCCTCAATCGCGTCGTTGAAGCGGCGGATGATGGTGTTGTAGCGGCTGCGCAGGGTTGCGGTCAGTCCCTTTTCGCCCAAGCCTGTTTCGTCCAGACCGGGGAAACGCGCCAGGGACAGCCACGAACGCCCGACTGCCAGCGGCTTATCGTCGAAGAGGAACAGACGCTTGATGTACACCACGGGCGTGCCGGGTTCAAGCTGCAAATGCTCAATGACATCCTCAGTCGGCATGTCGAAGCGGCGGATGTTCAGTACCTGCGACGTCACCTGCTTGCCGTCATGCCCCTCGTGGGTCGAGACAATCGAATAGAAATCCATCTTGTGGACAAACGGCGCGGGCTTTTCGCAAATCTTCGCGCCGCAGCCGCGCGATTTCTTGATGATGCCATCCTTCTCCAATTCCGCCAGCGCCTGACGCAGCGTAATGCGGCTGACGGCGTACTGCTCCGCCAGCGTGCTTTCTGACGGCAGCTGTTTGCGGTCGTTCCATTCGCCACGCTGGATGCGGTCGCTCAAATCCAGCTGAATTTGGTAATACGCGGGAACAGGGGAGTTGCGGTCGATAGAAAACTGCACGGGATAATCCCTCCTGAATGTGTCTGTATCTTGCCACATTGTATATCTTATGTCCTGTATAGATAATAAGACAAGTTCGCCCAAAAGTCAAGATGGCAATCCGCCATTCCGTGATGTGACAGCAAAAAAACAACAGGCGGTCGCATGCACCAGAAAAGCCGAATGTTCGGAAAATGTCCGCTTTGGAAAGTTTTTGCCCCGTTTTAACGAAAATTTACGTCAAAACTACTTGACAGCATATGAAACTTATGCTATCTTTATGACAAGTAGACAAGCACGCGGTGGAAAAGGAACGGATCCGCCTCTTCCCACGCTGAAAACGCTCGTAAAGAGCAAGGAGGAATTATTTTATGGCACTGACGCGCAAAGAACGGACACTGGGCTGCCTGTGGGCGATGGCGTGCGGCGATGCACTGGGCGTTCCCTCATCCTTCCTGACCCCGGAGCAGATTAAGAGCAAATATGGCTGGATCGACACGTTCTATCCGCCGGAAAAGGGACACATTTTCCACGACGGGCTGCTCGCCGGTGAATATACCGACGACACGGAGCAGTCCATGGCACTGATGAACGCCTACATTCGCGACAAGAAGGTCGTGCCGATGAGCGTGGTGAAGGAAATTATCGCGTGGGCGGACCGCGTGAAGGACAAGTACGCCAGCCCGCTGGGACCGAGCACCGAGCGCGCGCTGAAGAACATCGCGGCGGGCGGGGACATCACCGTCTCCGGCAAGTGGGGCAACACCAACGGGTCGTCCATGCGCATTGCACCGCTGGGCATCATCCACGGTCTGCGCGGAAGCACCCTGCAGGAGCTGGCGCGCGACGTTGCCCTGACTGACCTTGCGACGCACAACACCCGCGTCTGCAACGCCGCGGCGACGGCGATTGCGTGGGGCGTGGCGCAGGCGATGCGCGGCGAAGAGAACCTCGACAAGATTGTGGACGCAACCATCGAAGCGGCGGCGGAGGGCGCGAAGTACGGCTTCTCCATTCCCTCGCCGGACATCGGAATGCGCATTGCCCTCGCGTGCGACATTGTGCGCAAGGCCAAGGACGACCAGCAGGCGCTGCACGACCTGTACGCCATGTTCGGCGGCGGCGACCTGTCCGCGGACTCCATTCCGTCGGCGATTGCGCTGTTCCTGCTGGGCAAGGGCAACGTGAAGAAAACGCTGGAATACTGCGTCAACTTTGGCGGCGACTGCGATACCAATGGCGCAATGGCGGGCGCGATGGTCGGCGCGATGGCGGGTATCGACGCGGTTCCGCAGGTGTGGCGGGACAAAATCAGCGAAATGAATGCCTGCAATTTCGCCAAGGATGCGGACGAAATTCTGGCGCTGATTCCCCAGTGGCATGTAGCATCGGAAAGCGATGTGGCTGATCTCATAAAGGAGTGATGGCAGTGGAAACGGCGAAGAAGCAGGGGAGCATCAAGCCCCGGCGGATGAAAGCGCCTAAACCCTTCAAAAAGCGGATTGAGCCGTGGCTCTGGCTGATGCCGGCGCTGGTGTTCTTCCTCGTCTTTACATACTATCCGTTTATCAAGACCGTCGTCTCCAGCTTCTTTGTTGTCAACAAGATGGGGGTCTTCAAGCAGTTCGCGGGCTTTGACAACTATGTACGCGTCCTCAAAGACCGCTCCTTCCAGACGGCAATTCAGAACACGTTCATCTACGTTCTGCTCGCTTCGCCCGTGAGCATCCTCATCGCGCTGCTGCTGGCGCTGATTGCGGCGAAAAAGCGCACCATGTCCGTGGCGTATGAGACACTGTTTGCCGTCACGATGGCGATGTCCATGTCCGTCAGCGCGATGATTTTCAAGCTCGCCTACAATCCGAATATCGGCATTTTGAACTACATCCTCGGCGTCAAAATCAACTGGCTGAATGACAAGCACTACGCGATGGTCGCCATCAGCATCATCGCGACGTGGATGAATGTCGGCTATAACTTCATCTTCCTCCTGGCAGCGGTGCGCAACATTCCGCCGGAGATTCTCGAATCCTGCGAACTCGACGGCGCGCGCCCCTTCCACCGCACGGTCAACATCATCCTGCCCATGATTTCGCCCACGACTTTTTACCTCATCTGCACGTCGCTGGCAAAGAGCATGATGATGTCCGGGCTGGTGCTGATTTTCACCGGCGGCGCGTCGCTGAACACCACCGCTAATATCGACACCATGATTTCCTACATGTACAAGCAGTCGGTCAACAACCTGAACTACAACAAGGGCTATGCGGCGGCGATTATCGCTTTCCTGATGACCTTCGTGGTGATGCTCATCAGCTTCCGCTTTGAGAAGAAGGGAGTGCATTACTCGTGACGACGGCGCAGTCTTTGAAGATTCGCAAGCGCTTCCGCAGCGTGCTGTACCAAATCATCGCGATTGGTATCGGTCTTCTGCTTGTCAGCCCGATTCTCTACGCGCTGGTTATCTCGTTCATGCCGGGGGAGGACATCCTGACCATCCCGCCGAAATTCCTGCCTTCGCGCTGGATTACGGAAAACTACGAAATGGCATGGACGCTGACGACGCTGCCGCGGTTCATGCTCAACTCGCTGATTCTGGCGGGCGTGTCGAGCGTTGTGCGCGTCATTACCGCGTCGATGGCGGCGTTTGCCCTCTCGTTCTTTGAATTCCGCGGGCGCAATGTCATTTTCATGCTCATCATGGGCACGATGATGGTTCCAAGCGACATCGTGCTGGTGTCGAACTACCACACGGTTTCCCGGCTGGGGTGGATTAACACCTACATGGGCATGATGATTGTCTTCTTCGTCTCCGCGAACAACATCTTCATGATGCGGCAGTATTACCTGACGTTCTCCAAGGACTTGAAGGAAGCCAGTGAGGTGGATGGCTGCGGGAACATCCGCTTCTTCTGCACCATTCTGCTGCCGCTCTCCACGCCGATTATCACCACCATCTTCATTTCGTCCTTCATCAGCACTTGGAACACCTACCTCTGGCCGATGCTGGTGACGAACGATAACCTGATGCGCACAGTGCAGGTCGGTGTGACGATGCTGAACTTCCCCGAAGGCTCGACCTACGGTCCGGTCATGGCGGCGAGCATGATTGTCCTGCTGCCGACGCTGGCGGTGTTCGTCATCTTCCGGCGGCAGATTGTCGGCGGTATCATGGGCGGGGCGGTGAAGGGGTGAGCGAATCCCTTCACCTGTGGCTTTCCGCTCGCAGGGGTTTCGCCTCTGCGGAGGCGACAAGGGGGCTTTCCGCTCGCCCCCTTGACCCCTTCGGCGCCGCAACTTTTGGAGTTTCATGCGGCTTGTGCGAATCCGCTGCTTAGGAAAACGAACAGCACACTAACTAAAAACTTCCGGTAAAGCTCAATAAACATGGGTGCGCACCGAAGGTTTCCAAAGGGCGAGCGCAGACTTCGTCTGTTTTCATGCCCTTTGGTCGCCTCCGCAGAGGCGAAATCCTCTGCGATACTATAAGAAATAGTATGAAAACGTGCAACGCCCGCTGCTTTAAGCGATTCAGCCAAAGAATCGCATCACCCAGTATCCCAAGGCAAAAAGCCTTGACGATAAAGAAGGAGGATTACCCCATGAAACGCATCATTTCTCTCGTGATGGCGCTTGCACTCGTCCTGACGGCTATGGTCGTTCCGGCTGTGGCGGAAAATCAGGATGTGCGCACGGTGGAATTCTGGCATACGCTGACCGGCGTCAACGGCGCTGCGGTTGAAGCGATTGCCGACCATTTCAACGCGACTGTCGGTGCTGAAAAGGGCATCGTGGTCAAGGCGGTCTATCAGGGCAACGACAACTCCGAGAAGCTCAAGACCCTCGCGCAGGCGTCTGACTTCGCGAACTTCCCGGACGTCGCCATGATCGCCGGCGCGGGCATCCCCAGCGCCGTGACCTACGACAGCCTCGTGCCTGTTGGAACGCTGATTGACCGTGAAGGCAATTCCATCAGCCGCGACGACCTCGAACCCAACATGCTGCGCTCCTACACCTACGAGAACCAGCTTGTTGGTATGCCGTTCTCCTGCTCCGCAATCATGCTGTACTACAACTGCGACATGTTCCGCGAAGTGGGTCTTGACCCGAACACGCCCCCGACGACCATCGCGGAAATGGCGGATGACATTTCTAAGCTCATGGTCAAGGACGGCGACACCGTCACCCGCTATGGCCTGAACGTCGCGGTGCGCCGCTATCAGCTGGCGAACTGGATCGGCGGTCAGGGCGACTACAACTTCTTCGGCGACAACGAGGGCGGCCGCACCGCTCCCATGACTAAGGTCACCTTCGGCGAAGACGGCACGCTGCGCAACTTCCTGACCGAATGGCAGAAGGTCATTGCGACCGGCGGCTACAAGCCCTACGAAGACGATATCAACGAAGAATTCTCTCTGGAACTCTTCGGCATGGCAATTATGTCTACCGCCCGCATCGGCAAGATTAAGAGCCTCGTCGGCGACAAGTTTGAGTGGAACGTCGCTGCGCTGCCGAAGGTGAACGCGGACGACAAGGGCGGCATCGCGGTTGGCGGTTCCTGCGTCGTCATGTTTGACCCGGACAACGACCCGGCGCAGGTTGATGCGACGTGGGAGTTCGTGCAGTTCATGGTCTCCGCGGAAGAGCAGTTCCAGTTCCATCAGGCGACGGGCTACATCCCCGTGAACAAGACCGTCTACGACCTGCCCGAAGCGGACAAGTGGTTTGAAGAGAACCCGATGTACAAGGTCGCCATCGACTGCATCCACGCGTCCAACCCCAACGTGCAGGAACCCTTCGACATCATCAACTGGGAAATCGACTCTGTGATTAAGACCCACATGCTGGCGTTCGCCAACGGCGAGGAAACCCTCGACGAGTGCCACGACCGCATTGTGGAAGAATGCAACGAACGTCTGGATGACTACCATCTGGCGAACGACTAATTCGGTACAATAGGACCCCACAACGGAAATCAACCCATCCCCCCGCTCGGAAATGGGCGGGGGCGATGGGGCAGGAGAAAGCATCATGGTCAAACTGGTGGTCAGCGATTTGGACGGTACGCTCATTGATTCAAGCGAGCAGCTCACCGACACAGCCCGCGAAATGGCGCGCTGGCTGAAAGACAGAAACGTGCTTTTCACGTTCGCCACAGGGCGCGTGCAGGGCATGACGGAACGGTATGCACAGGACATGCAGGTGTCCATACCCTATGTGGCGACCAACGGCGCGGCGCTCATTGCCCCGGATGGGGTGCTTTTTCGCCGCAAAGTGCCGCTGAAGCCGCTGGAAACCATGCTCCGCAAGGCGGATTGCATGGGCATGAGCATCATTTACAGTGAAGACGGCTATGAGAAGGTCTGCCGCGAAACGCCGTATATTCTCCGGCAGCGCGCGGCCTTTGGACGATACAATGACGTTGCACCCCTGACGCAGGCGGATTATGACGGCAAGCAGATGGAGAAAATCTGCGTCATGGACAGCGACAAAACCGGGGACAAAATCGACTATGTGGAGGACTTCATCCGGCGTCTCGGCGACCAGTACAGCTACACGCGATACGGCGACAAGGCAGTCGAAATTGTACATCCCGGCTGCACGAAAGCGGCGGGCGTTGCGGAACTGGCGAGGCGGCTGAACATCCCGATGTCGGATGTGCTGGCGATTGGCGACGACGAGAACGATTTGCAGATGCTGCGTCTGGCGGGTCACACGGCGACGGTGCAGAATGCGCTGGCGAAGGTGAAGCCGCTGGTGGCGTATGTTTCGCCGTACTGTCATTCGGCGGGGGTCTTCGATGCGGTGAAGCACTTTATTGGAGAATAAGCAGGGGAGTATCATTGCCTTAGTTTTGTGGTATTGCGTCAGAACCGACCTCATCCGCCTTCAGCACCTTACCCAGAGGGGAAGGTCTCGCCGTAGCGACGGATGAGGTTGGACAAACACGCGAACACAGCCTGAAAGTGTCACCAACTCAATCGCGAAAAAGGGTCAAGGGAGGAACTCCCTTGCAGGGTGCAGGGGCAGCGCCCCTGCTGGAGTCCAGAGGCAAAGCCTCTGGCGGGGTCAAGGGGCAGCGCCCCTTGGGTTCCCCCATAAACACGCGAAAACTGCCTGGAGAAGTCACCAACTCAATCGCGAAAAAGGGTCAAGGGAGGAACTCCCTTGCGGGGTCAAGGGGCAGCGCCCCTTGGGTCTCTCTTATGAAAGGAAAGAAAGCCATGCGGCTGTCAACATCAACATGTATGTATTTCAATCGCCCGGACGGGACGAAAGCAAGCATTCTGGACAGCGTGCGGACGCTGGGGCAGGCGGGGTATCGCGTGCTGGACATGAATTTCCATGACCTGAGCGTGTTCGATACGCCGTTCAAAACGCCGCAGTGGGAGACACTCATCCATCAGGCGAAGGACATCGCCGACGAGATGGGCATCGAGTTCTCGCAGGGGCATCTGCACTTCTATAACTTCTGCGATCCGAACACGCCCGACAAGGAGTTCCTCGACGAACTCATCCGCCGCGGCATCGAGGGCGGACGCATCCTCGGCATCAAGTGGCTCGTCATCCACGCCGCGACCGATTTCGACAGCGTCACTCCTGTCCACGACAGCAAGCGCAAGACCATCGAGTACCTGAAACCGCGCATTGAGCTGGCCGGAAAGTACGGCGTGGGCATCGCGGTGGAGAACCTGTGGGAGGAGAACATCGCGCCGAAGCGCCGCTACTGCGTGACGGCGGAGGAACTCGGCGACCTCGTGGACAGCCTGCCGTATGACAACGTCGGCTGCTGCTGGGATGTTGAACACGCCTCCATCTGCCATCAGGATCAGCGCAAAGCCTTGCAATACCTCGGCAAGCGCCTGAAAGCCACCCATATCTCCGACTACAATTCCATCAAGAACGACCATATCCTGCCGTTCTCTGGGCTGAGCGACTGGAAGGAAATCACCGACGCCCTGCGGCTTGCACAGTACGACGGCGATTTCACCTATGAAACGCATAACTTCACGGCAAAAATGCCGGATGAAGTCATCATGTCGGGCTTGAAACACAGCATCGACATCGGAAATCTGCTGATTGATATGATTCAAGGAGGTCATCAAGCATGAACAAGATGGATTTCGACAGCGCCCTTCGCCGCCAGGTCATGAGCCTGCCGGAGCTGATGCGACAGCAGTACGCCGACCTGGAGCCGAAGACGCGCACCGTCCTCTCCACGCCGGAAATCTTCAATATCCAGCGCATTGTGCTGACCGGCTGTGGCGACAGCTATGCCGCGCTGCTGGCGGTGAAGCCCGCGTTCGAGAAGTACGCGAAGATTCGCACCGAAGTCGTGCCGACGATTGATTTGGCGCGCGACTACGAGAAGAAGAACCTTGGCTATGCGCCGCAAAGCCCACTGGTCATCGCCGTGTCGAACTCCGGGCAGGTGGCGCGCGTAGGGGAGGCGGTTCGCCGCTGCCGCAAGGCGGGCGCGTTCACGCTGGGCATCACCGGGCATGAGGAATCCGTACTGGGGCAGAGCGCCGAGCGCATCCTGAAGCTGGACATTCCCAAGTTCGAGTCCGCCCCCGGCACGCGCAGCTACATGGTCTGCGTGATGGCGCTGTACCTGCTGGCTATCCGCATCGGCGAAGTGCGCGGACGCTACACGATGGATGTTGCGAGCGCGCGCCGCAAGGAAATCAAGGCGCTGGCGGATGCGCTGGAAACCGCTCTGCCCGCCATGGACGACACCGCGTTCGCCGTCGCGCAGCAATGGAAGGACATGGACTGCTACGACTTCGCGGGCAGCGGCTTCGAGTACGCCTGTGCGTTCTTCGGGCAGGCGAAGGTGTTTGAGGCGATTGGCCGCCCGGCGATGTACATCAACACCGAGGAATGGCTGCACCTGAACTTCTTCGTCAATCATCCGGAGAAAATCGGCACGATGATTTGGGCGGCGGAGGACAACAAGGCGGATTCCCGCACGCTGGAAACCATCGGCTACGCCAAGCAGCTGGGCCGCCCGCTGGCGATTGTGACCGACCGCGAGATGCCGGACGAAAAGCAGGCGGCGGTGTTCATCATCCCGAAGGCGAAGAGCGTGCTGGCGGAAAGCCTCTACAACTTCGTCCCGGCGTGTCTGGTGTTCGGTTATTTGATGACGATGCTGGGTGAACGCAGCGGACGCGGCTGCGAAGGCCCGTGGTCGTTCTCCAAGGGCGCGGCGTGCGTGCGGCAGAGCGAAATTGTCATGGTGGACGACTGAGGAGGGAAATCAACAATGCTGAAATGCTTCAATTTGGAAACAAAGCCCAATGATGTTATCAACCTGACCGACGACATCAAGCAGTTCGTTGCCGAGAGCGGCATCCAGAGCGGCGAGTGCATCGTCTTCAATCCGCATACGACGGCAGGGCTGACGATTACGTCCTTCTGGGATCCGGCTGGCTTTGAGGATTTGCAGGACGAGATCTGCCGCCTGATTCCTACCCGCATCGACTTTAAGCATCAGCACGATACGCCTACCGATGCTGCGGGGCATGTGAAATGTTCTCTGCTGGGCGTGAGCATTCCGCTGATTATCGACGGCGGCAAGCTCGTGCTGGGTGGCAGTCAGGGCATCTTTTTCCTTGAATTCGACGGCCCGCGCAAGCGCAAGTATTACGTCAAGCTCATCAGCGACAAAGCGTAAGGGGTGAAACATATGCGGAAGATTATTGTGGACTGCGACCCCGGCATGGATGACTCCTCTGCGATCATCATGGCAGTTAAGAACCCCAATCTCGACATTCAAGCGGTGACGACGGTCAACGGCAATTATCCCGTGGACATAACCTACCGCAACGCGCGGCGCATCATGCGGATGCTGGGGCGCGAGGACATTCCGGTCTACCGCGGCTGCTCGCGCCCGCTGGTGCGCGACATCCCGAACGACCCGTTTAACCACGGGCGCGACGGGCAGGGCGAATCCTTTCTGCCGGATTCGGAGAGGCCTGAGAACCCGACCCACGCCGTCAATGCGATTATCGACCTCATCCGTCAGCAGCCGGGCGAAATCACACTGGTCTGTCTGGCGCCAATGACCAATATCGCTATGGCACTGCGCCTTGCCCCGGACATCAAGGATAAGATTGTCGAAGTGATTGCCATTTCCGGCGCATTCGGGCTGAATGAGGCGTCCTTCCTCAACGCTACGGGCGACACGCCTCAAAGTGAGTGGAACGTCTATGTTGACCCGGAAGCGACGAAGCAGGTCTACGAATCCGGTTTGAAGGTGACGGCGATTGGGCTGGACGTCGCGACGTACTTCTCCGTGGACTTTACGGACGAAGACCTTGCGCGGCTGGCGGCGAGCGACAAGCCCGAAGCAAAGTTCCTCCATCAGGCGATTTCCTTCGTGCATGGGCGCGGCTTCCAAGCCTACTGCGCGGTCATTGACTGTATGGCGGTTGCGGCGACGGCTGACCCGACGCTGCTCAAGAGCGTGCGCGGCCGCGTTGGCGTATCGACGCAGGACGGCCTGACCCTTGGCATGACGATTATGGATCGCCGCCATCACCACGTCTGGACGAACCTGCCGGAAATCAACGTCGCTGTCAGTGCCGACTATGCTCGCTTCCTGCACGGACTGATTGAGGACTTTTTGAAATAAACCGAAACGCAAAGCAAAGAAGGCTGCGGCGCTCATCCGCTGCAGTCTTTTTTGCACAAAAAAGCAGGAACTTTTGTGCTATATGGCGAATATAACACCAGAAAGAAACAAACAGAATTCTATGAGAGAAAGAAGGTGAAACGCAATGGCATGGTGGGAAGCAGGCGCGCGAATTCTGCTCGCTATCCTGATTGGTTTGGCAATCGGCTATGAGCGCGAACGCCGCAATAAACCGGCGGGTACACGAACGCATATCCTCGTCTGCCTCGGCGCGGCGCTGATTGCCGTGATGGAGAACTACGTCGAAGCGCGCGTGCTGGCCATTAACACCGACGTGCTTAACACCGGCGTGGCGGTCAGCATGGGGCGCATCAGCGCGCAGGTGGTCAGCGGTATCGGCTTCCTCGGTGCAGGGACGATTTTTTCCAGCCGGAAGAAGATTGCGGGGCTGACAACGGCCGCGTCGCTATGGTGCGCCGGGTGTCTGGGACTTGTCGCCGGCATGGGCTGCTACACGCTCGCCCTCAGCGGATGTACGCTTGTGCTGCTGACGCTGACCATCGTCCAGCGGATTATCCCCGCGACGACAATTCGGCAGGTGGAAATTCAGTATGACCACCGTGTTGAAACCACAGGGTACATCAAAGCGTTCTTTGCAGCACACAGCGTCGATGTGCTGAATGTGGATTTTCACTCCGAAAACAGCAAGAACGAGCGTGCGTACACCAGCATCTACACGGTGCGAATGTCAGCACGGGTGAATCTGGTGGATTTGTTCGGTCCGCTGTCGGAATATGAACACGTGAGGGCATTTCGGATAAGGCAACCGCAGTAATACCCAAAGGTAATACTATTTCCAGATTCAACTGCGCCATCTGCTTGCACCTTTTCCATTCTGGCGTCCGCTCATTCCACTTAGCGTAGCGCTGCTACGCTGCGTTTCATTCACGTTAGCCAGAATGAAAAATTCGCGGCGCATCTTGGCGCATTCTTATCTGGAAATAGTATAAAAAGAACCGGACGAGGCACATGCTTCGTCCGGTTTGTTGACTTCCGTGTGTACCGTAATGCTGCACATAGAAGTGCTTCTGCGCCCGCAGGGCAGCTTGTCGATTTTCTCTTCCTTCAACAGAAAATCACGCTGCCTCATAGCGTCCCTGCGCTTTAGTCCAATGGTGCAGCACGGCTTTTTCCAACTTACAGACAGGCGTTTTTGTCCATCGTCACGTCTGTTTTTGCCACCAGATACGGGCGCGCATCCTTCTTATCCGGAATCACGTCGTACCCCGCCAGCGACAGACCATGCACATGCCGCGCCCACAAGCCGCGCGCGGGGGCGTCGCCGAGGTCGTCAATCATGTGCGCGTCGGGGTATACGCCGCGCAGTTCGCTGATGGCGCCCTCGTCAAGCACCGCCTTTTCGCTCGCGTGCTGGGTGATTACCACGTCATGCAGCAGCACGTCCTCAATCGCCTTTTCAGGGATGCCGATGAAGTACGACCCGCGCGCGCCGTTGTCGCCGCCGCGCACGTGGCTGATGGCAATCCGTCGCAGCGTGCCGACGGGAGGCTTCGGGTCGCCGGGCTTGACGCGCCCGCGGTCTTCAAGCCGCAGAAAGAAGGGACTCCACGCGCGGTCAATCGTGATGTTCTCAATGAGGAAGTTTTCCAGCGTCCCGCCGTCCACCATTTCGAGCGATACGCCGGAATCGGAACAGCGATGTTTCAGTCCGCTGGGGTCGTGTTCGACACCGCCGATTTGGCAGTTGCGCACCAGCACATCGCGGAAGTCGCCCTGCGTGTCCGTGCCGACCTTCAAGGCGTTGCAGCAGCTGTACAGGCGGCAGTTCTCGATGAGGACGCGCTCAGTGTTGCGCTCGCTTGCGCCCTTGAAGCAGCACGCATCGTCGCCGGATTCCACGTCGCAGTTGCGGATGATGACGTCGCGGCAGCCGTCGATGTCGATGCCGTCGTTGTTGTAGTTCGTCTGATTGCGGACGGTCACGCGCTCCAAAAGCACGCGGTCGCAGTTCAGGTAGTTTTCCATCCAGCAGGCGGCGGAGCGCAGCGTAATGTCATGCACATGCACGTCGCGGCAGTCGATGATGCGCATCAGGAACGGACGTCCAGGCGTGCCGTGGCAAGTCTCGTCACCGGGGAAATTCGTGCGCGTACCCTGCCCGTCCAACTCGCCGCCGCCGCAGATGCAGATGTTCTCGCACCCTTCGGCGAAAATCAGCGACTGGTTCATGCCCATGTTCGTGTCCTGCACGGTCAGGCGGCGGGCGATTTGCTCCGGGTAATCCGCGAGGTCGGTGGACGCAAGAAGCCGGCTGCCGCTATCGACCATCAGGCGGACATTGCTGCGCAGAATCAGCGTGCCGGAGACGTAATCGCCGCCGGACAGCCGGACGGTGCCGCCGTGTTCGCCCGCCTTGTTGATGGCGGATTGAATCGCGCGGGTCGCCTTTTCGCCGGGAACAAGCCCGAAGTCCTCCGGGCGGAACGTCGCGTCTGACCCGTGCCAGCCCGTCAGCGACGCGGTCAGTTCATCCGCCATCGTGTGCAGGCGGCTTTGAAGCGGTGCGAACCAGTCCGGCAGCGTGTACTTCGGGGTCAGGCGGCCAGCGACGTCTTCCAGCGGGATGAAGCACGGATGCTCCTTCAAATGCTCGTTCGGGGAATGCAGCGTCAGGTACAGCTGCCCATCCAGCGCGCGGAACACCATGCCGTGGCCGCCGTCACGCCGGAAAAGCGGCTCCACCTGCGTGAAATGCCCCGTAATGTCGCCGTTGTCGCTGACCGCCACGCCCTCTGTGTACCCCTCGTCGGAGAAACTCGCCCACAGGCACAGCAGCGTGCCGTCCGCCGTCCGCCACATCGACGGGCCGTCCGTCACATAGCCGTCGCGCCCGCTGGAGCGGTGATGCACCAGCCGCGCCCATTCCGCTTCGGACGCATGGAAGAGCAGCTTCGGTTCGCCGATGGCGCGGGAAAGGTCATCGGAGAGGGGCATGGCGCAGATTTCGCCGTCGCCGACCTGCACCCACTCGTGCGCAAAGACGAGATACGGCTTGTCGTCCGGGCTGACGTAAAGCGTCCCGTCAAGGCACTCCCAATTGGAGGGGGTCACGCGCCCGTCGCTGTGCGGCACGAACGGCCCCAGCGGGTCGTCGGCGGTCAAAATCGCCGTGCCGCGGCAGAGGTCTTCGCGCTTGAAGCTCGCCAGCATGTACAGCTTGCCGTGGTATTCGTGCACTTCAGGCGCCCAGTAGTTGCGATCCGCCCAGAACGTGCCGTCGTTGTGGAAGCACTCGAAGGGACCGTCCCAGTTTTCCAAATCACGGCTGACGTACACATCAAAGCCGTCCGCGGGGCCCCAGCAGGTTGCGCCGCGCGTGCCGTAGAGGTAATACTGCCCGTTCCGCGTCAGCACAAAGGGGTCGCGGATGTTGATTTCTTCGCGCTTCATGGGTTATTTTTCTCCTTTCAGGACTGTCAGCATGTTCTCAACGTCGGTCAAGCGAACCAGAAAGCGTCCGCCGCCGTCGGTCGTCGCCAAGGCGTAAAAGGCGTCGCAGGATTCATAGCGGACGGTGGATGTGCTGCCGTCGCGCAGGGTGAAGGTGACATCCGCCAGCAGGGAAGTGCCTGCGGCTTCCTGCGGGGCAGTCTGGTCGAACTGCAGGGCGATGATGGACAAATACGCATCAGTAAATTCGTCGCGCGTGACAGCGTTTTCGTCCCAGAACCAGCGCTGACCGATGTTGTCGTCGTCGTTTTCGTACTCGATGCGCAGGGTCGTTTCGCCGTCAACCGTTGTCAGACGCACCTGTGACAGCGTGGCGACAACCACGGGCGATACAAAGCGGTCAAGCAGCGTGTTCAGCCCGGCGCTTTCCGCGAAAGTTAGCTGCGTGCGGCGGATGCGGTAGATATCGCCGGTTCTGTCCATACGGGCATACACCATGCCGTCGCCCGCGTCGCTGCCTAAGTGGATGTCGCGAATCGTGCCGTCTTGGAACGCGGCAATCAGGCGGCGCGGCGCATCCAGCCCATACACAGCCAGACCAGCGGCGTCCGCCACGGTGGTGACGTACTCGTCCGCTGAAACCGCGCACAGCCCCGTGATGAACGCCTCAATGCGCTCGGTGCTGCCCGCGTGGGTGATGGGGGAGGTAGACGACCATGCCATCAGTTTGCCGCTTGATTTGGTGAAAATGAGCTGCCCGTCGTCCGTCCCGGTCAAGGCAATCTGCACGGCGGCGGAGGCGCTTTCGTCAATTGCGCCGGGGAGCGTGTGCAGGGCGTTCAGCGGCTGCACCATCGTCTCGTGGAAGTCGTAGGGGACGAGGTACACGTTTGTATCGCCGTCGAGAGCGACATAGCAGCTTGCGCCGTCGGAGGTCAAGCGCCCGATGCGCAGGACACGGGTCGTGCCGTCCTTGCGCGTCAGGGTGATGACAGCGTCGGGGTCGGTCAGTCCGCAGGCGTCGCGGTCGAGCGCAGGATAGGTCGCTGTCGCTGGAATGTGCTGCGCAGTCAAAAGCAGCATCTGCCACGCAGCGGTGCTGAACGTGAAGTCCTCCTGTCCCGATACCAGAAACGGCTGGGACAGCGCGTTGTATACGCCAAGCAGATTGCCATTCTGGTCAAACGCCATGTCGGATACGGCGGTGTAGCGCTGCGACCCTTTAGGCTGCACGGTAATGCTCTTAAGCGCCGCCACGGAATCCTCATAGAGCATGAAATACCCCGGCGCGTCGGTGAATTCCGGCGCAGGCGCTTCCGCAGGGGCAACCGTGCTTCCAAGCAGCACATACACGCCGCCGAGCGCCGCGCAGACGAGCGCCATCAGCAGCAGGCGAAGTCCGCGCTGCATTACAGCCGCCTCCTTTTCAGCAGCACAACCGCCATCGTCAGCAGCAGTACGCCGGGAATCAAGGTCAGGGCGAGAATTGTCACGCGCTGGCGGCTGCTTTCGCTGTCAAAGGTGATGCGCTGCGCCGGAAGCCGCTTCACGCCCGCGTCGAGCGACGCCGTCTGGTCGATGTCCGCCATGTCGGTCACGAGGTCAGTCAGCAGGGCAAGGTTATCGCTGGCATCCAAGACGGATGCGCCGCTGATGGCCGCGCTGTCCCGGAGCATGTCGCTGGAAGCCAGCAGACACAGCGCCGTGCCGCTGCTCTTCTTCGCCACTGCGCCGAGCAGAAATTGCCCGGACACGTCGCCTGTTTGACTATCCAGCGCATTGCCGGACGCATCCGGGTGCAGCACGGCGCGGTCGGATGTGGTCAGCAGGGGGGTCACGGTCACGCCGGGACGAAGTGCAGGTGTAATCAGGGCAGACGCGCGCGGCAGCAGTATCCGCCCGGTAATCTCGTAATCCGCCGCGACAACGGGGGAGAGGTACTCCGGCGCATCAACATAGCGGTCGCTTTCCACGACCCAGCCGGACTGGAAGCCCAAGCCGTACAGGCTGCAGACGGCTTGCAGCTGCGTCAGGCGGGAAAGCGGGGTATCGGCGCCGCACGCAACCAGCACGCGCCCACCGTTATCCAGAAAAGCGGCAAACGTCTGCGCCTCGTCGCCCGTCAGGTCACTGCGGGGAGCAAGCAGCAGCAGAATGTCCGTCGCGGCGGGCGCAATGCGGGCGATTTCCCCCGAATGCACCTCGAAGCCGTTCGAGCGCAATTGCAGCGCCAGCAGGGAGCAGTCCTCCTGCGTCAGCTCTCCGTGACCCGTCAGAAAGTACACGCCGACGGGATGGTCCGTACACGCGCGCCCAATCGCGCCGATTAACTGCGCTTCACCGCAGTAGATGGTGTATTCCTCGCCCAAGACCGTACGGGAGAACAGGAACTCCTCCGGCGAAAGGCGGATGATGCGCGTCGCGTCCTGATTGGTGATGAACACTGTGCCGTTCTCGATGCTGCCCGCGTCGCCGCTCAGCGCGGCAATGCGCTGCGGCTGCGTCACCGGGTCAATCGTCTCCACGCGCACATGGGCGCACTCAGCGCTCATCTTGTTCAGCGTCTCGGTCACAAGGTCACGGACGGTGCTGTCATAGCCGGATGTGTACACCGGGTAGAGCAGCACGTCCTCATCCAGCGCATGCAGGCGGGAGAGCGTGTAGTCGCTTAAGTTTGTTACCCCGCTCGGCGACACGTCGAGCTTCAAGTACCACTTTTCCTCCGCACGCTGGCTGACCAGCACGACCAGCACCGCCATCACAACTGCCAGCACGCACGTCAGCAGGTGATAGACCCCATAGGGCATGGATTTCTTCTTCATCAAAAATCACCCCTTTGCGTGGCGGCGCTTTTCCATCGCGCGGTCGGTCAGGAAGAGCATCAGCGCGATAAACGCGACAAAATACACGATGTCGGACAGGCTGACGATGCCGTTGGCGAAGTCGCCCAGCCGCGCGGAAGAGGGCAGGAAGCTCAGTATCACGCTGACCGGGTGGAGGTACGCACTTGTGCCCGCCTGCGGGACAATGTAATGCTCCGACAGGTACATCAGCACGTTCACGCCCAGCGTCAGGATGGCGGCGGTAATCTGATTCGTGCAGAGCGACGAGAGCAGCACGCCGACGGACACCATCGCCGCGTCAAGCAGATAGTAGCCGAGGAACACCACCGCGATTTCCGACCACGCGATTTGCGCATACGGGGCGATCAGCAGCGGGTAAATCAGCGCCAGCAGCATGGCAATCATTAGCAGCGCCAGCGACGCAAGCGCCTTGCCCAGCACAATCTGCCCCAGCGGAACAGGGGAGGTGAGCAGCAATTGGTCGGTGCGCATCCGCTTTTCTTCCGCGAACAGGCGCATCGTCAAAAGCGGCGCAATCAGCATCAGCGGCAGCTGCATCCCCGAAAAGAGCAGGTTCATGCTCGCGCTCATTTCCTGCCCGATGTTGATGAACACGAACACCAAGCCGGACAAAAGCGCATACATCGTCAGGAACACATACCCGACGGGGGTAGTGAAATAGCCGCTCAATTCATGGCGGAATACGGCGCGCATTCACTCCACCTCCTTTCGGCTGATGTCCTTCCGGGCGATGACGTGCAGGAACGCATCCTCCAGCGCGTCGCTGCCGGTTGTCTCTTCCAGCAGCGCACAGTGATTTTCGTAGCACAGCGCGGACACCTGCGCGCGCAGGTCGGCATCCATCTCGTGGCGAATCAGCAGCAGATGACAGCCGTCTTCCCGGCAATCTTGCTCCGTCACTTCCGTTACGCCCGGCAGTTCGCGAATCAGCGCCATCATCGGCGCATCCCCGCGGTACATCAGCCGCAGACTCGCCGCGCCGCGCAGCAGCGCATCCATCGTGCCGTCATAGCGGATGACGCCTTCGTCCAGCACAATCGCACGCCCGCAGACGTTTGTCACTTCGCTGAGCAGGTGCGACGAGAGCAGAACGGTGCTGTCCTGCCCCGCGCGGCGGATGACCTCGCGCATCTGCGCCATTTGCAGCGGGTCAAGTCCGCTGCCGGGTTCATCGAGGATGAGCAGCGGCGGCTGCCCCAGAAGCGCCTGCGCGACGCCCAAGCGCTGCCGATACCCCTTCGACAATCGACCGGACAGCCGATGCGCATATGCCTCCAGCCCCGTCAGTTCAATCACGCGGGCGATTTCCGCCGTCTGTGTACTTGCTTTCAGCCCGCGCAGACGGCAGCAGTAGCGCAGATACTCCGTCACCGTCATGTCGGGATACAGCGGCGGCTGCTCCGGCAGATACCCCGTGCGGCGGCGGGCTTCCAGCGGCTGGATCAGCACGTCATAGCCGCAGATGGAGATGTCGCCGCTCGACTGGCACAGATACCCCGTGATGGTGTTCATCAGCGTCGATTTGCCCGTGCCATTGCGCCCAAGCAGCGCAATGATTTCGCCCTTCTGCGCGGCGAACGTGATGCCTTTCAAGACCTCCCGTGTCCCGTAGCGCCGGGTCACGCCGCGCACGTCAAGCGTCGTTTCCATGGTTCGTGTCCTCCTTGCTGCGGCGGTACTGCAGCGGCGTGACGCCGGTAATCTGCTTGAAGCGGCGAATGAAGCTCGACGCATCGTAGTAGCCGACGTTCACGGCAATTTCCTTGATGGACAGTTCGGTTTCGGTCAGCAGCTGCTTTGAGCGCTCGACGCGAAGAATCGCCAGATATTCGTTCGGGGAGACGCGGTTGCGCTCCTTGAAGGACAGCGAGAGCCGCGCGGTCGATACGCCGAACGCCTCGGCAATGGCGCTGATGGACAGCTCCGGGTCGGCGTAATGCTCGCGGATGTACGCCGCCACTTCCTCGATGCCGCCGGTCTCCTCGGTCGGCACGGGCTTCTCTGCTTGCAGAATCGCGTCGCACAATCGGCGGAGCAGCTCGTCCAAATCATCCACGCTCTGGCAGCCGGAGAGGGAGAAGATGTCGTACATATCCTTCATGTCGCTGCTGTCGGCGACGTTCGCGGCGTGTTCGCGCAGGAGCGTGTGAATCACGTCGTTGTAAATCAGGCGGAAGGCGAATGGCGTCATGCTGGAATGCTTGAGGAACGCCAGCAGCTCATCGAGCTTGCCGGAAAGCAGGGCGCGGTTGTTCAGCACCAGCGCCTGATTGATGCCGTCGGTGATTTTGCGCGCCTGCGGCAGAATGTCGCGCAGGTTGACGGAGACGAACGAGTATTCCAGCACGCGGCTGTCGTCCATGACAAAGCGGTTGTCGTAGGCAGTCGCGGCTTCGAGGTAGCACGCGGGCGCGTGGGTGAAGTTTTGGTGCGCGTTGCTCATGGCGACACAGGCGTGGCCGTAGCGCTCGATGCAAATCTGGTGCAGCGCGTTTGCCACGTCGTGCAGCCCCTGCTCAGTGTCGGCGAAAACGACATAGAGGAAGTTGTTCATCGCCGCCATTTCGACCGAGCAGACGGTTACGCCTGTCACGCGGTTCAGCGGCTCCTCCTGCATGGTGAAGGGCTGGTCGTTCTGCTCCTGTTCGGGGCAGAGCACCATGCCGTAATACGGCTTGTCGATGTCCAGCCGGACGCTCGTGGCGGCGGCGACGGCGAGTTCGCGGCTGTCAAAGCGCCCTTTCATGAAACGCAGCACGAAGTCGTGCCGCTGCATGGGCAGGGAGGATTCGAGGCGGCGCGTCAAGTCGCTGTTGCGGCGGGACAACTCCTGTATGCCCGTTTGGATGGATGACCATTCGTCGCCGCGGCTCTCGTCCTGCGGAAGCAAGCTCGAAATCTCGCGGATGGGGCGGATGTTGCGCCGAGCCAGCAGGTAGGACAGCACGCTGCCCGCGACTGCCAGCGCCGCAATCATCATCAGCACGCCGCCCATGCTGTGCCAGACGTTGCCCGTCAGTTCCGACGATGGCATGAGCATCACATACTGCATCCCCCAGCTGCGGTTGCCCAGCGCAAGCAGCGTGTAGGGGACGCCGCCGGAGACAAATTCGCGCTGCATGGTCGCCTCGTTGCCCGCAAGCAGGGATGTCAGCTCCTCCGCCGAAAGCGGAAGTTCGCCCGATGATGCCAGAATCGCGCCGTCATGCAGGATGCAGGTGTTTGCGTTCATAGCAATCGCGTCAGAAAAGAGCTGCTGATAGGTGTTCTGCCGCAGGAGGAAGAGCATCGACCCACGTTCACTTTTCTGGCTCATGCCCAGCGGGATGATGAACGTCGTCATGTCGTACTGGTCGCTGCCCAGAAGGGAGGATGCGACTTTCTGCGCTGGAAGGACGCACAGTCCGCCGGGCTGACGGATCAGGCGCATCAATTCCGTGCCGGACACATGCTCGTAGTGCATCAGGCTGCTGAACATGTCCAGCGTCATCATCGAGGAGGAAGAGTACAGGTAGTCGTCGCTGGCGAAGCACAGGTACATCTGGTCAGAAAAATCGTTGCTGACCGTGTAGGGGACAAGCTGCTGCATCAGCTCATAGGCGCGCCACGGCTCGTCGCGGTAACTGAACGGCTGCAGGTAAGGGGACAAGCCGATCTGCTCGGCGGTGTTGAGCATGTTGTCCAGATACCCCTCGTGCTGGTAGGCGATGCGGCTCAAACGGTTGATGCCGTTGGAGATGACCTGCGCGCGCACCTCGCGGTTCATGTAGACGTACATGTACAGGAACAGCGCGCTGAGCGCAAGAAGCAGCACCAGCATGTAGGACACGACGTAGCGCGCGAAGGTGGAAAGGCGTTTGCTGCCGGATTGCTGTTTCATTGCTCCGAAAGTCCCTTCATGTAGCGGTCATAGGCGGTTTGGTAGAGCGAAACATACTCCTGTGCGCCGATGCTGTTCAGCTCCGCCAAAAAGTCAGCAAAGCGCTCGTCCGTCACGCCGCGCGTGACGAATTCCACCAGATACGCATTCACGGCGGATTTCAGCGACGTGTAGAGCTGCTGAATGCGCGCGGATTCCTCGCTCGTAATCGGCACGGTGTTAATCAGCAGCGTGTACGGAACCTCTTCCAAGACGCCGGATTCGTCGTAGAGCGCGCAGTAGGCGGATTTCTCCTGTCGGTGCGCCGCCGGAACGTATACCGAGGCATAGTAGCTCGCGGGTGCGAAAAACTGCCCGCAGATAATCGGCACGGTCTTGTACAGCTCGTTCCCCGCGGGAACGTAAGTGACCTCGTAGCGCCCGTCGCCGCGCAGAATCAGCGTGTCGCCGATTTTGCCGTTCTGCGCCACCAGCATGTTCTCCGTCTCGAACTGCGCGTCCAGCCAGTGAAGCGATGACGGAATATCATGATTCTGAATCGTCAGTGCTGCGCCGAACTCGATTTCGTCCTCCGTCCGCGCAAGACTTGTCTTGTAGCCCTCCGCATGAACGGGCAGCATGACCGCATAATCCGCCGCAATGTCGTCGCTCAGCGCAGTGTTTTTCAGCCGCCAGTAGGTGAAATACCCTGCTTTCTGCTGATTCACCTTCGCTGCCCAGAGATTCGACCCCTGTGTGAGCGACTCCACATCTAGCAAGCCTTCCTGACAGAGCGAGTGCAGCCATTCCACGCACGCGCGGAAGCCGTCCTCCTCCGGCATGAAGAGCACCTTGCCGTCCGCGGACAGGTGAACAAAGTACTCGTTCATCGGAATGCCGAACGCGCTGAAGGCGTTGTACAGCCCGGTGTTCACGTCGGCGAATGTCGCTTCATAAGGGATTTCGTCAGCTAACCCGTTGCCGTTCGGATCGCCGTTTTTGAATGCGCGCAAGACTTCGGTCAGTTCCTCCGTCGTCGTCGGGACGGACAGCCCTAACTTGTCCAGCCACGTTTTGTTGATGAAGAAGTGCCCGTTGGTGTTGATACCCTGCGAGAGCAGAAAGCCGACGTAGTACATCTTCCCGTCGGAGGAGGGGAGGGTGCGCCCAGCGTTATCAATAGGCAGGCGGCTGAAATATGTCGGCATGTATTCTTCCAGATAGTCATCCAGCGGCAGAATCACATGCTGCGTCACGCCGTAGTCCTCCACGTCCAGGCTGCCGCGCAGAATCAGGTCGTGATAGCGCCCGGAGGCGAACATCAGGTTGACGCGGTTCGTCCAGTCTGAATGCTTGACGACGTCGAAATCGACATGCACGCCCGTCTGCTCCTCAATCTGCTGGAAAAACCACATGTTGTCAAAATCAAGCGTCTGGTTCTCCAACTCGTATTGCAGCGCGGTCAGAGATACTTTCTCTGTCTCCGGCGCAATGCTATCACCGCAACCGCTGAGCGTCAGCAGCAAAAGAAGAAGCAGCAGAAGGAAAAACACGTTTTTTCGCATGTCGTCATGCCCCTTTGCATGTTTTTGTTACTTCTGATTATATCACAAACTGCAGAAGATAGCAAACGAAGTTCGGAAGCAATTTACGCCGGAAAGAGAAAAGCCGGAGAGTCGCAAGGGCTCTCCGGCAGGCTTTCCTCAGAGGCTTACTTCGCCAGATAAGCGTCGTAGGCGTTCTGGTACAGTTCGATGTAGCGTTCCACGCCGATGGCCTTGGCGGTTTCCACGAAGGTGTTGTAGCTTTCGTCGGTCACGCCGTTCTTGATGAAGTCGGTCACGGATTCTTCCATGAACTTCTTCAGCTCGGTGTAGATGTTCGCGGCTTCGACAGCGTCCTCGTTATCCATCTTGCTCAGCTTGGAGACGTACTGGTAGCTCTTGTGCTCCAGAACGCCCGCAGCAGCGTACATTTCGGAGTCGAGGTAGCGTTCGACGCGGTGCGGCGCCATCTGATAAATCTGGGTGTAGTATTCGCCGGGCGCGAAGAACTGACCCATCGTGACAGGCACGAAGGAGTACAGGCCGTTGTTTTCCGGCACGTTGATGACTTCGTACTTGCCTTCGTCGTTGAGCTGAATCTGCTCGCCGACCTTGCCGTTCGCCGCCACCATCATGGTTTCGGTTTCCAGCTGCGCGTCGATCCACTTCAGGGACGCAACGGGGTTAGCGTTGGTCGAGGTCAGGATAGCGCCCTGGTCCGGCACTTCCAGAATCGCGGAGACAGCAGCGCCGTAGGTCGGGTCAGCCGGAGGCAGGATGGACTTGAAGTCCTTGTAAACGTCGGGAGTCAGGGCAGTGTTAATCAGGCGCAGGTACGGGAAGGAAGCAACTTCGCCAGCATTGACCTTGTTCGCCCACAGGTTGGAGTCCTGCGTCAGGCATTCGGGGTCAAGCAGACCTTCTTCGTAGAGCATGTGCAGCCATTCGACGCACGCGCGCCAGCCGGGCATCGTGCCGGTGAATTCGACCTTGTCGTCATCGGTGATGTGATAGAAGGCGTAGTTTTCCGGCACGCCGAAGGAAGCGAATTCGTTCCAGATGGTTTCCGGGCCGTAGCCGAAGGTGGAGGTGGACAGCGGGTACTTGATGCCCGCTTCCTTGAACTTGCGCAGGACGTTGGTGTACTCGTCGATGGTGGTGGGCACTTCCAGACCCAGCTGGTCAAGCAGGGTGGTGTTGATGTACCAAGTGCCGTTGTGGTTGACGTTCTGGGCGATCAGGTAGCCGATGTAGTAGCTGTGACCGTCAGAAGCGGGGATGGAGTCGCCCGCGTTGTTGAGGTTCAGGCGGGAGACGTAGTTGGGCATGATGTCCTCGGTGATGTACTCATCCAGCGGCATCAGCAGGCCCTGATTCACGCCGTAGTCCTCAATGTCGGTGCTGCCGCGCAGAATCATGTCCATGTACTTGCCGGAGATGAACATCAGGTTCAGCTGCGTCTGGAAGTCGCCGTCCTTCACCATGGTGAAGTCAACGTGCGTGTTGGTCTTTTCTTCAAGCTGCTGGAAGAACCAGAGATTGTTGAAGTCCGTGGACTGGTTTTCCAGCGTGTACTGGAAGGCCGTCAGGTTGACCTTGTCTTCCGCCACCGCCGAGCCGACGAGCGTCAGCGTCAGAGCCAGTGCGAGGAGAACAGAGACGATTTTCTTCATAGAGAAAATCTCCTTTCTTTTGCGCCATTCTCACGCGGGGAACGGCACAGTATTGATTCATCACGCCGCTGCGGACGTGTGAAATCCGAAAAAAATGGGGAACCGAAGGGGTCAAGGGGGCGATCGGAAAGCCCCCTTGTCGCTCCCGCAGGAGCGAAATCCCCCTGCCACAAAAGCGCATTGCAGTGAGAAAAACCGAAGGAAAGTCTGAAAGGATTATCCCTTCAGCGACCCAATCATAACGCCCTTGACGAAATACTTCTGCATGAAGATGTACAGCACAATCGCGGGAACCGTGGACACCACGATGCAGCAGTACTTGGCGACTTCCGCCTTGCGCATGGCTTCCTGCAGGCCGCCGAGGTTGTCGGCGTAGGCGGCGAAGAACGTATCGCTGGAGCCGGAAATGGACAGCGAAGCAAGAATTTCGCGCAGCACGGTCTGCAGCGGCAGATACGCGCGGTTGCGGATGAACACCAGACCCGTGAAGTAGTCATTCCAGCGCGCCACACCGTAGTAGACGCTCAGCACGGCGATAATCGTGCCGGACAGCGGCAGGACGCAGCGGAAGAAGTAAGTGAAGTGATCCGCGCCGTCCATCACCGCGGCTTCGTACAGCTCGTTGGGGATGGAGGACTGAATGTAGGTGCGGGCAACCATCAGGTTCCACACGGACACGGTGTTCATCAGAATCATGACCAGCCGCGTGTCGTACAGTCCCAAGTCGCGCACGTTCAGGAAAATCGGAATCAAGCCGCCGGAGAAGAACATGGTGAACGTAATCAGGAAGTTGACGAATGCTTTCCCGGCGAATTTGCGGCTCAGCGCATACGCCGCTGCAAGGGAGACAATCACCGACAGTGCCGAACCGAGAACCGTGTAAATGATGGAGTTCAAGTAACTCTGCCACAGCTCGCTGTGCTGGAAAACCGCTTCGTAGCCCATGAGCGAGAAGCCCTTAGGCCAGAAGAGCACTTCACCCGCCAGCACCGCATCCGGGTCGGAGACGGACGCAATCAGCACCAGCCACAGGGGGTAAAGCGTGATAAACAGCACAATCATCCAGAAAATCAGGTTGAGAACGTTGAAAGTACGGTCGGCGCGCGTCTCTTTGATGCGAATGCCGTGTACTTCCGCTTCCTTCTTTGCCATTTTGCTTTCCCTCCTTTCTTAGAACAGGCTGATGTCGCTGGCCTTGCGGGAGATGGCGTTGACGGAAATGATGATGACGAAGTTGATGACGTTCAGGCACAGACCGATGGCGGAAGTGTAGGAATACTGCGCCTTGCCGATGCCTGTGTTGTAGACGTACACGCCGATGATATCCGAAGTCTTGATGTTGCCGGAGGTCTGGAGCAGCAGCGCCTTGTCCGTGTTGGAGGACAGGAGCGAACCGCAGGAGAGAATCAGCATCATGACGGCAATCGGAATCAGGTGCGGAATGTCGATGTTCTTAATCTTCTGCCAGCGGGTCGCGCCGTCGATGGTCGCGGCTTCGTACAGCTGCGGGTCGATGGAGGTCAGCGTGGCAATATAAAGGATAGTATTCCAACCGGCGTTCTGCCAAATGTCCGAACCGATGAACAGCGGGCGGAACCAGTTTTCCTCGACCATGAAGTAAATCGACTTGCCCCCGCAGGCCTCTATCACCTTGTTGACGATGCCGTTGGTGGGGGAGAAGAACAGGTAGAGCATACCAGCCAGCACGACCGTGGAGATGAAGTGCGGAACGTAAATCGCCGTCTGCGTGAAGCCCTTGAAGCGCTTCGAGTTCAGCTGGTTAAGCATGATGGCGAGCAGAATCGGAATCGGGAAGGAGAACAGCAGCCCGTAGAGGTTCAGCAGCAATGTGTCTGCAAACATGCGCCCGCAGTAGTACATGCTGAAGAAATTGCGGAAGTGTTTGAACAGGTCAAGCTGCCCTTTTGTACTTGCCCACGGACTGGCGGTGATGCCCAAGCCGACCTTGAAGTCTTTGAAGGCAATCTGGACACCGTACATCGGGAAGTAGCAAAATACAATGAAGAAAGCCAGTGCTGGAATCAGCAGAACCCACAGCTGCCAGTCGCGGTGAATTGTCCGCCGAGCACGAACACCAAACGGCTGATGCGGTTTGGTCGCTGCCGTCTTTGTTACCGCCTTTTGCAATGAAACCCCTCCGTTCATCGGGAACGCTGCCCCGTAATCAACTACGAATATGATACCATGCAGCACGCTGCCTGTAAATCGACGAAATTTTTGTGCATATCGTGCAAATGCCGATTTTCCAAGGGCTTAAGAATATGCGAAAAAATTGCGCATTTCAAATTTGGGCGTTTTCAGGTAGAATAGGACAGGGAAAGCAGGTCGGAAGTGGGACAAAAATGACATTTCCGCTTCCGCGAAATGACAGGAGGAAAGCCGATGCTTCCACAAACAGGGGTGACCTTTTCCTGCGATGACGCGGCGCTGCAAAAGCTTTTTGACGAGGCGGAGCGCAAGTGCCTTCATAATTTGAAGGACTTCGGCGCGGATACCGTGCTGGTCGAGGGCGGCGGGTACGAGAAGATTTGGCTGGAAACGCAGCCGATGGGCGGTGAAATGTACTGGAAGCGCAACATGACCGCTGCGATGAACAATCAGCTGCTGTTCATGCGCACCCAGCGTGCGGACGGGCGGATTGCTGGGTCGATTCAGTGCCATCCCGACGGGACGATTGAGCCGCAGTTCAACAAGTTTCAGGGCTTCTGTTTCCCGTTGCACGCGCTGAACATGTGGTATCTCTCCGGCAAAGAACCGGCGTACCTGGATATGCTGGCGGACTGCTTGGAGAAGTTCGACCAGTATCTCTGGAGGACGCGCGATTCCGACGGCGACGGATGCCTTGAATCCTTCTGCGTCTACGATACGGGGGAGGACAACGCCCTGCGCTACGGTCACGCGCCTGTCTACTGCACGACCGATACGCCGCCCGAAGATGCGGACGTTGTGCCGATGGCGTCGATGGACGTGACGTCGTTCTCCTACGCCTGCCGCGATACATTGGCGGAAATCAGCCGTCTGCGCGGCGACGGGCGGGAAAGCGAATGGCGCGAAAAGGCGGACGCGGTCGCGGCGAACTTGAAAGCACGCTTGTGGGATGACAAGCGCCACGCCTGCTTTGACCGCGACAAGCACGGCAAGACCATCGACGTGCTGTGCCATAACACGCTGCGCTGTATGTACTGGGGTTCCATCAGTCAGGAGATGGCGGATGCGTTTGTGCGCCAGCACCTGCTGAATCCGCAGGAATTCTGGACGCCGCTGCCCCTGCCGAGCGTTGCGGTGAACGACCCGTTGTTCCGCAATGCGCCGGAGAACAACTGGAGCGGGCAGTGCGAGGGCCTGACGTACCAACGCGCGATTATCGCTTTGGAGCGCTACGGGTATGAACCGCTTGTGACAAAGCTCGGCAGGAAGCTGCTGGATGCCCTCATCCGCGGCGGGTATGTGTTCACGCAGCAGTTCGATCCTTTCACGGGCGAACCTTCCCGCGTGGGCATGGTGTCGCATGAGGTGCTCTCCCGCGACAGCGACGAGCCGTTTCAGGATTCCTACGGCCCGACGCTGCTGGCGGCGCTGGAGTACATCGCGCATATCTGGGGGATTGCGCTGGTCGGCGACGAAGTGTGGTTCAGCTTGGGTTCGGGGCTGTCCTATACTTATGCGCAGCGGTTCGGGGATGATGTGTACGAGATAAAATCCGACGGTCGGTCGGGTACTATCTACAAAAACCGAATTGCGGTCGGTTTTGCCCATTGCGGCGTCCGGCTGGTGACGAACCGCGACGGGAAAATCCTCCGCACAGTGAAAATTGAGGAAGGCGTATAATATGAAGACAGTCAAAATCCGTTTAGACGGCCTCGGCGGAATGCCGATGGATGAAAAGACGCTCAAAAGCACCTACGCGACCGGCATGGACTTTGAGCCGGACGAGCGCCGCATGACGATTGACAGCGAGGGTATCGTCAGCCTGCAAGTGACAAAAGAACCGTACATGATTCACGTCAAGATGGCGGTGCCGCTCTACGGGCATCTGTGGGTGATGGCGGACAATCAGGGCGAGGGGTACACGGGCGAATTTGTGGACTTCGTGACGGAGGCCATCCGCACTTATATCCACCATGCGCAGAAGTACGCGGCGGGTATCACGCTGTCCCCGACGACGCAGGGGCATCTTGACGCGGCGATTGAATTGCAGCATTTGGCGAACCGTGGGCAGGATACGCCGGACAACCGCCTGTACGCGCTGTCGAACGCGATTTACGCGGCGGAGGGCGCGCTGGTGGAATCTGCCCGTGCAAAGGCGTTCGCCGCGCCGAGAAGCGACCTCAAACTTGGCTGCAACTTCGCGCGCTACACGTCGGATGCCTCCCGGTATGCGAAGTTTTTCGCGCAGGCGTTTGATTTCGCGACGATTCCGTTCTATCCGCGCACGACCGTGCCGGAGAAGGACTGCTACGACTATTCGTATGTGGATCATGCACTGTCGTTTCTGTTGGACAAGGGAATTACCCCCAAGGGGCACCCGCTCTGGTTCGGACATCAGGACGTGAACCCGAAGTGGCTCTTCGGTCTGCCGTACCCGGAACTGCGCCGGGAAGCCGCGAACATCGCGCGCCACCACGTCAGCACCTACCGCGACACGATTCAGTACTGGGACGCCATGAACGAAGCACACGACTGGGCAAATTGCTTCGAGCTGACGCAGGAACAGCTGATTGACCTCACCCGCGCGACGACCGACGCATTGCGCGAAGGGAACGACAAGGCGGTGTCGATTGTCAACGTCTGCTTGCCGTTCGCGGAGTACGTCGCGGGGCGGTACAACTGCTACGGCGCGCTGCCGGAGCATCTGCGCAGTCCGCTGAGCTACTTCAAGGCCATCATCGAAGCGGGGATTGATTTTGACGTGGTGGGCATTCAGCTGTATTTCCCCGGCAGGGATTTGGTGGCGGTGGACTTGCTGCTGAACGCCTTTGCTGCGCTGGGCAAGCCGATCCATATCACCGAAATGGGCGTCAACGGCGGCTTCCGGCAGAAAGGAAACGCGGGCAGCAGCTGGTCGCAGATGGCAATGTCCGAGGGTACTTGGCATGGCGGCTGGAACGAACACACGCAGGCGGACTGGCTGGAGCAGTTCTACACCATCGCCGCGTCGCGCAAGGAGATTCAGGCGCTGACGTGGTGGGATTTTATCGAGCCGAGCTTCTCCGGCAACGGCGCGATGCTCTACGAGAATGAGAATCCGCGTGAATCGTATTTCCGGCTGCTGGCGCTGAAAAACAGGATTATCCGCAAAGCATAACGAATATCCTGTTTCCAGATGAAAATGCGCCAAGATGCGCAGGCGAATCTGGAAATAGCATTCACTGATGTAGAAGTAGAAATAGAAAAATCCCTGCTGACTGTCTTAAAGGACATATCAGCAGGGATTTCTGATTTAAACATCTTTAGGCATCAATCCGCCGGGATGTACTCGCCGTAGATGAACTCGTGCAGCGCCCGCACGTTCTTCGGGAAGGACTTGCTGCCCATGTTGATGACGCTTGCGCCGTCCACGTCGAGGTAGGAGTAGGTGCCGTCCATCGGGACGTGGTGCTGCTCCAAAAGAGACTCGCCGCGGGTCAGGCGGTCGGAAATGCCCGAACGCAGGACGCCCAGCGCCAAATCAAAGAGCGTGCTTGCCTTCATGTTTGTCTGCACATAGGGCATACAGGCGTTCAGCAGGTTGTTGAGTTCCGTCATGCTCATGCCGCCGTCCAGCACCTTTTCCAGCAGCAGCTCCATCAGCTTGCGCTGGCGCGCCGTGCGGCCAAAGTCGTTGTCCACCTTGCGCAGACGGGCGTACATGACCGCCTGAATGCCGTCGCAGTGGTGCGTGCCGGCTTTGTTGGGCAGATTCTCACGCGTGTAATCCTTGCTCTGATTGTCGTACTTCGGCGGATGCTGGCGCAGGTAGGTGTTAATGGCCTTTGCTTCCTTTGCGGTCATTTCAATGTCAATGCCGCCCAAGCTGTCAATGATGGAAGCCAAGCCATAAAAGTTGATGGTAATGTAATTTTCGATGTTCAGTTCAAAATTCTTGTTGATGGTGCGCATGGCAAGCTGACCGCCGCCGCGCGAATAGGCGGTGTTGATGCGGTTCTTGTTCTTGTAGCCGGGAATGGTGACATACAGGTCGCGCAGGATGCTGGTCAGCTTAATCGAGCCGTCGTCCTTGTTGATGGACACGATAATCTGCACGTCGCCATTCTGCAAGCCGTCATCCAGCGACGTCGAGCGGGTATCCACGCCGACGAGCAGGATGTTGACGACGTTCGAGGGAAGGTTGGCATTGATGTCCAGCTTATCGGGGTCAATGGTGTCGTCGATTTCGTTGTCCGTGATTTCGATGGTCGAGCCGTCGTCATCAAAAATCACGTCGCCGCCAAGGTCGTCGTCATCATCGAGGATAATATCGCCATTATCGCTGATGGTGTAGTCCTCACCCGCGGATGATTCGGTCACACTGCCGACTTCCTCGTCCAAATCATCGGTCAGGTCAATGCTGCCCGCCAGTGCGCCCGGCATCAGCAGGCAGAAAATCATCAGCAGCGCCATCCACTGCTTCCACATCTTCATGGGCAAATTGCCTCCTTACGGGAAATTTCGTCGTATACGTTCCTATTATAGCGGCTTGGTAGGAAAAATGCAATCCATTGCCGACTTTTCGCGGAAATTGTTACATTTGTGCAGGCGCTCCGAACACGCCGCGCAGGAAGCGGATGCTCTCCAGCAAGGCCTGTTCGCTTTCGACAAGCTGCGCGTACGGTTCGAGAATCACCGCGCCGTCGAAGCCATCCTCGCGCAGGACGCGCGCAAACTGCTGCCAGTCAAACACGCCGCGCCCCGGCAGGCACAACTTGCCATCCGCCGTCCAGTCCAGCACATGCAGGTGGCGCACATGTCCACGCATGGCGCGCAGCATGTCGAGGGGGTCAACGCCCGCCTGATGCACCTGCTTGGTGTCAAGCACGAACTCCACGTCCGGAATGCGTTTGAGCAGGATGCGCACGTCCTCCGGCGTGGCGACGCTGCACCAGCTGACGCTCTCCCACAGCACGCGCAGGTGATGGCGCGCCGCACGCTCACGCATTTGGTCGAAACGCTCTTCCAGGAAGGGGATGTTCGCGGGCGAAAGATGCCCCCGCACGCCGAACGGCCCGTGAAAGATGTAGTACGCCGCGCCGAGCGACTCTGCCGCACGGCAGACATTCGCAAACATTGCAAACGCATCGTCTGACTGGCGCGCGGCGCGGCCGAACAGTTGCGGCTCAAACTGCGTGCCCAGCGGGTGCACCGATGTGACGGGGAAGTTGTTCATGTTGTAGCGCATCCGAAAGGTAAAATCCGTCGTGTATTCGCTGGGCGTTTCCAGAAACACTTCGCAGGTGTCCAGCGGCAGCTCCGCAATGTGCGCGGCGGCCTCATCCGTCTCCAGCTGACCGTAATAGGCGGCGCTTGACAGCCCGATTTTCATGCCTGATGCCCTCCCGGCTGATTCAGCTCGTCCAGCGTGAGGGAGAAGGAGGGAACAAATTCGCGGATGAAGTCCTGTACTTCGGGCAGGGTGATGGCATCTAACTGACGGCGAATCGCCTCGCCCGCCGCGTCGAACTCGTGATTGCCCGCGCGCCGCTCTTCCACGCACTTGAGGTACGCGCTGAGCGAATCCGCCGCCTTGACGATTTGGTGGTCATAGTCGTGCCCCTCGCACAGGTACGGCGCGAAACAGGCGCGTAAATCCTCCGGCAGCATGGCAAGCAGGCGGTCGTTCGCCATTTTTTCTACATCTTTATATGCGCCGCGAAGCTCCAATGAATGGTACTTGACGGGCGTGGGCATATCGCCGGTGATAACCTCGCTGGCATCGTGATAGACAGCGAGGGTGACGATATGCTCCGGGTTGCAGTCGCGCCCGTAGCGATTTTTGCCGATGAGCGCCATGCCATGGGCAAGCATGGCGACTTGCAGGGAATGTTCCGCGTCATTCTCAGACATGGACGAGCGCATCAGCCCCCAGCGGCGGATATAGCGCAGGCGGGCGATGTAGGCGAAAAAGTGGTGAATCATCGGGAAAACTCCTCCTGTTGGGGTAATTTTGTGCTGATGGAAGCGAAATTACTGCTTGTAGCAGACTCATCTTCAGCGCTGAATGGTTCTTTGGGTAAACACGCGAGCACAGCATGAGAGTGTGCTCAACTCAATCGCGCGAAAGGGTCAAGGGGCAGCACCACCCGCGTTCCCACATAAACACGCGCATGCTGTATGCAGTAGCGACCAACTCAATCGCGAAAAAGGGAGTCCAGAGGGTCGAAGACCCTTTGGCGGGGTCAAGGGGCAGCGCCCCTTGCGCCTCTCTATTGTACTTGCTTTTTTTGCGCGAATCAAGGGAAAAAAGCAAAAAGATGTTGACAAATTTCACAGGAATGGGTATGATAGGGAGGACAATCGTATCATCCGCGATGGGAGCTGTGGGCGAGGGCTGCACGGCTGAGAGGGCATTTTGCCGACCATTTGAACCTGTGTAGGTCATCCTACCGTAGGGACAGCGGAGGGACACGCGCATTTTGCGGGGGATTTTTCCCGTGCGGACGGCGCGTTTGGGAGAAAAATCTCCCCCTCCTGTTTCCTGCGTGCAAACGCGGGATTTTTTCATTTCCGGAATACGAGCGTCACCCAATACGCCGAAATCGGCGACAAACAGGAGGAAAATCAAGATGGCAAACTGGTTCTTGGGCCGCGCGCTGGCGGAGGAAGCCGAAGCGGAAAACGCGGCATGGTCGTTTCTGGGCGAGGGCGTGACGTTCTGGGTCACGGTGGCGGTGCTGCTGGTCGTTGGCGTGGCGGTGTACCTCGTCACCCGCAAGAAGAGCAGCAAGAAGTCCTTCTGGACGGCAAAGACGATGGCGGTCGGCGCAATGTGCATGGCGCTGTCGTCCGTGCTGAGCCTCATCAAGCTCTGGCCGATGCCGATGGGCGGGTCGGTGACCCCCGCGAGTATGCTGCCGCTGCTGCTGTTCGCGTACTGCTACGGCGTTGGCCCCGGCATGGTGCTGGGCGCACTGTACGGCGTGATGCAGTTTTTGCTGGACGGCATGGCGTGGGCGGCGCTGGGCGCCATCCCGAACCTGCTGGATTACCCGATTGCATTCGGACTGCTGGGTCTGGCGGGCTGCTTCCGCGGCAGCAAGGCGAAGATGACGGCGGGCTTCGTGCTGGGCTGCTTCGGGCGGTTTATGGCGTCGTTCCTCTCCGGCTTCATCTTCTATGGGCAGTACGTGCCGGAGGGCGTGAATCCCGTCTGGTACTCGCTGACCTACAACGGCAGCTACATGCTCGTCGAGTGCATCATCTGCATTGCGCTGGGGCTGCTGGTCGGGGAGCGGCTGGCGAAGGAACTCAAGAAAGTCGCATGACGAATTTCCCTCGGAAGATGTTCCGGGGGATTTTTTCGTGTGCTGATTCAGCAGGATTTTGCCCATCCCGCGGCGAAATCAACAGGTGGAAAACGAATGGGGAGGCTAACACGGATGATTGACCTTTGCACGCTGGGCACGGGCGGCACGATGCCCCTGCCGGATCGCGCGCTGGCGAGCCTGTATGTGCGCGTGGGCGGCCGCGCGGTGCTGGTGGACTGTGGAGAGGGCACGCAAATCGGCATACAGCGCCTGTCTTGGGGCATACAATGTATTGATGCCATTTTACTGACGCACTACCACGCCGACCACTGCTCCGGGCTGCCGGGGATGCTGCTTGCCATCACCAAAGCCGGGCGGACAGCGCCGCTGCACATCTACGGCCCGATTGGGCTGGAGCGCGTAGTCGCCGGGCTGCGGGTGATTGCGCCGTCGCTGAGCTGCCCCATCGTGCTGCATGAAATCATCGACGATTATTCGCCGTTTGCCGCCATTGGGCTGATGATAACGCCCTTTCCGCTCAGGCATGAGATGCCCTGCATCGGCTACCAGTTTCATCTGCCGCGTCCGGCGCTGTTTGACCCCATCCGCGCGCGGGCGCAGGAGATTCCGGTGAAGCTGTGGAGCATCTTGCAGCGCGGCGAAACGGTCAGCATGGACGGGCAGACGTACTATCCGCATCAGGTGCTGGGGCAGCCGCGGCGGGGGATTACGTTCGTTTACGCGACGGACACGCGCCCTGTGCCGGGCATTGTGCGCATGGGGCAGGACAGCGACCTGATGATTTTGGAGGGCATGTACGGCGCGGAGGAAAAGCTGCCTTTGGCACACAAAAACTGCCACATGCTCTTCCGGGAAGCGGCGCAGTTAGCGCGGGACGCCGGAACGAAGCGGCTGCTGCTGACGCACTTCTCCACATCCATCGAAACGCCGGAGGAATTTCTGCCGAATGCGCAGGCGGTGTTCCCGGAAACGACGTGCGCAACGGACGGCATGACGCTGACGCTACGTTATCCAGAGGAAGCATAATAAAAACTTCCGGGACAATTCTATTCCGAAGGAGTGCACCGAAGGAGTCCAGAGGGCGATCGGAAAGCCCTCTGGAAGTCTGGCTATTACCAGCAGGTTAGAAAAGACAATTATGCCATCATAACAATTGTCATCAGCGAAATTGGAGGAATCATCACCATGCCAAGCGAATTGGAACGATTCAACGAGCGGATGCAAGCCTTCTTCGCGCCGCTGTGGCCGGGGGAGGAAAAGCCGCTGGTGCTGGGCGAGGGGTGCAGTGAGCGCCCGCCCGTGATGCTCATCGGAGAAGCGCCGGGGGAACAGGAAGCCATGTCCGGGCGACCTTTTGTCGGCAAGGCAGGGAAGAACCTCGATGGCTTCTTGACGGTGCTGCAATTAAACCGTGAGGATATTTATATCAGCAACGTCGTGAAAATCCGCCCGACGAAGGTCAGCGAAAAAGGGCGCGTGTCGAACCGCACGCCGAACCGCGAGGAACTGGCGTTGTTCACACCGTATTTGCTGGAGGAAATTCTGCTCGTGCAGCCGAAAATGCTCGTCACGCTGGGGAATACCGCGCTTCACGCGCTGCTTGGCGCGAAAAGCACCATCGGGGCGTGTCACGGGCAGGTGCTGACGGCGCACGTTCAGGCGGACAAGCAGGCGGGGGATTTCCCGCTGTTCGCGCTGTATCATCCGGCGTCGATTATCTATAATCAGAAGTTAAAAGACGTGTATCAGGCGGATTTGGAGCGGCTGCACAGCGTGCTGGCGAGCGAGTGACAATTCAGACGAAAAAATGTATCTTTGAGACAAAAAGCATAGCCAAACGGCGAAAAAACTGCTATACTCAAAGTATCAATTCACGCGGAAGGAGGTACGGGACGTGATAGACTTCATCATGACCAATCTGCCCATCATAGTTTGCTTTGTGCTGGGGATTGGGCTGCTGATTATGGAAGCGCTGATGCCGGGGTTCGGCATTGCAGGCTTCAGCGGCATTGCGCTGGAGGTCGTCGCGCTGGTGCTGACGTGGCAGCAGCACGGCACGATGGCGACGCTGGGGATGCTGCTGATTGTGCTGTCCGTGCTGGCGATTGCGATTTCCACATCACTGCATTCGCTGACAAAAGGCAAGCTCAGCAAGAGCAGCATCGTCAACAGCCACACCGAAAGCACGGACGCGGGCTACCGCTCGGCGGAGGACATGCAGGTGTTTCTGGGGCGCGAAGGCACGGCGACAACTGCGCTTAGACCTACCGGGCTGGGCGAGTTCGACGGCGTGCGGCTGAACGTGGTCAGCGAGGGCGACTTCATCGAGAACGGGACGAAAATCCGCGTTACGCAGATTGAAGGCTCGCGCATCGTGGTCAAGAAGGTGTGAAAGACAGCGGAGCTTCCGCAGAAGGAAACGTTCTGGCGGCGGCTCATGCGGTACATCGAAAGGAACGGGAAAAGATGAAACGGCTGATGAGCATGATGCTGGCGCTGCTGATGCTGGTTGGCATGGCGCTGGCGGAAGAAAAGTCGGACCCGATTCTGGGCGACTGGTACGCGCTGAATACGGAGAACGAGGCGATTTGCCTGACGCTTCGAGAGGACGGCACGTTCTGCTATGACAGCCGCGAGGGAACTTGGCGCAAGACGACGGACGGCGAATACTGGCTGACGTACAACATCCACGATCTGCCGGAAGTCATGGAGCGCATGGTGAATTCGCAAGCCGCCGAGCAGGACTTGACGGCACTGCTGACGGAAACCGGCTTGGACGTTTACTACGGCAGCACGGCGAAAGGCGTGGTGGCGCACATGGTGCGGGATGCGGAAGAATTGCAGAATGTGCGAACGCCGAAGACTGACACGCCGCTGGAAGCATTCGCGGGGACTTGGACGATGGAAACGGTGTTCGCCGGTGCAATGGAGATGACGTACACCCTGGACAAGGGCGAACGGCTGGCATTCTGCACGATTGACGGCTTGACGATGCTGCCCGGTGCGGCTTTGGGCAACTTCACGGAAGGAACAAGCTATCCGATGACGTTGGAGGATGGCAAGCTGCACACGACCATTCTTATGCAGATGACGGAGGAAGAAACGCTGGATTTCGACTTGACGTTCTTCCAGACGGCGGACGGCAGCCTGTACGCGACGCTGCGGTTGAACGATGTGCCGGACAATCCGGAGACGATGTTCCTGCTGGTTCCGATGGAAAAGGAGTGACCAATGATGAAGCGGCTGACAAGCATTCTGCTGGCGCTGCTGATGCTGGTTGGCATGGCGCTGGCGGAAACGTCAGATGATACGTTACTGGGCGACTGGTACGGGCTGTGGGCGGATACGCCGTTTCACCTGATGCTGGCAGAAAACGACGAGTTCCAGATGTCGGCAGGTGATTTTTCCTGCGCGGGGCGCTGGTGGCAGACGGAGGATGGCGACTACTACTTGGCATCGCCGGATATGATAGGGGGCATGCTGCTGCGCGAGACGGGAAGCGGCTTGGCGTTCCGCTTCAAACAGATGGAGGACATGGAGATTCTTCTGGCGCGGAGCATGGACGAATGGACAACACCGCTTGTCGTGCGCACGGACACGCCGTTGGAAGCGTTTCAGGGCACATGGGCAGTTGAAAGCGCCCGCAATGGCTCTGAACGTATGCTGAATCTGGAACCGGATGAGGATGGCACGCCGCAGATGCTCTGCACGGTGGCGGGCACGGAAATCACCCTGCACCCAAATCAGGAGAACGCGCCGGACATCACCGCTACGGCGACATGGGAGAACGGCACACTCCGTACGGGCACTTTGTCGGGCTGAGGCGAGCAGGGAGAGAAAGTCATCATCACTATCTTCCAGACGGAGGATGGCGGCATGTATGCTACGCTTGAAATCAGCGTGGCGGATATGTCCGGTACGTTAACGCTCACACTGGTTCCGGTAGAGTAACACGTTCCCCAATCAACACGCGGAAACTGCATGAAGAAGTAACCAACTGAATTGCGAGAATGGGTCAAGGGGGGACTTCGTCCCGTTTCCTTTGTCCCTTGTGGAGTCCAGAGGCAAAGCCTCTGGTAGGGTTAGGGGCAAAGCCCCTGTTAGGAGGATTGTAACATGGATGGCAATATGGCAATGATTCTGGGTATTATCGCTGTGGTGTTTGTGGTGGTGTGCGTATTCCTGTCGTTCGTGCCGCTTGGACTGTGGATTTCCGCGCTGTCCAGCGGGGTGCATGTGTCGATGGGCGCGCTCATCGGCATGAAGATTCGCCACATTAAGCCGCATCGCCTCGTGCAGCCGCTGATTAAGGCGAACAAGGCGGGTCTGGGGCTGAACATCTCCCAGCTGGAAACGCACTTCCTCGCCGGCGGCAACGTGGATCGCGTGATTAACGCCCTGATTGCGGCGCAGCGCGCGAACATCCCGATGGCGTTCGAGAAGGCGTGCGCGATTGACCTCGCGGGCCGTGACGTGTTCGAGGCGGTGCAGATGTCCGTCACCCCGAAGGTCATCGAAACCCCTGTCGTCGCCGCAATCGCGAAGGACGGCATTGAGCTGCGTGCCAAGGCGCGCGTCACCGTCCGCACGAATATCGACCGTCTGGTCGGCGGCGCGGGCGAAGAAACCGTTATCGCGCGTGTCGGCGAGGGCATCGTGACCACTGTCGGCTCGGCGGAAACGCACAAGCAGGTGCTGGAGAATCCTGATCTGATTTCCCGCACGGTGCTGTCAAAAGGCTTGGACGCGGGCACGGCATACGAAATTCTGTCCATCGACATTGCCGACGTGGATGTTGGCCGCAACATCGGCGCGCAGCTGATGATGGATCAGGCGGAATCCGACCGCCGCGTTGCGCAGGCGAAGGCAGAGGAACGCCGTGCCATGGCTGTCGCGCACGAGCAGGAAATGAAGGCCGCCGTGCAGGAGATGCGCGCGAAGGTCGTCGAGGCGGAAGCTGAAGTTCCGAAGGCGATGGCGGCTGCCCTGCGCGAAGGCAAGCTCGGCGTGATGGACTACTACCAGATGCAGAACACGATTGCGGATACATCCATGCGCGATTCCATTGCCAAGGCGAGTGCGCCGCAGAGTACGCCCACGCATAGCCTGGAGAAGAAGTAAGCCGCTGCTTGACCGAAAGGAGGGGCAGCAATGTCAATATCATCCTATTTGGCGCTGATTATCATCGTGATTATCGTCAACGTGGTGAAGAGCGCACAGAAGAAGAAAGAAGCCGAGGAAGCGCGCCGGATGCCGACCGCGAAGGCACAGCAACCGAAGCAGTCCGCGCCGAAGGTGCACAGTCAGCCGATTGTGCCGACGCCCGCGCCAATGCCCGCCCATGCACACACGACCGTCCATGCCGCGAAGCCGAAGGTGCATGAGCATCTGGCGGCGGAGTGCGACCTGGATGCGGAACTGCAGGGGAGCATAGGGTACGACAGCCCGGAGGGACGCGACAAGTGCCACGAGGACGAACTGTTCCCGGCGCACGAGAAGCGCCCGGAAATGCCGCATGAGGAGGTAAAGTCCGGCTTGAAGCTGGATTTCAGCCCGAATGCGATGGTGCAGGCGATGGTGATGCAGGAGGTGCTGACGCGCCCCTGCGAGAGAAGGAAGCGCTGATAAGCACAGCCCCTCTGCTATCGGTGATTGATGGCAGAGGGGTCTCCGTCGCAGGGGTTTCGCGCCCACAGGCGCGAAGTCCCTGCGTAACACGAGCATATAGCATGAAATCGCGCGCAACTCAATCGCGCGAATGGGTCAAGGGAGGAACTCCCTTGAAGGAAGGTGAACACCCATGGAGACACCAATCCGCGTGGTCATTGCGGACGATAATGCCGATATGCGGCGCATCGAACGCATGATGATCAGCCGCGCAGAGGGTTTTGAAATCGTGGGGGAGGCGGAGGACGGCGTGCAGCTGCTCACCCTTGTGGAGCAGGAAAAGCCCCAGCTCGTTTTCCTTGACGTTGAAATGCCCGGCAAAACCGGCGTGGAGTGCGCGCGGGTGATACAGGACATGAACCCTGCGATTGTGCTGATTTTCGCAACGGCGCACGATGAATATATGGGCGACGCCTTTGAGGTGTACGCCTTCGATTACCTGCTCAAGCCCTTCAAGAAGGAGCGCGTGATGCAGACGCTCGAACGCGCGAAGAAGCGCATCCGCCATCAAACCGACGGCGAAACGCCCCTGCCCGTGCACCCCACGCCCCACCCGGTCAGCGGGCGGCTGATGCTGCACCATAAGGACGGCGTGTCGTTCCTGAATGTCAGCGACATCGTGCTCGTGCAGCGTGAAGACCGCACGACTGTGTTTTACACCGCGTCCGGCGAACGATATGTTACGTCCGATTCGCTCTCTGACACGGAAGCACGGCTTGATTCATCCATCTTCTTCCGCTGCCACAAAAGCTACATCATCAACCTCAACCACATCAAAAACATCACCCCCTATGGGCGCTGGACGTACATTGTCCACCTGCAGGGGACGGAGCAGGACGCGCTCATCACGCATGAAAAGTACGAGGAACTGGAGAAAATGTTCTCGTGACACCTTGACAGAAGTGATGCTTTGTGTTACCATAGAACTGCGGTTAGAAACGACTAACCGCAAATTTTTGACCGGATGGTTAGTGAAAACTAACCGCAAGGAGGAAAACATGAAGCACCCTGTGAAGAAAATCATTTCCCATCTGCTGATGTTCGCCCTTGTGCTGTGCGTGGCGATTGCGCCCAGTCTGGCTGAGAGCAAACCCGATTGCCTGCAAACGATCAGCGGGGCAAACGGCACGACGTACAGCAATCTGTTCGATGTGATTCTGTCTGACGACTACGACAGCGTGTGGGAAGAACACTGCAAGGCGATTGTGGGCGAGGAGAACGCGGCAGAAGCAGTCGAGATGCTCAAATCCTTCATCAGCGGCGACGTGTATGGCGACGACGCGGTAGCGCTGTACGGTGACGGCTCGGAGGGTTTCATCTTCGACTGCTGGTATTTGAACGATGTCAAGTCCTTCACCATGAACGGCGACGAGATTACCATCAATAAGCTGGATGGCACGAGCGAAACGCACAAGTACCGCTGCATCGGCACCTATCAGATTGGCGCGGACGAAACGATGACGTGGGGCGGCGAGACATTCTGCCCGGCGTTTGACTGCGAGGTGTATCAGGCGACTGACGACGCGGGCGACTTCACCTACTTCTTCTTCCGCGACGACACAATGGAAACGACCTACCACATCGAGTTCCGCTATGGCAGCGATTTGGCGGCGCTTCAGCAGTACATGAAGGGGCGGTATGCCTACTGGCTGGCAGCTGGCATCGACGCGAACGCTGACGCGGAAACGATTGACAACGTGATTGCACTCTTCTGCACCGAGAACCTCAGCGTGGAAGAATAATCGGTATCAAAAAAAGGCGGAAATCCATAGCGATTCCTGCCTTTTTGCGTTTTGGGGATTACACCGCGCCGATATCCGCCTGCCACATGGCGAACACGTTGTCTGCCGATTCGCCGTTTGCAATCTCGGTGATGTAGTCCACCATTTCTTCCATCGTGTCCAGCGCCAGCGCCGTGTATGCCAGCACGTTGTTGCGATCCCAATCGGTGATGTTCTCCGGGTCAACAGAGAGGAAAATCTCGTACGCCGCGTACCACACGTTGTCCGACTTGATGACCATCAGCTTGCCGACATACAGCGTGCTGTTGACCCTGTTGAAGAAGGAAATCACCTGTGGCACAAGCGCCTCATCAAGCGGATTGGAGTAGCTGACGTTGATGGTGATGGCATCGCTGTACGCGTCAAAGATAACATCCGCGTCGCCCAGCGAGTTCTTGTCCAGCGCATAGCCAAGATAAATGCGGTAGCTTTCCTCGTCGGCGGTCATCTCCAAATCGACCGACTTCAGCTCATCCAGCAGCATGTTGTAGAGGTTCTGGCAGGCGGCGTCATCATCCGCCAAGGAGAGCGTCGGCACAAGCGCCAGCGCCAGCACAAGCAGCAGAGAAAACAGCTTTTTCATCAGGAAAGCCCTCATTTCCGGCGAAATTCGCCAAGTTTCTTCCATTATAGCATGGGTCAGTGCGACGTGCAAGGGATTTTTGCGGTCATTCGCCCCAAACGTCCGACAGCCACATGGCGTACACATTCTTCGGCGTTTCGCCCTTCTCCAATTCTGGCAGATAGTCTGTCATCTCTTGCATGACGTAAAAGGCGTTGAAGGTGTAATCCATCACGCACCCGCGATCCCACGCGTCAATGTCCTCCGGATTGATGGACATGAAAACCTCGTAAGCGGGATACCAGTCGCCGTCAATGTCCAACAGCATCATTTTGCCGACATACAGGCTGTTGTTGAGATAGTTGAAGAAAGTCAGTACGTCCGGCATCATGGCTTCGTCAATTGGCAGTTCGTAGCTGACGTTGATGGTGCAGCCGTCCTCGTAGGCGGTGATGCGCACCACCGCGTCACCGTAAGTGTGCTTGCTGAGCGGATAGAAGAACATCACCTCGTAATCATCGTCGTAGCGAGTGAAATCAGTGCCGTCCACCTGCTTGAGAATCATTTGGTAAATATAATTGGCGGCAATGCTGTGCTCGGCAAGGGAGAACATCGGCAGAAGGCAGAGCACAAGCATCAGCGAAAGCAGTTTCTTCATCAGCAATCCTCGTTTCCGGCGAATTTTCTTCATTATAGCATGACGGACTGCGCCGCGCAAGTATCATCCGCGGCATAATGGGGCAGAATGACCGCGGAGGATGAGAATATGCTGACGATTTTTCTGCGTTCGGTGATTTTGTATGCCGCGTCCCTGCTGGCGATGCGCGCGATGGGCAAGCGGCAGGTGGGGCAATTGCAGCCGTTTGAGCTGGTCGTGGTCATTATGATTGCGGAGCTGGCGGCGACCCCGATGGGCGGTGTGGGGATTCCGATTCTCTACGGCTTGCTGCCGATGGCGGCGCTTGTCGTGTGCCATGGGCTGCTGACGGCGCTGTGCATGAAGTCCGAGCGCGTGCGGGTGTGGCTCTGCGGGCAGCCGACGGTGCTGGTGCGCAACGGCGTGATTTGCGAGAAGCAGCTGCGCGCCTGTGCGGTGGATTTGAACGACTTGATGGAAGCCATACGCGCCGGCGGCATCCTTGACCCGCTGGAGGTCGGCACGGCGGTGCTCGAACCGGGTGGGAACATCTCCGTCTTTCCGAAGGCGGACAGCCGCCCGCTTATGCCCAGCGACTTAGGGAAGATGCCGCCGAAGGAGGGGCTTCCGCTGCCGCTGATTTTGGACGGCGAAGTGCAGACGGAAAACTTGCAGCGCGGGCAGTTGAGCCTCAGCTGGCTGATGGGGCAGATTCGCGCGCTGGGGTTTGAGGGCGCACAGGACGTGCTGCTGCTGTGCCTGAACACGCAGGGAATGCTGCTGGCGCAGGGGAAGGGGCGGACGCAGGTGCAGACGCATCAGGCGCTGCCGCCGCAGAAGGTGGTGTGGTGAATGAAGACCGGGGTGTGGATTTCGCTGATTCTGCTTGCGCTGACGATTGGGCTGGGCGTGTGGAGCGGGGAAGAGGTGCGCGCGCTGTCCGAGGAATACGCGGCGAGCGCTGAAGAACTGCGGACACTCGCGGAAGCGGAGAATTGGACGGGCGCGGAGGCTGCGCTGCAAAAATGCCGGAACGTGTGGAAACAAAAAGTGCCGTGGCTGCAAACGCTCATCAACCATGATGATGTGGATGCAGTGACCACGGCACTGAAAAAAATCGAAGCAGGGATTTCGTCGCGCGAACTGCCCTTGTGTCTGGAGGCGTGCGCTGAATTGGGGGAACACGCCGAGCATCTGTATCACCGCGACGCGCTGACATTGGGCAATGTGTTGTAAGCACCGCGGGTGCTTCATGGCTAAACACGCGGACACAGCATGAAGAAGTCACCCACTCAATCGCGCGAAAGGGTCAAGGGACAACGTCCCTTGCAGAGTCCAGAGACAGCGTCTCTGGTCGCCTCCGCAGAGGCGAAATCTCTTACGTTCCCGACTGCACGGTAATCAAGTGAATTTCCGGCTGGCAGAATAACCGCGCCGGAAGGCCCGTTGTGCCGACACCGCGCGAAATCAGCAGCCACGAACGGTTCTCCAGCAAAAGACCGCTCTCGTAGCGCGACGGTACGCCGTTGAAGTTGAACGCTTCTTCCAGAAATGGAATCTGCCCGCCGTGCGTGTGCCCGAACAGCCCCAAATCAAACCAGTTCCCGCGTCCGTTGCGGTCGGTCAGGAGGAGCGAGGACGAAATCACCGACGGGTTGTGCGCCAGAAAGATGACGAAATCCTTCGAGTTGACTTGCGCCGCCACGCTCTTCGCATCGTCCATCTCCGTGCTGATGTCGTCGATGCCCGCAATGTAGATGTCGCTTGTGCCGATGCGCAGGGTCGCGACTTCGTTGCACAGCAGCGTTACCCCCGCTTTGGACATTTTGTTCCGCAGTGTGGATGGCTCCTCGTCCTTCTCCAACGGGCTGCGATCGCACTCACCCACGACGGCGTACACCCCGTAGTTGCTCGAAATGCGCCGCGGCAGATTCTCGAAAAACGCCGCCGCTGACCACTTGTCGCGCGCGTAATCGCCGCCCAGCAGCACAATGTCCGCATTCAGCGCATTGATGCGGTTGATGAGCGACGACAGCCGCGCGTCCGAAAACATCTGTGACCCATAGTGGATGTCGGAGACGTAGACGATGCGCAGCTGCCCAATGCTCGCAGGCAAATCCTCGCAGGTGATGGCGGTCTGCGTCGTCCGCAAGGTGTACGGCTCGACAAACGGGTACAGCACGCACAGAATCAGCGCCAGAATTACCAGCCGCTTTGTCCACCGCCGCCGCTTCTCGCTCTGCGGCTGATACGCGCCCGCCCGCTGGGAGACATAGGGTTCGTCGTTGTCGCCGGGAAAGAGCCAGCTTTTGCGCATGGCGGAAACCTCCTTTGTCGGGGGGACATCATCAAACAGCTTCGGAAACAATCAACGATGGGAGCGGAAACCGAAGGGTGGAGGGGTAATCGGAACCCCTCCTCGCGCCTGCAGGCGCGAAATCCCTGCTTACGCCAGCAGCAGCATCAGCGGCAGCGTCAAAATCGAGAATGCTGTTGACAGCGCCACTCCGCGCGATGCCAGCGAATTGTCGCAGTGGTACATTTCACTCTGCATGGCCGTCGTCGCCGCGCAGGGCATGGCGGTGCAAATGTACAGCACGCTCACCACCGCCGCGGGCAGACCCGTGAAGCGCAGCAGCAGCACCGCCGCCGGGAAGATAATCAGCCGCAGCGCGCACGCCAGCAGCAGCTTCCAGTCCTGCAGGTGTGCGAAGCGAAGATCAATCAGCCGCGCCCCGATGACGAACATAGCAAGCGGCGTCGTCACATTGCCCATCATCGACAGCGCGTCGTTGATGAAACCCGGCAGCCGCCAGCCCGTCAGGAACAGCACAAGACCAACAAGCACCGCAATCAGCGACGGGTTTGTCAGCAGCTTCTTGGGCTGAATCGCGCTGATGCCGCCGAAGAAGAACGAGCCGAACGTCCAGCACATCAGGTTGAATGCGCCGACGAACACGACGGCGTAAATCAGCATATCCTCGCCCAGCGTTGCAATGACGACCGGGTAGCCCATGTAGGCGCTGTTGGACAGCATGGACAGGTTCGTCAGCACGCTGCGGCGCTCGTTCGGCTCGCTGCGGTAGAGGAAATAGGCAATCAGCCCGCTCAGAATCATGATGGCAAGGCTGATGAAGAACACGAGAATCAGGTCATGAATCAGCTCCGGGCTGGCGTCCTTCTGCAAGCCGTAGAGCGTCAGGGCGGGGAGTGCGAAGTAGAGAACAATTTTGTTGAGTGTGGAAATGCCGTTTTCATCAACGAGCTTCCCCTTCGCCGAGAAGAAGCCGCAGAAAATCAGCAGAAACAGGGTGATAACCTGCAAAAAGACAGCCATAAACTACATCCTTTCTGAAATGCGTATTGACAAGCGCAAGTCGATATTGTACACTATTTCAGAAGAATGTCAAGGGAATCATAGCATATTTCCTTGAAAAATGGAGGAAGAAAAAATGGCTGATTTCCGCACCTTTGACCCCTGCAATCTGCTTGCGCCCGTTCCGGCGGTGATGGTTAGCTGCCGTGCGCCTGAAGCGGATGCCAAGCCCAATATTGTCACTGTCGCGTGGGTCGGCACGGTCAACAGCGAACCGCCGATGATGTCCATTTCGGTACGCGGCAACCGCTTCAGCCATGACCTGATTGCGGGGAGCGGCGAGTTTGTGGTGAATCTGGTGGATGAAGCCCATTGCAAGGCGCTGGATTTCTGCGGCGTCCGGTCGGGGCGTGATGTGGACAAGTGGCAGGAGTGCCACCTTACGCCCATGCCCGCGCTGAACATGGATTATGCCCCCGCGATTGCCGAATGCCCGGCGTATCTGGCGTGCAAGGTAGTGCAGCAGCTGGAACTGGGCAGCCATACGATGTTTGTGGGCAAAATCGTCGGTGTGCAGGTGCGGGACGATCTGTTTGCGGCGGACGGTTCGCTGCATCTGGAAAAGGCGGGGCTGGTGACGTACACGCATGGCACATACCAGAAGGCGGCGGATGTGCTGGGCTTCTTCGGTTACTCCGTCGCGCGCTCGGAGGTACTCAAGCGGCGGATGGACGCACTGACGAAGTAATACTAATTCTCATCTAAAGCATGTCATTCGCACAGCATCTTTTCCGCCCCGGCTTTGCTTCGTTCCGCTCGCGCGTACCTCCAGTACGCCTCGCTTCACTCAGCTTTGCCGGAACGAAAAAACTGCTATGCTCGATGTCATGTTTTAGAATCGAATTAGTATAAATCCAATTCCAAGGGGGCAGAAGCCCTCTTTTTTGATGCGCTTATTCCGCGCGCCGCCGCTTCGTCGGACGAGACGAGTAAATCCACCGCAGCCCAGAAATCATGTCAAACTGCATTAGCGTATCCTCCAGCATATAAATAGGAAGAAATTCACTCAATGGCGCGAGTCCCAGTCCTCCCGCAGCATCGCCCACAGCTCCACATCGTGGAAATTGCCCTTGTTGAACACCTTGCCGCGCAGTGTCCCTTCGTGGCGCATACCGCATTTTTCCATCACGCGCCCGCTGGCAGGGTTGTCGCACTCGTGCATCGCCTCGACGCGGTGGATGCGCAGAACGGTGAAGCATTCGCGCAGCACCGCTGCCAGCGCTTCGGTCATCAGTCCGCCGTTCCAGCAGGAGCGGGCGAGCGAATAGCCGAGTTCCACCACGCTGTCCGCGTCGCTGTAACTCATGAAGCCAATCGTGCCGACGACGCGGTTCGTTTCGCGCAGCACGATGCCCCAACTGGACGGCGCGCCGCTGTGGTACTGGCTGATGATGTAGCGCAGGCAGCTGCGCGTATCCGCCATCGACTTGTGTGCATCCCAGAGAACATGCCGAGCGACTTCGGGGTCGCGGGAGTAAGCGAACATATCCGCCGCATCGCGCATCGTCAGCGGACGCAGAAGCAGCCGGTCGGTCGTCAGGCGCGGCAGGGACGCGAAGTAATCCGCTGCAGGAATCGGCTCATTCGGCGGATTGCGGTGGGAGAGCCATTGCCCCAGCTTTTCATACATGGCGGAAGAAACCTCCGATGATATGCGGCGAAAACGGCGCAAGCGGCACAGGGCGATTCCCTTGCTGACAGCCGACAACAAGCAGATACACACCCAGCGCCAGCATGAGCAGCATCAGCAGCAGAAAGAGAACATACAGGGGATGACGCTGCTTTTTTCCAGCCATAAAGCACCTCCGTCAGCGAAATTTTCCGAAAAAACGCGCAAAAATCCGTCCACACGATTGCATTTTGATGAAATATTTGTTACAATAAGCGTGGATGGAACAGAACGCGCGTTTCGCACGTTTATTGTTTGCAGGGTGCGGACAGCAGCTGCTGTACCATCAGGAGCGCCAGCGCGGTCTTGCCGTCGCGGAACGTGCCGTCCATCACCTTCTGCACCGCGTCAGAAAGCGGCATCCGCAGTGTGCAGACGAACTCATCCTCATCCGGATGCGTCTTTCCAGCGTGCAGCCCCGTCGCCAAGTAGAGGTGGATGCGCTCGTTGCAGAAGCCGGGGGTCGTCTCCAGCACGGTCAGCTTGCGCCAGTGGTCGGCGGTCAGCCCGGTTTCCTCGCTCAGCTCGCGCTGGGCGCAGACGAACGGGTCTTCATCCGCCCCGTCAAGTTTGCCCGCCGGAATTTCCAGCGTCAAGCGGCCAACGGCGATGCGATGCTGGCGGACGAGAATCACGTTCCCGTCATCATCCAGCGCGACAATGCCTGCCGCGCCCGGATGGCACGCCACCTCGCGCAGGGCGGTTTCGCCGTTAGGCAGGCGCACATGCCAATGCTCAACGCGGATAATCTTGCCGGGGAAAACGACTTTCCCATCCAAATACTCTTCCGTCAGCTGCTTGTCGTCCATCATGGTCAATGTCCTCCTCAAACAATAGGATGATTTTCGCCATAGTGATTCGACAAGAGACGCAAAAAATCCTGCGAATCGCAAGGAAAAATGCGGCAGGGTGCGGAAGATTGACAAACCGCGCCGCTGCAGTATAATAGAATGGCATCAGGCCCGCAAAGGGCAGGAGCAAGGAGGAAACCCAACATGAGAAAATCCGGCGTCAAAGGTCTTGGCCGTCTGCTGTCTGTGCTGATGGTGGCGGCGCTGCTGATGACAACCGCGATGGTTCCGGCGCTGGCGCTGGATCGCTGGGAGGACGTCGTCGTGTCCGTCATTTGGACGGATTCGCAGGGACAGCAGCAGACGACGCAGGCGTTCCCCGTGCCTGACAGCGCGGAACATGCGTATTGGGCGACGCTGGATGCGTCCGCTCTTTTCAGCACGGTTCAGGTGCAGGTTGTATCGTCTGACCCGGCGTATACCTTCTACTTGAAAGATTATGCGTCGGAAATCATGTGGACGCAGGATGCGACCGCCCTTGACCCGATGTATTCGTATGAAGTGGATTATTACTGCAACAGCGTCTATGAAGGGATGTTCCCGCTGTACCTCTCGTCGCAGGGGATGCCTGAAACGCCCGCGCAGGAGAGCGTCAACGTGCCGGTGTACTATGTGACGGAGGATGGCCAGCAGCTGGATTTCCAGTACGCAAGCTGCCTGACGAACGCGACTACCCAAGTGTACGCCAATTCCAGCGTTGTGCCGTGGGATTATCTGCTTGTCAAACCTGCGTCCGGCGTGGTGGATGTGTTTGTGGACAGCATGGGCAACGCGTCGCCGAGCGAGGTGCGCTTTGTCTACGCCGTGCCGGAGCAGCCGACCGAAGCGCCGACGGAAGTACCAACCGAAGCCCCGACCGAGCCGCCCGTCATTCAGGCGGAAGTGACCGTGCTGTATCAGCTGGATGACAACGGCACGATTCTGGACACGCAGTATGTGACGCTGAATCAGGGCGACAACTATGTCACCGCCAATAGCGCGATGACTGCTGGGTATCAGCTTGTCGGCGAGGACACGGTGCATGTGTGGGTGGACAACGGCGGCACGGCGAGCGTAAATCCCGTTGTGTTCCACTATGCCACGCCGCAGCCGGTAACATCCAACATCGACGTGTTCTACTATCACGAGAACGGCACGCTGCTGGATCAACAGTCGCAGACGCTGACCGAGGGCGTGAACTACATCTATGCCGCCAGCGACCGCGTGGGCGGGTACGACCTCATCAGCGAAAATCCGCAGACGGTCACGCTGCGTCCTGACGGTACGACCGATTTGGCGAGTGTGTCCTTCTTCTATGCCGACCCGCAGCCGACCGAAGTGAACGTGCCCGTGCACTACCTCAACTCCGAGGGCGAGCCTGTTGCGATGGACGACACGCTGACGCTGGGCGAGGGGACACACCTTGTGACGGCGAATCCGCAGGGCATGGCGGACGGCTATGTGCCGATGCCCGGCACGGAAAGCACGGTGGAAGTGAACGTTTCCGGCGGTATCGCGACGCCGAGCGAGGTGTATTTCTACTATTATATTCCCACGACGGAAGCACCCGCAACCGAAGCGCCGACCGATACCCCCGCGCCGACGGACACCCCCGCCCCGCAGACGATGCCGGTGGCGATTCACTACTTCGACATGAGCGGCGTGGAAATTGCCGACCCGGTGGTGAAGGAACTGCTGCCGGGGACGTACCCGATGATTCCGGAGCGCGAAATCCCCGGCTACGAGCTGGACAGTACCCTGACGCAGTTTGACCTGACGGTGGATGCGAACGGCACGCTGTACATGGATGGCGAAGAAATTCCGGCGGATGCGGTCGGATTCTACTACCACCCGGTGCAGACCCCGACGGATGTTCCCGCGACGGAAGCGCCGACGGACACGCCTGCGCCCGCAACGGACGTGCCTGCAACCGACGTTCCGGCGACCGAAGCGCCGACCGATACCCCCGCGCCCGCGCAGCAGTTCGTGACCGTCACCATCCGCTACTACAACACGCTTGGCGAGGAGATTGCTGACGCAAGCGTGGCGGAGCTGATGCCGGGAACGTACCACGTTACGCCCGCGTATGACAGCATTCCCGGCTACGAGCTGGAAAGCAGCTGGACGTCGTTCGAACTGACGATTTATGCGGACGGCACCATTGCCATCAACGGCGACGAAGCGACGGCGGAAGACCTTGCGTTCTATTACCGCCCGGTTCAAAGCGCTGCGACGGACGTTCCCGTGACCGAAGCGCCCACGAATACGCCGATTCCGACCGAAACGCCGACCACTGCGCCCACTGAAGCGCCGATTCCCGTCGGGCAGCCGGTCAACCGCTACGCGACCATCAACGGCAATAAGGTGGCGTTCCGCAGTGAGCCCTCGACCAGCAAGAGCAACACGGTCATCAAGCGCTTGGCGAATGGCTCGAACGTCTACGTCGTCAACGAAATGCTGAATGACAAGGGCGAACGGTGGAGCGTCGTCATGGTGGATGGACAGAGCGGCTACATCAAGAGCGAATTCCTGACCATCATGACGCAGGCGGAAAGCGACGCGTATGCCGCATCCATCGGCGCAACACCTGTGCCGACGGCAACGCCGATTCCGACCGAGACCCCGACGGCGATTCCGACCGAAATTCCAACGGAAGTGCCGACGGCAACCCCGACTGCCGCGCCACAGAACGCGACCATCATCATCCGGTATCTGGACAGCTACGGCAGCCCGGTGGCGAACGCGCAATCGATGACGCTCGCCCCCGGTACATACACCCTGCGCCCGATGCCGACGAATTTGCGGGATGGCTATGAGCTGATTCCCGGCAGCGAGCAAATCACCCTGACTGTTTTCCAAGACGGCACGCTGAGCATGGATGCGGCGGATATTGCCTTCTGGTATCGTCAGGTGGCGACCGCCGCGCCGACGCAGACCCCGACCGAGGCTCCGACCCCGACGCCGACCGCTGTGCCGTACGAGGGCTATGCCATCACCACGCGCGAAACAGAAATGCGCACCGGCATCGGCACGGGCAACTACGTTATGGCGACGCTGCAGGCGAATGTGCTGGTGTATGTGAATAGCCAGCTGAACACGGCAGGCGAAACGTGGGACATTGTGACCACGCTGGAAGGGACGTCCGGTTATGTGCCGGACGCGAACCTCCGCTACGTCACCGACGCGCAGGCGCAGGTGTACATTCAGCAGTGGAACCAGTCCCGCAGCACGCCCACGCCCAGCCCCACGCCGTACCTGACGCCTGTTCCCGCACAGGAGATGGGCTACGCCTACGCCGTGGGCAACAACGTGCCGCTGCGGCAGATGGCGGGCGACTTCAGCGCGATTGAGGCGTACCTGATGCAGGGCGAAGTTGTCTACGTCTCCGGGCAGGATTATCTGGGCAGTATGCCGTGGCACCGCGTGCAGTATAATGGGCAGTGGGGCTATGTGCGCTATGACATGCTCCGCTTCATGACGCAGGCGGAAATCGAGGCGTACCTGAACAACCTGAACGCCACGCCCGCACCCACGCTTGTCACCACGCCCCAGCCCTACGACCCAACGAACTACTCCAGCTACGGCTATGTGACTACGACGACCTCGGTCAACTTCCGCCAGCAGCCCAGCATGAACGCGAGCCGTATCAGAAAGCTGTACAACTACGCGTTCTGCTTTGTCCTCGGCACAACGACCGGAACGGACGGCGAAACGTGGTATCATATCCGCTACAATGACCAAGAAGGTTACGTCAACGGAAAATACTTCCATTGGATGACAGTGGAGGAGCTGGAAGAGTTCCTGCAAAGCAGCGAGTACATTCAGGGCATCCAGAACAACACGACAGGGAATGCCACTGCAAAACCGACCAGCGGTCTGATTCCGGAAGAAGACAAGACCATCAACGACTGGAAGGGCAGCGGCGCAACGGTCAGCTATGTGCCGTGGCAAGGCTTTTCAACGCCCGGTCCGGTGACTTCGCCCACAACTGCCCTCGCGCAGGAAACCGCCACGCCGACGCCTTCCGCTTCGCCCACACCGACGCTCGAACCGCTGCCCACCGCAGCCGCGACGTACCCTGTGGTGAACGAGAGCGGCAACAGCGGGCTGGTTATCTTCATCGTGATTGCGGTCGTGCTGCTGCTGGGCGGCGGCGGATTCGCCTTCATGCAATACCAGAAGAAACAGCGTGAGGTTGCGATGAAGGCGGCACAGCGCCGCGCACAGGCAGCGCGCAATGCGGATCGTCCGGTTGCACGTCAGGCGGGTCAGCCGCAGCAGATGCGCACAGGCGCGTACACGACCCCGCAGCAGCGTCCGCAGACGAGCAATGGCGTTTCGCCCGTGCAGGTGCGCCCGGCGACGCCTGTTCCGCAGACGCAGGACATGCAAAACCGACCGCAAGTCGGTTATCGCACGCCGATTCAGCCCCTGACGAAGCCGCAGGAGACCCCGTCCACTGCCGCGCCGAAGAGCACGACGACGATGGAGAATCCGTATGCGCGCCCGGTGGCGAAATCGGCAGAGGAAGCGCCGCGCCATCGTCGCCGTACAGATCAGTATCGCCAGGATGACGACAGCGCAAACCCGAATGGGTAACAGAATATTTGGCAGGAGCAGCACGATTTGCGGGTTGCTCCTGCTTTTTTTGTGAATCAACAATATTTTGCTGTTTTCTGTTTGCCAAGTTTGGAATGTTACATTGAAAAAGACGAACGAATGGCGTGGAAACAAAGAAAAACCGGTCGAAGATTTGCGTACACTGAACGAAAATTACGAAAAATCGAGGAAAGCAACAGACAAAAGAATATTCCTATTACGATAGTTTTAACATGCAAATAACAATACTCAGGAAACTAACAAGCGTTAACAGGTGAAAATGACAAAATTACCGCACGAAAGTATGGCAAAACAAACAAAATGCACCAAATGAGCATAATAAATGTTATTTTTCCGTCTTGACAGTTGAAGATTTGATGGTATAATAAACCATGTAAAAACTCGAACTGTGATTTGCCGGAAATCTGGCGAATTACATATCGAGAAACGATAAATGAGTTACACATGAAGGAGACGTGAACTGTGACAGAGAAGGAACTGCGGAAGCTGGGACGCGCAGAGCTGCTGGAACTGCTGCTGGAACAGGCACGGGAATTTGAAGCGCTGGAGCAGCGGCTGAATGCGGCAGAAGCGGCGCTGCAAAGTCAGCAGCTGCAGCTGGAAACGTGCGGCTCGATTGCGGAAGCGTCGCTGAAGTTAAACGGCGTGTTTGAGGCGGCGCAGAAGGCCGCGGAACAGTATCAGCAGAACGTTGAGTGGCTGTGCCAGGAGAAAATCAGCGCGGCAGAAAGCCAAGCGCAGGAAATCCTCGCGCGCGCAAAGAAAGCCGCCAATCAGCAGTAAAGAAACATGGCAGAAGGGAGGGCGCGCAGGTGTCAGAAGACAAGAATCAGCAGAAAACGGGCAAACAATTGCTTAACGACACGCAGGAAGCGGCGGAACGCGCCCACCTGCTGCGGGAAATGAACCCCACATCCGCACAATTGGAAACGGAACTGAAGCATGAGAAACGCAAGCACAGCTACAACCGCGCCCTGCGCAGCACGCTCTATACGCTGCTGGTGGTGGCGGCGGTTGCGGTGCTGATTGCAACCATGGTCATGCCCATCCTGCAAATCACCGGCACGTCAATGACGCCAGTGGTCGGGCAGGGCGAAATCACAATGGTCGTGCGCGGGTCAAATCCGCAGCGCGGCGATATTATCGCTTTTTACTACAACAATAAGGTGCTGATTAAGCGCGTTATCGGCCTGCCGGGCGAGTGGGTCAACATCGACGGAAGCGGCAACGTCTACATCAATGGCGAACTGCTTGATGAGCCGTACATCACCGACCGTGCGCTGGGCGACTGCTCCATCACGCTGCCGTACCAAGTGCCGGACGGGCGGTATTTTGTTCTGGGTGATCACCGCTCCACCTCGCGCGACAGCCGAAGCACACTGGTCGGCCCAGTGTCCGAAGAGCAGATTATGGGGCGCGTAACGCTCCGCATTTGGCCGCTGAACCGCATTGGATTCCTGCAATAACGTAAGTACAATACAGCAAGAAGAGGAACACAGGTTCCAGAATCGGAGGATGCTGACATGAACCGCAAACTCATGGAATTAGCAGAAAAATACGTTGCGCAGCGGAAGCGCCGGATGCGTCTGCTCAAGACGGTCACGGCGCTGGCACTCGTTGTCGCCATCTGCACGTCTTATGTGCTGATGATGCCGGGCCTGACGATGGCGGCGGAAACGTACTGCGGGCTGGAGGAGCATACCCACACGGCGGACTGCTATGTGGACGAGCTGACCTGCCTGATTTCCGAGCGCGAGGCGGAGACAGTCTTTACCGATATTATGCGATGCAGCTTTGAGCCGCACCACCATTCCTCCGATTGCTACAATGCGCAGGGCGAACTCAGCTGCGGCTACTGGGATGGCTACATCCACGAGCATGACGAGAAGTGCTACGATAGCAACGGCGTTCTTATCTGCACGCTGGAGGAGCATCCGATGCACAAGCACACGGATGCCTGCTACAACTGGGAGAAACAGCTGACCTGCACGCTGCCGGAAAGCGAGGGGCACATCCACACGGATGCGTGCTATCGGGCGAAAGAACCGACTTGCGGTCTGTTTGAGAGTGAAGGGCACCAGCACACGGCGGATTGCGTGACGGAAACACGCACGCTGATTTGCACCGAGGACGTTGCGACGAACTCCGACATGCCGCATGTCCATGATGACAGCTGCTACGAAGTGACCCTGACGTACACCTGCGGCCTGACGGAAGGCGAGGGCGCGCATCACCATACGGATGCCTGCTATCCGACGACGGAAGAACCGACTTGCGGTCTGTTTGAGAGCGAAGGCGCACACACGCATGATGATTCCTGCTACGAGATGGTGCGCAGCGACCTGAAATGCAAGCTCTATCCCGACCCGGCGAAAGTGCACACGCATTCCGCGTCCTGCGTCGATGCGAAAACCGGCTACTACACTTGCGGCTACATTCAGGTGCTGCGGCATCAGCATACAAATGAATGCGTTGTGACGGTGACGGCGGAGGATTCCGGCCATCATCACACGGCGGACTGCTACGAACGCCACTATATCTGCGGCAAAGAAGAGCACACGCACACGGCGGATTGCTACTATGACCCGACCCCGAACCCCGATGCGACGGAAGCACCCGAAGTGACGGCTGAGCCGACGGCAGCCCCCGAAGTGACTACTGAGCCGACGGCAGCCCCCGAAGCGACAGCTGAGCCGACGGCAGCACCCGAAGTGACGGCTGAGCCGACGGCAGCCCCCGAAGCGACAGCTGAGCCGACGGCAGCCCCCGAAGTGACAGCTGAGCCGACGGCAGCGCCCGAAGTGACGGCTGAGCCGACGGCAGCCCCCGAAGTGACGGCCGAGCCAACGGTTGTGCCCGAAGCGACGGCTGAGCCGACGGCAGCCCCTGAAGCAACGTCAACGCCCACGGAAGCACCCACGGCAACGCCCGCGCCTACGGAGGAACCGACGCTTGTGCCGCCTGTAACGCCTGCGCCGACGGAAAACGCCGCCGAAACGGTTGCCCCGATGGACGAGCCGTCCCCGACACCTGCGCTTACGGTGATTCCGTCGATGGACGCTGATGCCGCGAAGCCGGACGACATGATGATGCCGTCGTTTGGACTTGACCCGGACTTCCAGATGATGGCGAACGAACCGCCTGCCGTCAGCGAGAGCGGCATGCAGATTACCAATATTACGGTATCGAACATCATACTTCCGGAAAATGCCAATGCGTACAACTATAGCTTCGCGGCGGACTTCAAGATTTCGGATGAAGCTATTCTGCGCCATGGCGAAGGCAACAAGATTATTATTCCGGCAGAGAATACGCATATCAAAACGGACAGCACTTCTGTCTGGTCGGGCACGGACGCCAAATTCAGCAATGAAAAGCCGGCGTTTAAGTTCCAGTATAATCCCACAACGAAACAAGTTGAAATGTGGTTCACCGACGAGTATATGGACTTTGTCCGCAACAACCCCAGCCATGACGACCGCACCGGCACCATGAAGATGAGCGCCGAAATCCGCAAGGACGATGTTAAGGATCTGGGCAACGACGACCTGACCATCAAGTTCGGCGGCGCATCGACCACTGTGAAGTGGGAGGACATCGACAGGGGCAACAACTCCATCCTCAGCGATTTGAGAACTTGGAAAAGCGGGGCTAATGTCAACTGGGAAAAAGGAACGATTGAGTATACCGTCAAAATCGAATCCACAAAGGGCACGAACGGCAAGAACGCGACTGCTCGAGACGTCATGACGGCTGTGAATAAGCAAATGGCCCTGACAAACATGACCGTCACGGAGGTTAAAGTACACTCTAACTGGAGTCAGGTGCCGGCTGTTGACTCTGCTTCGACAGAAATCAAGACGGACGGTACATGCGCCTGCGGTACGACGGGAACGCACATTCACTACGTTTATGCGAACACGACGGACGAAAGCGGCAAGGTCTATACCATGACGACGGACTATGTGCTGCCGCCGCTTTCGGCAAATGAAACATACGAAATTAAGTATGAATACACGTTCGACAAGGACGGAATGACCGGTGAATACGATCAGCTGACAAATACTTTCACTGCTCAGAGTGGCGGAAAGTGGGATCATTCCCAGGATTCCTCTAACAGCAACCCTACTGACGTTCAGATTAAAAAGCTGCAAAAGAGCAGCTGGTACAACAGCAATGAGGGCTGCATTCAGTGGACGCTCACCGTCAACGAAAACCGTTTCAACATCAAGGACAAGACGCTGACGGACACGATGTTCGACCAGCTTGTGGACGAAAACGGCAGTCTGCTGTTTTCGAAGACGGACGGCAAGGGCTATGTGTCGCAAATCACGGCGAATAACACGCCTATCACCGCTGAAAACTACACGGATTACTTCACCGTGGAAACCGGCGCGGATGGCAAACCGCAGCTGAAATTCAAGGACACCACCGCGAAGATCGTAATCCAATACAAAACGCCGGTGGAAGCAACCGCGCAGGATCAACAGATTACAAACACGGCGGAATTCGACGGCGAACAAAAGACAAGCACCGCGAATGTAGGGCAGGACAAGCGTTACAATGTGGTGAAGTCGGTTGACGCGAGTATGCCGGCGGATCCGACGAAGAACGGCGAATACACCGATGGTCTGTATCCGGTAGCGTGGAACGCGACGTACACCTTCCCGGCGACGAAGGATGTTCAGTATAAGCTGAACTTTGGCGATACGCTTGACAAGAAGGTGGAATGGAAAAACGGAATAGAAATCATGCAGCACTACATGACGGCGGCTCAGGCGCAGACATTGCTCAACGCCATCAAAGACCTCGATGTTGTGAAAAAGCATGATGCGCAGAATGTGCCGTACACCATTACGCTGCTGACCTGCGACAGTCAGGGCAAAAATGAAGGCACGATGGTGGTGTCTGCGGAAACGACGCTGACGGAAGGCTACTACTATGGTTTCCGGTTTGAAACGACGGGCGAAGGCGTTGTGCTGAACGACGCCAATACGGATGTGAACGCGACGACAAGCGTTACGCTCCCGTATCAGACGACCATCTATTTGGAAGAGTCCCGCACGAGCGGGGTTGACTTCAAGAACACGGCTGTTAACGCGGGCAAAAACGGAGACGCGTGGTACAAGGCCGCCCCGAACGACCTGGTGGAGAAGAAATTCGGCAACCATGGCGTTGGCGATTTGAACGGACAGATCATCCATGAGAACGAGCTGTACTGGACCATCCTCCTGCGCAATGATGGCGTGGCGCACGACGAAATCACCCTGACCGAAACGCTCCCGCCGCACATTGTGGTGGAGTACATCGAATACGGCGGCTCAAGGCTGATTCTTAGCGAAACGGACAGCACGAAGATGACCGTTGTCAATAAGAAGCTGGACAATGCCGGTACGATCCCGGATGGCTATGAGGTCAGCAACGAGTGGGGTGAGCAGCGCATTTCCATCAAGGCTGATTTGACGACGGTGGGCGAAGGCGCACAGCAGCAGCAGAGAATCAACATCTCCATGAAGCCGAATGAGAATACCGGCGGTTCGGAAACGATCCTCAACGGCAAGGCGGATATGACCGTCAAGGTTCACTGCAAGATTGCCGACGACTTCCTGTCAACCGCGGTGAACGGCACTCTGGTGCTGGGCGTGCTGAACAACCAGCTGGACGTGAGATACGACGCGGCGCTCTATCACAAGGAGCAGAAGACCGAGCTGACCTACGAGGAAGAGACGGTCGAGGCGGTGAACGTCCAGAAGGGCTACAGCGTCAAGGGCGGCGACCAGCAGGCGCGAATCACCTACACCATCGACATCAACCAGGCAGGCGCGAAGCTGAATCCGGCATCCAGCACGCTCAGGCTGACGGATACGCTGACCTATGACGTTCTTGGATTGGCTGGCGTGTATCCTTATCTGCGCAATGTGACGTTGGATGAAGGTTCCTTCAGGCTCTATGAGGCATTGAAGGATGAGAACGGCAATCCGATTCTGGACGTTGATGAAAGCGGCAAGGGGCATCTGCTGCGCGGCGCAGAGATAGAGAAGTATCTCTGGAAGATGGAGTTCACGGAAACGGAAAACATCTTCAGTAATTCCAACTACAATTACAATGAGAAGGTAAAAGGAACGGTTCCCGCTCAACGTTACCTGAACATAACCGTCACCGTTCCGGACGGCAAGGCGCTGATTCTGGAATACACGGCGCAGGAGAACATTCTGCTGCCGCCTGAGGTGACGAACGAGTACAACTTCAACGACGTGAACCACAAGGGCATCAGTCCGGCGTTGAGAAACCACGCAAACCTTGAAGGAAAAGACGGCTCAAGTACCGAACTGAACAACAGCAATAACGACTACTTCAGTCAGGGCGGCGGCTACATCCACAACAATCTGGTCATCCGCAAGGTGGACAGTGCGAACACCTCGCTGCTGCTGCCGGGGACGGAGTTCACCCTCTACGCATGGAACACGTCAACCAACAAGTTCGAGGCGGTTGGCGGCGAAAATGGTAAGGTCTACACGGATCAAAGCGGTATGATTACTTACCAATACAATTCGGAGAAGCTGAACGAGCGTCCGCTCGACCCGAACGTCGCGTACATGCTGGTGGAAACGAAGGCAGTCGAGCCGTACCACCTCGTGCTGGAGGATCGCCCGCTGGTCGTCTTCCACATCGTTCCGAGAGCGGACGATACCGAAGAACACCCGGAGAGATACCCGGACGGTCTCAACAATGGCAACTTCGGCACGATTTCGAAGAGTCGGCTGCAGGAGCTCATGACTGCTTCCGGCATCAAAGGCGTGGTGGATGGCCCGCACACCGTCAACGGCTCTGCGAGCATCAACATTCAGGTGAAGAACAGCAAGGATCGCCACGACATGGAGGTGCAGAAGAACTGGGCCGGCGACGACGCCCATGAGAATGCGCGCCCTGCCAGCGTCCTCGTGATGCTTCGCCGCTATGCGCTGACGCAGGAGCAGTATACCGACGTGCTGAACACGGATGCAACGCAGAATCCGCAATGCATCCTGTCTGCGGAAATGGTCAACAATAGCACGAAGGTTGCGCAGCAGTTCCCGGAGAATCAGGACGTTACGCTAACGCTGAACCTGCTTGATGGCGCACTTGACAACGCTGCGCGTATTGTGGCTCGCGTAGACGGAAAAGAAGTGGTCTTGGAACCGCAAGATACGTCGAGAAAACAGTTCATTTACACCACCAAGATGACGCATCAGAAAAAAGTGATTTTCTGCTTGCAGTGGAAAAACTGGGAAGGAAAATGGCAGGACGGTCGCTACTATAACAACGTGAGCATCACGATGACCCCGGAAGGCACACCGGTTGACGAAGTGCCGACGCAGGTCACGCAGTTCACCGACGCGCAGTGGGCAAAAATTCGCCAGCACCCGGACGACGCTTACGGCGGTCGCGAGGCTACGCTGACGGCAGCGAACGGCTGGCACACCCAGTGGTCGCAGCTGGAATCCACCGGCGCGGACGCGAACGGCAACAAGCTCTACTACATTTACTACATCGTCGAGGGCAAAGTGCCGAGCTACACCACATCCGGCATCACCTACACCATCGACCCGAACGCCAGCAAAACCACCGGCACGGTCACGGCGACGCTGACCAACGTCTACCGCCCGGAGGACAAGTACGGCGAAATCAGCATCGACTTGTCCAAGGAATGGTACGCGCCGGATGGCACAAAGCACACGATTACCGAGGAATTCGGCGGCGTACAGGTCGCGCTCTACAAGACGCGCTGGGATTACGTCAACGGCGCGTGGACGAAGGGCAGCACGGAACGCCGCGACACGGTTACGCTGGCAGAAGCGAACAAATGGAGCACCAAGTTCGAGGGGCTGGAAACCTACACGGTCGCCATGGAAAACGGCGTTGTCCAAAACGCCCGCGCCTACACCTACAGCCTCCGGGAACTGAACGTGCCGAGCGGCTTCTACTGCCAGCTGGCATACAGCGGTCTCCCGCAGCACCCGAGCGAGTACTTCACGGACGGGAATCCCGCCAATCCGAAGGCGGACGCGCAGAACGCACGCGGCACGGCGACGCTGCGGAACTACGAGATTGCGAAGCTGACCATCGAAGCCGAGAAGCGCTGGGGTGAAGGCGCGAAGCCTGAAAACATGCAGGATACGCTGACCTTCCGCCTGACCCGCGAAAAGCAGGAGAACGGCGCGTGGGTCGCGGACGACAGCTTCCAAGCGGTCACGAGGGTCATGAGCATCAGCAGCCTGAACACAAGCAAGGTCGTGTTCGGCACTTTCCCGAAGTACGCTGTGACGGGCTTCGACGAGCAGAATCAGCCCATCAGGCAAAGCTACCGCTACAAGGTGGAGGAGGTCAAGTACCAAAACGAAGCCACCCTCCCGTTCAGCGTCAGCTATAGCCCGGCGGACGGTTTCGTGACGACGGAGGGCGATGCGAACACCAGCACCACCGTCACCGTGACGAACAACAAGCTGACGAGCGAGAAGGAAGGTCTGTACCGCTTCAACGTGGCGAAGCAGTGGCTGGACGCTTCCGGCAATCCCGCGGACAAGCCCACGCCGGAAGGCACGAAGGCGAAGATTACCGTGACGCGCACCCGCCATGTCTATGCCCCGGATACGGGCTGGACAGCGGAAACGCCCACCGCAAAGACAATCGAGCTGGACACCACAGCAACGTATACGGCGCTTTGGGCAGAATGGAACGAAACGCAGTCGGTTTATGCGCAATACAACGCCGACGGCACGGTGAAATCCGCGTGGGCGTACACCTACGAGGTGTCGGAAGCGACGATTGACGGCTACTTCGGCACGCAGCATCTGCCTGCGGACTTCCCGCAGCAGCCGAGCGACTACTTCACAGACGCGGCACTGACCGATATCAAGGAAATTTACCGCCAGCCGCTGACGGACACGCTCCCGGAAGTGACCGAAAAGAACTACTACGTCGAGCGGTTCAACGTCAAGGTGGACAAGACTTGGGCGCGCTTCCGCGACAGGGATGAGCTGACGTTCTGCTTGATTCAGGCGAAGAAGCAGCTCACCTTTGACCGCAATGACAAGCCCATCAAGACGGCTGATCAGCAGTACACCTACGTCACGAAAAACTGGACGGAGGGCGGCGAAGAACCCGTCTGGGAGTTCAACAACCTGCCGAAGTACTACTTTACGGTGAATGAGAACGGCGAAGCGCAGAAGAAGCCGTACTACTATTACATCGTAGAAGGGTACGAAACGATTAATGGTGCGCTAAACCCGTATCTGTATCAGGTGAGCTACACAGGCGACGCTACGCTTGTCAAGAAAACAACCGGTGCTGTGAACCAGCCTGCGGACGGCGGAACGGCGAACATCCACGCGAAGAACCTGCCGGGGTATGAAGTGGGAAATCTCAACCTCAATTTGACGAAAGAATGGGTCAATGTCAACGAGAAGCCGGAAAAGGTTACGCTCAACTTGACTGAGACAACGCATTCATGGGATAAAACAAAAGGGTGGATAACTTACGACCCCAATCCGAGTACCGTTGAAATAATGCCGGATGCGAATGGAAACTGGACGACAACGCAACCGCTGCAAGCGTACTATGTTGAGTATAATCCGGACGGTTCTATTTACACGGCGCATGTTTACACCTATGAGCTGATGGAAGACCCTGTGAGCGGTACGCTCCCCAGTTACACCTTCTCGGCGAACTGGCCGAAAGAAGTGGGCGACGTCCTTGAACTCAATTCGGCTGGCGAGCCAATCAAGGCAAAGGATGCGTTCAAAGCCTCTTCGTCACAAATGGAAGGAAGCTTCTTAGTCACCATCGCGGACGCAAGCGCGACCATCACCAACGTGCAGACCGGCAAGCTCAACATTGTGAAGCAGTGGGCGGAAGAAGTGGAGTACGACGGCGCACAGAACCCGCTGGACATCAAGCAGGTGTCGATTTCGCTCTTCCGCAACGTCTGGGGCGAAAACTGGACGGATTCGGACGGCGTGGTGCACTACAACTGGTGCTATGACCCCTTCCAGCAGAATTACGTCCTGTCGGCGGAAAACGGCTGGAAGCTGACCATCGACAACCTGCCGTTGTACGACACGACCCTCAATCCCGACGGCAGCCTGCGCAAGTACCGCTATTACATCCTCGAAAGCACGAGCGTCGGCAACGACACGCTGGACCGCTACACGCCGGTGATGACGGCGGATGAAAGCGAACTCGTCGGCTCGACTCTCTACATCACCTTCAAGGATACGACGGAAAACAACGTGACCATCACCAACGTGCCCAAGAGCATCAGCATTGTCAAGCAATGGGCGGACGCGGACACGTTCGGCGAAGAGGGCATGATGCAGGACATCTACCTTGAAGTCATGATGAAGTATCAGAAAGTCTACTCCACGCAGTGGAAAACGGAAAACCTGCTGGAAAAGAGCTACTTCAGCCTGAAGAACGTTATCTGCACGCCGAGTTCGCTCACGGCGGAGCTGGTGCAGATTAACGGCGCGCCCTACCTGCATGTGTCGGGGCTGGCGAAGGCGGATGAACCGTGGCGCGTGACCATCCGGAATCTGCCGGGCTACAACAGTGCGTCCTTCATCATCCGCGAAGTGGAGCTGGCGGGCTACCTGAACAACCTGCCGGACGGCAAGCTGGAGCTGGGCTTCAACGAAATCGGCACAATTACCAACACGCCGACGAAGCTGAAAATCACCAAACAGTTCAAGCAGGCGTATTTCCCCGTAGGAAGCGAAAGTGAACTGCCGCTGAATGTCCGCAATACCGTCGTGTACCTGCAAATCTGGCGCGAAAAGCGTGACGGCGCTGGTCTTACCCTATCCCAGGAACGATACACCACGCCCTTGCTGGGTACGCTGGAAGCGAACATGGACGCGACGCTCTTGCCGGATGGCACCGTGAAGCTGACGGTCGGCACGAATACGCCGACCGATGCCGCAACGCTGACGCTGACCCGCCTCCCGCGCTACTGGTTCGACAAGGATACGGGCGCAAGCGGCGAATGGTACTACTACGTCAAGGAAGTGGACGCGGAAGGCAACGAAGTCCATTCGGCTTCTGACCCGACGAACGGCGAACGGCCGGAAATCAACCTGAACGTCAAGACACTCACCGTCACCAACACCCTGACTGACGTCAGCGCCCGCAAGGTCTGGACGTCGCTGGACAATCAGTTCACGCTGAATCCCGCGAACCTCCCGGATATCACGCTGACGCTCAAGCAGACCACCGCGGAAACGGCGGCGGACGGCGACAAGACCATCGCGACCGTTACCCTTGGCTGGGACGCGGAAGCGGGGAAGGTCGTCACGAAGAATCTGGATGGCTGGCAGTTTGGCGAAGTGGTTGAATACACCGCGCCGGAAGGCAGCAAGAACATCTGGTGGGGCTACAAGTGGTACAATCTCCCGGCGTATGACGCGGAGGGCAACATCTACCGCTACTACGCCAAAGAGCAGACCCCGGTGGGCAGCGGCTGGCAGCTGGTGACGGACGACACGAACGCCACGAACACCGCGCCGATTCCCGCGAACAGCGAAAATCGCGTCTTCCAGATTACGAACACACCCATTACCTACACGCTGCCCGAGACGGGCGGCATCGGCACACTGCCGTTCACGCTGGGCGGTCTGCTGCTGATGGCAGCGGCGGCATTGCTGCTGGGGCAGGAAATCAAACGCCGGAGGGAAGGCTGATGAGCAGTCGGCAGCCCCCTTCCGGGGCGGCTCAATCCGTATACGCGGGCGAAAGCCCTTGTATAAACATGGGAAAAAAACGACGGGAGGAGGAATGAAAAAAGCATAGCAGCTATACGTCAGGAGACCTCCCGACGTAGGCAACCCCGGTAATCCCCGAAAAACGTTTCCCAATGAATGAAAAACGACAACGAAAAGGAGAAAAACCATGAAAAAGTTTTGGGCAATTCTGCTGGCCATGATGCTCGTGCTGAGCATGGTCACTGTCGCGGGCGCAACGGAAGTGGAAAATCCGTCTACTGACGCGGAAGGCTTTACGATTACGGTAAACCCGAAGGACGATGTGGATCACGAATACCAAGTGTACCAGATTTTCACTGCTGATGTTGAAACAAATGCAGGAGTAAAGGTGCTGACGAGCGTCAAGTGGGGCACAAATGCCAAGAACGATACTGATGCGGTCAGGACTGGCGACCCTGTTCCGGACGCTGTTCTGGATGCTCTGAAAGCTGTTTCGGGCACGAATCAGGAAAAGCTGGCTGAAATCACGAAGTACTGGAATGCTGACTCCACTCCGGTTGATACGTTCGCTTCCACCAAAGCAGCCCCCGGCACGAGCAAGAAGCTGACCCCCGGCTATTACCTTGTGCGGGACAATCAGGCAAAGCTGGAAGGCAAGGACGGCGCTGCCACGCTGCTGATTGTAAAGGTGCTGGATCAGGACATCGTTGCGACTGCAAAGTCTGAAAAGCCCTCTGTGGACAAGCAGGTGCAGGACGAAGTTGGCGATGCCGAAAAGAACGGCGGAGAAGTGAATCCGGAAGGCTGGGGCGAGAGTGCCGACCATGCGCTGTTTGAGAACTTCAAGTTCCGTCTGGTCGCAACCATTCCGGTCAATGCGGATTATAATGACTATCCGACGTACAAGCTGGTCTTCAACGACACCATGTCCAAGGGTATTACCTTCGTTCAGATTGATTCTGTGAAGGTGAACGGCATCGCACTGAAAGATACCGATTATGTTTGCACTGCAACGGCTGGTCAGAAGGGCGCAGGCAAGGTTGATGAAAATCAGGATAAGCCGTCTTGGACGCTCACAATCGAAGACCTGAAAAAGGTGATGAAAGAAAACACCAGCATCCTTGTTACGGACAAGATTACGGTTGAGGTCGTTTACACGGCGTATCTGAACGAAGAAGCGCAGGTCTTCAACGCGAGCGCCAACAGCACGAACAACAAGAACAGCGTCGATTTGGAATACTCCAACAACCCCAATGCTGATGGCATGGGCAAAACGCCGGAAGACCATGTGTGGCTCTTCACCTATGTTGTGAACAACACGAAGTATGCGAACACGGCTGAGGCAGGCAACGAACTGGAAGGCGCTGGCTTCACGCTTTATGATCAAAATGACCGTGTTGTTCCGCTGTGGAAGGATGCCGATGGCAATTACATTGTCGCAGGCACCACGAAGCCGAATGATACCTATGTGGATGTCAAAAACAATGAAATGATTACGACAGCCAATGGTAAGTTCAACATCATCGGTCTGGATCACGGCACGTACACGTTGAAGGAAACCACGGTTCCTGCTACCTATAATCCGCTGGATCCTGTCACCATCACGATTTCGGCAGACCACAAGGAAGCTGCTGGCGGCGCAAGCGCATCCATGGAACTCACGGCGGCTTCTACGATGAACAACAAGCTTGTCAACAAGTCCGGCGCGACCCTGCCTGAGACCGGCGGCATCGGCACGACCATCTTCTACGTGCTGGGCGGCATGATGTTCGTGGGCGCGGCGCTCATCCTCATCGTTCGCCGCAAGGCCGAAGCGGACGAAATCTAATTTCTCTCCCGCAATTCGTTGAACATCCCCATGTTCTGATGAAACCCCTGCCGGGCGGTGCGCGCAATGCCGCCGCCCGGCATTCCCAAGTGGGAAAATGAAGCATGTTTGCAGAAAGGAGGCGGCTCATGAAGCGCAATATGACAACCATTTTGCTGTTTGTGGTGCTGTTTGTGGGTCTGGCGCTCCTTCTGTACCCGTCCGTGTCGGATTTCTACAATTCCTTCCACCAGTCGCGTGCCGTAGCCACCTACAACACGGCGGTGGAGCAGGAGTCCAAGAAGGATTACGAAGCGGATTGGGCGGCGGCAAACGCTTATAACGAAAAACTCCGCGCACAGTCCACCGTTGATCGCTTGATCATGACCGACGAGGAGCGCGAGGAGTACGACGCGGTGATGAATGTCGGCGGTTCGGGCATCATCGGGGTGATTGAGATTCCGCAGATTGCCGTGACGCTGCCGCTGTATCACTCGACGAACGCCAACGTGCTTCAAGTCGCCGTCGGTCACATTGAGGGCACAAGCCTGCCGACTGGCGAACCGGGGACGCATTCCGCCTTCTCGGCGCATCGAGGGCTGCCCTCCGCCAAGCTCTTTACCAACCTTGACCAGCTCACCTACGGCGATACCTTCACCCTCCGCGTGCTGGACAAGGTGCTGACTTACGAAATCGACCAGATTCTCATTGTCGAGCCGCACGACGTCAGCGCACTGCAAATCTATGACGGCATGGATTTGTGTACGCTCGTCACCTGCACACCCTATGGCATTAACTCGCACCGGCTGCTTGTCCGCGGACACCGGGTCGAAACGTCGCTTGCGCAGCTATCCGTGCGCATCTCCGCGGACGCACTCGTGATTGACCCCTACATCGTCGCGCCGATTGTCGCCGCGCCGATGCTGCTGATTCTCCTCATTCTCATGCTGGTAACGACCAGCCCGAAACACAAGAAGCGGAAAGGAGCTGAGCGGTCGTGATGAGCCGCAAACCCTCGCGCCTGCTGGCGCTTGTCCTGCTGACAGCATTGTGCTGCCTTCTGCTTGCGCCCTGCGCGCTTGCCTTTGAACGGGTTGATTTGACGCACCCCTTGACGTTCGCCATTCAGGCGGATGACAACGAGGATGATGCGCACCTGCCCGGCGTGACCTTCCAGCTGTATCAGGTGGCGGACATGGATGCGGACGCTCGGTTCGCCCTGCGCAGCCCGTACAGCACCCTGAATATCGACATTAACGCGCTGAAGAATGCGGCGGACTGGGCAGCCGCGTCCGAAGCGATGAAAGCCCTCACCGCGTCCGAAACGCCTGATTTCACCGGCACGACGGATGAAAACGGTCGAGTTGCCTTCGCGGGACTCAACCCCGGTCTGTACCTTGTTTCTGGCACGCCGGTTATCATCGGCGGCTGGGCGTACAGCTTCCAGTCCTTCCTGACCTCTGTGCCGACGCGCAATGTGGACGACGAGTGGCAGTACGATGTCCTCTCCACCATCAAGCTGGAGCGTTCCCCCGCGCTGATTGACCTTGAGTGCGTCAAGGTGTGGGATGACGACAACCGCGGCACATATCGCCCTGTGCAGATTGAAATTCATCTGATGCAGGACGGTCAGCATATCGACACGGTGATTCTGAACAGCGAAAACAACTGGCATCATATCTTCAAGGATTTGCCGGCTGACCATGTGTACACCCTCAACGAGATTCTGGGGGCTGACGTGTACTATGAGCCGGAATATTCCATCGAAAACGGCGTGTATGTGATTACCAACCGCCGCACGGTCACGCCGACCCCGACCGCCCCGATTCCCGAAACGGGGCAGCTGTGGTGGCCGGTGCCGATTCTGGCGGGTGCGGGCATGATTCTGTTCGTCATTGGCTGGATTCTGCACCGGAAATGGAGCCAAGAGCATGAAGAACCGTAAGGGCAATTTGCTGATGACGCTGGGGCTGGTGCTGATTTTGGCGGCACTGGCGCTGGTGGGCTACAACCAGTGGGATGCCAGCCGCGCGCAGCAGGAGTCGGATGATGCGCTGATGGCGCTGGAGCAGATTCGCATTCAGCGGCAGATGGAATCGCAGCAAACCGCTGCACCGCCCGTAATCACCGCGACGATGATGCCGACAGACACACCCGCGACGGATGCGCCGATAACCGACGCGCCGACGGCGGATGCCACTGCAGCGGATACCCCGGCAGCATCCACGCCCTCCGTAACTGACGCACTGACGACCGACATTCCGCGTGATGACGTAACCGCCACGAACACCCCTGTGACGGATGCGCCCGCAACGGCGAATCCTGCAACGAATCCGCCGAAACCGACGAGCGTGCCAACGGCGAATCCTGCGACGAACCTGCCGAATCCGACAAACACGCCGACGGCGGGGACTGCGACGAATCCGCCGAAACCGACGAGCGCGCCGACGGCAGGGAATACGACGAACCCGCCGAAGCCGACGAGCGCGCCAACGGCAGGGACTGCAACGAACCCGCCGAAGCCGACAAACGCGCCGACGGCAGGGAATGTGACGAATCCGCCGAAACCGACGAGCGCGCCGACGGCAGGGACGGCGACGAATCCACCGAAGCCGACAAACGCGCCGACGACAGGAACTGCGACGAATCCGCCGAAGCCGACGAGCGCGCCAACGGCGAATCCTGCGACGAAGCCGCCGAAGCCGACGAGCACGCCGGATGCCGCGCAGACATCAAATCCGACGAGCACGCCGGAAATCACCGAAACGCCCATGCCGACGGAATCACCAGAACCGACCGAAACGCCTGAACCGACACCGTCCCCCGAACCCACGTCGACACCCACGCCCGCGCCGACGGGCAAGCTCTACGAGCGCGTGCCGGGAATCGAAATGCCGGGCGAGAAGGTCAATGGGCACGAGTACATCGGCACGCTGTCCATTCCGTCGCTGGGGCTGAAAGTGCCGGTGCAGCGCAACTGGTCGTACGAGAACCTGAGCGTGTCGCCGTGCCGCTATTCCGGCAGTGCCTACGCGGACAACCTCGCTATTATTGCGCACACCTACCACTTTGGCAAGCTGAGCAGCTTGGCGCTGGACGCAACCGTTACCTTCACGGACATGGAGAATAACGTTTTCCGCTACGTTGTGCGGGAGAAAAACACGATTTCCCCCAACGATGCGAACGAAATTGCCCATTCCGACTATGACCTGACGCTTGTGACCTGCACCATCAGCGGCACAAAACGCGTGGCGGTGTACTGCGAGCGCGTGAAATAATCCAACAAAAGGACTGTCTGCAACGGGCAGCCCTTTTTTCGTGAAATCCATGCAACACGGCAGGAATTGACGGGGTGGAGCGCGAAATAAAACAATCGTGGCGTAACTTTCGCCGCAGGAAAGGAAAGCAACCTTGAACTGGAAAATACACCTTTATCGTGCCATCCTCTGGCTGATTACGCTGTCCCTGCTGCTGATGATGTTCGGTTTCTCGGCACAGGAAGGCGTGCAGTCCGGCAGCATCAGTGGTAAAATTGCCCGCCCAATTACGGATTCTCTGGCGCAGCGGCAGGGATTGACGGGGAAGGCGTACTGGAAGCTGTATGCACAGGTGGATTTTGCCGTGCGGAAAACGGCGCATTTCTTGGAGTACACGCTCTTGGGAATGCTGCTGACGCTGCTGCTGGACAGCTACTGCGCCCGCTGGCACTGGCTGTCATGGGCGGGATGTACGCTCTATGCCGCGACGGACGAAATCCATCAGCTTTTCGTTGCCGGGCGTACGGGCAAGTGGCAGGATGTGCTGCTGGATTCATCGGGCGCGCTGGCGGGGCTGCTGCTGGCGATGTTCATGCTTTGGCTGATTCGGCGGCGCAGGGCGAAAAAGCAATCAACATAATAAATAGGAGGCAGATTATGCTGACAATCGAACAGCTTTACGACCTTAACCACACTTTGGCGGCGGATTACCTGCGGCAGTTTACCTATCCGTGGGAGGCGCTTGCGGGCATCAAGGCGGAAATCCTGCGCATCGGCGCGGCGCTTGACCCGGCGGAATACACCGAAGTCAGCGAGCACGTCTGGGTGCACAAAACCGCGACGGTTGCGCCGACGGCGTATCTGGGTGCGCCCTGCATCATCGGCGCGCGGACGGAAGTGCGGCATTGCGCGTTCATCCGCGGCAGTGCGCTGGTAGGGGCAGACTGTGTGGTCGGCAACTCTGTGGAGCTGAAGAACGTGATTCTTTTCGACCATGTACAGACGCCGCACTACAACTACGTCGGCGACAGCATCCTCGGTTATTGCAGCCACATGGGGGCAGGGTCGATTACCAGCAACGTGAAGAGCGACAAGACGCTGGTGACGGTTCGCGGCGCAGGCGAAAGCATGGCAACCGGCTTGAAGAAAATGGGCGCAATGCTTGGCGACTATGTGGAAGTCGGCTGCAACAGCGTGCTGAACCCCGGCACGGTTATCGGGCGGGAGAGCCAAATCTACCCGCTGAGCTGCGTGCGTGGTGAAGTGCCCGAAAGAAGCATCTGGAAAACTGGCGGCGTGGTGGTGAAGAAGCAATGATTCAGCCGATTGTGAGAGATGTGATGTTCCTGTCCTGCAAGAGCCAGATGGCGACGGCGGAGGATCTGCCCGTTGCGCGTGACCTCGCGGATACCCTGCGCGCCCATGCGCACGAGTGCGTCGGCATGGCGGCGAACATGATTGGCGTCCGCAAGCGCATCATTGCGGTGATGGCGGGGAAAAACGTGCTGGTGATGCTCAACCCGGTCATCACGGATCGCCAGATCCCCTTCGCAGCGCAGGAGGGGTGCTTGTCGCTGGACGGCGAGCGCCCGTGTTTGCGGTATCAGCAGATTTTGATGGAATATCAGGATGAGCAGCTGCAGCGGCATGTGCAGCGGTTCTCTGGTTTCACCGCGCAGGTGATTCAGCACGAGGTGGATCATTTGGAAGGCATCATTATTTGAGGTGAGGACATGACTATCACACAAACGCTCTGTCAGGAGTTCCAAACCGCCCCGTGGCAAATCGACGCCGTCATTCGTCTGCTTGACGAGGGCTGCACGCTGCCGTTTATCGCGCGTTACCGCAAGGAACAGCATGGGTCGCTGGATGACCAGAAGCTGCGTGAAATCAGCGAACGGCTGACGGCGCTGCGGGCGCTCGAAGCGCGTCGGCAGGAAATCAGTGAAAGCCTGCAAAAGTTAGATGTCTGGACGGAGAAGCTGCAAAGCGACCTCGATGCTGCCGCGACATTGGCGCAATTGGAGGATATCTATCGCCCGTACCGCCCGAAGCGCCGTACCCGCGCGTCCATTGCCAAGGAGAAGGGGCTGGAGCCGCTCGCGAACGCGCTGATGCTCCAGCAGCGGAACATGATGGCGCCGGAAACCATCGCCCTGCGCTATGTGAACGCGGAGAAGGGCGTCGAAACGGCGGAGGATGCCCTGCAAGGCGCGATGGATATTATCGCCGAGGTCGTCAGCGACGATGCCGCCGTCCGCACGAAGCTCAAAACGTACTACCATCAAACGGCGATGGTCGCGACGGTCGCGGCGAAAGACGAGGACAGCACCTACCGCATGTACTACGACCACCGTGAGCCGCTGCGCCTGATGCCGTCGCACCGGGTGCTGGCGATGAACCGCGGGGAGAAGGAGGGCTTCCTCAAAGTCGCTCTGGACGTGGACAAGGAGAAGGCGCAGCAGCTCGTGCGCTACGGCTTCGTGCAGCAGACGGGCAGTCCGGCGTGCGAGTACGTCGCGCAGGCGTGCGACGACGCGTATACGCGGCTGATTGCGCCGTCGCTGGACACGGAACTGCGCGCGGAATTGACCGACAAGGCGAGTGCAGCGGCGATTCGCGTGTTCGCGCTGAACCTGCGCCCGCTGCTGATGCAGCCGCCGGTGCGCGGGAAGGTCGCGATGGGGCTTGACCCCGGCATCCGCACGGGCTGCAAGGTCGCGGTTGTGGACGAAACCGGGCGCGTGCTGGATACGGGCGTCATTTTCCCGCTGCCCAGCCACGGCAAGGTTGCGCAGGCGAAGGAAACCGTCAAGCGCATGATTCAGAAGCACCACGTCGGCATCGTCGCCATCGGCAACGGCACGGCGGGGCGCGAGACAGAGCAGTTCTTCGTCGAGGTGATGAAGGAGCTGGCGCTGGGCGACGCGCTCAAATACATGGTCGTCAGCGAGGCGGGCGCGTCGGTGTATTCCGCGTCGAAGCTGGCGGCGGAGGAGTTCCCGCAGTTTGATGTCAGCCTGCGTTCGGCGGTGTCGATTGCGCGGCGGCTGCAGGATCCGCTGGCGGAGCTGGTCAAAATCGATCCGAAGGCGATTGGCGTAGGACAGTATCAGCATGACCTGAAAGCAGCGGAACTGGACGCGGCGCTGGGCGGCGTGGTCGAGGACTGTGTGAACAGCGTCGGTGTGGATGTGAATACGGCGAGCGTGTCGCTGCTGAGTTACGTTGCGGGCATCAACACGACCGTCGCGAAGAACATCGTGGCGTACCGCGAGGAAAACGGCGCGTTTACGACCCGCACACAGCTGAAGAAAGTGCCGCGCCTTGGCCCCAAAGCCTTCGAGCAGTGCGCAGGCTTCCTGCGCATTCCCGGCGGCAAGGACTTGATAGAGAACACAGGCGTTCACCCGGAGAGTTACGACGCGGCGCGCGCCCTTTTGAAGCACTTTTCGCTCACCCCGGCGGAGGCGGTCGGCAAGCTGCTGACCTTGGCGGACGCGGAGGGGTTCGCGGCGCTGGCGAAGCAGCTGAATGTGGGCGAACCGACCCTGCGCGACATTGCGGCGGAGCTGTCCCGCCCCGGCCGCGACCCGCGCGATGAGCTGCCGCAGGTGCTGATGCGCAGCGACGTGATGGATTTGAAGGACTTGCAGCCCGGCATGGAGCTTCGCGGCACGGTGCGCAACGTGACCGACTTCGGCGCGTTTGTGGACATCGGTGTTCACCGCGACGGCTTGGTGCATATCAGCCAGATGGCGCAGCGCCGCGTGAATCATCCGAGCGAAGTCGTCCGAGTCGGCGACATCGTGACCGTGTGGGTGCTGGAAGCGGATGCGAAAACGAACCGCATCAGCCTGACGATGCGTCCGCCAGCGAAAGGGGAAGGCAATTTCTCAACAACCAAAAGCACACAAACTAAAAAACTAACATAACAGACCTGTAACATCCGAAGGGGCGCCGAAGGTTTCCAAAGGGCGAACGGAAAGCCCTTTGGTCGCTCCCGCAGGAGCGAAATCCCTGCGTAACAATCCAATCCTATAAGCAATAGGAGGGAAATTCATGCAAAACATGCGAAAATGGATTGCACTATTCTTGACCATGCTGCTGCCGGTGCTTCCGGCAGCCGCCGAGGAGGAATCAACCATGCTGACAGGCAAAAAAGCGACGGAAATCGTTGAGATGATGGGTTTCGGGTGGAATCTGGGCAATACGCTGGACGCAACCGGCGGCAATACCGCGGATGTGACCGCGCAGGAGCAGTCGTGGGGGAACGCGAAAATCACCCCGGAACTGATGGTGCGCGTGAAGGAAGCGGGCTTTGACACCATCCGCATTCCCGTGACTTGGTACCGCTATACCTCGGACGATGGGACGTACACCATCCGCGAGGACTTCCTCCAGCATGTCCGCGAAGTGGTCGAGTGGGCGCGCGAGGCGGACTTGTTCGTCATCCTCAATGTGCACCACGAAGCGTGGATTAACGAGCCGAATTTCGCGGCGGACGCGGAGAAAATCGGCGAGCAGCTGACGGCAATGTGGCGGCAGATTGCGGACACCTTCGCCGACTTTGACCAGCATGTGATTTTCGAGGGCATGAACGAGCCGCGCGCGCAGGGTACGAACTATGAGTGGAGCGGCAACGCGGCGTGCTACGCTGCCGTCAACTACCTCAACCAAGTGTTCGTGAACACCATCCGCAAGGACGCCAAGGGCTGCAACGCCGAGCGCTGCCTGATGATTCCGGGCTACGCGGCGACCAGCTCCCCGGCGGGCACGGCGGCGATTGCCCTGCCGACGGTGGATGGCGAAGCGGCGGCAAACATCATCGTGTCCGTGCATTCGTATGACCCGCAGACCTTCTGCCTGCAGGATACGCAGACGACGTTCGACCCGGAGAAGGATGGCGCGAAAATCAACCGCGTGTTCGAGAACATCAAGGAAACCTTCCTTGACCGGGGGATTCCGGTCGTGATGGGCGAAACGGGTGCGACGAACACGAATGGCAATCACGACGAGCGCGCGAAGTGGGCGTACTGTGTCGCGCAGAATGCCCAGCGCTATGGCGTGCCGATTGTCATCTGGGACAATGGGAACAATCAGACGTCCGGCGGTGAGTGCCACGCCTGGATTCGCCGCGCGGTGAATCCGAAGCTGCGCAGTCAGGCGACGAGCGTGGTGTACCCGCAGGTGCTGGACGCGCTGTGGGAGGGCAAGAACAGCACGGCATGGGGCAGTGCGCTGACGGAAGTGCGCGCGGAGGCGGACGAGAACATCCTCTGGGCGAACGCCGACGGCTTGACGAGCCAGAAGGAATGGGATTCCTCCTACATCCAGCTCGAAGCGAAAATGGAGTGGTTCGCGGACGGCGCACGCATTGGCATTCGCTATTCCGGCGCGGGTACGCCCAAAATCGTGCTGGACAGCGCGGAAAAGAGCGTCTGGTGGATTCTGGTGGATGCGGCGGAGATACAGAAGAATGATGACGGCACGAAGACCGCGTGGTTCACGAGCGAAATCCTGCTGGCGGAAATGCGCAAAAACGGCGTTGATAACCCTGCACAGCTGCAAAATTGTTATGTCATCGCGACGAACGGGAAGATTACCGCTTACCGCATCAAGGTGGAGGGCATGGCGACGGCGCAGACGACCTACCATGTGAACGGCAGCGCGATTCATCAGGCGGATTTGCCGGATGCCCCGACCTACCCGCACATGACCTTCTGCGGCTGGTACACCACGCCGGATTACCAGCCCGGCACGGAAGTCACGGGCGCAAGCGGCGCTTCGGACGCATGGGCGAAGATGGCGCTGGACATGAGTGTCATTAAGTAACAAAGGAGTCAAACAACGTTGGATTTTGAATATCTGCTGTTTTTGCAGAACCTCCGGGCGGAAGCGCCGAACTTCATCAACAGCTTGCTGCTCTTCATTTCGGAATTTGCCGCCGGGTCGCTGCCGGTTGTCATTATTGTCGTATTCTACTGGTGCATCGACAAGCGCACCGGGCAGCGGATGGGGCTGTGCTTCGCGGGTGCAACGATGGTGACGCAGCTCATCAAGAATATCGCGTGCGTCTATCGCCCGTGGAAGCAGGATGCGCGGCTGCAAATCGCCCCGGAAGCGGCGGCAACGGCAACGGGCTACTCGTTTCCAAGCGGACATGCGACATTGGCAGCGTCTTTTTACGGCAACCTCGCGGCGTACCTGAAAAAGTACAGCAAATGGTGGATTCTGCCGTGCGTGCTGCTGACGCTGCTGACGGCGTTTGCCCGCAACTGGCTCGGCGCGCACACGCCGCAGGACGTGCTGGTTGGGATGATGATTGCGCTGGTCGTGCTGCTGCTGTCAAAACACCTGCTGAACTGGGCGGACGGCGGCAAGAACCGCGACTGGCTGCTGGCAACTATCGGCATCATCCTGTCTGCCGCGATGCTGATTTACACCAGCGTGAAGCCGTATCCGATGGATGTGCTGCCGGACGGAACGCTGCTGGTTGACCCGTGGGACATGGTGACGGACTGCTACAAGGCGGCGGGGGCGATGATGGGCTTCTGCCTTGGCTGGGTGCTGGAGAGGCACTTTGTCGGTTTTGATGCAAAGGGCGCGGGCAAGGCGCGCGTGATTCGCGGCGTGGTCGGCGTGGCGCTGCTGCTGGCGGTGCGGAAGGGACTGAAGGCGGCGGGTAATCTGCTGCTGGATGCACACTGGCTGGGCTTTGCAGAGATGTTCGGGCTGATGCTGTTCGCGATTGTGCTGTATCCGGCGCTGTTCCAGTGGGTGGAGGGAAGGAAAAGGTTCTTCACGGAAAGTTGGGGGGAGCAAACAAGGGCTTAGGCGAAGCCCCAAAAGCTGCACGCGGAAGGAGCATGAAAGTGCGACCAACCCAATCGCGAAAAGGGGTCAAGGGGCAATGCCCCTTGCAGGGTCAAGGGACAGCGTCCCTTGTGGGGTTTGGGGCAACGCCCCAACTGTTCCACGGGCGACCAGTATGCCAAACGCGCTCAACAAAGGTGCAGGCAGCGAAGCGTCCCTGCCAGTAACTTTGCGCGTCCGCAGACGCGCCCCCCAAGCTGCTCTTTCCCCCAAGATTCCGTGAAGAACCAAGGAAAAGCAAATCATGAAATTGGGTGCTTCGGGCGAAAATGGCTCGGAGCGCCTTTTTTGTGTACGCATTTTATGCATGAACGCATATGCGCCGGGATATGATAGGAATACGCACCCGGAAAGGATGCAGGAAAGAGAGGAAAGACGCATGGAAGAACGCAAATGTGTCGGTTGGCAGGAACAGGAGACATCCCGCCTGTTTTCCGCTGTGCAGGAGGCGCGGGGCAGCGGCGCACCGCTTCGGCAAGTGTTCGAGGACTTATCCGTGGACTTGGGACGCAAGCCCAACAGCATCCGCAACTACTATTACGCCTGTTTGCGGAATCAGGAGCAGAATACGCCGCGCGTACAGGCATTCATTCCCTTCACGGAGGCGGAGACGCATGATCTCTTGCGTCAGGTGCTGACGGGCTGCGGGCAGGGCATGAGCGTCCGCGCGTGTGTCATGCGGATGGCAGACGGCGACCACAGCCGGATGCTGCGCTATCAGAATAAGTACCGCGCGATTTTGAAGCATCATCCGGAGATGATTGCGCAGGTGCGGCAGGAGCTGCTGGCAGAGGGCGTTGCTGCGCCCGCGCAGGGGAAGAATCCGCCTGATGAGGCAGAGAACCGCGCCGCGTCCCAGATGATGGCGGAACCGTGCGTGCTGAAAATGCTGGAAGGCATGAAGGAACTGCTTCAGCGGGCGTCGGCGGCGGAGGAAAAGGAGCAATTGCAGCGTTCGCTCGATCGAATGCGCGTGGAGCAGGATTTGCGGCGGATTGCGTGGGAGAAAGATTATGACGCGGCTGTGCAGCTGATTCGGGAGATGCGGGCGTGCTTGGAAAGCGTTCGCAATTCGCTGGACGGGGAGAAGCGCTGCGATGTGGAGGATTGTCTGGCGAAAGCCGCCTCGTTCCCCCAATAAACAAGCGGGAGAAGCATGAAAGTGTCACCGATTGAATCGCGTGTAAGGGCTAAGGTGGAGGACTTCGGCACGCTTCATTCGCCCCTTGCGTTCCCCTGAAAAATGCGGTATACTGTCCTTGTAAAAGGGGGTATCCACATGGAAATCGGAATTCGGCTGCATGATACGGCGGGGAGTAATTTGGAGGAACACCTGCGTAACGCAAAGGAGCAGGGGTTTTCCTGTGTTCATATCGCGATGAGCAAGGTCGTGCCGGGGTTTAAGATGGCGGATGCGCCGGAGCTGCTGACGGACGCGCTGGCGGATGAGGTGCGCGGGCTGCTGGAGAAGTACAATCAGCGGTGCGTGCTGCTGGGGTGTTATTTGAACCTGTGCAGCCCCGATTTGTCGGCGCACGAGCGCACGCTGATGAATTATCGTGCGCATTTGCGGTTCGGCAAAAAAATCGGCGCGCTGATGGTCGGCACGGAAACCGGCGCACCCAATATCGGTTACAAATCCTGCCCGGAGTGCCGGACGGAGGAGAGTCTGCGCCTGTTTATTGAGCGCGTGAAGCCTGTCGTCCGCTGGGCGGAGGAAGAGGGCATGATGCTTGCTATCGAGCCGGTCACGCGGCACATCGTCTGCACGGCGGAAAGGTGTCAGCGGGTGCTGGCGGAGGTGCACTCCGAAAACCTGCGGGTTATTCTTGACGCGGTGAACCTGCTCGACCGCGAGAACGTCCATCAGGCGCAAGAAGTCGTAACGGATGCGATTGCGCGTTTGGGGGATTCCGCCGAGTTGCTGCACATCAAGGATTTCCTGCCCGATGGCACGGACGAGTGCGCGTGGGCGCGGCAGAATATCGCGAATGTCAACATGTTTGATGGGCTGCTGTCGATTGCGCCGGGGCTGGGGCAGATGGATTACCGCCCGCTGATGCAGCTCGCGAAGCGCCGGAATCTGCCGATGACGCTGGAAAACACAAATCCGCAGAACGCGGTGTCGGCGCGCCGTACACTCGAAAAGACGCTGGAGGAATGCTGAATGGCAATGGATTTGCAGCGCCTGATGAGCCTGCTGCGCCAGTGTATGCAACGCTACGATATGGTGTCGGCAGGGGATAAAATCGCGGTCGGACTGTCCGGCGGCAAGGATAGCCTGACGCTGCTGATGGGCCTGAAGCACCTCCAGCGGTTCTATCCCGTGCCGTACGGGCTGTGCGCGATTCACGTCGGCAGCGGTGCGCCGGGCAGCGAGGCAGACGTGGAGACGATGCGGCGGTTCTGCGAAGGATTAGACGTGCCGTTCTATTTCGTGGATGCAAAGGTGTACCAGATTGTGTTTGAAATCCGCAAGGAGAAGCACCCGTGCAGTCTGTGCGCCAAGCTCCGGCGCGGCGCGCTCAACGATAAGGCAATGGCGCTGGGATGCAATAAAATCGCGTATGCGCACCATCAGGACGACTTCATCGAAACGAGCCTGATGAACCTAATGCTGGAGGGGCACTACGACTGCTTTCCGCCCGTGACGCATCTTGACCGCACGAACCTGCAAGTCCTTCGCCCCATGCTCATGATCAAGGAGCGCGACGTGATTGGCTTTGCACGGAGAGAAAATCTGCCTGTTGTCAAGAATCCATGCCCTGCCGATGGGCATACGCGCCGGCAGGATGTGAAGGACTTCATCCGGCGCAGTCGCGACGTCTTTCCGCAGGGACGCGAATGCCTATATGCGTCGCTGCTGGACTATTTCGACCGAAATGTGACGAAAAATGCAAAAAACGGGTAAAAATCATCCGAAAACGATATTTTTGGTAAAAAACAACAAAAGTTTTCGAAAAAAATACGAAAAAATGGCGCATTTAGCCGAAAAAAATGTACAAAACGCCCGAAAACAGGGAAGTAACGCTGTAATGATGACAAGTAACCTACTTGACACCATCCGAAAGTAGTGTATAATGGACAATATACGTTGGTATAGGTGACTGATTGCGGGGATGCGGTTCGTCCACTTGCCAATGTATAAGAATGGCTGAAGTGTCACTAAGAACCGAATTTGGAAGATGCGAAATGCCCTCCGACGCAAAATTATCGGGGGGGGGGTATTTTGTCTGCCGATTTTGCAACCTCTGGTTTCACACCGCCCGATGGAAAGTAGGACAAGCCGATGATTACCATGCAGGAAATGGAGAAGGAGCTGGCCATTTACCGCAAGAACTTTACCGCGGTTCGCCTCATCAGCGAGGCAGATATCTTGCGTACAATTGAAGCGCGCAAGCACAATCCGGCTTCACGCGCCTGCCCCTGCCGGGATGGGCGGATGACATCGCAGGGATGCCGAAACTGCATCGTTCTCCGGGCGTACATGGAGAAATGCAAGAAAATCAAGCTCGAATATGATGACCCGAATGTCTATCAGGTGACAGCGCGTTACCTGCATGTCGAGGGCGGGCGCTATGTGCTGGAACTGGTGCAGAAACTTGACGACGACATGATGATTGACGCCGAGTCGGGCGAGAAACTTGCCAATCGCCTGTCCAGTTATGAGGACAAGCTGTACCACGATGCGCTCACGGGGACGCTCAACCGCCGCTATTACGAGGAACACATGTGCAAAACCGTCTATGAGGCGGGCATTGCCATGATTGATGTGGATAACTTCAAACTTTATAATGATGTTTTCGGGCACCGCGCGGGCGATGTTGTGCTGGAGACGATGGCGCAGTCCGTTAAGCTGCATACCGCGAGCGGCGATCTGCTGGTGCGCCTGGGCGGAGACGAGTTCCTGCTGGTTATGCCCGGCATCCCCGCTGACCGCCTGTACAGCCGCCTGCTGCAAGTGAGCGAGGCGGTGCACAATACGCCTGTGCCGGGGTACACGAATCTGCAAATTTCGATTAGCATCGGCGGCGTGATGGGCAACGGCCGCCTGCTGGAAACTGCCGTGGAGCAGGCCGACCAGCTGATGTATCAGGCGAAAACGCGCACGAACATGGTTATGACGGAGATGATGCTGGCGCAGTCGTCGGAGCAGGAGAATGAGCTGCACGCGCAGAAAGAACGCATCCTGATTGTGGACGACTCGGAGTTGAACCGCGCGCTGCTGACGGAAATGCTGGAGGACGACTACGAAATTCTGGAAGCTGCGAACGGGCAGGAGTGCATGGACATCCTGAACGCGGGCAGCGATAAAATTTCGCTGATGCTGCTGGATCTGCTGATGCCTGTGATGGACGGCTTCGAGGTGCTGGCGTCGATGAACCGCAGCCACATGCTGGAAAATCTGCCGGTTATCATGATATCCAGCGAGGACTCGGATGCTTTTATCCGCCGCGCCTACGAGCAGGGTGTGAGCGACTACATCAGCCGCCCGTTCGATGCGAAAGTAGTCTATCGGCGCGTCTACAACACCATTAAGCTGTACGCCAAGCAGCGTCGCCTGGTGTCAATGGTCACGAGCCAAATCCTCGAAAAAGAAAAGAACAACATGCTGCTGATTAACATCCTGAGCCATGTGGTGGAGTTCCGGAACGGTCAAAACGGCTCGCATGTGCAGCATATGCGGCAACTGTCGGAGCGGCTTCTGGAGATGCTGTGTGCCAAAACCGACCGCTACCGCCTGACCCCGCAGGACTGCAACCTGATTGCCCTTGCGTCGTCAATGCACGATATTGGTAAAATCGCCATTGACGCGAAAATTCTGAATAAACCCGGCAAGCTGACGCCGGAAGAGTTCGAGCAGATGAAGCAGCACACGATTCTTGGCGCGAAGATGCTCGACGACCTTGCGGCGCACCACAACGAGAAGCTGGTGCGCACGGCATGCGACATTTGCCGCTGGCACCACGAGCGCTATGATGGGCGCGGCTATCCCGACGGTCTGGTGGGGGACGAAATCCCGATTTCGGCGCAGGTCGTTTCGCTGGCGGATGTGTACGATGCACTCATCAGTGAGCGCGTCTACAAACCCGCGTACAGCCACGAACAGGCGATGTCTATGATCCTGAACGGCGAATGCGGCGTGTTTAATCCGCTGCTGATTGAGTGCCTGAAGGAACTTCAGGAGACGCTGCGGTGTGAGCTTGAAGTGGCGCCGTTTGACGCGAAGCGCGAAAAAGCACCGGGCGACGGCGCAAAACCTGCGGAATCCAAAGAATAAAAGACGACCCGGCTGCCGGAAATATCGGTGGTCGGGTCGATTGATTTACCATTGGTTAACGTGTACGCGGTTTTCTTCGTAGCGGCTGGGGCGCACTGCGCGCATGTCGATATCCTCCGCCGGATAGCCGAGCGCGAGTATCGAGTGCGGTACAATCGTCTCCGGCAGCTGGAAAATTGCCGCCTGCCGCTTCACGCGCTTTTCGTCCGGCCAAGTGCCGAGCCAGACCGATCCGATGCCGAAGTCGTTCGCCGCTAACGTCATGTTCTGCGCGGCAATCGCGGCGTCAATCACCCAGAAATCCGGCGCGGGCGGAAAAGCGCGGTCGAGGTCGCCACAGACAAGAATCGCCGCCGCTGCCTGATTCAGCATCCGCGCGACGCGCCCGTTCGCCTCCGCCATCTGCGCGAGCTTTTCCCGGTCGGTTACGACAATGAACGCCCATTCGCGGGCGTTGACGGCGCACGGCCCGCTCATCGCGGCTTCGAGAATGGTGTGGAGTTTGTCGGGTTCAATCGGCTTGTCAGCAAATTTGCGCACGCTGCGGCGGGTGAGGATGTTCTGCATGGTTTCCATGGAAATTAGGCTCCTTTCAATGATGATATATAGTGTGCTTTTTGCATTGCGCGGGAGTTTCGCCTCTGCGGACGAGATTCTACTGCGACCAATAAAGTTCCGTGAGAAAATGTCAGCAGCGGAAGCATACGCTGCTATCCTCAGCATAACACATTTGTGCGCGCAAGACAACGCACACCACCGAAAAAATCGCGGGTGGAAAATTGTGCAGCCGCGAAGTTTCCCGGCGGGTCATGTACAAATGGGAAAGAATGTGGTATAATAAAACATGAGCCGCGAGGAACGGCTCGGAAAGGATGAAACACCAATGCTCGATCAGAACGTTGCACGGGAAGTATTGCAGGAAGCGGTACGTACCGGCGGTGATTTCGCTGAAATTTTCATGGAAGACCGCATTGACCACGCAATGGGGATGCGCTCTCATAAGCTGGAAAGCGCGACGACCAGCCGGACGCACGGCGCGGGCGTGCGCGTGTTCAGCGGTACGAATGCGATTTATGCCTACACCAACGATACCAGCCGGGAAGGGCTGATGAACTGTGCGCGTCAGGCAGCAGCGGCGGTGCGCGGCGGCAAGGGCTGCGTCGTTGCGCCGTTTAAGCCGTGGGATGCCTCCCGCCCGGAAGAAATTCTGCTCCTGCCGACTGACGTGAAGGCGGCACTCAAGGCGGAGAAGCTCCGCGCGGCGGAAGCGGCGGCGCGCAGCATTTCCCCGGAAATTGTGCAGGTGATGGCGAATTATGGCGACCATGTGCAGGATGTGTGCATCTGCAATACCGAGGGCGTGTTCGTGACCGACCGCCGTGTGCAGACGCGCCTGCGCGTGAGTGCGATTGCCAGCAACGGCACGGAAAATCAGTCCGGCAGTGATGCGCCCGGCGCGTCCATGGGCTTTGAACTGTTTGACACGCGCGTGAATGCGGAAGAATCAGGGAAAATTGCTGCCCAGCAGGCCGTGACGATGCTTCATGCACCGGTCTGCCCCGCGGGTGTGATGCCCGTCGCGATTGACAACGGCTTCGGCGGCGTTATCTTCCACGAGGCGTGCGGCCATTCTCTGGAGGCTACCAGCGTGGGCATCGGCGTGAGCGAATTCTGCGGCAAGCTCGGCCAGCAGATTGCGTCGCCCATCGTGACCGCCATCGACGACGGCACGCTTGTCAACAACTGGGGTCAAATTCATGTGGACGACGAAGGCACGCCCAGCCAGCGCACGGTGCTGATTGAGAACGGCATTTTGAAGAGCTACATGGTGGACCGCCTCGGCAGCCGCCGGATGAATCACCCGATTACCGGCTCCTCCCGCCGCGAAAGCTATGCCTATGCCCCCACGAGCCGTATGCGCTCCACCTTCATCGCCCCCGGCAATGACAGCAACGAGGAAATCATCGCGTCGATGGGTAATGGTCTGTACGCGCGCAAGATGGGCGGCGGCTCCGTCAACCCGGCGACGGGCGAATTCAACTTCTCCGTGGCGGAAGCGTATCTGGTGCGCGACGGCAAGATTGCCCACCCGGTGCGCGGCGCGTCCCTGATTGGGCGCGGCAGCGAAATCCTGATGAAGATTGACCGCGTTGGCAAAGAACTGGAACTGTCGCAGGGCATGTGCGGCTCCAAGAGCGGCAGCGTCCCGACCGACGTCGGTCAGCCGATGATTCGCGTCAGCAGCATCACCGTGGGCGGCCGCTAAGGAGGAAAAGCAGATGAAAGTCAACGAATTTTTGAATGAGGTGCTCGCGGCAGCCAAGGCGGCGGGCATTGATCCGGCGGAAGTATATTATCACGGCGGCGACAGCTTCAACGTGAGCGCGCTGGATGGCGAAATCAGCGACTACAAGGTGGCATCCTCGTGCGGGGTATCCCTGCGCGGCATGTTTGGCGGCAAGATGGGCAGCGCGTCCACCGAGGCGTTCGACGCTGATGCCGTCCGCCAGCTGATTGACGGCGTGAAGGAATCCGCCACCCTGCTGGAAACCGACGAGCAGGACGAGATTTTCGCGGGCGAAGAGTGCTATCCGACCATTGAGAAGGAAGAAAGCGACGTCGCGACGACGAGCGCTGAAGCGAAAATTGAGAAGTGCCTGAAGCTGGAAGCTTTGGCGAAAGCCACTGACCCGCGCATTGTCCGTGTGCCGAGCGCGATGGTCGCGTCCTCCAGCAGCGAAGTCATCCTGCGCAACAGCTATGGGCTGAATTTGCAGGATTCCGGCAGCTACTTCTTCTCCTATACCAGCTTGGTTGCGAAGGACGGCGCGTCCACCGCAGTCAATGGCAAGGTGGCTGTGTCCAGCCGCTTTGACGGCATTGACCCGGAGAAAATTGCTGCGGATGCGGCGAAAGAAACGCTGTCCCAGCTGAACGCTTCTCCCGTGCCGACGGGCGAATACCGCGTGATTTTCCGCTATGACGCCATGCAGAGCCTCTTGCAGACGTTCTGGGGCGTGTTCTCGGCGGAGAATGCCCAACAGAATCTGTCCCTCTTCGCGGGCAAGGAAGGGGAAAATGTCGCAGCGGACGTCGTGACCATCGTTGATGACCCGCTGATGAAGGGCGGCTTGGCGACGAGCGCGTTCGACGGCGAGGGCAGCGCCAGCCGCACGAAGAAGGTCGTAGACAGCGGCAAGCTGACGACCCTCCTGCACGACCGCAAGACGGCGCGCAAGCAGGGCGTATCTTCCACCGGCAATGCCGCGCGCGTGGGCGGACGCATCATGGTTGCGCCGACGAACCTGTACATTGCCGCAGGCGAAAAGTCGCTGGATGAACTGATGGCGGACGTGGGCAACGGCGTGGTGATTACTGAACTGGCGGGGCTGCACGCGGGCGCGAATCCATCCAGCGGCGATTTCAGCCTGCTCAGCAAGGGCTACACCATCGAGAATGGCAAGCGCGGCCGCGCCGTGGAGCAAATCACGGTGGCGGGCAACTTCTACCAGCTGCTGAAGAGCATCTGCGCCGTCGGCAGCGACCTGACCTTCGAGGGCAGCAGCATCGGCAGCCCGTCTGTGGACGCTGGCACGCTCAAAATCTCCGGCTAATCTGTTCTATCAAGGGGAAGCGCGGCATTTTCGCCCGTTTCCTCTTTTTTTTGATTTTCGCCAACCAAACCGACGGATGCGGCGTCTAATAATATAGGGAATCCCCAAGCAACGGGAAAGACTGCTAACAGCAGGGTGCAGGTGATTCATTGCCCCCTGGTCGCTCCCACAGGAGCGCCCCCTGCGCAACACAATAGAGGGAACACTCCCGCGAATCGCACCCCAAAATCAGAAAGGAGGCGTAACCGCAATGACCGAACAGCAGCTTCGCGAGAAGCTCCAATTCGCCTACGGAAACATGCCGGACGCAACCCGCGCAGCTTTTGAGCATTCGCTGACGCACCACCGTGCGCCGGAAACACACCGAAACATCGGCTTGAACCGGACGATGCGCATCGTCATCACTGCTGTGCTGATGGCGCTGATGCTGACGGCGGTTGGCGTGGCGGCGGCGCGGTTCTTCAGCGTCACCGACGTCCACCCCGCGCAGGACGGCACGGAAGGGGACTATCAGGCACATTATCTCGCGCTGGAGGAGCAGTATGACAGCGATTTGCTGTCTGTGTCAGTCAACGACGCCGTGTACGACGGCAGCGTGCTGGCATTCACGATGGAGATGGCGGCAAAGACGGACGACGTGCTGGCGGTGGAAGTGCGCATATGCGGCGAATGCGACGGAAAAATGTACCGTTTTGACCCGCTGGATGTCTACGGCGGCGAGTTCCAAAGTCTGCTGATGCTGCCCGACCTCGGCGGCACATTCGATGGAGAAAAGTACGCTGCGGAGGGTATCCTGCTCGACGAAAATGGGCAGATGCCGCCGGAAGGAAAGCCGATTGCGTGGACAATCGAAATCGACGTGCTGAAAGCTGTCTGGCAGACGGAAACCATGCCGGATGACCTGTATGAAGCGCTTAGCGAAGAGGACGACGTGGCGCAGTACATCCATGAACAGGCGGAGCAGCGCATCATCACGCTGACGGACGCGGGCGTGGAGGACTACCTGCTGGAAATGTGCGGCGCGGGCTGGAACGAGATAGAACAGATCTCCAAGGCGGATTTGCTCCTGCGCTGCGGCGGCTTCGAGCGCGCGGAAACATATACCGTGGCGTTCGCGACGGAAGGGAATACGCAGTACGTCCACCCGGAGTTGTCCGGCTTGCGGATTCCGCTGGACGGGTACGCGGCGGTTGTGGACTATGTGCGCGCATCGTTCCTCGGCGGGTGCGTGGTGCTGCACTGCGAAGCGCCGAATGGAACGGCACTGCCGAATGGGACGGCACTGCCGGACGTGTGGCGAATCTACCGCAACGACGAGCAGAATCCGGCGGGTGAAGCGGGATGGGCGCGCGCGTCGGGCTATGCGGGCGTGCCGGGCGGCGTGGTGGATGTGAATCAGCCGTCCATCTGCCTGTACTTTGCGCCGTGCGCGGATTTGACGAGCTTGCGCATCGTGCCAGAAGGCGAAGCGGGCTTCACGCTGAATTTGTCGGGAGAGAAGGGGAAGGAATGAACGAAGCGACATGGATCGAAAAGATGCGCGCGGTTGAGGGAACACTCTACCATGTGACCTGCGCCATGCTGCGCGAGGAGTATGACCGCCGGGATGCGATGCAGGAGACGGCGCTGCGGGCGTGGGAGAAGCAGTCGACGCTGCGCAGGGAGGAATATTTCGGCACATGGGCGGTGCGTATCTGCATCAACGTGTGCAAGGACATCCGCCGGAAGAGCAAGCCCGTTATGTCCACTGACGACGTGCCGGAAATCCCTGCGCCGCCGGAAGACGCGGACTTCCGCCTGATGCTGGACAATCTGCCCGATACGCTGCGCCTGCCGGTCGTGCTGTACTATCTGGACGGGCTGACGGTGGCTGAAACTGCGCAGGCACTGGGCGTTCCGGTGGGCACGGTGAAATTCCGGCTGCATCAGGCGCGGAAAAAGCTGCGCGTGGAGCTGGACGCCCCGGAGGAAGAGGGGGCAAACGTGCAATGACCGAGTGGGAACTGCGGGAGAAGCTGCAATCCGCCTACGGAACCATGCCGGACGCAACCCGCGCCGCCTTTGAGCATTCGCTGACGCACCACCGAGTGGAAACGCGCAATTCCGTCCGGATGAGCCGGAGAATGCGGACGATTGTCACGCTTGCTCTCATGCTGATGATGCTCACGGCGGTCGGCGTAGCGGCGGCGAAGATGGCGAGCGTGACGGACTATCCGCCGCCGTCGGGGCTGACGCCGGAATACATGTCACATTTGGTCGCGCTGAACGAAGCCTACGACGGCGATTTGCTCACGCTGTCCGTCAATGACCTTGTGTTTGACGGCACGACGGTCGAAGTTGCCATGAACGTGCAGCCCAAGGCGGGCAAGCAGGTTTTCATGGACATGGAAGTCACGGCAGAATGCGAAGGGCGGGCGTACACACTGGAAATTGAGGGCTGCGGGGGCGGCGATTTCATGAGCGGCATGTTCCTGCCGGATGGAACGGGCAGCTGGAGTGACTCGCCATTTGGGTTCGACGGTGTGCTCTGGGATGACGACATGCAGTCGCCGCCGGAGGGCGCGCCAATTGCGTGGACGATGACGTTCGAGCTGCTTCAGCCCGTGTGGAAAGTGGAATATCTGCCGGATGCGCAGTATCAGGCGCTCTTGGCGGGCGGGGCGGACACGCTCGAAGCCTATGTGCAGAACAACTGGCGGAAGCAAATCATCACTGTGACGTATGGCAGTCTGGTGGAGTATCAGTATGCGGCGGAGGCGGCGATGCTGGCGGATGGAACCATTACCGAGCCGCTTTCGGGCAGCCGGACGGAACAGCTGCTTTCCTGCGGCGGATTCCGGCGCGCGGACACAATCATCGTGCAGTTCACAACGGATTTTGCGGATGATTACGCGCATCCGGAGCTGGTCGGCAAGCGCATTGGCATGGGGGACTACGACCTTGTGATTGATAATGTGAACTTGTCATTTATGCGCGCGAACATCACCATGCACTATGAATTTTCAGCGGCGTATACCGAGGACGAAATCCGCCAAATGACGAATCTGCCCAACGCTTGGCGCGTGTATGTCAACGGGCAGACAGAAGCCGGTTACGATGCCTACGCGAATTTCCAGCAGGTCACGAACGGCGCGTACGGCGTGGATACGCCCGAACAGCTGACCGTCGGCTTCGATTTCTACCCGGCGGAGACGGACATCACGCGGCTGACGTTTGTACCGATTCGCAATATGGGAGAAAAGTGGGATGCTTGCCATCCGGATGCGGAAAAAGGGTTTACGCTGGAACTTCAGGAATGATGCGCATATTTGCATAGAAAACGCAACATATGAACAGGACATCATGTTTTTTTCGCCTGACCATTTGCGTTTTTCCGCCAACCATGCTATAATGAAAGCGATTTAGGCAAGGAGGCGGAATGCGTGGCGGAGGCAGAAGAGAAGCTGGAGGTAGAGGGCTGCGGTTTCCTGTGTGTGCACGAGAAAGTGGTGGAAAAAGTGCAGCACGAGCTGCCGCAGGAGGAAACGCTGCTGCGGCTGGCAGATTTGTTCAAGGTGTTCGGCGACGGGACGCGCGTGCGCATCCTGTTTGTGCTGCTGACGGCGGAGGTGTGCGTATGCGACCTCGCGAAGCTGCTGGGCATGACACAATCCGCCGTATCGCACCAATTGCGTGTGCTGAAACAGGCGCGGCTGATTAAGGCGCGGCGCGACGGCAAGACCGTGTTCTATTCGCTGGCGGATGACCATGTGGCGACGCTGCTGCGGCAGGGCATGGAGCATGTCTGCGAGGGCAGCGGGGGAGAATGCGGGGAATAATCAATCATCAGCATAAAAAGAGGTTCTTCACGGAAAGTTGGGGGCAAACAAGGGCTTAGGCGAAGCGCCAAAAAGCTGCACGCGGAAGGAGCATGAAA
>ENA-UOJL01000135-UOJL01000135.1-human-gut-metagenome-genome-assembly--contig:-P47-NODE-135-length-115496-cov-9.605340_pt1 | contig 115496 bp, 106 predicted proteins | sample MGYA00242347_ERZ723894 | MGnify/ENA metagenome assembly ERZ723894
CATTTGGATTTTGTTGAAATAGCACAAGAATACTATGTTTTCAGATACGCTCTAAAATCAGAAAGGCACCGCCTGACGGCGTTGCCCGTTTTGTGATTTGTAAAGAAAAAATCACAAAAACGTCTCATAGAACTCCATGCCCGAAGGGCATGGAGTTCAGTATAAGAAGTTTGCAATCATTCTATGTCTGCCTGTGGAATTTGTCAATGAGAAAATCCGACAGGCTTTTCTCAATCTTTTAGCCCCGGCTTCGCTTTCGTGAAGCCGGGGCTAGGGTTTTGCTTGAAACGCTTAGCTGGCGCTGATGATCAGGTTCTTGCGGATATACTTGGTATTCCCGTCGGTCATGGGCACAGCTTCCACGGTCGCGTCGTACCATTCCTGGGCGTCGGTGCTGCGCAGCTCGCTCTCGATCTGGTAGTCACGGTAGGTGGTGCTGCTCTTGCCTACGAAGTACATGACGTGGTAGCCGTACTCGGACTCGATGATACCGGTGTTGCCGCTCTGACGGCTTGCGTCGAAGCACCAGTCGTTGAAGCTGGACACCATCTGACCGGGGTAGACGTTCTCGTACAGGCCGCCGGTGGTGCCGTCGCCGTCGTCGGATTTCTCATTGGCCAGGGCGGCGAAGGAATCCTCGGTGGCGTCGCCGGACATCCACTCGTCCAGAATCTCCTCGGCCTTCTCCTTGGCGGCGTTCTTCTCCTCGTCGGAGTAGGTGGTGGTGCCGGTGGTGGAATCGGTGGTGCCGCCCTCGAACTTGACCAGAATGTGGCGCACGTTCACCAGGGGGAAGGTGTTGTCATTGGAGCCGGTGAAGAATACGGCGTAGTAACCCAGAGTGGTCTTGGTCTCGTTGCCGTCGTCATCGGTAGAAGTGGTTGTGTTGGCGATCACGGTCTTGTCGCCCTCCTTGCGGGCGCTGTCGGTGATCCAATCCCGGACGGTGGTGGAAACGGAGGCATACTGCTGGTCGGTGTAAGCGGTGCTGGAAGCCTCGGTGTCCTTATTGATGTCCAGAGCGGCGATGGCGGCGTCAAAGTCCGCCACGGTGGCGACATCCTCACCAATCAGGGAATTGGCGGCTTCCTCGGCGGCCTTTACGGCCTTGTCGCTGTCTTCCTCATCCTCCGCCTGGAACTTGCTGGCAGCGAGGTAGTAGGTGTTGTAGGTGAAGGAGGAATACTTGTCGTAATTCTCGCTCTCGGCGGCGCGCAGGTCGGCGTCGGTGTAGGTCAGGGAAGAAGAGTAGCTGTTGTAGTAAGCGTTGGCCAGGGTATTGACGGTGACATACTGCTTATAGCTCTCCTCGGTGGCGCCGCTGCCGTACTGGGCTTTCAGGAAGTCCTTGGTGCTGGAATAGCCGTACAGGGTGGCGTACATCTTCATGTTGCTGATGCTGGTGTCGATCTCGGCAAGCTCGTCCTCGGACAGGGTGAAGCCTGCGGCCTCGGCGGCGTCCGCCATGGCGTAGACGCTGCGGGCGTTGTCCTTGGCGGTGTTCAGGAAATCATCCGCCCAGGTCAGGCCGGTGTCGTTGTTGATGACCTGCTCGTCCAGGGGTTTGGAGGTGTCCAGACCCATCATGGCGGCATAGTTGCCATAATTGGTGTTAAAGTTGTTGATGGCGCTCATATAGAAATAGCTCAGCTCGGCGTTGCTGATCTCGTGATCGCCTACGGTCAGTGCCACGGTATTCCGCTCCCGGACGCCGCTGTTGGAGATGCTTCTGGTGACGCCGATGGCGATGGCGAATACCACCATGACAGCCAGAACGACAACAAAAATGGTGGTGTAAAGCGTTAGCTTCTTTGCTTCCTTCTGCTCAGCGACCTGTTTTTCCGTCATTTTGGCGGTCTGCTGCTCATTGCGGAGCTTCTTCTTGCTGGATGCGCTCATGTAATCAAATCCTCTCATTTGTCCTTTTGGTCATAACGCGGTTGGTTTTACGCATAGACCAGGGTATTATAATCTATTTTCCCGCCGGTTTCAAGGGGTAATCTGCCGAAGGGGGCGGAATTAGAAAAAATTTTACAGAATATTCGTAGAGGACGTCCCACAAGTGCGTTGTTTGGGACAAACTGACGCGATTGCCAAAGGAAAAAATCTGCGGTCACCGGTCAGATACGCCCTAAGAAAAAACATGGGGAGCCGAAGCTCCCCATGCACCCCGCTTTAGCCGTATCGCGTCCAATTATGACCTGCACGAAAAGGCAGGTGGGATGCCGCTCCCGACCATTACTGCTCCCAGCATCCACCCTCCGTCGAAGCGGGGGCGGGAGGTCTGCAAACAGGCCGGGAAGTCTAACGTCCCAATAAAAAAATGTGGGTCCAAAAGGACACGCTACGCACCAAGCAGGAGACTTGCGCCTTTTATTCTGCGTCCTCCGAATAGAGGGAATCCATAATCAGGTCGTACACGGCCTGCAATTCCGCCTCGTCCTCGATGGCGCAGAGGATCGGCTCCCCGTCTTCCTCGACGGACTTGAAAATGCTGACCTCCAGATCCGGAGAATCGGAACCGTCATCCGCAGGAATGACTGCCATATAGGTATTGCCGTTGTACTCCAGCGTGCTGAGAACCTCCAGCTCGTATTCGGTGCCTTCCTCATCCACGATGGTGATGAAATCAGAACCGTATTGATCTGCCAAGGAAATCGCCCCCCGCGTTTGATGCCTATATTCTACCGCAAGGAGGACATAAAATCAAGAGGTGATTTTGTACAGAAACAGAGAAACCCTAGGACAGGAAATCTTCCAGAAGCTGATTCAGCTCGTCCTCCGAGCGGACGGGGATGCCTTTTTCCAGCGCCTCCCGGTCGGCATCGGGGAGGGAGGACACCGGACAGGGAAAAATCTGCTTTGGCTCGGAAGCACCCTTGTCAAACAGCGCCAGATACCCCCGGAAGCACCCCAGGGTGAGATACAGAAGCAAAATAAGGCTAACCGATTTTTTCAGCATACGCATTCCTCCTTTTGTCAAATATAGTATCTCCCACAATTAAAAGTTTATTTATAAATTGGGGCTTTCGTTTTTCCATCCGGTATGGTATAATGATATGAGTAGTGTTATGCGAATACGACACTGGTTATAATGGATTTACCAGGCAGGCGCGTCCTGCTTCTATTGGAGGTACCCTATGGCAAACGAAAAAAGACCCAGGAGACGCAAGAAGCTCCGGCAGGAGTGGAATCCCCACTGGTCGCTGAAGCTGCTGTATATGATTTTCTCCGTAGCCGGTTCCGTGCTGAAAATTGCCCTCGGCGCGGCGGCGACGGTTCTTCTGATCGTGCTGATCTGCGGTACGGTCTTCATCGGCACCCTGGGAGACTATTTGCAGGAGGACATTCTGACAGAGGCCGCCGACTGGTCTCTGGACGATTATGACCTGGAGCAGACCTCCTTTATCTATTACGTGGACAACCATGGCGATATCCAGCTGTTGCAGCAGATTTATACCACCACCGACCGCCAGTGGGCGTCCATTGACGAAATTCCCGAAGACCTGATTCACGCCGCCGTGGCCATTGAGGACAAGCGGTTCTATGAGCATCAGGGCGTGGACTGGATCACCACCATGAAGGCCTGCCTGAATATGTTCTTCGGCGGCGACGAGCAGTTCGGCGGCTCCACCATCACCCAGCAGTTCATCAAGAACCACACCGGTGAAAAAAGCGTCACCGTTCAGCGAAAGGTCATGGAGATTTTCCGGGCGCAGATTTTCGAGCGGGAATACGACAAAGACCTGATCATGGAGTATTACCTCAACGAGATTTACCTGGGGCGTGGCTGCTACGGCGTCAAGAGCGCCGCGGCGGAGTATTTCGGCAAGGAGCTTCAGAATCTGACCACTGCCGAGTGCGCCAGCCTGATCAGTATTACCAATAACCCGTCCCTGTTCAACCCCTATTCCGAGAGCGTGTATATGTACAAGGGCGAGGAGCGGGACGGCGCTGCCCGAAACCGCTACCGTCAGCTGAACGTTCTGAGCGAAATGCTGGATCAGGGCTACCTGACCCAGGAAAAGTACGACGAAGCCGTGGCGCAGGAGATGGTGTTCAAAGAGGGCATCGACGACGCCGACCGCTGGACAGTCTGCGACAACTGCGGCTATGAGAACACCCGCAGCCACTTTACCGGCGAGGGAGATACCTGCTACTGCCCCCAGTGCGGCGAGCAGGTGGCGGTCAGCACGGACGCTTCCCAGCATATCTATTCCTGGTTCGTGGACGCCGTGATCGTGGACTTTGCAAGCTACCTTGCGGAGCAGGACGGCAAGGTCTGGGACAACTTAAGCACCAACGACCAGAGCATCTACCTCAACCGCATCCAGAAGGGCGGCTACCATATTTACACCACTCTGGACATGGACGTGCAGCGGCAAGTGGACGCGGTATACACCGACCTGAGCAACATTCCCACCACCCGCAGTGAGCAGCAGCTCCAGTCCGCCATCGTGGTCATCGACAACGAGACGGGGGACGTGGTAGCCCTGTCCGGCGGCGTGGGGGAGAAGACCACCTTCCTGGCCTACAACAAGGCCACCCAGGCAAAGCTCCAGACCGGTTCCTCCCAGAAACCCATTTCCGTTTACGCCCCGGCCTTCGAATCCGGCAAGGTCACCCCGGCGTCGGTGATGAAAGACCTGCCCATGACTTATATCGACGGCAACAACTGGCCGAAAAACGACAACCGGCAGTATCAGTATGCCAGAACCGTCTATCAAGGCATCGTTTCCTCCGTCAACACCGTTTCTGCCCGGACGCTGGATACCATCGGCGCGGATTACGGCTACAGCTTTGCCAAGTATAACTTTGGTCAAAGCTCCCTGACCGACAATTACCCCCTGCCTTCCGGGCAGAGCCTGTCCGACGTGGGTCTGGCACCTTTGGCGCTGGGCGCGCTGACGGTTGGCTCCACCGTGCGGGAGATGTCCGCCGCCTATGCGACCTTCGCCAACGACGGCGTTTACCGGGAGCCGAGACTGTTTACCAAGGTCTACGACAGCAACGGCAAAGTTGTGGTGGATAACGAGCAGGAATCCCGAAAAATCCTCAGCCAGAAGACTGTGGACTATATGAATTACTGCCTGTTCAACGCGGCGAATAACGGCACCGGCGGCGCGGCCATTTTCCCGGGACAGAACATCGCGGGCAAGACCGGCACCACGTCCTCCAACCGCGACCGTTGGTTCTGCGGCTATACCACCCACTACACCGCAGCCGTATGGTGCGGTTACGATATCCCGGAGCAGATTTATCTCACCGGAAGCAGCGCCAACCCGGCGGCGCGGCTGTGGAAGGCGGTCATGCAGCCCATCCACGACGGCCTGCCCAGAGAAGGACTCTACAACGGCAATGCCTTCCACAGCGTTGGCGTGTGCCTGGATTCCGGCAAGAAGGCCACCGCGGCCTGCAGCGCCGACGTGCGGGGGCTGGAGCGCGTGGTTTACGTGAACGTTTACGACGGCGACGAGCCGGAAGGAACCTGCGACAAGCACGTGCTGGTGGACTACTGCGTCACCGGCGGCGGTGTGGCGACCGACTACTGCCATATGTTCAGCGACGCCCAGATCGAGTCCAGGTCTCTTGTGAAGCTGACCCAGGCTGAGGTGGACGAGATCAAGGCGGCGGACGGCTTCGGACTGAACGACATTTACACCGCCAACTACTATGTCTATCTCATCGATTCCGAGGGCAACCCCGCTTCCTGGCATGGGTTCTACAACAACCTGAATAACGGCGTGGATGCCCCCTATATCATGTGTCCGCTGCACAACCAGAGCTCCTGGGAGGAGTATCAGCCCGGCGGTACGGAGGGAGACACCACCGGCGGCTGGGACAACAGCTCGGACGGCGGCTGGCATGGCGGCTGGGACGGCTTTGTCGGCTGAGATAAGGTGAAAGAGAAAGAGGGAGGAGACCCAATGCTCTGGATTTCCGATGAATGGAAGGAATATGAGGTTTTGGACGCCAGCGGCGGCGAGCGGCTGGAACGGTGGGGCAAGTTCATTCTGGTGCGCCCCGACCCCCAGGTGATCTGGAATACGCCCAAGACGGCGCCCCAGTGGAAGCGTTATGACGCCCGCTATGTCCGCGCCAATACCGGCGGCGGACACTGGACGGACAATAAGCTCCCGGAACGGTGGCAGATTCATTATAAGGACTACCTGACCTTCAACGTCAAGCCCATGAATTTCAAGCACACAGGCGTTTTCCCGGAGCAGGCGGCAAACTGGGATTTCATCCGGGAAAAGGTGGCGGCGGCTTCCGCCCGCCGTCCTGTCCGGGTGCTGAATCTGTTCGCCTATTCCGGCGGCGCAACCCTGGCGGCGGCTGCCGGGGGAGCGGAGGTGTACCATGTGGACGCCTCCAAGGGCATGGTGGCCTGGGCGAAGGAAAACGCCGTGGCCTCCGGTCTTGCCGACCGACCCATCCACTGGATTGTGGACGACTGCGGTAAGTTCATCCAGCGGGAGATTCGCCGGGGACGGCGCTACGACGGCATTATCATGGATCCGCCCAGCTATGGCCGTGGACCCGGCGGCGAGATCTGGAAAATGGAGACCAGCTTTTATCCCTTCTTACAGGAGACGGTGAAGCTGCTGTCCGACGAGCCGCTGTTCGTTATCATCAATTCGTATACCACCGGGCTTGCGCCCTCCGCCGTGGCATATGCCTCCGACGTGGTGTTTGGGGCGGCGCATGGCGGCAAAACGGCTGCCGGTGAGCTGGGACTGCCGGTGAAGCAGTCCGGGCTGGTTCTTCCCTGCGGCGCCACCGGCCGGTGGACGCCGTAACAAATAGGAGGATGCCTGATTTGAGCGACATAATTTCTGTAGAGCATCTGGCATACACGTACCCGGGCGTGGAGGACACGCCCGGTGTTCCCGTGTTTGCGGATTTGAACCTGACCATTGAGGAGGGCAGCTTTGTGGCCGTTCTCGGCACAAACGGCTGCGGAAAATCCACCCTTGCCAAGCATTTCAACGCCATTCTGCTTCCCTCCGGGGGAAAGGTCTATGTCTGCGGCATCGATACCGCCAATGAAGACCGGCTTATCACCATTCGCCGAAACGTGGGCATGGTGTTTCAGAACCCGGACAACCAGATTGTGGCGAATGTGGTGGAGGAGGACGTTGCCTTCGGCCCCGAAAATCTGGGCATTGCCAGCCCGGAAATTCGCCGCAGAGTGGACAGCGCCCTGAAGCAGGTGGACATGTACGAGTACCGCACCCATGCGCCTCATTTGCTGTCCGGCGGACAGAAGCAGCGCATCGCCATTGCGGGCGTGATTGCCATGGAGCCGAAGTGCATCGTTCTGGACGAACCCACCGCCATGCTTGACCCAAGAGGACGCCGAGAGGTGATCGACACCATCGGACGGCTGAACCGGGAGAAGGGCATCACGGTGGTTCTGATCACCCACCACATGGACGAAGCGGCCAAAGCGCAGCGCGTCGTGGTGCTGGACAAGGGCAAGGTCGCGGCGGACGGCACGCCGAAGGAGGTCTTCTCCCAGGTGGAGCTGCTGCACGGCATCGGACTTGCCGCACCGGAGACGGTGGAGCTTTGCTGGAAGCTGAATCAGGAGGGCTATGACCTTCCGCTGGATAAATTAGACCCGAAAGAATGCGCGCAGGCACTTTACGACATGGTGATGGCCTGACCCGCTGGGAGGTATTTTCTTGAAACCCATTCTGGAAGTGAAGAATCTCACTTATATTTACAGCGCCGGGACGCCCTTTGAGCATAAGGCGCTGGATGACATATCTTTTTCCGTGGAGCGGGGGGAGTTTATCGGCATCATCGGCCACACCGGCTCCGGAAAATCCACCCTGATGCAGCAGCTGAACGGACTGCTGAAGCCCACCTCCGGCACGGTGCTGCTGGACGGGCAGGACATCTGGTCGGACAAGAAGCTGACCCGGCAGGCACGGTTCCGAGTGGGGCTGGTGTTCCAGTACCCGGAGTATCAGCTGTTTGAGGAAACCGTGTACAAGGACATTGCCTTCGGCCCCAAGAACATGGGACTCTCCCCGGAAGAGGTCGATCGCCGCGTCCGGGAAGCCGCCGGGTTCGTGGGGCTTACGGAGCAGCAGCTGGAGGTCTCACCCTTTGACCTTTCCGGCGGCCAGAAGCGCCGGGTGGCCATTGCGGGTGTGATTGCCATGGAGCCGGAAGTTCTCATTCTGGACGAACCCACCGCCGGCCTTGACCCTGTGGGGCGTTCGGAAATTCTGGGTAATATTCAGTCCTACCGCAAGGCGAAGAACGCCACAATCATGATGGTCTCCCACTCCATGGAGGACGTGGCGCGGCTGACGGATCGCCTGCTGGTGATGAACGGCTCCAAGCTTGCCATGGACGCGCCGCCAGCCCAGGTGTTTACCCACGCCGAAGAACTGACCCAAATGGGACTGAACATACCCCAGGTGACCCAGGTCTTTCTGGAGCTGAAAAAGCTGGGGCTGGACGTGAAAAACGTCTACACCATCGACCAGGCCGCGGCGGAGATCAAGCGGCTCAAGGAGGGGAAACGCCATGCTTAAAGACATTACCCTCGGTCAGTATTTCCCGGGCAATTCCGTCATTCATCGCCTCGACCCCAGAACGAAGCTCATCGTGCTGGTCGTTTATATGGTGACGCTTTTCGTCGCCTCCGGGTGGGTATCCTACGGTGTCCTGCTCCTGTTCCTGCTGGCGGTTATTAAAATTTCTTCCATTCCGGGAAAATCCATCGTCCGGGGGATGAAGCCGCTGGTGATGATTCTGGTTTTCACCGGCGTGCTGAATCTGTTCTTTACCAAAGAGGGCAGGGTGCTGGTGGATTTCTGGGGTGTTACCATCACCACCGGCGGCGCGGAACGTGCGGCCTTTATGCTGGTGCGCATTCTGATGCTGGTCACATCCACCTTCCTGCTGACCTACACCACCTCGCCCATTTCCCTGACGGACGGACTGGAAAGCCTGATGAACCCGCTGAAGGCCATTAAGGTGCCTGTCCACGAGCTTTCCATGATGATGTGCATTGCCCTGCGCTTTATCCCCACGCTGATTGAGGAGACGGACAAGATCATGTCCGCCCAGAAAGCCCGGGGCGCCGACTTTGAAAGCGGCAAGCTGATGGAGCGGGCAAAGGCGCTGATCCCCATTCTGGTGCCGCTGTTCATCAGCGCGTTCCGCCGTGCGGACGAGCTGGCCACTGCCATGGAGTGCCGCTGCTATCAGGGCGGCGAGGGGAGAACCAAGATGAAGCAGCTGCATTATCAGCGTAACGACTTTGCCGCATTCGGCGCGGCGGCGCTGCTGACGGCGGCGGTCATTATTCTGAAAAAGTTTGGTATGTGAGGGAAATATGCGCAATATCGCCCTGTTTTTGACTTATCTCGGTACCCATTACCACGGCTGGCAGGTGCAGAAGAATCTGCCGACCGTGGCGGAAACCATGGAAAAAGCCGCCGCCATGGTGGTTGGGCATCCGGTGCATATGACCGGCTGCGGCCGGACGGACGCGGGCGTCCACGCCCGGGTGTACGTGGCGAATTTCCGCACGACCTCCACCATCCCGGTGGAGCGGCTGCCCTATGCGCTGAATACCCACCTTCCCTGCGACATCGTGGTGACGAAAGCCTTTGCCGTTCATGAGAATTTCAACGCCATCGGCTCCTGCGCCCGGAAGGAATATACCTATCAGATTTACAATTCCCGCCTTAAGAATCCGTTTTATGTCAACCGCGCCTGGTTTTACCCCCGGCACCTGGACGAGAACGTGATGCAGGCGGCGGCAAGCCAGTTCGTGGGCACCCACGATTTTGCCGCCGTAAGAAGCGTCGGCACGGATGTCAAATCCACCGTCCGCACTGTATACTATTACAATGTAGAGCGTCACGGGGAGCTGATCACCCTCAAGGTCTGCGCCAACGGCTTCCTTTACAACATGGCCCGCGCCATGGCGGGGACGGTAGTCTACGCCGCCGAGGGGAAGATACGTCCGGAGGAGATCGGCGAAATTCTGGCCTCCGGCAACCGCACCGCCGCCGGCCCGACGGTTCCGGCGGGAGGGCTGTACATGACCCACCTGTGGTATGACGACGGAATCGAACAATTTGAGGTCGGAAGCGACGGAACAAGATAACCGTTGTTCTGTCAAACAGGAGTGTAGTTTATGGAATTTGGTTCGCTGGAAGAGGTAGAGGTTCGCCATCTGTGGAAACATGAGCAATACGATTTTTCCAACTGGTTAGCCAGACCGGAAAGCATAGAACGGCTCAATGATGTTCTTGGGCTTACCCTGACGGATGTGAAAAAGGAAGTCTTTGTAGGCGCTTACCGCTGCGACCTTGTTGCAAAAGATGAAACAACGGGAACAAAGGTCATCATTGAAAATCAGCTGGAAGTGTCCAATCACGACCATCTGGGAAAAATCATTACTTACGCTTCCGGGCTGGACGCCAAGGTGATCGTCTGGATCGTGACGCAGGCGAGAGAGGAACACCGAAGCGCAATCGAATGGCTAAACAACAATACGGGAAATGACATAGGCTTTTTCCTGATCGAGCTTCACGCCTACCGTATCGGGGATTCCCTTCCGGCACCCAAATTTGAAATCATTGAAAAACCGAACGGTTTTATCAAGTATTCCAAAGAAAACAGCGACAACAATGAGATCAACAAATCTCAGTCAGAGCGTCTGACGTTCTGGACACGGTTCAACGAGATGGTCGTGGCGAAGGGCAAGCCCTTCAATATCAGAAATGCGACCACCGATCATTGGTACAATGTTGCGATTGGTACAAGTGAAGCTTGCGTTTCCATAAATCTGGTCAACAAGCTTTCCAGAGTTACGGTTGAGATTTATATTGCCGACAATAAAAATCTGTTTGATTATCTGGCTGAGCGTAAGGACGAAATTGAAAATGCGCTGGGATTCCCTATGGAGTGGGTGCGGCTGGACAATAAGAAGGCGTCTAGAATTAAGTACGCAATACCGGGGCTGAATTTTGATGACCATTCCAACTATGATGCTTTGATGGACAAAATTATCGAAAAGGTTATCGTTCTGAAAAAGGTGTTCCCGGAGTATATCGCACAATTCTGATGCGTTCATAATTTGTTTTCCCTTTTTCAGACCCGATATGCTATACTGCACCGAAAAGGAGTGAGCGTTATGCAGCCAAAAATGTGCAGCAAATGTAAGAAAAATATCGCCGTGGTGTTTATTACCAAGGTTGAAAACGGCGTTACCATGAATGAAGGCTACTGCCTGAAATGCGCCCGGAGTCTGGGAATTCCCCAGATCGACCAGGCGGTGAAGCAGATGGGCATTTCCGAGGAAGACCTGGATATGCTCAGCGACGAAATGAGCAGCATGTTCGGCCAGAAGGACGACAGCGACAGCTCTGACGACGATGAAATTGACAGCCAGACCGCCACGTTCCCGCTGCTGAACCAGCTTTTCGGCAATACCCCCGCGCCCCAGCCCCGTCCTTCCAGAAAGGAAGAGGGGGAGCCGAAGGAGAAGAAAAAGTCCAAACGGCATAAATTCCTGGACAGCTATTGTATGAATCTGACCGGCCGTGCCCGGGAGGGCAAGCTGGATAAGGTCATCGGCCGGGATGTGGAGACCGAGCGTGTCGTCCAGATTCTCAACCGCCGTCAGAAGAACAATCCCTGCCTCATCGGCGAACCCGGCGTTGGCAAGACCGCCATTGCCGAGGGGCTTGCCCAGCGGATCGCGGCGGGGGATGTCCCCTATAAGCTGCGAGACAAGGAGGTATTCCTGCTTGACCTCACCGCGCTGGTGGCCGGCACCCAGTTCCGCGGGCAGTTTGAAAGCCGCATGAAGAGCCTGATCGGCGAGATCAAGGAGTGCGGCAACATCATTCTGGTCATTGACGAGGTCCACAATCTGGTGGGCGCGGGAGACGCGGAGGGCAGCATGAACGCCGCCAACATCCTGAAGCCCGCCCTGTCCCGGGGCGAAATACAGGTCATCGGCGCGACGACCTTCGCCGAGTACCGCAAATATATTGAAAAGGACGCGGCTCTGGAGCGCCGTTTCCAGCCCGTCACCGTGGCGGAGCCCACCATCACGGAAGCAAGCCAGATTATGCAGGGCATTGCCAAATCCTATGCCGAGTTCCACGGGGTGGAGATTTCTCCGGAAATCGCCCACCAGTGCGTCGTTCTCTCCGAGCGCTACATCACCGACCGGTTTCTGCCCGATAAGGCCATCGACCTGCTGGACGAAGCCTGTTCTGACGTGAATTTGCAGTGCAAGGAAATCTCCCAGCTGGCCGAGCTGAAAAAGGAGCGGGACGATTATGAGCTGGAGCTGCGGATGCTCAACGAGAACACAGAGAATCAGGACTATGAGCGCCTGGCGCTGATTCGCAGCAAGCTGATGCAGCTGGCGGCGAAAATTGAGGAGCTGGAAAAGCTGCCCAAACCCGCCGTGACCGTGGAAAATCTGGCGCGGATCATCGAGCTGTGGACGAAGATTCCCGCGTCCAAGATCAAGGCGCAGGAGTATGAGCAGATCAAGGGGCTGAGCGACCGCCTGAAAACCCACATCGTCGGTCAGGACGAGGCGGTGGACGCCGTGTCCCGTGCCATCCGCCGCAGCCGGGTGGGCATTTCCCCCAAGAAGCGGCCGGTGTCCTTTATTTTCGTCGGCCCCACCGGCGTGGGCAAGACGGAACTGGTCAAGCAGCTGGCAAGCGACCTGTTTGACAATGTGGACAGCCTGATTCGCCTGGACATGTCGGAATATATGGAGAAGCACACCGTCTCCAAGCTCATCGGTTCGCCTCCCGGCTATGTGGGCTATGATGAGGCCGGACAGCTGACGGAGAAGATTCGCCGCCGTCCCTACAGCGTGGTGCTGTTTGACGAAATCGAAAAGGCGCACCCGGATGTGCTGAACGTTCTGCTTCAGGTGCTGGACGACGGGCGCATTACGGACGCCCAGGGCAGGGTAGTGAACTTCGAGAACACCATCATTGTCATGACCTCCAACGCCGGTTCCGAGGGCAGCGTAGGTGGTATGGGCTTTGGCCGCAGCGACGGCGACAAGGTGAAGGAGAAGACTATGAAAGCGTTGCAGGGCTTCCTGCGGCCGGAATTTCTCAACCGTGTGGACGAGATCATCACCTTCAACCATCTGACGGAGGAAAACTTCCTGGGCATCGCGGACATCATGCTCAAGGAGCTGCAAGAGAGCCTGCTTAGTCGCGGCCTGACCCTTTCCTGGGACGACGATCTGCGCCGTCTGCTGGTCAAAAAGGCCTATTCCGCGACCTATGGCGCGAGAAATCTTCGCCGCACCATCCAGAAGGAGTTGGAAGACCCGATTTCCGAGGCGATCATTGATAGCTTCCAGCATCCCATTTCCGCCATCCGCATCCGGGTGGAGGGAGAGACCGTCAAGCTGGACATTACCTGACATATGGGAGGGGAAAAATCCCCTCCCATTTTTTCACGAATGCTGTAAGATTTTCCCCATTCCCGCGTCTAATGGGTGTAGGAGGTGAGGCCGTGACGGAGTTTGAACAAATATACCGGGCGTATTTTCAGGATGTGGAGCTGTACCTACGGGCGATCAGTCATAACGAAAGTCTTGCGGAGGAGCTGACGGAACAGGTATTCTTTCAGGCGTTGAATGCTCTGCCGAAATTTCGGGGCGACTGCGACGTCCGCACCTGGTTATGCTCCATGGCGAGAAACGCCTACCTCAGCCATCTGCGCAAGGAGCGCCCGTCCCAGCCCATTGACGAGCTGGAAATCAGCGACCCGAAGCGGGCGGTGGAGGAACAGATCATGGACGCTCAGCAGGCCATGGCCGTTCACCGGGTGCTTCACGACCTGCCGGAACCCTATAAGGAGGTTTTCTCCCTGCGGGTCTTCGGGCAGCTTTCCTTTGGTGACATCGGAAGCCTGTTCGGACGCACGGCAAACTGGGCCTGTGTGACCTACCACCGGGCAAGGCAGAAAATACGGGATGAAATGGGGGAATGTGTATGAAACTATCCTGTAAAGTGATCCGGGATCTGCTCCCGCTGTATGCGGAAAATCTGACCAGCGAAGAGAGCAGCGCCCTCGTGGACGAGCATCTGTGCGGGTGCGACGAATGCGCGAAGCAGCTGGGGATTCTGAAAAAAGCCCAGGCGATTCCGGTGGAAACAGACGCGCCTGGACTGAAAAAGATCAGAAAGGCCATTGTGCGCCGCCGGGTTTTAGCGGTGACCATGGCGGTGATGCTGGTGATCACGCTTGTGCTGGGCGCGGCGCTCCTCTGGGAAGCGCCGATCTGGCTGGACGCGGATCAGGCGGTGAAGGAAGTCGTGAAGATGGAGGACGGCAGCATCCGTATCTACTATACGGACATTATTCAGGGAATCAGCAGTGAGGACGACATGGCTGGAAACAGGGGCACTCTTTGCTTCAGCACATGGGGCAGGGTATACTTCGGGGAGCAAATGCCCCCTGACCCTTATGTTACGCCGGATGACGCGGGGGGAACCACAGCCTACAGCTGCTACGGTGACCCCACTTTGCCGGAAGAATTGCAGGAACTGGATGCCGCGCGGAACAATTATTGGTATATCAACCCCAAGAATGGCAGGGCGGAGGTGCTTCTGCTGAAAGGGGAGGGGGACGTGGAAGCCCCTGAGGAGCCGCTTCTGACGGTCAGTCACAACGGGGCGATCTCCTGCGTCGTTCTCGCGGTCATGGCAATTATTTTGGCGATTCTGGCGTACCGTTTCAGAAAGCACCGGGGCGCCCCATGGCTGACCCATGGTGCTGCCCTTGCCGGGTGCGGGTGTGTGTCGCTTCTGGTCGTTTCCGGCGGGCAGTTTGTGGAGTTTTACGGCGACTACACGGCGCATGTGAGCAACGCCTGCATTTTGCTGATACCGATGTTCCTTACGGCGGTGTGCGCCATCCGTCTGCAAAAGCTGAAAGCGCAGGATAAGGGTTTATGAGGAAACATCCCGGAAGGACAGCCTTCCGGGATGTTCTGCGCTTGCTTGTCAAAGAACCTCGTTCATTTTGTCCTCGACCTTCCAGGCAAGGTCTTCGGCCTTATTGGCAGCCTTTGCCGCAACGCGCCGCACGGGATTCTGCCTGGGCATCATCAGAACTGCTACCGCACCCGCAGCAGCGCCAAGACCGGCGGAAAGCATCCATCCTTTTGCGTTCATAAATTCTCCCTCCCTTCACAGGTAGTATACCCCAAAGGAAAAAAATCAGGACTGGAAGGTTTTTATCTTTGCAGATGGAAAAAGTTGTGGTACAATAAACAAAAAACATGCTGGAGGCGGGAGTATGTCTATTGATTTGTTACAGGAAAAGATTCGGAAGCTGAAGAATCCTTCCATGGTGGAGCTGATGCTGCCCCTGGCTGCTCTGCCGCCCCGGTATGCTCACGACGCTGTAGGCTACGGAGAATTCTGCCGGGATTTGCTCGGCGGATTGAAGGGAATCGTCCCGGCGGTTCGGCTGAGCTTCGGCGCGTTTGCCCTTTTGGGCGGCGAAGGATTGCAGGAGCTGGCGCAGACGCTGAACACCGCTCGGAACATGGGCTATTACACTGTGCTGGATGCGCCGGAGCTGCTCAGCCCGACCGCCGCCCAGATAACGGCGGAAGCGTTTTTCGGCGGGGAAACCGACTATCCCTGTGACGGATTGGTTGTTTCCGGATACTTGGGCAGCGATATCATCAAGCCCTTCCTGCCCGGGTGCCGGGAGGGGAAGAAGGACTTGTTCGTGGCAGCGCGCACCGGCAACAAATCCGCCCCGGAATTGCAGGACTTGCTCTGCGGTTCCCGGCTGGTGCATACGGTGGCGGTGGATTTGATAAACCGGTTCGCGCCGGAGGCGATGGGAAAGCTGGGCTATTCCCGAATCGGCGCTCTGACGGCGGCCAGCTCCGCCGAAAGCCTCCGCAGTCTTCGGGGCAAATATCCCCGGGTGTTTTTCCTGGTGGACGGCTATGATTCCCCCAGCGCCAACGCCAAAAACTGCTCTTACGCCTTTGACAGGCTGGGGCGCGGCGCGGTGGTATGCGCAGGGGAGACCATCACCTGCGCCTGGAAGCAGGTACAGTCCGACGGCGGGGATTTTCTGGAGCAGGCCGTTGCCGCCGCAGAACGAATGAAGAAAAAGCTGACGAGATATGTAACGATTCTTTAAGGAGGAAGGGCAATGCGCCGAACTGACAGGGAAGTGACCAAACCCGCCGAGATCACGGAGATGATGACCCGCTGTGAGGTGCTGCATCTTGCGCTGAACACAGACACCGTTCCCTACATTCTCCCCGTAAACTTTGGAATGGAGCCGGACGGAATGACCCTTTACATCCATGGCGCGCGGGAGGGGACAAAGTATGCCCTGATAGAGAAGGACAACCGCGCCAGTTTCGAGCTGGACTGTACCCACGGTCTGGTTCTGGAAAACGGGACGTGTTCCATCAACTACGAAAGCGTCATCGGCTGGGGATATCTGGAGGACGTGACCGAGCCGGAGGAAAAGCGCCGGGCGCTGGATTTGATCATGAAGCAGTACCGGGGCGAGGACTTTCCGTACAGCACCGCCGTGATCCCCAAAACCCGAGTGCTTCGTCTGCGGGTGCAGGCACGAACGGCGAAACGGCGGCACATGGGATGATATGTACCGGGGCGAACCGCCCCGGGGGATTATCGGACACCAGCCGTACCCTGACGGGCGGCGTTTTCCGTCGCGTCGGTCATTTCGTCCAGAGGGCCGTTGCCGTTGTCGATGGTAGCGTTGGTGGAAGGCTCCACGCGGGGAATCGTGGTGGGCGCGGTGGTAGCACGGGTCGTTTCGGTGGTCGCGGCGGTCGGCGTTGTGGTGGGAACGGTGGTGTTTCTGCTGGGCTCCTGGTTGGTGCAGCCGCAGCCGGTGAACAGAACCGCGGTAAGGACAAGAACCAGTACGAAAGTGGCATATTTTTTCATGTTTTAACCTCCAAATGAATCTTGCTTCAAGCCTATTATTTCCCGTACGCCGGGGTTTACGCTGGTAATAATACCCAATTTCCTGCAACTTTATAAGCAAAACGGCTTTTCTATCGTTACTTGCAAAACGGAAATATTTGCTACTTTTTGATTTGAGTTAGCATATGATAACTCAAGAAATCGGATTTTCTGAAAGTTTTTGTTGCTTTTTCTTACATAGACATGTATAATGAAAGACAATCAAAAAACGAAGGAGAATTCTGTGCTATGAAGAAGCTCGTTGCTAAGAAAGATGTGGAGTGCATGGCATGTCTGCAATGCGTCGCTGCCTGCTCCGAGGCTTTTTATAAGGAATTTGACGAGGATAAGAGCTGTGTCCGCATCGTTGCCAAGGGTACCGGTGCAAAGCCCAATACCTGCATTCAGTGCGGCAAGTGTATGCGCACCTGTGAGCACGAGGCCATCACCCAGAACCCCAAGACCGGCGTGTACATGATCAACAAGAAAAAGTGCGTCAGCTGCGGCAAGTGCGCCGAGGTCTGCCCCATGCACGTGATCGTGTTCCAGGAAGGCAGCCCCGCCTCCAAGTGCATCGCCTGCGGCATCTGCGTCAAGGCCTGCCCCATGGCAGTGCTGGAGATTGTGGAGAAATAATCTGATAGATTGGATGGGCAGCCTTTGGCTGCCCATCGTTCTGTTTTTAAGAAAAGGCGAAAAATGAAAAATAGACTTGTAATCCCGTCGGCATCATGGTATAATACAAGTCAATATGTTTAGAAACATTCATCCCTAGGAGGAACGACATGAGCGGACGCTATGAAAGAAGAAAGCCGCAAAAGGCAGGCGGCTGGAAGAAGCCGGTGCTGATTGCGGTTCTGATTGTTGTGATTTTGATTGCCGCGCTGGTAGTTGCGGCTGTGGTATATTACAACTCCATGCTCAACAAGCTGAACAGAGTGCAGGTACCGCCCATCGACTATTCCAATTTGGAAACGGAGCCGAAGGAGACGACGGAAGCCGCCACGGAAACGACGGTTGCCACAGAGGAAACCACGGTTGCCACAACGGAGCCGCATGTTGCGTCCAGCGCGGACTATATCAACATCCTTCTGGTCGGTCAGGCTTCCCGGGAAGGCGAGGCTGAGCGGTTTGCGGACACCATGATCCTGTGTACGGTGAATACATACGAAAAGACCTTAACCCTGACCTCGCTGCTTCGGGACACGCTGGTACAGTATCCCAACTATACGGACACCAACGGAAAGAGCCACAGCGGCGGCAAGATCAAGCTCACCAGCATTTACCACAATGGCTACATCTGCACCAACAGCACGGCGGACGCCATGGGCCTGATGAACCTGACGCTGTATAAGAACTTCGGCATCGAAGTGGATTACGACGTGGAGATTGATTTCGATGCATTTATCAAGGCAATTAACCTGATCAACGGTCTCGATGTGGAGTTGACCGCAGCGGAGGCCAAGTATCTGAACGACTTCCATGACCGTTATTACTACGAAATGAAGGAAGGCAAAAACTGGCTGGACGGCTCCACCGCCCTTGCCTATGTCCGTATGCGCAAGGCGGAGGGCGACGGCGAAAGCGACATCAAGCGTACTTCGCGCCAGCGGATATTTATGGAGGCGCTGCTGGACAAGGTCAAAAAGCTGAGCATTTCCGATTTACAGAATCTTGCTAACGAGGTTCTGCCGCTGGTCACCGTGAGTATGACCAATTCCGAGATCACAGATCTGCTCATGAAAATGCTGCCCATGCTGTCTGGTCTGGAGATCAAGACCAGTGGTACCTGCCCGGTGCGTGCCAAGGGCTACTCCTGGGGAGACATGGTGGACATTTACGGAGACGGTATGATCCACAGTGTCATGCGGTTCGACCAGGATAAGAATGTGGCCTACATGCGGGCAATCACCGAGGGTGAGGGCGAGATTCCCGAGACGGTGCCGATTCAGGATTGATGTGAAAAGATTGCGGGGAAGCAGTGCTTTCCCGCAATTTCTTTCTGCATGAGCTTTTGTTACATAAATTTCATGTTTGTCATAATTGCAAACCGCCGGGGAATATGATATACTGTACCATAGTTTACACCCGGAGGCGTTTATGACTGAGTTGACTGATTTCCAGCGGAAACTCTCCGCTTTATTGCCCAATGTGGAGCTTCGGTTTGTGGAAGCTCTGGCGAAGCATACCTCCTTTCGGATCGGCGGAAATGCCGAGGTGATGGCGTTTCCCAAAACCAAAGAGGAATTGGCGGATATCCTGAAAGCCTGCGCTGAGCTGAATCACAAGTGCGCCATTCTGGGCGCAGGAACCAACGTGCTGGCGCCGGACGAGGGCGTCCGGGGACTGATAGTCTGCCTGAAGGACTGCCTTGGCGGCATGGAGCGGCTGGACGAGACCCGTATTCGGGTGATGGCAGGCATGACCATGGCGCGGGCGGCGGTGAATGCCGCGAACCTGGGTCTCGCCGGTATGGAGTTCGCCCACGGCATTCCGGGAACCGTCGGCGGCGGCGTGTATATGAACGCCGGAGCTTACGGCGGCGAGATTTGCCAGATTTGCGAAAGTGTCGAGGTTATGGATTTTGACGGCAGGCTTTTTCGACTGTCAAACGCCGAGATGGCGTTTTCCTATCGACACAGCGTGCTGGAAAACCGGCCGGGAATCGTGGCCAGCGCGGATTTTGCCCTTCAAAAGGGAAATCCCGAGGAAATCTGGGGGAAAATGAAGGAGCTGATTGCCCGCCGCATCGCTTCTCAGCCATTAGATGTTCCCTCCGCCGGTTCCGCGTTCAAGCGCCCGAAGGGCGGGTATGCGGCGGCGCTGATCGAAGAAGCGGGGCTGAAGGGCTTTCAGGTGGGCGGCGCGGCGATTTCCGCGAAGCACGCCGGATTTGCCGTCAATCTGGGCGGCGCAACGGCGGCGGACGTGAAGGCTCTGCTGTCTCAGGTATCCGATCAGGTCTACCGGAAAAGCGGCATCCGCTTAGAGCCGGAGGTTCGCGTCTGGTAAGGGCAAGAAAGAATCATTAGAAGGGTGGTCTCCCCATGGCAAGCTCTTTTTCCTCTGCCGCCAAGGCGGAGGTCTGCCGGATTTTGCCCCAGAAGCATTGCTGCGCGTTGGCGGAGTGCTTCGGCGTTTTGCTGTTTGCCAATCATTTTTCCGCAGACGGTATTAAAATCATTACAGAGAGCCGGGAGTTTGCCTATATTCTCCCGAAGCTGTTCAAAAAAGCTTTCGATTTATCCTTTGACAGCTACCCCAGCCTTGCGTCGCCGGGGAAGCTGGTGTTTCAGATATGGGACGGCGATAAAATCGGGACGATCATGGAAGCCTTCGGCTTCGACGCCCAGGATACCCTGGCGCTCCACGTGAATCTGCCGGTGGTGGAGGAGGACTGCTGTAAAGCGTCATTCCTCCGGGGGGCATTCCTCGCCGGGGGAAGCGTTACCGACCCCGGGAAGGGCTACCATATGGAGCTGGCGACCACCCACCGGAGCGTTGCCCGGGAGACGGATTGCCTGATGCGGGAGGTCATGGGTTTTTCCCCTAAGATGGCAAGCCGAAGCGGCGGACAGGTGCTGTACCTGAAGCACAGTGAACTGATCTCGGATTTTCTCACATTCCTCGGCGCACCGGTGGCCGCCATGGGCATCATGGAAGCCCGGCTGGAAAAGGAACTGAACAACAAGGTCAACCGCCGCTGCAACTGCGACGACGCCAACACCTCCAAGGTGGTGGAGGCCGCGCAGGAGCAGCTTGCGGCAATTCGGATCATAAGAGAGACGGGCGCAATGGATAAACTGCCCGAAAAGCTCCGGCGGGCAGCCGTTGCCAGAGAGGAAAACCCCTCCGCATCATTGTCCGAGCTGGCGGGGATGATGGAGCCGCCCATTACGAAGCCCGCCATGGGCAGCCGGATGCGGCGGCTGCTGGAGCTGGTGGAAGAGGTGAAGGCATGAGTTTTGTACATTTGCATGTCCATACGGAATACAGCCTGCTTGACGGTGCGTGCCGCGTTGACGGCATCATGGATCGGGTCAAGGAGCTGGGGCAGACCGCCATTGCCATCACCGATCACGGCGTGATGTACGGCTGTATTGATTTTTATAAGGCTGCCAAGGCGGCGGGAATCAAGCCCATTATCGGCTGCGAGGTCTACGTCGCCCGCCGGGGCATGACTGACCGGGTTCACGGGATCGACAACGACCCCTACCATCTGGTGCTGCTGTGCGAAAACCGCAAGGGATACGAAAACCTATGCTATCTGGTGTCGGAAGCCTTTATTCACGGCTTTTACGGCAAGCCAAGAATCGATCTTTCGCTGCTCCGGCAGCACCACGAGGGGCTGATTGCCTTGTCCGCGTGCCTTGCCGGTGCCATCCCCCAGTATCTGATGGAAGAAGATTACGATTCCGCGAAAGAATACGCAAAGAAGATGAGCGGCATTTTCGGGGAAGGGAACTTTTTCCTGGAATTGCAGGACCACGGTATTCCGGAGCAGCGGCCGGTGAATCAGGGCGTCCAGCGCCTTGCCCGGGAGCTGGGACTGCCGTTGGTAGTGACCAACGACGCCCACTATCTGCGCAAAGAGGACGCGGAAATGCAGGACGTCCTGCTGTGCATCCAGACCGGAAAGACCGTGGACGACACCAACCGGATGAAATTCCAGACCCAGGAATTTTACCTCAAAAGCGAGGACGAGCTGAAAGGACTGTTCCCCGGCTGCGAGGAAGCCTTTGAAAACACCGTCCGCATTGCCGAGCGGTGCAATCTGGACTTTACCTTCCACGAATATCATCTGCCCTCCTATCCGGTGCCGGAGGGGTATACGGACGAGGAATACTTCCGCAAGCTGTGCGCCGAGGGCTTTGCAGAGCGGTATCCCGACGCGCCGGAAGCTTACCGGAAGCGGCTGGAATATGAGGTCGGCGTTATCAGTCGGATGGGTTATGTAAACTACTATCTCATCGTCTGGGACTTCATTCACTACGCCAAGGTCAACGGCATTCCCGTGGGTCCGGGGCGCGGCTCCGGCGCGGCTTCCATTGTGGCATACTGTATGCACATCACGGAAATTGACCCCATGAAATATAACCTCATTTTCGAGCGGTTCCTCAACCCGGAACGGGTGAGTATGCCGGATTTCGATACGGATTTCAGCCCGGAACGCCGGGGTGAGGTCATGGAATACGTCATGGAGAAATACGGCGCGGATCATGTCGCCCAGATCGTCACCTTCGGTACCATGGCTGCCCGGGGTGCCATCCGGGACGTTGGCCGGGCGCTGAACTTCTCCTATGCGGAGACGGACGTGGTGGCAAAGCTTGTGCCGACCATGCCGCTGCACCTGACGCTGGCGGAGGCTATGAAGATTTCTCCCAAGCTCAAGGAGATGTACGACGGCGACCAGCGGGTAAAAACGCTGATTGACACGGCCATGCGCCTGGAGGGAATGCCCCGGAACACGTCCACCCACGCCGCGGGCGTGGTGATTACGGCGCAGCCGGTCAATACCTATGTCCCCCTGTCCCGGAACGACGATACCGTGGTCACCCAGTACACCATGACCACCATCGAAGAGCTGGGTCTGCTGAAAATGGACTTTTTGGGTCTGCGGAACCTGTCGGTGATTCAGGATGCGGAAGCGCTGGCACAGCAGGAAGACCCAGACTTTCAGATTGCAAAAGCACCGGATAACGACCCGGAGACCTTCGCCATGCTGGCTGAGGGCAAGACTCAGGGCGTTTTTCAGATGGAATCCACCGGCATGACCGGGGTGTGCGTCAGCATGAAGCCCACCTCCATCGAAGATCTGACGGCCATTGTGGCGCTGTACCGCCCCGGCCCTATGGAATCCATTCCCAAGTTCGTTGAAAATAAGTTCAACCCCGGAAAAGTGACCTACAAAACGCCCCTTTTGGAGCCGATCCTGAAGGTGACCTACGGCTGCATCGTCTATCAGGAGCAGGTCATCGAGATTTTTAGGACTCTGGGCGGCTACTCCATGGGGCAGGCGGACAACATCCGCCGGGCAATTTCCAAGAAAAAGCAGAAGATCATCGACGCCGAGCGGAAGACCTTCGTTTACGGCGACCGGGAGCAGAAAATTGACGGCTGTATCGCCCGGGGGGTACCCGAGGCGGTGGCGCAGTCGATTTACGACGAGATCGTGGATTTCGCCAACTACGCCTTCAATAAGGCGCACGCGGTGTGCTATGCCGTGGTTGCCTACCAGACGGCCTACCTCAAGTGCCATTATCCCAGGCAGTACATGGCAGCGCTGATGACCTCCGTTCTGGATTCCGCTACCAAAATTTCCGGCTACATCGCCGAATGCCGGGAGCTGGGGATACCGGTTCTGCCCCCGGACATCAACCATTCCGAGGACTACTTCACCGTCGAGGGAGACGCCATCCGCTTCGGCCTCGGCGCGGTGAAAAACGTAGGCCGGGGACTCATCCGTTCCATGGCGGCCAAACGGGCAGAGGGCGGCGCTTTCCGCTCTCTGGAGGATTTTCTGGAACGGATGGGGGAGGGCGAACTGAACAAGCGCGCCGTGGAGAACTTCATCAAATGCGGGGCAATGGACTGCTTCGGCTATCACCGCAGTGAGCTTCTGGCGGTGTACGACCAGATGATGGACAGCGTGTCCGCCTCCCGGAAGAAGAACCTGGAAGGGCAGATGGGGCTGTTTGCCATGCTGGACGAGGACGACGAAGCGGGCAAGGTACCGATTCCCAAGCTCAAGGAGCTGAGTAAGGCAGAACTGCTCGCCATGGAGAAGGAGACCACCGGCGTCTACATTTCCGGCCACCCCATGGACGATTACCGGCCGTATCTGCGCAACACCCACGTGGTACACATCGGCAGTCTCATGGAGGAGGACAACGGCTTCCAGGACGAGCAGATCATCAGCGTGGCGGGCATCGTCCAGACCGTGAAAATGAAAACTACACGGAATAATTCTATGATGGCGTATGTCACGGTAGAAGACGATACGGCATCCATTGAAATGCTGGCGTTCTCCAACGTGCTGGATCAGTACGGAGGCTACCTCCGGGAAAACAGCGCCGTGGTCATCACCGGGCGGCTGTCCCTCCGGGACGACAAGGAGCCGCAGATCGTCATTAACCGCGCCCGTCCCATCTCGGACTATGCCGACGGCAGCGCGCCGCCGGAGCGGCCGCAGCAGACGGACAAGAGCGGCACGCTGTATCTCCGCCTGCCCGGGGAGGAAGGGACGCTGTATCCCAAAATCCGGTGCATCCTGAACATGTTCCCCGGGGACAGCACTGCGGTGCTTTACTTTGCGGATACGAGACGACGCCGGGGTACCCGGTGCTGCATCAGGGAAAGTATGCTTTCTGAGCTGAAAAATGTGCTCGGAGAAGCGAATGTTGTGCTGAAATAGCTTTTCTTTTAGAACATATTGTGGTATAATAATCAATCAAGAGGAGTTGATGCCGTGAAAAAGCGAATATGGCTGCTTCCGCTGCTCATCCTCACGTCGGTTTTGCTGACCGGCTGCGCCTTGCAGACGGTGAATGAAATGTATGCGCTGCCAAAGCGGTCGAAGGAGTATGACAACTTGCAGTCCGCCATCGATTCCGCCATGTACGGCCTGAGCTATTCCGCACCGGTCTCCGGGGAAAACCAGCAGACGGTGCAGATGGCCGATCTGGACGGCGACGGCGTGGAGGAATATATCGTATTTGCCCAGGGAAGCTCTGCCAACCCTTTGCAGGTGCTGATTTTCCGGCAGGAGGAGGACGGCACGTGCCGCCTGATGGAGGTCATTCAGAGCAACGGCTCCGCCTTTGAGCAGGTGGAATACGTGCAGATGGACGACGCCCCCGGCTACGAGCTGGTGGTTGGGCGGCAGCTCAGTGACCAGGTGCTGCGCAGTGTGTCGGTGTACTCCTTTTCCGGCGGCAGTGCTGAGCAGCTGATGATGGTGGGCTACTCCAAATTTATCACCTGCGACCTGGATGACGACGGGTGCAGTGAGCTGATGGTCATTCTCCCCGGCGAATCGGAAACCGGGACAGGCTCCGCGGTGCTGTACCGCGTGCAGGACGGCAGCATTGAACGCTCGGTGGAGGTCAACGTGTCGGAGAATGCATCCCACATCCGGCGGATCACGGAGGGACGGCTGCTGGGTGGAACCCCTGCGGTATTCGTCGCCAGTGCGGTAAACGAAAGCGCCATTGTGACGGATGTTTTTGCCTGGCGGAACGATCGGTTTTCCAATATTTCCTATTCCCGGGATTCGGACACCAGCGTCCAGACCCTGCGAAATTACTATGTGTACGCCGAAGACATCGACGGCGACGGCGTGATGGAGCTTCCCAGCCTGATTACCATGAAGCGAATTTCTCCGGAACATGAGGAGAAGCAGAAGTTTCTCATCCGCTGGTTCGCTATGGACTTGGAGGGCAGGGAGATGGACAAGCTCTTTACCTTCCACAATTATTTGGGTGGCTGGTACATGCAGCTGGCAAGCAGCTGGGCGGCGCGGGTATCGGTAGATCAGGACGGCGGACGGTATACGTTCTACGTGTGGGACGAGGACTACCGGCAGGCGTTGGATGTGTTTTCCATTTATGTTCTGACCGGCGGAAGCCGGGAGGAGGACGCCACGGTGGACGGCCGGTTTGCCTTCTATCGGGCAGAAGGCGTGGTTTACGCCGCAAAGCTGGAGGCCAATGCGGCCGAATTCGGCATTACGGAGAATCAACTTATCAACAGCTTCCATCTGATTCAGCAGGATTGGAAAACGGGAGAGACTTGAGGGGTGTCATATGAAAAAAGTACTGATTATGGAAGATGAACTGAATATCCGAAGCTTTGTGGTGATCAACCTGAAGCGGGCAGGGTACGACGCCATCGAGGCGGGGAACGGCCAGGAGGCGCTGGACGCCATCGCCCAGACCCCGGACATCGGCGTTGCCATCCTGGATATTATGGTGCCGGGGGATATGGACGGCTTCGAGGTTTGCCGCCGCATCCGCGCCAGCAATAAGCAGATGGGCATTATCATGCTCACCGCCCGCACCCAGGAGATGGACAAGGTCACCGGCCTGATGACCGGTGCGGACGACTATGTCACCAAGCCCTTTTCTCCCGCGGAGCTGACTGCCCGGATTGACGCGCTGTACCGCCGTATCGGCGGCGACAGCTCAGCAAGCTCCGAGCTGCTGACCCAGGGACCCTTCGTGATGAACACCCGCAACCATACCCTGGAAAAGAATGGGAACCGTATCCGCCTGACCCAGGTGGAGTACGCGATTCTGAAGCTGTTTATGCAGAATCCGGGCAGAGCGCTTTCCCGGGAGGATATTCTCTCCGCCGTCTGGGGACGGGATTACGAGGGCGAGCTGAAAATCGTGGACGTAAACATCCGCCGTCTCCGGCTGAAGATCGAGGACGATACCTCCAATCCCACCTATATCACCACGGTCTGGGGTCTGGGCTACAAGTGGGGCGCCTAACCCGGAATGAACATGAAATCCATGAAAAAGACGGGCGGCCTGCGAAAACGCTGGCTGCTGAACACCGTCGGCGTTGTCTTCGCCCTGGGGCTGGTGTGCGTGATGGCGGTAACGGCGTCCTACGCCACCTACTACTACTCCAACATGCAGTCTGACATGGAAAACCGGGCGAAAACCACTACGGATTTTTTTGCCGACTATATCAATCAGGACTACGGCGACTACTACCAGTCCTGTATCACCTATGCCAAGACCTTTGAGGACAAGGGCAAGATTGAGCTGCAATTTATCAACAATCAGGGCAGTCTCGTGGCGTCCTCCTATGGCCCCTGGGCGGGGCCGTCTCCCAGTACGTCGGATATCTGGGACGCCATCAGCATCCGGGACAAAAGCTCCTACATTGGCCGCGACCCGAACACCGGGGAACGCATCATGGCGGTTTCCTGCCCCATGATCTATTCCAACGGCGAGGTCATCGGTGTGCTGCGCTACGTGACCTCCACCCGGCTGGTGAACAGGCAGATCGTTCTGGTGTGCTTGGTTTGCTGCTTTGTGCTGACGGTGGTGCTGGCGGTGGTGCTGCTCAGCAGCGGCTACTGCATCCGCTCCATCTTAAATCCTGTGGCGGAGATTACGGAAAAAGCCCAGAGAATCGCCTCCGGCAGCTACGGCGTCCAGATTCAGACGCCCTTCAAGGACGAGATCGGCGATCTGGCGGACACCATCAACGAAATGTCCACGAAAATCGCCCAGAACGAAAAAATGCAGGCTGAATTCGTCTCCCAGCTGTCCCATGAGCTGCGCACCCCGCTGACCGTTATCAACGGATGGAGCGAGACGCTGCTGGCCGGAGACGACCTGAACGACGACACCCGGCAGGGGATGAAGATTATTTCCAGCGAGGCCAAGCGCCTGACGGAGATGGTTATGGACTTGCTGGACTTCACTCGGATGCAGGACGGACGCATGACCCTGGCCGTGGAAATGACGGACATCCGGGGGGAATTCGAGGACACGGTGTATATGTACGGCAGCCGCCTTGCACAGGACGGCATTCAGCTGGTATACCTGGACAACGACGAGGACATCCCGGAAATTCCCTGCGACCCCCAGCGGATGCGGCAGGTATTTTTGAACCTGCTGGACAACGCCGCCAAGCACGGCGGCTCCGGCAAGCGGATCGAGGCGTCCATGTCCTTTGACGGCGAAAACGTGATCGTCTATATCCGGGACTTTGGCCCCGGTATTCCGGAGGACGAGCTGCCGCTGGTGAAGAAAAAATTCTACAAGGGCAGCTCCAGCGTCCGGGGCACGGGCATTGGCCTTGCGGTGTGCGACGAGATCGTGGAAATGCACGGCGGCACGCTGACGCTGGAAAACGCCGAGGGCGGCGGCACGCTGGTGACCATCCGTCTTCCGGCGGAACATTAAGGAGAAACCATGGCAAACAAAGAAACCGAAAACTGTGAAAAATTCAAAACCATGATCGGCGGTCAGGCGCTGATCGAGGGCATCATGATGCGGGGGCCTGAAAAGGATGCCATCGTCATCCGGGGCAAGGACGGACTGACCGTGGAGGTTTCCCCCCGAAAGCTGAACCCGCCCGGCTCCTGGAAAACCTGGCCCTTTATCCGGGGCATTTTCAACTTTTTTGACGCGCAGATCGTGGGCGTGAAGGCACTTCTGCGGTCTGCCGACCTGGCTCCCGACGAAATGCAGGAGGAACCGTCCAAATTTGATAAGTGGCTGGAAAAGAAGCTGGGAAGCGAAGCCTTCCAGAAGGCCATCGTCGGCATTGCCGTGGCCATGGGGCTGCTGCTTTCCATCGGCCTGTTTTTCCTGCTGCCTATGGTCATCAGCGGATTTTTTGACAAGATCATTACCGGCACGCTGCTCCTGAACCTGGTGGAGGGCATCATCCGCATGGTGATCTTTATGGCCTATATGATTCTGGTGTCCAAAATGCCCGACATGAAGCGGGTGTTTTCCTACCACGGCGCGGAGCATAAGACCATTCGCTGCTATGAGGCGAGACTGCCCCTGACGGTGGAAAACGTGCGAAAAATGACCCGGCTGCACCCCCGGTGCGGCACCAGCTTCCTGCTGGTGGTCATGGTAATCTCCATTCTGGTGTTTTCCGTTGCGTCGTCGGCGCTTCTGGCGATCTTCCCGGGGCTGGAAGCCATTCGCGGCACCTTCGGCTACCGGCTGCTGATGATTGCCTTCAAGCTGTTGCTTTTGCCGGTGGTGGTGGGTATCACCTATGAGATCAACCGCTGGTGCGGAAGAAATGACAACGCTTTTACCCGAGCGCTTTCCGCGCCGGGGATGTGGATGCAGCATTTCACCACCAACGAACCGGACGACTCCATGATCGAGGTGGGTATCGCGGCGGTACAGGCCGTGCTGCCCGAGAAGGAGGGTTCTGACCGTTGGTGAAGCAATACGGCCAGCTGTATCTGGATGCCCGCCATGCGCTGCTGGAAACCGAGGACGCCCAGACGGCGGGGATGATGGCGCGGCATCTGCTGTGCCATTTTTCCAGGAAGAGCCAGGAGGCCATTCTGGCAGACCGTGACCTGTATGCGTCGGAGCAGGTTTGCCTGGATATGAGCCGCGCCGTCCGGCGGCTGCTGGACGGAGAGCCGCTGGCCTACGTGCTGGGGGAGTGGGAGTTTTACGGCCTGCCCCTGCGGGTAACGCCGGATGTGCTGATTCCCCGGGACGATACCTGCGCCGTGGCAGAGCTTGCCATTCGCAAGGCGCTGTTTCTGGAGCAGGATCCCCGGATACTGGATTTGTGCTGCGGCTCCGGCTGCATCGGCCTTGCCATCGCCAGCCGGGTCAAGGACGCGAAGGTGACGCTGGCAGATTTGAGCATGGAGGCCCTGGCGGTCGCCAAGGAGAACACCGGCCTGAACCGTCTCGGCGGACGGGTGCGGTGCGTTCAGGCGGATGCCATGCAGAAAGCCCCGGCCTTTCTCGGGAAATACGACATGATCGTCTCCAACCCGCCCTACGTTACCGGGGCGGAAATGCAGGCGCTTCCCCACAGCGTCAAGGATTTTGAGCCGGAAATGGCGCTTTACGGCGGGGAGGACGGCCTGGACTTCTACCGCGCCATCGTGGAGAACTACACGCCCGCGCTGAAAAAGGGCGGATTTGTCTGCTTCGAGTTCGGCATGGGACAGGGAGACGATGTGTGCAGGATTCTGGAAGAAAATGGGTATGCCATTCTGGAACGAACCAGAGATTATAATGACAGAGAACGTGCCGTGCTTGCCCAGTACGGCAGGAAGGAAGATTGATTATGGCTACAAAGAAAACGGTTTATGAAGCCCCCGCCCCCGCGTCGGACAAGAAGAAGGCATTGCAGACGGCCCTTGCCCAGATCGACAAGAACTTCGGCAAGGGCACGGTCATGCGTCTGGGCGACCGCCCGGAGATGAACGTGGAGGCCATCCCCACCGGCTCTCTGGCGCTGGACGCGGCGCTGGGCATCGGCGGCGTGCCCAAGGGCAGAATCATTGAGATTTACGGTCCCGAATCCTCCGGTAAGACCACCCTGGCGCTGCACATTCTGGCAGAAGCCCAGAAGCGGGGCGGCGAAGTGGCCTTCGTGGACGCGGAACACGCCCTTGACCCTGTGTATGCCGCTGCGCTGGGCGTGGATACGGACAATCTGCTGGTGTCCCAGCCCGATACCGGTGAGCAGGCGTTGGAAATCACCGACGCGCTGGTTCGCTCCGGCGCGGTGGACGCGGTGGTCGTGGACTCCGTGGCCGCGCTGGTTCCCAAGCAGGAAATCGAGGGCGAAATGGGCGACACCTTTGTCGGCCTTCAGGCGCGTCTGATGTCTCAGGCGCTGCGGAAGCTGGCAGGCACCATTGCCAAGACCAACTGTGTGGTCATCTTCATCAACCAGCTGCGTATGAAGATCGGCGTGATGTACGGCAACCCGGAGACCACCACCGGCGGCAACGCGCTGAAATTCTATTCCTCCGTCCGTCTGGACGTGCGCCGCATTGAGTCCATCAAGGAGGGCAGCAATGTCATCGGCAACAAGACCCGGGTCAAGGTGGTCAAGAACAAGGTCGCGCCCCCCTTCCGGGAAGCCGTGTTTGAAATTCTCTACGGCAAGGGCATTTCCAAGTGGGGTGAGCTGGTGGACTTGGCGGTTCAGCTGGACATCATTCAGAAGAGCGGCAGCTGGTTCTCCATGGGCGACGAGCGCATCGGTCAGGGCGCGAACTCCGTGAAGGATTACCTCATCGCCAACCCCGACATCGCCGAGAAGGTGGAAGCCGAGGTGCGGGAGAATCTGTGGAAGCTGAACAACGGCGCCCCCAAAGCGCCCGCCAAGGCCGCCGATAAGGCGGTAGCCGTCAGCGCCGACGATTTTGACGATGAAGGTTGAGTCCCTGAAAACCTCGCCCGACCGGGCAGGGCGCTATTGGGTGACCTTTGACGACGGCAGCAAAATGGGACTGTACCGCCAGACGGTGGAGGATTTCGCCCTTTATTCCGGCAAAGAGCTGGACGAGCAGGAGACGGAAGCCCTCCGCACCGCCGCCGGACAGATGTCCGCCAAAATGCGGGCAGTTCGCATCGTCTCCGCGTCCAGCGTTTCCCGCCGGGACTTGGAAGCCCGACTGGTGCGCAAGGGGGAAGACCCCCAGCAGGCCAAAGAAGCGGTAGCCTGGATGGAAGACCTGCATCTTGTAGACGACCGGGCGACGGCGGAGCAGGTGGTGAGCAGCTGCATCTCCAAGGGCTACGGCCTTGCACGCGCCAAGCAGGCGCTCTACGAGAAGCGTATCCCCAAGGAATACTGGGACGAGGTGCTTGCGGACTATCCCGACCAGACGGAAAAAATCACGGCATTTTTGAAAAGTCGTTTGGACGCGGACTCCGACGAAAAGCAGATCAGGCGTGCCGTGGACGCCCTGATCCGCCGGGGTCACAGCTACGTCAGCGTCCGGCGTGCTTTGGACGCGCTTTCTTTTGACACAGAAGATTTTCAGGAGGAATTCTGAATTATGGCAAATATTGGTTTTATCTCCCTCGGCTGCGCCAAGAATCAGGTGGACTGCGAGCGGATGATGTATCGGGTGCAGGAGGCAGGACATACCGTCAAGTCGGATGTTGTCGGCAGCGACGTGGTGGTCATCAACACCTGCGGCTTTATCGACTCGGCAAAATCCGAGGCGATCGACTACATTTTACAGACCGCCGCCCTGAAAGCGGAGGGACTGGTGGGCAAAATCCTGGTCACCGGCTGCCTGTCCCAGCGGTATCAGGAGGACATTCTGAAGGAAATGCCCGAGGTGGACGGTATTCTGGGTACGGGAAGCTACACGGAAATCGTTCCCGCCATTGAAAAGCTCCTGAACGGGGAGCAGGTGGTGGACTTCGGCTCAATCGACGCCCCGGAGGTGGAAACGGGACGCATCATGACCACGGCAGGGCATTACGCCTTTATCAAAATTGCCGAGGGCTGCGACAACCACTGCTCCTACTGCGTCATTCCCTCCCTTCGGGGCAAATACCGCAGCCGCCAGATGGACGACGTGCTTTACGAAGCCCGGATGCTGGCGGACAGCGGCGTGAAAGAGCTGATTGTGGTTGCGCAGGACACCAGCCGTTACGGCACAGACTTGCCCGGACATAAGCGGCTTTTGCCGGAGCTTCTGCGGAAGCTCTGCGAGATCGACGGGTTGCACTGGATTCGCGTCCACTACGTCTATCCTGACGAAATTGATGACGATTTCATTCAGGTCATGGCCTCCGAGCCGAAAATCGTCAAATATCTGGACATCCCCATCCAGCACTGCAACAGCAAAATCCTGAAGCTGATGAACCGCCGGGGGGACGGGGAATTCCTGAAGGCCCTGTTCGCAAGGCTGAGAGCCGGGATTCCCGGACTGGTCATCCGCACCAGCCTGATCACCGGCCTGCCCGGTGAGGGGGAGGAAGAATTCGCCGAGCTGTGCGATTTCCTGCGGGAGGAGCGCTTGGAGCGCGTCGGCGCGTTCGCGTTCTCGCCGGAGGAAGGCACCCCTGCCGCGCAGATGGAGCATGTGGACACGGACACCGCCGTCAAGCGGGCGGAGATCGTGGAAATGCTGCAATCGGAGATCATGGACGCCTACAACGCCGAAAAGCTGGGCAAGACCATGGAGGTTCTGGTGGACGGCTACGACGAGGAAAGCGGGCAGTTCTATGGCCGCACCTTCGCCGACTCCCCGGACATTGACGGGCGGGTCTGGATCGCATCCGACGAGCCGGTTCACGAGGGCGATTTTGTCATGGTAAAAATTGACGGCTGCACCGACGGTGATCTGTGCGGCTACGTAGTGGGGGAAGAAGCATGACGCTGGCAAGTAAAATCACGCTGGTGAGGGTGGCAATGATCCCGGCGTTTATGGTGACCATGTACTTATCCGGCGGTACGCCGGGGCTGTGGATGTACATTTCTCTCGGGATTTTCATCATTGCCAGCCTGACGGATTCCTTAGACGGCTATATCGCCCGGCATTACAATCAGGTCACGGATTTTGGAAAATTCCTTGACCCCCTGGCTGACAAGCTGCTGGTGATCGCCGCCATGTGTATGTTCTGCCAGTGGGGTGTGTTTCCCGCGTGGGCGCTGATGATCGTGCTGACACGGGAATTTGCCGTAACGGGACTGCGGCTGATCGCCGTCCAGAAGGGGCACGTGATCGCCGCCGGATGGAGCGGCAAGGTCAAGACCGCCAGCACCATGGTGGGGCTTTGCGTCATGATGGCGCTGCCCGGCGTGACCGTACTCAATTGGGTCGTGATCGGCGTCATTGTCCTTACCACGGTTTATTCCGGCGTGGAATATTTTATCCAGAACTGGAAATGCCTGTGGAGCTGAAAAACGAAGCGCTGTCATCCCGCTGCGGCGGGATGACAGCATTTTTGTGAAAAATAATCTGCCATGCAACATTTTGACCCATTGAATCGTTTCTTATCTGAGAGGAGGGGAAGGCAAATGCCTACTTTGCTGCGCACCAACAAAGAAATCATGGAAATCTATGACCGCCAGGTAGACACCGTTTACCGTGTCTGCTATGCATACATGAAAAACGCCCCGGAAGCAGAGGATATGACCCAGGAGACCTTCCTGCGGCTGATGTCCAACGGAAAGCCTTTTGCAGACCAACGCCACGAAAAGGCGTGGCTCATTATCACGGCGTCGAACCTCTGCAAGGACACCCTGAAAAAGTGGTGGCGGAAAAATGAAAACATAGACGATTACACGTCCCTGCCCCAGGAGCGGACGGAGACGGGAAACGACGTGCTGGACGCCATTCTGGCGCTGCCCCAGGACTACAAGGACGTCGTCTATCTGTACTACTACGAGGGATACACCACTGCGGAAATTGCTGCCCATCAGAACTGTCCGGAAAGCACCGTCCGCAGCCGCCTGTCCCGGGCAAGAAAGCAGCTTATGACCATGTTAGGAGGTGCTGACAGATGAAAAGTCAAGTGATTTGTAACGCTTTGAACACGGTCAATCCCACATCCTCCCAGATCGCCAGAATGCGCGCGGCTCTGGAAGCTCAGCTTCCCGCCGAAAAACCCCATCGCCGGGGCGCGCATCAGCAGAAGGCATCGTCTCAGCGCTGGTGGACGATCATTCCCGCCGCCGCGGCGCTGTTTGCGGTGGTGCTATTGGGTATTTTTGTCCTCGGACGGACGGATAAGACTTCGCCGTCCATGTCCAATGTCCCTACCGCGCCGCTGACGCTGGAAAGCCTGCTATCCTCGGCAAATTACAAGGCCAGCATGGAGATCAAGGACTACGTCCAGAGCTACAGCGCCACAGGCGACGTCGATCAGACCCTCTCCGAAGCGTACCGCGCCTATGGCTGCCGGAATACGGAAATGGCGCAGAAGGTGGACGAAATCTGCACGAAATACGGCCTGAACAAGGTCGGAGACGGAATTTCCACGGATACCACCGAAGAAATGTTCACCGCGCTGAATGTCAGAAGCATGGTCAAAGCCTCCGGGAACGGGGACGTGACCACCAGCAATCCCAGCTATTCCGCCGACGGCAACTTTGAGTTCTGGGGCGCGACCACGGTCAGCGGCGTGGACTACCCCATAGAATACCGGGTGTACCGCGCCATGAAGCAGACCCTGTCCACGGCCTATTGGGAAATCGAGAATACGAGCGATTACCAGTGGTCGAATGCCGTCACCACCGCCGGGACGGATGTCCTCATTGCCGTGGGGCAGAACAATTCCCTAGTGTTGACGGACACCGGCGACTCCGTTGTCGTGATCGTTGTGATGAACGCCACGACGGGGGACACCCAGACGGGAAAGGCGGCGCTGGAAGCCTTTGCCAACACCTTTGACCTGTCCCTCGCCCCGAGAACCCAGAACGCCCCCGTTGAAACCACCGCCCCCACCGAGAACGGCACCGCGATTCCGGAAGCCTATCAGCCGGTTATCGCCAAATATGTCACCGCCCTTACGGAGCACTGGGGCGGGGAGGCGTGCAGCAACGCGGATATCAGCATTCTGGTGAGCTACGCAACCTCCCCCAGCGAGCTGGGCTATGCGCTCCTTGATCTGGACAATGACGGCACGGACGAGCTTATCATCGCCAACGACGCCGAACGGCAGGTCATTTACGACCTGTATTCTCTGGTGGACGGCAAGCTGGTGCATGTGTTCACCGGCTGGGATCGGAATTCCTATGAGCTGCGGGAAGGTTTCCGCATTCTGAACATTGGGTCGAACGGCGCGGCGTCCGCGGACTATGTGTACTGCCACCTGAGCAATGGGCAGCTGGTCACAGACAGCCTTATCCGGTTTGACGCGGCGACAGACCCGGATCACCCCTGGTTCCGGGGAACGGGCGAGAACGACCTCGCGCCGATCACCGACGAAAACTGGTCGGAGGACGAAATTTACAACTCTGCCGCCAGCCTTCCCATTGCAATTACACCATTCGCAGACGCCAGTGCCGGGAGCTACGACCCGGCACTGGCCGATTATGAAGGGTATCTTTCCACCATCGACACAAGTTCCATAAAATACTATGCGCTTCGTGACCTGGACGGTGACGGACAGAATGAATTGCTGCTGTATAATTCAGGAGAAACGCTGACGAAGGTGGCCGCAATTCAAAATGGCACTGCGCAGGAAATTTTGAATGGCAATATTCTTTGGCTGTGCGAGGGCAATGTTCTGGAAGAATGGGAGGGGTTCTCTGGCGGCGGGGAAAGAATGACCTACTATCGGGTGGAAAACCATGCCGCTGTCCCGTTTGAGTGTATTACCTACAATGGCAATGAAAGCCGGTGGTATCGGGACAACAATTATGACCCCCTTGAAGAGGATTTGACGCCCATCACGGAGGATGAGGCTTATCGTGTGACCAACGCTTACTTCCGTATGCTCATGTGGGCAGCTAACCCGAAGCCCCTTGAAAAGACATCTTCGACGGACGCTCGTGAAGAAGCTGATGCTGCGTCTCTGGCCAATTACAAAGGGTATCTTTCCACAGTTGACACAGACGTGGTCAAATACTGTGCAGTTCGGGATCTGGACGGCGACGGGCAGGACGAATTGCTGCTGTTTAGCATGGACGGGGTACTTTGTAAGGTGGCCGGAATCCAAAACGGAACAGTGCATGAGATTTTGACCGGAGACATGATGTTCTTGTGTGAAGGGAATGTCCTGGAAAATAGTGACGACAGCGGCGCAACAGTTTATTATCAAGTGGAAAACAATACGGCTGTTCCGATAGAACGTATTGTTTACAGCATCAGTACCTTCCAAAGCTATCGGGATAGAAGTCTGGGTCTTGGTGAGGAAGTCCTGACCCCCATTACGGAGGAGGAACGGCTTCAAATGAAAGACACCTATCCCCGCATGACCATGGGAATGTGCAATCCGAAGTTCTTGGAGACGATTTCTCTGTGAGAATCTATGACGAAGGCGGGCGAAAGCGCCCGCCTTCGATTTTGACTGGATTTTTCCGTTTCGATGTGATATAATGTCCGGGCATTTCAACATACAAGCGAGGGAAAACCATGAACGATAAGGAAATCGGCGAGATCCGGCGGCATCTGCGGCGGGATCGCAGCAATATCACGGCCATTTACGGCTGCTATGTGAACGACAATAAGGAGATCATCTCCGAGTTCCGCCAGAGTACCGGCATCATGCCGGAGAACGAGTCCGACAAGTATTTTGCCCTTCTGCGCCGCTCTCTTTCCGGCGCCATCGGCAAGAATCTCATTGACATCACCTTCAAGACAAGTCAGGTGGCCGGCTCTCCGGAGCATAAAATGCTCATGGATCTGCGGGAGACCAAGCTTGCGGACGACAATCTTCGCCGGGACTTCTGCCGGAAGATCATCGACACCGTCACCATTGAGGGCAATTACCTGATTCTGCTGTGCTGCGACAGCTACGACGTTCCCTTCAAGAGCAAGGACGGCGATTCTCAGGCGGACAATTCCGACGAGACCTACACCTTCATCCTCTGCGCCATCTGCCCCGTCAAGCAGACCAAGGCGAATCTCCACTACGTCCCGGAGGAAAAGCTGTTCCACGACGGCGCGATGAACCAGATGGTCTCCGCCCCCGCGCTGGGATTCCTGTTCCCGGCCTTTGACGACCGGGCGACCAACATCTATAACGCCCTGTACTACACCCACGACATTACGGCCTCTCAGGATGCGCTGATTGAGGCGGTGTTCAATACCCCGGTGCCACAGCCCGCCGCCGAACAGAAAAAGTCCTTCGAGGCGCTGCTCACCACGTCCCTGGGGGACGATTGCAGCCTGGACGTGGTGCAGACCGTTCACGATCAGCTGTGCCAGCGCATCGAGCTGCACAAGGAAAGCAAGGTGCCGGAACCCCTGATGATCTCCAAGGAGGACGTGAAGGAGGTGCTGACCTCCTGCGGCGTTTCCCAGGAGCATCTGGCCAAGTTCAGCGTGGACTACGACGAGACCTTCGGCTTCGAGGCTGACCTGCACCCCAAGAACATCATCGACAACAAGCATTTTGAGGTGAAGACCCCGGACGTGGTCATCAAGGTAGACCCCGCCAGAAGCGACCTGATCGAGACCCGCGTCATCGGCGGCGTGAAGTACATTCTGATCTCCGCCGACGAGAACGTGGAGGTCAACGGCGTCAATATCAACATTGCCGATTCCGAAAAGGAAACGGCCAACGTCTGATTCATAAAGAATGCCCTGCACCGGAAGGTGCAGGGCAAACCTATGTAGTTTACTTTTTGGAATTTTCCACGGCGCCGACGATGATATCGACGCACTGGTCAATGCCGAGAACGCCGGAATTCAGGCAGATGCCGTAATTCTGGGACTGACCCCAGGTGCGGCCGGTGTAGTGCTGATAGTTCACGCGGCGGCGCTTATCCTTCTCGTTCAGACGCGCCTCCGGACTCTTGTCGGACTCACCGTACAGGCGGACGATGCGGTCGGCGCGGAAGGCCATATCCGCGAAAATGAAGGTATGCAGCGCGTCGGGACGATCTTTCAGAATGTAGTCCGCGTTCCGGCCGACGATGACGCAGGCGCCTTTCTCCGCCAGCTGAAGAATCACGCTGCACTGGATATTCCACAGAAAATCGGCTGTGGACAGGCCGTTCATCACGCCGGGAACGCCCTGGGGGGCGAAAGCGTAGGAAAACAGACTGCTGCTGGGGGAATGCTCGCCGTGCTCTTCCACAAACTTGGGGGCGAAGCCGGATTCCAGGGCGACCTGATTGACCAGCTCCTTGTCATAGAAGGGAATGCCCAGCCGCTCGGCGACCTTGTGGCCGATGGTGCGTCCGCCGGAACCAAATTCACGGCTGATGGTGATGATTTTCTTTTCCATAAAGAACCTCCTTCAGAGAATGCAGTAGCTCCTCTTATCCATATTATAGTAAAAATGCTGTCAAATGTCAAGAATTGGTTCGCTCATTTGGGAAAATCGACGATGGCACTTTCTCAGAGCGGTTTCTTGCCACCGTATACCCGGTCAATTTCTTTCAGAATGTCTGCATCGGCAGGGCAGAAGGTGAAATTTTTTGTTTCGCTGGGGTGAATCCAGCGCAGGGCGTTGTGTTCCAGCGCCTGGGGGACGCCTTCGGAGATGACGCAGTGGAACAGCGTCAGGCGGATGAAAATGTCCGGGTATTTGTGTTCGACCTGCATGAAGCGGTCACGGACGTCCAGCTTGACGGCCAGTTCCTCCATGCACTCCCGCCGCAAAGCCTGGGGCAGTGTTTCGCCCGCTTCCACCTTGCCGCCGGGAAATTCCCAGAGCAGCCCCCGTGCCTTGCTTTCCGGGCGCTGGCAGATCAGAAATTTGTCCTTGTCCCAGATCAGCCCCGCCACGACCTCGATTGCCTTTCTGCGGGTCAGAACCATGGCGGAAATGGGGGAGACGGAAACCGTTCCGGACACCGTTTCCACGGTTTCCGTTCCGGCGCGGCCGTCCCGGATGTTCACGTTCCAATGTCCCTCCGGCAGGGCAATGGGGACAGGCTGGGCGTCGGCATTGAAGACGGCGAAGATTTCTCCCTCCGGCTCGTCAATACGGAACGCCACGCAGTGCTCATTTTCGCAGCACACCGGATGGACATGGCGCTGAACATCCTCCCGGGTGGACAGGCGAAGCGCCCCGTGGGCTTTCCGGAAGGCAATCAAACCCTTATAGTAGCTGAGAACGTCCTGATATTCCGGCTTGTCCAGAGTCGCCCATTTCAGAGAATTGACGCTGTCCGGGGAGCGGTAGCTGTTGTCGTCAAAGCCGCCGTGCTTTCCGGGCTTGGTGCGGAGCATTTCCTCACCGGCTTGCAGGAAGGGGACGCCCTGGGACAGCATATAAAACGCGGCGGCGAGATTGTTCATCCGAATCCGGGTCTCGACAGGCGCGTCCGGGGCGGTGAGGGCAATACGGTCAAAGAGAGTGGTATTGTCGTGGCAGGAGGCGTAATTCACGCACTGGTCTGGCTGAGCTGCCCAGGACGGCATCCCCATGAAGCAGGCTTCCAGCGCCTCTTTGGGTACGACTGCGCCGGCGACGAAGCCCGGCGCGGTGCTTTCAAAGGTAGTGCCCCGCAGTAAATCCCGGATGGTGTCGCTGAAGAAGCCGAAGCCGGGAACCATCGCGGAATTGGTCTGTACCGCCAGCCGGACACCGGGCTTGGTCAGCTCGGTCTTCATGTCCCAGCCCTCGCCGTAGAAGATCACGTTGGGGTGCTTCCGGTGAACGGCGGTCATGATCTCGTTGATGGTCACGGTGTCGAGCAGACTGGCAATATCGAAGCGGAAGCCGTCCATGTGGTACTCGTCCGCCCAGTAGCAAACGGAATCCACGATGTACTTGCGCACCATGCTCCGCTCGGAGGCAGTGTCGTTGCCGCAGAAGGAGCCGTTGGAGTATTTGCCGTCACTGCTGATACGGCTGAAATAGCCGGGGACGATTTGGTTGAAGCAGAATGCCCCGGCGTCGTATACGTGGTTGTACACCACGTCCATGACCACGCTCAGGCCGTTGTCGTGGAGCGCCTTGACCATCCGCTTCACCTCCGCCACACGGACAGCGCCGTGAAACGGATCGGTGGCGTAAGACCCTTCGGGGACATTGTAATTCACCGGGTCGTAGCCCCAGTTGTACTGGGGATGAGGTTGGCTCTCGTCGGTAAAACCAAAGTCATACATTGGCAGAAGGTGAATGTGGGTGACGCCCAGCGCCTTGATGTGGTCAAGGCCGGTGGGATGGCCGCCCCGGGTCTTTGTGCCGGTTTCGGTCAGACCCAAAAACTTGCCCTTGTTCACAATATGGGCGCTAGGGTCGGCGGACAGGTCACGGATGTGCAGCTCGTAGAGAACGGCGTCGGTGATAGACTTCCCGGCGTGGGGGTCTGCGTCGGTATCCCACTGCGGGGGATTGACAGATGCCATGTCCAGAATCATCGCCCGGCAGCCGTTAATGCCGGTGGCTCTGGCGTAGGGGTCGCAGACCTCCCGGGTCTGACCGTCCACGGTGACGAGGTAGGTGTAGTAAATGCCGTTCAGGTTTCCGAATCGTTCCGCCGCCCAGGTGCCGCAGACGTCAGGCTGCATCCGAAGCTGGGTAAGAAGATCGTCGGCACCCGGGTCGCCGCTGCGGTACAGGCGGATGGAAACCGCCTCAGCGGTGGGCGCCCACAGGCGAAAAGCGGTCTTTTCCGGCGTCCAGAACGTGCCCAGACTGCCGGAATAGGTGTATTTTTCTTCAAATTCCTGAGAAGAATATTGTTCGTACATAGTGGCGGATGCTCCTTATTTTTACCGGAAAACCGGAAATCGTTCCTAAAGTATAGCACAGTCCGCGGGGGAAGTAAAGAAGAAGGCGTGATTGTAAAGAAGCTTTACAATTTCCCGGTAACAAATTTTACATAGATTGGATAAAGTTAAAAGGAAACAGAAATGATAAAGAAAGAAGGTATCCCGGCGGGATACCACAGGAGGAAAACAATGACTTACGAACAGGTGAAACAGGACGAAGCGGTCAGGGTGTACATCGACCAGGCGGATGCGTCGCTGAAGGCTCTCGGATTTACGGAGCACAGCTTCCAGCATGTGACCCGGGTCGCCCAGACGGCGGGTTGGATTCTGGAGACGCTGGGCTACCCGGACAGAACCGTGGAGCTGGTGAAAATCGCCGGATATCTCCATGACATCGGCAATGTGGTGAACCGGGTGGATCACAGCCAGAGCGGCGCGGTGATGGCGTTCCGGATTCTGGACAGAATGAACTTTCCGCCGGAGGAAATCGCCGCCATCGTCACAGCCATCGGCAACCACGACGAGGGCACCGGCCAGCCGGTGAGCGCCTTCGCGGCGGCACTGATTCTGGCGGACAAATCCGACGTCCGCCGTTCCAGAGTGCGGGACAAGGCCACCGTTGCGCTGGACATCCACGACCGGGTGAACTACTCCGTGACGGACTGCCATCTGGAATTTGACGAGCAGCACACCAGCATCCGTCTGATTCTGACGGTGGATACGGAGCTTGGTTCCGTGATGGAATATCTGGAAATTTTCATGAAGCGGATGCTTCTGTGCCAGAAAGCGGCGCAGGCGCTGGGACTGACCTTCCATCTGGTAATCAACGGGCAGCTACTGGTATAAATATTTTGCCCGGCGTCCATTTGACGCCGGGCAATTTGCAATTACAGGTGGGAAATGCAATCCCGGATACGTCCGACGGTGCGATCGTAGCCCAGAATCTGCATGATGGTGTACAGGTCGGGGCTGTCGGTCTTTCCGGTGACGGCCTGCCGCAGGAAGGTGGAAACATCGGCCACTGTGCCGGGGAAGGCGGCGGGGTTCGCCTTGTAGGCCTTCATGTCCGTGGTGAAGCCGATGGCCTCGGTGATTTCCTTGACCTTGGCAAACCATGCGGCGGAATCGTCGGCAAAGTCGTAGACGTTCAGGAAGCGCTCCAGCACGTCCCGGATGACGGTTTTGGAGAATGTTTCGTCCCAGACAGGCGCTTCCAGGTACTCGTCGTAGAAGAATCCCATGTAGGGCTTGGCGTCCTTCCAGACGGCCAGGTCTTTTCTCGGCTTCTTGCCGCCCCGGCCGATGGCGAGAATCCGCTTCGCGTAGTCCGGGTCTGCTTCCAGCTTGGCGGCAAAGTCGGTGTCGAACTCCTTCGCCCAATCCAGCAGCTGGGCGTACACGTCCTCCGCATTCATGCGGGAAATGACGTTTTTCGACACGTCCACCAGCTTGGCGTAATCGAACAGGCTGCCGGCGGGGTTCAGCTTCTTGGGGCTGAACTTGAAGGACTCGATGTCCGCGTCGGGGTTCGCCCGCCGCCAGTCCTCAAAATTGGAGTTCAGCACGGTCATGATATATTCCCGCACGGATGGGATGGGGAAGCCCTCGGCCTTGTAGTAGGTCAGCGCCAGCTCCGGGTCTTTACGCTTGGACAGCTTGCGCTTGGAGCTGCCGTCCATCTTCATCAAGGGTCCAATGTGGACGTACTTGGGCAGCTTGAAGCCCAGCGCCTGGAACAGCTGAATGTGGAAGGGCAGGCTGGGCAGCCATTCGTCGCCCCGGACGACATGGGTTGTGCGCATGAGGTGGTCGTCCACGGCGTGGGCAAAGTGATAGGTGGGGATGCCGTCGGATTTGAGAAGCACGTGATCGACGTTGTTCTCCGTAATGGTCAGCTTGCCCTTTACCAGATCGTCGAATTTGAACTGGCGGTCAATGCTGCCCTCGGAACGGAACCGCAGGACCCAAGGATTTCCGGCGGCCAGATGCGCCTGAATATCCTCCATGGGACGGTCGCGCCAGACGGCGTATTTGCCGTAGTAGCCGGTGGTCTCCTTGTTTGCTTCCTGCTTTTCCCGAAGGGCGGACAGCTCGTCCTCCGTGCAGAAGCAGGGGTAGGCTTTTCCCTCGGTCACTAACTTTTTGGCGTAAACATGGTAGATCGCGGCTCTCTGACGCTGACGGTAGGGGCCGTAAGCGCCGTCATCGCCGTCCACGGTAGCGCCCTCGTCAAAGTTGATGTTGTAGAATTTCAGGGTGTTGATCAGCACCTCCACCGCGCCGGGGATCTCCCGCTTGGCGTCGGTATCCTCCACCCGGAGGTACAGCACGCCGCCGGACTGGTGGGTCATTCGTTCGGAGATGGTACCCTGCACCAGATTGCCCAGGTGGACAAATCCGGTAGGGGAGGGAGCCATCCGGGAAACCACCGCGCCCTCGGGAAGATTACGCTGGGGGAACCGGGCTTCCAGCTGCTCGGGCGTTTCGGTCACATCGGGAAAAAGCAATTCGGCAAGCGCCTGATAATCCATAATAAACTACCTCTTTTTCGTTTTCTTTGTCATAATACTATTTCTTAATAAAATGATTTCATCATTTTATTCTGCCGTTCCACGGCAGACCGCCTGGGCGGCGGTAAGAAATGTATTGACTTCGTTTTTTAGCGGCAGTGGCCGCTGGCCGCAATCCTGCGGCCTAATAAAACGCTTTAAGCGTTTTATTAAAAACTCGTATAAAGTATAGCATAGGGCAGGGGAGAAATCAAGTAGACACAATTGCTTTCCACTGGGGCAAAATACCCCCTTGCGGAACCTCTCGGGCTGTGCTAGAATAGCACTATAGATTTGAAAAAAGGAATGTGACGACCATGAGTGAGGTTATTACCGAAACTGCTGCACCGAAAAAGAGAATGCTCTCCGGCATCAAGCCCTCCGGAGATCTGACACTGGGTTCTTACTTAGGCGCAGTGAAAAACTGGGCGGAACGCGCCAACGACTATGACTGCTTCTATTTCATGGCAGACCTCCACGCCATCACCGTGCGTCAGAATCCGGCTGACCTGCGCAGACGGACGCTGGAGCAGCTGGCACAGTACATCGCCTGCGGCCTTGACCCGGAAAAGAACACCCTGTTCATCCAGAGCCATGTCCATCAGCATGCGGAGCTGGGCTGGGTGCTGGACTGCTATTCCATGTTCGGCGAGCTGAGCCGCATGACCCAGTTCAAGGACAAGTCCGCCAAGAACGCGGACAATATCAACGGCGGCCTGTTCACCTATCCCGCCCTGATGGCGGCGGACATCCTGCTGTATCAGCCTGATCTGGTGCCTGTGGGCGAGGATCAGAAGCAGCATGTGGAGCTGTGCCATACCATCGCCCGCCGGTTCAACGGCATTTACGGCGACGTTTTCAAGCTGCCGGAGCCCTTCGTTCCCAAGGTAGGCGCCCGGATCATGAGCCTGACCAATCCCACCGCCAAGATGTCCAAGTCCGAGAACGAGGACACCGGCCGCATTCTGTTGATGGACACCCCGGAGACCATCATGCGCCAGTTCAAGCGCGCCATCACTGACTCCGACACGGAGAACTGCGTCCGCTTCGACCGGGAGAACAAGCCCGGCGTCGCCAACTTAATGACCATTTACTCCGCCGTTACCGGCAAGACCTTTGATCAGATCGAGACGGAATTTGCAGGCTGCGGCTATGGCAAGTTCAAGCCCGCCGTGGGCGAAGCGGTTGTGGAGACCCTGCGTCCCATTCGGGAGGAGGCCACCCGCCTGATGAAGGACAAGGGCTATCTGGAAAGCGTCTACAAGGCCGGCGCCGAGAAGGCGGGCTACGTGGCGGAGAAGACCCTGCGGAAGGTCTACAAGAAAGTGGGCTTTGTGGCAAGGTAATGGCTGACGAGAAATTGACCCCGGAACCGGACATCTACGACCGGGAGGATCAGTGCCGCAAGTCCATCCGCACGGTGGAAAAGGCCGTTTTCATGCGGCTGCTCGTGACCGCGCTGTTGGTGTTTGTCCTGATCGGCAATGGAATGCAGGGCTGGGCCATCGGCCTGATTGTATTCGTCCTCATCATCAATCTCACCGGAATGCTGCCCCTGGTGCAGGAGCTGCGCAAGCAGAGAAAGCTTTTGAAGGAAATCCTCGACCAGGAGGAATAAAATTTACCCCGCGAGCGTCCCTTGCCTCTCCCTATGGGAGAGGTGGCTGAGCGAAGCGAAGACGGAGAGGGTACGGGTGCAAAGCCCTCTCAGTCACCTGCGGTGACAGCTCCCCCAAAGGGGGAGCCAAGGCGTAGCATGTTGGAACGAGAAATGGAGCGTATCTGTACCGATACGCTCCATTCACTGTTTTACGACCACCCAATAAATGCTTACGGGGCATTTTCCGCCACTGCGGCATAATCCGGAAGGCCGTAGCCCCGGATGTGAATTTCGCCCAGGGGAATAACGCGGTAGGCGACGGCGTCGTCCCGGTTGCCTTCGATGACCTTCACAAATGGCCATTTGGTTCCGACCACGATTCCTACATGGTCTGCCCAGCCGGTGCAGTCGCCGAGACGCTTTTCGTCCCAGTCGTAGAAGATGATATCGCCGGGGAGGGGCGTATAGTTGTCGTCCTCCTGCCAGCAGCCAAGCGCTCCGAACAGGCCGATGAGACGCTCACAGCTGCATTCCGTGGGAATGATGTCCGTCAGGCCGCAGCGGATGGAAACGGCGCTGACAAAGGCTGCGCACCAGCTGTCGGTATACTGCACAGTGTAGTTCTGCGCCAGCGGCTCGTGGGCGTTGTACAGGTCAATGATGGCTTCATGGCTTCCGTCCGATTCCCGACAGCCAAGATAGCTTTCGGCGGTTTGAACGACCTGCATCCGAAGCGCCGCTTCTCCCTCCGAGACCTTCCGATAAAAGCCCCACGGCTCCAGCGCGTAGTGAGCGGCAATGGCCGCAGCAAGCAGCAGAAATGCCAAAATGGGGAGAAGGGTGTCTAAATTCTGTTTCTTTTCGGTGATCACGTCGAATCCTCCTGCGATAGGATGGTCACCATTCTACCATACCATTCTCTCTTTCGCAACGAAAAAATACGCCGGATTCGTCTAGGCACGACGAAAACCGGCGTATTTTGCTACAGAAAAAGATACAGCCCAAGGGTCAGCAGAGCAAAATTCTGGTCTTCCTCGCCGTTGCCGGACATGAGCAGAAGCAGCAGCACGACCATCAGGTCTTCCATGCAGAAGTCCTTTGGAAGAAGCTGGTGCAGAAAATTGCCGATACCCAAAAGGGAATCTTGGGGTGGTTGGGGCGGTTTCCTCCGGGGCGGCGGGGGAGCGGGACGCTCCTGCCTGCGCGGATTGGAACAGGGCGGATTCTTCTGGCAGGGCGTTTTCCCCTGCGGCTGCGGCGGAGATAAATCGGGATTCCGGCGGGGCGGCTCCTGTCTGGGCGGTTCCGGTCGGGGCGGCTGCTGGGGCTGGGGGACGTCTGCCGGTCGGCGGCGATAGGTGCCGTCGGGCTGTGGAATATAGCGGTTGTACATTCCTTGTCACCTCCCGGTCAGCATTTCTAAGCCGCCGGCATTGAGAAACGCCGAGGCAAGCCGTGCCATTTTTGCCGCACGCATGGCTTTTTCCAGCTTGGCGGAGCGCTCCCGGCTTATGTAGGGGGAGAGCGCCCGAAGCAGCGCCTGCTGGTTTTTGTCAATGCCGGACTGCCGGGTCACCCCGGCGAGCTTCTGCATGACGGAAAAATCCGGAATCGCCGGAGGGGCAGGCTCCGGCGGCTGTTCCGGCCTTCCCTGAGGTTCCGGCGGCGGACTCATGGCCTGAGCCATGGACATGATCTGCTGCATCATCTGGGGGTTGCTCAGGATTGCCCCCAGCTTTTCCTCCATCTCGCTCATTTGCCGCCTTCCGCTTGGGACAGCAGCTTTTTTGCCTCCGGAGTCGCAAGAAACGCGGCGATGGTCTTCTGCGCCCGGTCATAATTTCCGGCGGCCGCGTCGGCCATGGCGCTGTTTATTTCGCTTGAGTGAAGCTGTTGCAGCGACGCAAGCAGCTGCTGCCCTGCGGGGGACTGGACGAAGCGCATAATCTGCGCAAGCTCCTGTGAATTGGGCGTGGGTTGCATAGGCTTACCTCCCTGGGGTGGTGAAACTTCTGCTATAGCATATGCGTCCCCAGGAAAAAATGTACACAAAAATCAGCGGCAATTTTTGACGAAAGCACATAGCAAAACCTGCCAATGTATGATATAATCCCAGCAAGACAAACTAAGGGATAAAGGCGGGAGCGATATGAAAATTCTGGTGCTGTCGGATTCCCATTCTGCGCTGAAGTTTATGCGGCAATGCGTGGAATCTGTGAAGCCCGACGGGATCATCCATTTGGGGGACTTTTTTGACGACGGCGTGGTCATCCGCGAGGAAAACCCGGATATCCCATTTTATCAGGTGCCGGGGAACTGTGACCGGTTTCGCTGCCCCTCCTGGCAGCCGGAGACGCTGGTACAGCCCGTGTTTGGCGTGGAGCTTTTCATGACCCACGGGCATAGGCACAACGTGAAAATGGGGCTGGGCGCGCTGCTGAAGGACGCCCGCGCCAGCCGGGTGGATGCGGTGCTGTACGGACATACCCACCAGGCCGACTGCCGCCGGGAGCCGGATGGCCTTTGGATCCTGAACCCGGGCAGCTGCGGCTACGGCGGAGGAACGGCCGGTCTGATCCAGGTGGAGAACCGGAAAATCGTTACCTGCCGGATTCTCAGGGAAGCGGACCTGTAATTACCCCATGGTGGCAAGGAAAACCATGGCACTGACGAAGCCGATCCCGGAGAGAATCGCGGTGATGATGTTCACTGCCTTTTCCACAAAGTAGCGCCTGTCGGCGGCATTGGGGTAGGCAGGTTCGCGGTAACGGCGTGAATTCGGGCGGGACAGAGTGTGTTGTTTCATTGAAAAAGCCTCCTTTTGTTTGCTGAAAACAGTATACAAAAGGTTCTGTCCAATAAACCGGACTAATTAAGCTTTTTTGAAATTTTTTCATCACGGATGTGGGCGTCTTGCAACCCACCGGCAAATATGTTATAATACAGAAAAAGTTACCCGGAGGTATTTTATGGGAAAGACCGGTCAATTTGCGGAGAAGCAGACTGCCGTGCAGTCCACCGGCTTTGAGAAGTTCAAGACGGTGATGTCCAAAATCAATTCCGTCATCAATCTCATCGGCGTCTGGCTCTTCCGGCTGAGAAAGTTCATTATGGCCGCCCCGGTGATTTACGCCGCCATTCGGCTGGCTTCCTATAACGGTCAGCATCTGCCGGAGCAGGTGGGGCTTGATCTGCAATCCACCGGTGAGTTTGCCATGACCGTGAGCCGTCAGCTGGCGGTGATGGGGCCGCTGGGGCTGACGGCGGCATGTCTGCTGCTGATGTTCTGCTCCAGAAAGGCAATGTACCCCTGGGCGATCAGCATTTTCACCCTTGCACTGCCGGTGCTGCTGCTGGTGAGCAACGTGTATCCCAACTGACTTTAAGAAAATCTTTTGCGTCTGTTCAAGGTTTCTTCACCAATCGCCGCCGGGAGTATGGTATACTGTAGGTACAGAGGCGGAGACAGTGGGGAAAGCCGATGCCGTGGAAATATCTGCGGATAAGCCAACGGTGTACCCGTGACACGCTGTGTCCCGTGGAGAGAGAAAATTATCATTGTGCGGCGGCTCAGCACTGAGCCGCCGCGTGTTTTTGGAAAAGGAAAGTCCGTCGGAAGCATCCGACGGACTTCTTTCTATTCGCTTTTGAGGTCCTGGACCTTCGCGTTTTTTCCAAAATACGCCAGAATGTAGCTGACGAAGGAGATAGCCAGGAAAACTGCGTCCACTGCCGCAATGACACTTACTGCCGTGTCATCCACAAGGGGGAACAGCACCAGCGCGATCAGGCTGATAAACAGGACGGTGGTGCAGACCTTTCCGGCCATCAGCGCACCGGGAAGCATCTTTCCTTTTTTCAGATGCACCGCCCCCGCAATCAGCTGAAACAGTTCCTTGACGACGAACAGCGCCAGCACCGGGAACAGCTGGGGATGCTTCAGAGAAAGGCACACCGTCAGGGTGAACTGGGAGATCTTATCCGCCAGCGGGTCGAGGATTTTTCCCAGCGTGGAGACCATATAGAAGCGCCGCGCGACTTTTCCGTCGATCAGATCCGTCAGGCAGGAGACCGCCATAATCGTCCCGGCGGTGATATACTGGTAGGTCTCGGTGGCGCCCAGATAGATGTAAATATACACGGGAATCAGCGCCAGCCGGAACAGGCTCAACAGATTCGGAATGGTGAAAACTTCCTTTTTCCAGTCCTTGATGTGCATGGATCATTCCTCCGAGACGGTTTATTCTTTATTATAGTCAAAAAATCTCTGTTTATCAAGGGTTCGCAGCCCTTCCAGGAAAATTTTTATAAATTATCCATATTTTTCCGTCAGGGAAGATTGTTCAGGTTCGTCGCCAACGGGTAATGCAGGGCGAGATGCTTCCAGGTATGCTTATCCAGCGTCCCGGTCATCGGAAGGCCGCATAAAATTTGGAAGGACGACAGAGAATCCGCCGTCGGTTCGTCCAGAATGCCGGAGTGGGTCGGTTCGGCAACGCTTTTATAAATGTCGGCAAGTACCGTCAGCATGGCCTGCGCCAGATACAGATGGGGGTTGCTTTCTCCCCGGCGAATGACCTGGCCGGGATTCATAATGATATCCACCGGGTGGGCGGCGTCGATCCGCACGAGGGCGGGAGTGTATACCCCAACAACGGCTTCCCAGGTCGCATGATCGGTGACACCCGTCACCGGCAGACCGTGTTTTCGCTGGAAGGTGGAGACGGCGGCGGTGGTCTCCGGGCCGTAAATGCCGTCGGGAACGATGCGCAGATGGGTGGGGTCATCCTCGGCAATGACCCGGAGCATGGTCTGTAAGCTGCGGATAGGCTGACCAACAAAGGAAGATAGCGGTCTCATCGCGGCGCCTCCTGTCTTACGGGATCCTGATTCCCGGTGCTCAAAGGATTCCCCGGGAACTGGGTCAGGGTGGTGGATTGGGCGTACCGGTTTCTGGGCGGCGTCCCACCGATGATGGCGGCGGTATAGGGATAATTCTCCGGGTCACGCCAGCCGGTGGTTTCGATGCCGGAAAACTGGTCGTAGATTTCGTACCAGGTATCGAAATTCACAATACCGGTTTCCGGCAGGCCGAACCGGCGCTGGGCGGCGATGACGGCGCTGCGGGTAGCGGAGCCGAAAATCCCGTCTATGGTGACGGGGGGAATTTCCCGGATATAGGCGGAAAGCACGCTGAGCATATATTGCAGATGCTCCACCTTCACCCCTCGGTCGCCCTGCTCAATGGGGTCGCTTATCGCCCAGGAGATGGTGTAGAACCGCTGTCCCTGACTGCGCAGCTCCGCGAGACTGGTCACGGCGACGTAGTAGCGCACAAGGGCGTACCAGGTCTCCCGACCGACGATGCCGTCCACGGCAAGATTGACGATCTCCTGAAATTTCCGCACGGCGGCTTCGGTCTGCGCGCCGAAAATGCCGTCCACAAGAGGGATTTTGGGGATGGCAGGGTAGTTCTGGGATATCCGGTTCAGCTCGACCTGCACGACCACCACGCTGGGGCCGGTGGTTCCCCGGCGCAGAGGGGTGCCGGGATAGGAGGTGGTGATGCCCCGGATGGGGGCGTTGTTCACAATCTCCACATTGCCGTAGTAACTGCGCAGAATCCGGACGGTGTCGTACCCTTGCCGCGCCAGATTCTGGCTGCCCCACTGGCTGAGGCCCTCGCAGGTGACGGTGGTGCCGTTGCAGAATTTGGCAGCCAAAGGCTCCACAAAGCCGGGACGGCGAAGATAGTCGTCGAACAGCTCATCCACCAGCCGGGCGACATTGGTAAAGTAGCTGCGCCCGTTGACGAAAAACTGGTCGTAGGCGGTGGAACTGGTGATATCAAAATTGTACCCCCGGCTGCGGTAAAATTCCGTGTACACCCGGTTCAGGGCGAAGGAAACGATGGCGAGGATGTTGGCACGCAGAGCGGCCTCCTCCCAGGTGGGGTAAATTTCGCTGGACGCTACGTTTTTCACATAGTCTGCAAAATTTACGGTGACGTTGGCGGCGTCGGATGACGGCGCGCCGAGATGTACCGTGATTCGCTGCGGGATATAAGGAATGACTTGGGGCATAGGCTACCTCCTACAGATTTTGGGGAGGCGTGTTGAAAATTTCCGTCTGATCCCACTGATTCGGAAACTCCGACAGGGGGATCATCTCCAGATTCTGATTGGTGGTAGTATCGGCGAAAACCTGAAGATTTTCCGCTTCGATCTGCTCGTAGCCCTTCAAGCGGGCGTAGAGATTTACGGTGGTATAGGGCTTTACCCCGGACTCCGGCTCCTGGCTTTCGGATTTATCCGGCACGGGAAGTTCAATGGGGGCAATCAGCCCGTTCCGGTCGGTCAGGCGCATGGCCAGGGCAGTGCCGTCGGTGGCGGTGACCGCAATGGCCACGTTTTCCAGAGGAAACCGGGCGGTGCTGGTGTAAGCGCGTACCTGTATGTATCCTGTAGCTGACAACAGGACCCCTCCTTTCTCCTACCAGGATATGCGCAGGGCGGCGGGATGGTGACAGGAAAATGCCGCGCCCCCCTGTCAGGAATGACAGAGGGCGCAGTTTGTGTAAATCAGCTTATGTAATCATGAGACAGGAATATATTCGTAGATCGGAATGGTAGGCTTTCCGGTTGCATCGTTTTCCCAGCCGCTCTGGAAGGCCAACGCTTCAACCTGAGACAGATCAATAATTTCATTAAAGTTTCGGTATTCCACAACATACACCAGATTATCCCGGTCTTTGTAGTATAAACTGCTTTCAACTACCTGAACAAAACTGCCATCTTTCATTCTGATTCCAGCTAAGCTGGGATTTAATCCTTCGTTACTTTCATAGCCTGCATAATAGGCTGTCAGCTGAAGCTCTATCTGACCGGACATCTGGCCGATAGTAGCCTTCAGTAGAGTCATTCCGTCTTCGTTTAGAGGTGCATTGGGAGCTATTTCAATAGCCCGTTCGGTTCCATTTAGTGGAATAGAGAGTTTCCAGCTTCCAGAAACCAACCGTTCTGTCTCGGTCGTTGCTTTCCCAAGGTCTGTTTCCTTGCCAAATCCTGTAAAAGAAAGATTTAATATCTTTCCAAGGTTCGCACCGCTGGAATCGATAAAATTGTAGCTCAAAGTCAACTCCATGCTCCCATCCGGCAGGTAGTATCTGCCAACAACAGAGCTGTAGTCACTAAACTCTTCCATGGGGTAATGTTCTTCTTTGACAGGTTCGCCATTCTTATAAACAGATTCTCCGGATTCGTTTGTGACGATTCCGTCATAGAAATGATAACCGGCAGAGCCACAAAACTCAGCATTTCCGTCAAGAGTGGGTCTTTCTCCATAAAAGCAGGGCCGTACCCCATCTGGTAATTCAAAACCTTCAATCTTCAAAACAATACTAGCACGCCACTGATCTACAATAGTCTGCTTAACGGAAACGGTTATACCCTGATCGGTAGCCGACAAGCCGTCTTCTTCAATCTGATCCTGCGGATAAATCACAGATAGACCACTCTGTTCAGCCTGTTGACGGATCGTATTGCTGGGACGAAACCAATCTTCCAATCCAGAAGACCATCTGGCATATATAATCGCACATCCAACCAGCAGCAGAGTCAATACAATCACAGCGGCAATCAGCCATAGTTTCTTTGCGGACAGGCATTTTGCCTTTTTTTTGGAAAAATCCTGCTCGGATTCCTCAATGTATTTTCGGTCTATGTAACTCAAACCGATCAACAGGTTTTGTCCGGTCATACCTCAATTCCCTCCTTTTCCAGATAAGAAGCCAGCCTTGCGCGGGTGCGGCTGAGCTGCATTTTGACCTTGCTTTCCGTGATGCCATAGCGCGCCGCGATTTCCGCAATGGTGTCTACATGCCAGTACCGCCGCAGGAAAATCAGTCTGGTTTCTTTGGGAAGGGTAGCGAGGAAAGCATTCAGCAGCCGGCCGATTTCCTTGCCCTCCAATTCCCGCTCATGGCTGGTATCCGGGATACACAGCTCCATCTCATCCGTCAAAGAGACAACTTCGGCATGTCGCTTGGCTGCATGCTTCCAGTCAAGCCTGTGAAATGAGAGATGGCGGCAGATAGAAGCGAGATATGCATAGAAGTAAGTGGGACGTTGGGGAGGTACGGTTTCCCATGTTTTCATATAGGTGTCGCTTACGCTTTCTTCTGCGTCTTCCCGGCTACCCAGAATCCTGTTTGCCAGTGTGCGGAGTTTTTTGCCATATGCGGCGTCCGTCTCGGCGATGGCGTCTTCCTTTCTTGCCCAGAACAATTCGATTATTTTTGTGTCATCCAATGAGCTTCACATCCTTTCGGTTCGTTCCTCACCCTAACAGTACGAAGTTTTCTCTCTAGGGTCACATATTTTTGAAAAAAACCGTTTCTAACATTATGTCACATCCAATCGGGAAATACAAGGATGGTTGGAACGGCAAAAAGAACCTGCCGCCCGCGTCTGAATGTGGACGGCAGGTTTTTGTCACAAATATCCCTGCATCTGACGGATATTGGCGGTCTCGCAGTCCAGCAGCTTCTGGCTCAGTGTGTTGATCTGCTCGTCCTGTTGACCGAACTGATGGAGGGTTTTCAGACCCTTGATCATGCCCCTGGTGTTGCCCTGAATCATCATGTCGGCAATTTTGGAGTCGGTGTTCCGGCCGCCCAGCTTCATCCGGGTCATGAGATTCGACCAGACCCGCACGGAGGGGTCAAGCTCGTCCATGTCCCAGCCCCGCTGGGTGGCGATGGAATGGGCTTCGGTTTCGATGGAATCGTATTCCCGGAGCTGAGATTCCAGCGCTTTCCGCAGCCCGGGACGCATACTGGTGTCCAGCACACTGCGAATGCCGATCTGCCCCATCTGGGTGGTTTTCAGGACGGAGGTCAGAATTTCTCTGCTGTTTTTCATAAAACATCACCGCGCTTAGTATGCACATTCTTGCCTTTGTCATGCATAAAATGATTGGATAGAGCAGATATCTTAGGAAAAGGATGTGGTGAATATGTGCGCCATCAGCGGAATGATAAACCTCCCGGCTTCGGAGAAAACCCTTTGCCGAATGTTGGAAACGATGCACCGCCGGGGACCGGACGACCGGGGCGTGTATCGGGAAAAGGGGTGTACGCTGCTTCATGGGCGGCTAGCCATCATTGACCCGGAGGGCGGCCGTCAGCCCATGACCCTTGCCTGGGCAGGGGAGGAATACGCGCTGGTTTACAACGGGGAGCTGTACAATACCGAGCAGCTGAGAAGCGAGCTGTCCGCCCTGGGACACAGCTTTCTGGGGCATTCCGACACGGAGGTGCTGCTCCATGCCTATGCCCAGTTCGGGGCGGCGTGCGTGGAAAAGCTGAACGGCATTTTTTCCTTCGCCGTGTGGGAAAAGCGCCGGGAACGGCTGTTTCTTGCCCGCGACCGGATCGGGGTGAAGCCCCTGTTTTATAAGAAACACGACGGCGGTCTGCTGTTTGCCTCGGAGATCAAAACGATTCTGACATACCCAACCGTCCGGGCGGAGCTGGACGAAAACGGCGCTGCCCAGCTGATTCTTCTGGGGCCGGGGCGGCTGCCGGGAAGCGGGGTGTTCCGGGGAATCTCCGAGCTGGAACCGGGCTGCTGCGGCTTTTTCGCCGACGGGGAGCTGCGCCTTTGCCGGTACTGGAAGCTGATGGACAGGGAACACCGGGATTCCTTCGACGAAACGGTGGAAAAGGTGCGCTTTCTTGTGACGGACGCCATCCGGCGGCAAATGGTGTCCGACGTTCCCATCGGGACGTTTCTCTCCGGCGGTCTGGATTCCAGCATCATCACTGCCGTCTGCGCCGGGGAAATGGAAAAAAGAGGGGAGCGGCTGAAAACCTTCTCCGTGGATTACCTGAACAACGACAAGTATTTTCAGGCGAACAAATTCCAGCCCAATTCCGACAGCAGCTACATTCATCTGATGACGGACGCCTTGCAGACCGACCACCACTGGACGATTCTCGGCGCCGACGAGCTGGCGGCAACCCTGGAGGAAGCCACCGTTGCCCGGGACTTGCCGGGAATGGCGGACGTGGATTTTTCCCTGCTGGCCTTTTGCCGGGAGATTCGGCAGGAGGTAAAGGTCGCCCTGTCCGGAGAATGCGCCGACGAGATTTTCGGCGGCTATCCATGGTATCGCGACCCGGAGGTTCGTGCCAGAGAGGGATTCCCCTGGGCGCAGAATACGGCGGATCGGGCGGCGATCCTGACGCCTGCGATCACCCTCGACCCGGCGGAATTCGTGATGGACGCCTACAACCGGACCTGCCGGGAAAGCGATATCCTCCCAGGCACCTCCGATCAGGAGCGGCGGATGAAGCAGATGGTGAACCTGAATTTCCGCTGGTTCATGCAGACACTGCTGGACAGGAAAGACCGGATGAGCATGTACCACTCGCTGGAAGTCCGCGTACCCTTCTGCGACTATCGGATTGCGGAATATCTGTACGGCGTTCCCTGGGAATACAAGGACTATCAGGGGCAGGAAAAGGGGCTTCTGCGCCGGGCGGTGGAGGGGCTTTTGCCGGAGCAGGTACTGCACAGGAAAAAAAGCCCTTACCCCAAAACCTTCGACCCCCGTTATGAGCAGCTCATGGAAGCCCGGCTGCAAGCCGTTCTGGACGACCCCGCCGCGCCCCTCTGGCAGCTGGTTTCGGCGGAGGAAGTGAAAAAACTGCTGCATCGGGAGACGCAGTGGCCGTGGTACGGTCAGCTGATGCGCCGCCCCCAGACCATTGCCTATCTGTGCCAGATTGACTTCTGGCTGCGGCATTATTCCGTGGAGCTGGTTTTCTGAACCATCCACATAAATCTCCTTTACCGGATTTTACGTTGACGGCAGAGAAGGGGTGTGGTAGAATATGGCGGAAGCAGAATTAGGGCAACACCGCGCAATTCGGCAAGAAGTCTCAGCCAGAATTTCTGCCCCAATTCAAAGTTCCGAAAATGGAGGAATACTGTATGTATTTCCCATTTTTGGAACTGCGGAAGTGGGGCAAAAAGGCGGCTGAGACTCGCAGACGCAATTGTGCGGTGTTGCCTTAGATATCAGGGCGTACCAAAAGAAGTCGCTGCGCCCCCATAACAGGAGGACTGTTTATGCGCAAAACAAAAATCATCTGTACCATCGGCCCCGCCAGTGAAAATGAGGAAACACTGACCCAAATGTGCCTTGCCGGCATGAACGTCGCGCGGCTGAACTTTTCCCACGGCACCCATGCCGAACACGAGCGGAAAATCGAGCTGGTCAAGCGGGTACGTCAGAAGCTGGGGCTGCCCATCGCCATCATGCTGGACACCAAAGGCCCGGAGTACCGTATCGGCACCTTTGCCTCCGGCAAGGTGGAAATAAAGACGGGGGACAGCTTTACCTTTACCACCCGGGACGTGGCAGGGGACGAGACGAGAGTCAGCGTCAACTATAAGAATCTGCACAAGGATTTGAAGCCCGGCAACACCGTAACGGTGAACAACGGCATTGTCCGGTTTGAAGTGGAGAGCATCGAAGGCACCGAAATCCACTGCAAATGTCTGGCAGGCGGTACGCTCAGCGACCGCAAGAGCATGTCCTTCCCCAACAAGGTCATGTCCGGCCCCTATATTTCCCAGCAGGACAGATCGGATATTCTGTTCGGCATCGCCCACGGCGTGGACTATGTGGCCGCGTCCTTTGTCTCCACGAAGCAGGACGTTCTGGATATCCGCAAGCTGCTGGACGAAAACGGCGGCAGCGACATTGAAATCGTGGCGAAGATCGAGAACCGTTCCGGCGTGGACAATGTGGAGGATATTTGCTCCGCCTGTGGTGGCATTATGATCGCCCGGGGCGACCTGGGTGTGGAGATTCCCTACGTGGAGGTACCCTCCGTGCAGAAAAAGCTGACCCGGATGTGTCGGATGCTGGGCAAACGGGTCATCACCGCTACGGAAATGCTGGAATCCATGATCCAGAACCCCCGTCCCACCCGCGCGGAGATCACGGACGTGGCCAACGCCGTTTACGACGGCACCTCCTGCGTCATGCTTTCCGGAGAATCCGCCGCCGGTAAATACCCCGTGGAGGCGGTCAAGGCCATGGCGGAAATCGCCGAATATACCGAGCAGCACACCGGCTACAAGTCCCTGTTCCTGAAAACGGAGTACAACGGTCAGAACAACTTAGATTGCCTGTCCCATGCGGTATGCTCCATGGCCATCGACGTAAACGCCAAGGCCATTGTAGTCTGCTCCGTGTCCGGTAAGACCGCCATGCTGGTCAGCCGATTCCGTACCCCTGTGGACATCATCGGCATGACCACCGACCGGAAGATTTGGCGCAGACTTTCCATGAGCTGGGGCGTGACCCCGGTGATGGCGGATGAATTCCCCACCATGGACGTGATGTTCTACTACGCCCAGAAGGCCGCCGTGGATGTTCTGCATCTGAAACCCGGCGACAATATTCTTCTCACCGGTGGCCCTATCAACGGCAAGCACGGCAACACCAACACCATCAAAATCGAGACGATCTGACCGTAGAAATGTCGCCGCAGTTCACGCTACGGCGGCATTTTTTCGCATGTTGACCGAAAAAAGCGGTGAAAATTTTGGGATTTTTCCCTATGTGAAATTGGGGCATTTTTGTGCTATAATATTATTATAGGTGAAAAAATGCGGCGTTTTTTGGAAGGATGGGAAAAATGTATCAGGTTGGAGAGTTGGTCGTTTACGGGATGCACGGCGTTTGCCGCGTGGTGAGTCAGGAGGAAAGGCTGGTGGATAAAAAACGGCTGAATTATCTGGCTTTGGAACCGGTCGGTCACGGCGATTCCCGATTCCTGGTGCCGACGCAGAACGCCTCCGCCATGGCGAAGCTTCAGCCCGTCCTGTCCAAAAAGGAGCTGGAAGCGATGATTACATCGGAGGATGTGAAGACGGGCGAGTGGATTCGGGACGAGAATCAGCGAAAGCAAACCTACCGGGAACTGATCGGCAGCGGCGACAGGAAGAGACTCATGCGCATGGTACATACCCTTTACCGCCATAAAGCCAATCAGATCGCGTTGGGAAAAAAGAATCACCTGTGCGACGAGAATTTCCTCCACGACGCGGAGAAGCTGCTGATTGGCGAAATTTCCATCGTTCTGCACCTGGAGCCGGAGCAGGCAAGAGCATACATCCACAAAAATCTGAAAGAGGACGCCTGAGCGTCCTCTTTTTGCAGCCTAAAATTCATACGATTTCTCGATAAAATGGTTAACACCATTTTATCCTGCGAATTCTTCGCAGGCCGCCGGTAGCGGCGAGAAATGTATGGACTTACGTTTTTTGCGGCTATGCCGCCGGCTGCTGAAACAGCAGCCGAATAAAACGGTTTTTAACCGTTTTATTGAAAACTGGTATCAGTTCACATAGGTCAGGTATTTCGGGTCAATGCCCTGAATGCCCAGTCCCGGCGCGTCGGAAACGGTGATGTTTTTTTCGTCGAAAACAGCGCCGCCGCGGATCGGGTCTTCCCTGCACAGCACCGGGCCATCCAGGTCCACCTTCGTGATGATGTTCCTGGCGCAGGCCAGATGCACGGCGGCGTTGACGGAAATCTTCGCTTCCAGCATACAGCCGATCATGCACTCCACGCCGAATACCTCTGCGGCGGAGGCGATTTTCAGGGCGTTGTAAATGCCGCCGCACTTCATCAGCTTGATGTTGATCAGGTCGGCCGCGCCCATCTGCAAAATGGTCATGGCGTTTTCCGGAGAGAATACGGCCTCGTCCGCCAGCACCGGCACATAGCTCCGGTCGGTGACGTATTTCAGTCCGGCAAAGTCATGGGCGCTTACGGGCTGCTCCACAAGCTCAATGTCCAGCCCAAGCTCCTGCATCCGGTTCAGAATTTTTACGGCCTGCTTGGGCGTCCACGCCTGGTTGGCGTCGATGCGGATGACGATGTCCTTGCCCACGGCGTTGCGCACGGCGCTGAGCCGGGCGACGTCCAGCTCCGGATTCACGCCCACCTTCATTTTCAGGCAGTCATAGCCACGGGCGACGGCTTTCAGGGAGTCGCTGACCATGGTATCCGGGTCGTTGACGGAGATGGTGATATCGGTGACGATCTGCTTCCGCCCGCCGCCCAGGAGCTTATAAACGGGGATATTGTACAGCTGTCCGTACAAATCCCACAGCGCCATGTCCACGGCGGCCTTGGCGCTGGAATTGCCTACGATGCACTTCTGCACCGACTGGAGCAGCGGCTCCAGCTCGTCCACATCCCGGCCGATGATGGTCTTGGCAATGTGATCCTGAATGGCGCCGATGATCGCGCCGGTGGTATCGCCGGTGATGGCGCCGGTGGGAGGGGCTTCGCCGTAGCCTACCGCGCCGCAGTCGGTGTGGATTTCCACGATGACGTCTTCCACACTGCTGACGCTGCGCAGGGCGGTTTTGAAGGGGGTGCGCAGGGGAACGCTGATGCGTCCCAGACGGACACTTGTGATTTTCATATTGGTCACCTTCTATAAATTTTGGTAAAATAATTCGTCATTTTGCCATTTCGTACATGGCGGCGGCAATGATTTGGGCATTGCGCATCAGGCTGTCAACCGAGATGTACTCGTCCGGCTTATGCTCCCGGACTTCCTCCCCGGGGAAGATGGGGCCGAAGGCCACGATGTTGGGCAGCGCCTTGGCATAGGTGCCGCCGCCGATGGATTTTGGCTGACCCTCCAGCCCGGTCTGCTCCCGGTAGACCCGCAGCAGGGTGGAGACAAGAGGGCTGTCCTCGGGGACGTACAGCTTGGCCTTGTGGACTTCGGCGTCCAGAGTAAATCCGGCGCCTGCAAATCTGCCGTTCAGAATGGGGGCGCAGTCGGCGTAGCCTTTGGTGACCGGGTAACGGTAGTTGATTTTCAGAGACAGCCGGTGTTCATCGCCGTCAATCACGCCGAGATTCAGAGTCAGACCGCCGGAAACCGCATCATGGAGGGCAATTCCGGCGGAGGCACCGTCGGTCTCCATGCCGAGGGTCGCCGCCAGAAAATGCACCGCGTCGGCAATTTCCTCGCTCAGGGGCAGGGTGTCCAGCGTCAGCAGCAGACGGCCGATGGCATTTTTCCCCAGCTCCGGGGTGCTGCCATGGGCGCTTTCGCCCTCGGCCTCCACGAAAAGGCCGTAATCCGTGACAGTGAACCGCACCTGAGGCGCGGAGAGACCCGCCAGCCGCTGTGCCAGCTCCTGAGGGCAGGCCAGCTTGGCGCAGGCGTGCGCCGGTACCACATTAGGGGCGGTGCCGCCGTGAATGGACAGAAGCCGAATGTCGCCGGTTTGTGTGTAGGTGTGGGAAAAGGTCACGTTGATAATGCCCTTTTCCCCGTTGATCACCGGATATTCACCGTCCGGGGTGAAGCCCATGACGGGAATCTCGCCGCCGTTTGCAAGGTAGTATTTGATATCGTCGGAACCGGCTTCCTCATTGCAGCCGAAGAGAATCCGGATGCGGCGGCGGATGGGAAGGCCGGAATCCCGCAGAGCGGCCAGGGCATACAGGGAAGCAATGGCGGGGCCTTTGTCGTCGGTGGTGCCTCTGCCCCAGATTTTTCCGTCCCGCAGCTCGCCGCCGAAGGGGTCGCAGCTCCAGCCGTCCCCGGCGGGAACCACGTCCAGATGTCCCAGAACGGCGACCATTTCGTCGCCCTCACCGTATTCGCACCAGCCCAGATGGCCGTCTATGTTCTCCGTACGGAAGCCCAACTTCCGGGCGGTGTCCAACACATGGACAAGGCTATCCCGGACGGAAGCTCCGTAGGGTGCGCCGTTCTCCGCGTCGCCCTGAACGCTGGGAATCCGGATATTTTGCCGAAGAGTGGAAAGAAGCTGGGGCTTCAGCGCGTCAACGCAAGCACGCAGTTCCATAGAAATTCCTCCAATCATACTATTTCTCGATAAAATGGTTAACACCATTTTATCCTGCGAATCCTTCGCAGGCCGCCGGTGGCGGCGAGAAATGTATGGACTTACGTTTTTTGCGGCTACGCCGCTGGCTGCTGAAACAGCAGCCGAATAAAACGGTTTTTAACCGTTTTATTGAAAACCAGTATCACATCTCCCTGAGCAGCGTTACCAGGTGCGCAGGGCTTTGGGCAATGGCCTTTGCTCCGGCGGCTTCCATGTCCGCCGTCTCGCCGTAGCCCCAGGCAACACCGACGGTGGGAATGCCGTGGGCGGCGGCGCCGATCACGTCAAACTTGGTGTCGCCCACCATGACCATATTGTCTGCCCGGCCGTTCTGCGCCAGAAGGTAGGCGATGACCTCGCTTTTGGAAGAGCGGGACTCGTCCAAAGTACCGCCGCAGACCGTGTCAAAGTAGCCGGCAAGGTTAAAATGCCGCAGGACCCGGTTTGCCATTTCCTCCGGCTTAGAGGTGGCGACACAGAGCTTGTACCCTTCACGCTTCAGCTCTTCCAGCGCCTCCCGAATGCCAGGGTAGGGGACGTTTTCATAAATGCCGATGGGATTGTAGCGGCTGCGGAAAACGGTTACGCCTTCATCAAGCTTCTGCTTCGGGACGCCGTACCGCGCCAAAGAATCGTGAAGGGGAGGCCCCACGACGCTGCGCAGCTCCGCTTTCGGAGGAATGGGCAGGCCGTAATGCTCCAGCGCGAAGATGACGCAGTTGATAATGCCCTCGCCGGAATCCGTCAAAGTACCGTCCAGGTCGAAAAGAATGACTTTTTGTTCCATATTGAGACCCTTTCTGTGTTTTCTGGATTATAGCACACTTTTTTCCGCTTCTCAAGAGTATTTTCAAACTGTCTCATTGCATCGGACGCCGTAATGGATTATACTGAACGCAGGAGGCGGTATATATGGCAAATGAAGAAAAGAAAGATTTCAACGCCATGCTGCACGACAGCAAGGACATGCCCAAATTCCAGACCATCACGGACGAGAAAAGCATTGAAAAATACGGCGGAAACAGAATGTACTTTGCACCGCCCATCGATTACGACCGGGTAATGCGAGAAGTCCCGTATGGCAAAGTGACCACGGTCGGGGAGATACGGGACTATTTCGCAAAATTGAGCGGCGCGGACTTTACGGAACCCATCACGGCGGGGATTTTTGTGTCCATTGCCGCGTGGGCGAGCTATCAGCGCTCAGCGGATGAAACGCCCTATTGGAGAACGCTGAAAGCCAATGGGGAACTCAATGAAAAATATCCCGGCGGTATCGAAGCGCAGAGGCAAAAGCTGGAAGCGGAGGGACACACCGTTATTCAAAAGGGACGCAAAAACATACGCTGCTATGTGAAGGACTACGAAAAAGTCCTGTTCGATTTGAAATAGACCATTACAAAAAGCGGCGGGCGTACCCGCACTTGCGGCAGAGTTCCTCTGCCGCTTTTTTCCGGGCAAAGCCCTGATAAATCGCCTTTGCGCGGGGCGTTTCCCAGATTTCTTCCAGCGTCGTCTCAAACAGATTCCCCAGAGCGATGTCGCCTTCATGGTCAAGACAGCAGGGGACAACGGTGCCGTCGCACAGTATACCCACCTGATCCCGCAGGCCGTGACAAAAGGCGCGTTCCCCGCCGTCGGGGGCGGAGAGGTCAGGCCAGTCGAATTTATCGCCGTATTCCAGATAGACCCGCCGGGCGATCTGCGTCCCCCGGGGCTGCACATCCCAGGGCGCGGGGAACGCCCGCTCCATGGCGCTGAGAATTTCCGGGTTTCGCTGCTCCGCACCGCCGCCGTTCCACAGGCGGTACACGACCAGAAAGTTTCCCTCCGCCGCCTGTCCGAAGGAGAAGCACCGGGAAAGATACGTCTCGAAGGGGACGGAGAGGTCGTTTGCCTCAAAGGCGTGGAGAGAAATGTTCACCTTGTGAAGCCCGGGGGCGTTCAGCAGAATTTCCCGTTTTTCTTCCAGCAGGGTGCCGTTGGTGGTGAGAATGACCTTGAAGCCCGCTTCCCCCGCGAGACGGAGAAATTCCGCAAGCTCAGGATGGCACAGCGGCTCGCCCATCAGATGGAAATAAAGATAGTCCGTCCATGGGCGCAATTTGGGCAGCAGGGAGGAAAACGCCTCCACCGTCATGAATTGCTTTTCCCGCCGGGTGCCGGGGCAGAATGTGCAGTGCAGGTTGCAGACGTTGGAGATCTCCAGATAGATTTTTCTCAGCCGCTTCATTCCGTCACTTCCTTTTTCAAAAGCATACCACAAAAATGCCGTTCCCGCAATACGGCTAATTTTGCTTTACCCTTCGATTTCCCCCAAATTCGACAGGCGCCCCGTGGTAAACTTGTGAAAAACACGGCGGAACAGTGCCGTCAGGGGAGGAAATGGGGGATATGAAAATCTCGTTCAAACGGGCGGCGGCCATGCTGGCGGCGCTGGCCGCTGCGGTTTCGGGGGCTTTGCTGCTGCGCGCCCGGGCGGCGGAGGACGGCTATGTGCTGCACATTGCCAAGGATGCTTACGTCTGTGCTTCCCCCTTTGTGGCAGACTTCACGCTCACCGGGGAGGATGGGAAGACGGTTTTTTCCGGCGAGAATTTTGTGGAAATTTATCATCTGACCGCCGACGGGGCAGGGGAACAGGCCGTATCCATCGCCGCCTATTCCGTCAGCACTGACGCGGAAGCGCCGGAAAAAACGGGCTACCGGCGGGTGGGCTTGGAGGACAGGGGCTGTTTTTCCGCAGAAACGGCGGGAAAGCTCCGGGCGGTGGTGCAGGGATCGTACCCGCACAAGAACGTGGCCGCCATTCAGGCGGCGGCAAATCCCTGGCTGCAAAGTCATGGCTTGCCGGAAATCAGGCAGCTGCAAAGCGGCGAGGCCGTGCTGGCGGCGCAGCTTGCCGTCTGGGAGCTGACGAACCAGGGAAAGTTTTCCGTCAACGACTATTTATCCCGCTGGGAGGACATGACCACGCCGGGATGGCGGAATTACCTGAGGAAAGTCACGAATGCCGACGTTTCCCGCGAGCCGCTGACGGAAGATTCGGCATCGAATGTTGCGGGGCTGTATCGGTATCTGTGCAGCCTGAGACCGGCGGCGCAGGGGTGCGAAACGGTGTCGGACGCGGCGCTGCAAAATCCGGTTTACACGGCGGTAAAGGAGTCGGACGGAACCTATACCGTTATGGTGCGCGTGGATATTCAGACGACGGTTGGGTCGCTGGACGCGCTGACCCTCAGCGCCGAATGCGGCGGTCAGGTCAGGGAGCAGACGGTGACCGAGGCGGGAAGCTGCACAGTCTCCTTTTCCGGTCTTGCGGACAGGCCGGAGGTGACACTGGAAATTTCCGGAACCCAGTACGGCGGCGACGTTTACCTGTTCGAAGGAGAGAATCACAAGCTGCTGGGCTTTGACGACAGCGTGCTGCCCGTCCACGGCAGGCTGCTGGTGAAGCCGGACTGCATTCTCAATATTCAGGAACGCGAAGAAGGCAGCGGCTTACCGCTTTCCAATATCCGCTTTGACCTGTACCGGGCAGCGACCCGGGAGCAGTTGGAAAGCGGGGCGTTTTCCCTCGGCGCGTCATCTGACGAAGCGGCCATGAAGGGCTTTCGGACGCCTGAAAACCTCGTGACGATTCTGACAACGGACATTCACGGCTTTGCCTCCTACAATTTTACGGCGAATAACCAGCCGGAGGGCGTGTATCTGGTCGTCCAGCGCACGGAAGGAGAAGCGGCGGAGGTTTCCGCACCCTTTTTTCTGGTGGTTCCCGGGGTCGGCGCTGACGGCGGAAATGCCTATACCCTGAATGTTAAGCCGACCGGTACAGTGGAAGCCGCTCCCAGAGCCGAGGTGAATGTGGGGGAAGTCGGCAACACGGATAGCAGCTTTGACGTAGGGCAGATACATACCTGGATTCTGCGGGGCAGCGTCCCGTCAGGCATCCGGACAGCACAGAAGTACACCATTACAGGCAGTTTTAACGAGCATCTGGCGCTGAATGAGTCGGCACCAACGGTCAGCTTGCTGACTAGGGCGGGAGCGGAAATCGGCCTGACCAAGGGCGACCACTATACTGTTTCCCACGACGACGGAAGCAGGGAACTGTGCGTATCCCTGACCCCCGCAGGTATGGCCTACGCGGCGGCCAATCAGGGGGAAGGGGCGTGTGCGCCGGAAATTCGGGTGCGCGTTCAGGCGGCGATCACGGAAAATGCCGGGCTTGGAACGTCTATTCCTTGCGTTGCGTCGATCGGTTACCTGAATGCTGCGGGCGTATTCTATGAAGCGCAGTCCGAAGCCGGAGAAGTCTATATAGGCGGGATCCACCTTTTCGTCTCCGACGAAGCGGGACAGCCCCTCAGCGGCGGGACGTTCCGACTCGCCCGGGCAGGGAATTTTTCTGACGGCGAAAGCGCAGTTTTGAAGGTGAACGGTACTGAGATAAATGTCAAATTCGTGAATTTCCACACGGGAGACGGTAAAAAACCGGTCTCCGAGGTGACGACCGGGGAGGACGGTACGGCGCTCCTGCGGGGGGTGGCATACGGGCGCTACTATCTGGTGCAGACGAAAGCACCGGAGGGAAGGGACAAGCTCAGTCAGCCCGTGGCGGTCACCGTCAGCGCATCCAGCCATTTAACGGTGCAGGACGGCTGGCGTGACGCTCACGGCATGACCGTTGACAACACGGTGCAGCTCGTCAACGGCGAGGAAATCCTCCCCAAAACGGGGGATATAAGCGCTGTGGTGTTCGTCGTGGCTGGGAGCATCCTGATTGGGGCGATTTGCGCGCTGATACTGGAAATCCTTTTCCGGGCGGCGAAACGGAGAATCAGACGGTAAATGTACAATCCCCCGGGCATTGCCCGGGGGATTGGCCGTATATGCAAGTTATTGTTTCTCAAATTCCTGCGCCACGTCCTCCAGCAGTTCCCGGATGCTCAGGTGCTGGGGGCAGATGTCCTCGCACTGGCCGCACTTGAGGCAGTCGGAGGCTTTCGCGCCGCTCTTGGTGTGGACGTCGTGGTAGTAATTGTCGCTGTTCCAGTCGCGGAACTGTTTTTTGGCATTCATGCAGGCAAACAGATCGGGGATGGGAATGCCCTGGGGGCAGACCTCGGTGCAGTAGCGGCAGCCGGTGCAGGGAATCAGCCCCTGTCCCCGGAAAATCGCGCAGACCCTGGCAATGGCCAGACGCTCTTCCTCGTTCAGCGGCCGGAAATCCTTCATGAAGCCGCAGTTATCCGCCATCATTTCCGTGCTGCCCATGCCGGACAGAACCATCCGGATACCCGGGAAGCTGGCGGCGAAGCGAATGGCATAGCTGGCGTTGGAGCCGCCGTGAAGTGCGTCCAGAACCTTCTGGGCGTCCTCCGGCAGATTCACCAGAGAGCCGCCCTTCACCGGCTCCATAACGATGACGGGCTTGCCGTGCTTGCAGCAGACCTCATAGCACTTCCGGGACTCCACGGAGGGATCCTCGTAATCGACATAGTTGAACTGAATCTGGACGACCTCGATCTGGGGATACTCGGTGAGAATCTGATCCAGAACCTCGGCCTTGTCGTGGAAGGAAATGCCGAAATGGCGGATTTTCCCCTCGTCCCGAAGCGCCATGACCGTTTCGTAGGCGTGAATCTGCTTGTATCTTGCAAATAAGTCCTTATTCTGGGCGTGCATCAGGTAGAAATCGAAATAATCCACGCCGCAGGCTTCCAGCTGCTTCTGTAAGAAGGGACGGATGTCCTCGTTTTTCTCGATGTAGTGGCCGGACAGCTTGTTGGTCAGAATGTATGCTTCCCGGGGGTAGCGGGAGGTCAGGCACTTTTTCAGCGCGATCTCGCTCTGGCCGTCGATGTAGCCGTGGGCGGTGTCGAAATAGTTGAAGCCGCTTGCGAGAAACATGTCTACCATTTTGCCGGTTTCCTCAAAATCCACTTCATCGCCCTTCATGGGAAGGCGCATACAGCCGAAACCAAAATTTTTCTTCACTTTGTCAAAACAGGATTGCATATTGGGATTCCTCCTTGATTTTCCGATATTTTCACACACACTGTAAGTATAACATCCGGCAGTAGCAATCGGTCAATTGGCAGTTTCAACAAATATCGCGGCGGCTTTTTACGCGGCATGGGTGTTCCGGGCAATTTTCAGAATCAGGCTCTCGTGCATAACCGCCATGAGAACCAGAAGCACCAGCAGATACACGGGCAGCAGCGAAACGGAAATGTACTGGGCGAGCAGGCCGAACAGGGGCGGCATCAGGCAGCTGCCCACGTAGGCGCAGGCCATTTGCACACCAATGATGGCCTGAGATTTGTCTGCGCCGAAATGCGCAGGGGTGGAGTGGATGATGCAGGGATAGATCGGTGCACAGCCCAAGCCAATGATCACAAAGCCAGCCAGAGAAGCGACCGTTCCAAGGGGAAGAAACAGGATGACAACGCCGCACCCAATGAGTCCCAGCCCGAGGCGGATCATCTGTGTGTCGTCCAGACACATGGTGATAAAGCCGCTGATCGCCCGCCCGACGGTAATGCCGATGAAGAACATGCTGGCGAAAGCGGCGGCGCTCTCCGGAGAAACGCCCCTGTGGAGTGTCAGATAGCTGCTTGCCCACAGTCCGGCGGTCTGCTCCACGGCACAGTAGCAGAAGAAGCAGACCAGAACCTCCTTTACGCCGGGGATTCTCAGAATTTCCTTCAGGGAGAGGGATGCTGCTTCCGTTTCGTTTCCCGAGGCATCCACGACCTTGGGGCGCTTCTTCCAAAGGGGCAGACTGAAAATCAGCACGGCGGTCAACACCATCTGAATCACGGAGATGGTGCGATAGCCCAGATTCCAGGTTCCGCCGCCGGTCATGACGTGGCCCATGATGTACGGGCCGGAGGCAGCACCCACGCCCCACATGCAGTGCAGCCAGCTCATGTGCTTGCTCTTGTAGTGCAGCGCCACGTAGTTATTCAGGGAAGCGTCCACGCTTCCCGCGCCCAGCCCGTAGGGAAGCGCCCACAGGCAGAGCTGCCAGAAGGCGCTGCTGACGGAAAATCCCCAGAGTGCCACGGCGGTCATGGCGACACTGATGGCCGTGACCTTCCCGGTACCCAGCCGCCGGGTCAGCCGGTCGCTTTGCAGGCTGGAAACGATGGTTCCCAGGGCGATAATCATGGAGATGATTCCGGCGTAGGAAACCGGCACGCCGAGCTGGGGATACATGGTCGGCCACGCGGAACCGAGCAGGGAATCCGGCAGTCCCAAACTGATGAAGGACAGATAGATGATGACGAGCAGAAGCTGAAACATGGCAAAAACCTCCAGGGCTTTTTCTTATATCTTGGGAAGCGCTGATGAAATCGGCGAGAGCTGGCAGTGAGAGATTTTCTCTATCCGCGCAGCTTCAAAAGCTTCACTTGTATAATACAGCCGAAATTGGCTTGACGCAATCGTTATTCCGCCGTATAATATAACAAAACTGACAGGGGGGTGCTTATGGTTCTTCAAAAATGCGGTTTGAAAACCGACGCGGCAAGACGGCAGCTAAACCCTCACGGGACGGCGGAATTTCCATGCGCCGCATATTTATGCTGTCTCAGCGATCTTCCCAGGGACGCCATCATCTGGCATCGACATGAGAAGCTGGAAATTATTTACATTCAGGAAGGCACAATGAGGCTGCTGGTTCCCGGTGAGGAATACCGTCTGGAAAAAGGAGAGGTCGCCCTCATTAACAGCGACATCCTCCATTACGCCATCGGCGACCCCTTCTGTGAGCTGTACTCCGTCGTGTTTTCTCACGGGCTGATTTCCGGCGGGAATGCCACAGCCTTTTACAGCAAATACATCTGTCCGCTGCTGGCTTTTCCCGGTTTTACGGTCTGGCGCACAGACAGGCAGGATTTGGCGGAAGTTTTTCAGGCTGCTTTCTCCGCGCTGGAAACGGATGCCTTTGCTTACGAATTTACGGTGAGAGAGCGGTTTTCCGAAATCTTACTCAGTTGTTTTCAGAGCTTTGCACCCCAGCTTCCCACCCAAAGACCAGAAAAAAATACGGACACTGTCCGCATTGAAAAAATGCTGGAATATATTCATACCCACTATTTTGAACCGCTCCGGCTCAGCGACATTGCCCAGGCGGCTGACCTAAGCGAGCGGGAGTGTCTGCGGTGCTTCAACCGCACCATCGGTGATACGCCGGTGCAGTATCTTCTGAAGCACCGGTTGCTGCGCAGCGCCGCAATGCTGCATTCCATGCCATCAGCAAGCATCGCGGAAATTTCGGCAAAGTGCGGCTTCGACCACCCCAGCTATTACACCAAACAGTTCCGCCGCTTTTACCAATGTGCGCCGAGAGACTATCGGAGCCAGCATAATTGACAGGGGAGAGCGTCACTTACTTTCCGGAAGCCTGTCCCCGATATACTGAAATCTCGGCCCATGGTAGCCGTCCCGGTCTACGGTTTCGCTCCACATGGCGGCGGGGCGCACCCACAGGCCGTTCTCGCCGTAGAGTGCGCGGTAGACCACCATCGGCTCCCGGGTCTCCGAGTGGAGGGCGGTTCCAATGACTTCGTAGAGATTGCCCTTGAAATGCCGGTACAGGCCGGTTTGGATGTCCATAGAGCCCTCCTAGGGAAGCGCGCCGGAGAATTTCTCCGGCGCGCAATGTCGTATTTCCAGTTTCCTTATCCTGCCTTGGGAACGTTGCCGCCTCTTGCGGTCATGTCCACGACCATGTTGGGGTCAAACAGACCCTTGTCGGTGAACCGCTCCTTATACCAGACCATGGTTTCACCGGTGACCATCAGACGCTTCTGACGGACGTAGGTGTTATTCACCTCGGTACTGGGATCTTTGCTGTTGGAAATGAAGTAGCGGAAACCGGTCTGATACATAACGTTGAAGGACGCGCCGGTGTAGTCGGAAAGATCGCTGGCCTGAGCAAAGACAAAGGTGTCAATGTTGCCGATGATGGGCGTGATCTGCTGTGTCCAGCTTTGCAGGTCGGCGGTAATGCCTGCGGAGTTCATATCCCGGTACTTGCCGTTTTCGTAGGTGTAGCAAGCCAGACGGTAGCCCTTGGCCTTCAGCGCTTCCACGATGGCGATGGCGCCGGCCTTCTCCTGCTCATAGAAGTCGTTGCCCTTGGTGCTGACGTAGGAGGTGTTGCAGCGGTAGCCAAAGATACCCTGGCTGCCGGTCACGGCCAGAATGGCGCGGGCGCCCCGGTAGGAGAAGTCGGGATGGGCTTTGATGAAGTCCTCCAGAATGGGGACGAAATCGTAATTGCCGGTGAGGGTATTGTTGCTGCTGTCGATGTACTCGGCCTTGATATCGCCGCTTCCATCCAGAACCAGCTTGTGGGCAAAGCCTGCGCCGCCTGCGTCGGCCACGCCGTCCTTGTTGCTGTCGACCATGTACTCAAAGTAGTTGACCATGGTCTCGGTGAGCATGACGGGCTTCTTCCCCTGGGGAAGGAAGATGGATTTGGCCTCGTACTGATCGGTACCGGAAACGGTCTGACCGACGCTCACGAAGTCGTCAAAGTCCACCAGAACGTAGTTGTTGGCGTAGAGCTGCTCCAGAATCTTGGAGAACTCGTCAATGGTGACGAAGTTCTGGTTATACTTTCCGCCCAGCTCCTTATCGTTGAAGGCACGGGCGGGGTCGGCAATCAGCACGTGGAAGCTGAGGTTGGGAATCTGGGAGTAATCCTTGTACTCAACCAGAGAGTTCATTGCGTTGACGTACTCCGCGCGCTTTGTGCTCATATCGGGGTAGTTGGCGATATCCGCGAAGGAATCCAGCTTCTCAATGGCCCCCTCATAATCATAGTTGGCGGCCATCTCGGCGGCCTCGTCCATGATCCGCTGATATTCCTCTTCCGCCGCCTGGGCGCTGCTGATGGAGGCTTCGATCTCGTTCTTTTTAATGGCGTCGTTGACCCGCTTCTGCTCGATGGCATTGGAAATCGCGCCGATGACGAAGGAGAGAATCAGAATCAGACACACGCAGGCAATCAGGGGAGGCAGATAGACCTCCTTGAAGATCTGCGACTTGGTCTTTCTGCGCCGACGACGGGGATTGCTGGGGTCGGCGGGGGCTTCCAGCGCTTCCTTGCTCGTCAGAGGAGCAAAGTAGAGGTCATACAGCTTGGTGAAGACGTTGGGCTTTGCTTCCTTCGGTTCCTTGGGCTTGCGCTCACGGGGAGGCTTGGGCGCCTTTTCGGGCTTCTCTCTTCGACGGCGGGCGGGCTTGTCCTCGTCCTCCTCATCGGGATAGTCGTCTTCTTCCGCCTCGTCCTGGAAATCGGAATCGTCCTCCGGCGCGGCCTGGGGCTGCTCGGACTCGTCATCGTCCAGAAATTCGGACATGTCAAAGTCCGGGTCATCATCCCGCTTGTCGCTGCCGAAGTCGTCATGCTCCTGGGAATTGCGGCGGACGGCCTTGGGGGACAGAATATCGTCCAGGTCGAGATCGTCAACGGTCTCGTCGGAATTCTCGTCCAGACCCAGACTGCTGAGATCCAGCTCGTCATCATCCCCGTCGGAGACCGTCTTCTTCGGCTGATTGCCGGAAGGCACGTCGTCAAACTCGGAAAGATCTATATCTGCGCCGTCTTCGCCGTCCAAAAATGCCTTGGGGTCGAAGTCGTCATCATCGAAATGGAAATCCATGTCGAAATCGTCCTTAGCCATAGTTCATCCCTGCCTTTATGGTATAGTCAATGATATTCTACCATCGACAAAGAAAAAAAGCAAGGGAAATTGGAAGAAAAGCTAAAAAAAGAGAAAACGGTCGAATCCCCGGCGCTCTTCCCAATCAGGCAAATGCACGGACTCCCCGCTGTTTTTTTGGGGAAGCCCGTGCATGGAAAAATCGGTAAAATTATATGTAGCGAATGGAAATTTCGCCGAAGCTGACATCGCAGCTGGCGCGAATGGTACCCACCGCGTCGCTGCGGGGAGTTCCGGAAATCTCCACACCGGCAAAAGCGGTGCTGTTGGTAGGCTCCACCCGGAATTGGTTGGGGACGATCAGCTCCAGCTCGCCGAAGGCGCAGTTCAGGGAGATGGCGCAGTCCGGGGAAAGCTGCTCGCATTTTTGAAGATCGACGGACATTTCTCCGAAGCGCACATCCGCGCTGCCGCCGGATAGGGTAGGCAGGGGAATCACGTAGTGGTTTTCGCCGAACAGTGTGGCTCAGTCAAAGCTGTCGCCGGTGCAGGTGCAGTGATTCCCTTTGGAGCCGCCTTTTCAGGAGCGACCTAAGGAAAAGCCGCCCTTTTTCGGCTTGCGGATGGTGTCCGCCAGCAGACTGCCGCCGAACAACAGCAGAAAAACAGGCAGAAGAAATTCCCGTCCCAGGCGGAAGGGGGCAAAGTTCAGGTTGCTCAGCAGAAAATACAATCCAAAGAGGGAACAGCCCAGCCGGAAGAAGGAAAACCGGGGAAACAGTCCGAAAATGCCGAACACCAACAGAGCCGACGGCCAAAGCACATCCCAGAGCTTTGCATGGAAGCTGAGAAAATAGGACGCCAGCATAATGCCGCCCACCAGCAAAATCCAGACGGCAAGGCCGATGCTGCTTTTCTTTCCGCCGTCCCAGGACAGCTCCAGGCTCCCGTCCGGACGGATATGTACACCGTTTTCTTCCGTGTCCGCCGGGACGATCTCGGCGGGGTGAACCTCTTTCCGTTCGACACCCAGCAGTTCGTCGGTGGAGATGCCGAAGATTTCCGCCAGCTTCGGCAGCGCGCCGATGTCCGGGCAGGACTGGTCGTTTTCCCATTTGCTCACGGCCTGGGCGGTGACGCCCATCCGCTCCGCAAGGGCGTCCTGGGTCAGTCCCAGACGCTTGCGGTGGGAGACGATCCGCTTTCCCAATGTTTCTTCCATATTCTGTTGATCACCTTTTCCTTAAATGAAGTACACGGCAGGGCGTTTGCCTTGCCGGAAGGGTATCCGTCGTTGCAACTGCCTATATCATGCCATAACTGGGGCGAAAAAGCTATAAAATGTTCGTTAATATGGGCGGAAATTCTTCTCAACCGATGGTTGAAACGGACTCAACCATCGGTTGTGGACGGTTGCGCTTGCAAATCAGGCTGAGATGTGGTATCCTTTTCCGTAGAAAACGGAGGGAACAACATGGAAAAAATAACCAGCTTTACCATTGACCACATCAAATTACAGCCGGGGCTGTACGTCTCCCGGAAGGATAAGGTGGGGGCGGAGACGGTGACGACCTTCGACCTGCGCCTGACGAAGCCCAACGACGAGCCGGTGATGAACACCGCCGAGGTGCATACCATTGAGCATCTTGCGGCAACCTACCTGCGAAACGAGCCGGTGTGGAAGGACAAGGTGCTGTACTTTGGCCCCATGGGCTGCCGGACGGGCTTTTACCTTCTGCTGACCGGGGATTATGCGTCCAAGGACGTTGTCCCGCTGGTGCTGGACTGCTTCCGCTTTATCCGGGACTACCGGGGCGAGGTGCCGGGTGCAAGTCCAAAAGACTGCGGCAACTACCTGGACATGAACCTGTCCATGGCAAACTATTGGGGCAGAAAATACGCCGCACTGCTGGAAAACATTGACGAAACCCGACTGGTTTACCCGGAATAAGGAGAAAATGATGAGAAAATTGGGAATTATTGGTGCAATGGATGTGGAGGTCGAGACGCTTCTCGCCGAAATGGAGCAGGTGACCTCCACAAAGAAAGCGGGCAGCACCTTTCACGAGGGCGTTCTGATGGGGCTTCCCGTGGTTCTGGTGCAGTGCGGCGTGGGCAAGGTCAACGCGGCGCTGTGCGTGCAGATTCTCTGCGACTGCTTCGGCGTGACCCACCTGGTGAACACCGGCATTGCCGGTTCTCTCTGCGCCCAGCTGGACATCGGCGACTTGGTGGTGAGCCGGGACGCCATGTACCATGACTTTGACTGCGTCCATTTCGGCTATCCCTTCGGCAAGGTTCCGGGGATGGATGTCATCGCGTTTCCCGCCGATGACACGATGCTCGGCTACGCCTTTGCGGCGGCGGAGGCGGTAAATCCCGGCCATACCCGGGTGGGCAGGGTCGCCAGCGGCGACCAGTTCGTGGCCGACCCGGCGGTGAAGGAAAAAATCGTGGCAAACACCCAGGGACTGTGTACGGAAATGGAGGGCGCGGCCATCGCCCAGACGGCTTACCGCAACGGCATTCCCTTCGTCATCCTCCGCGCCATCTCCGACAAGGCAGACGACAGCGCGGAAATGGACTATCCCACGTTTGAAAAAATCGCCGCCCACCGCTGCGCCGAGGTCACCTGCAAGCTGGCAAAGCACCTGCACGAAGCGGAAATAATGAATTGATTGTATTCTCCGGGGAAAGCTACCTCTGGAGGGATCAACATGACGGAAAAACAATACGGCGCTCTGGTGGCGCGGATGGCGCCAAAATCGCCCATGTGGCGCGACTGCCTGAACGCTTTCTGGATCGGCGGGCTGATCTGTGTGGTCGGGCAGATATTCACGAACTGCTACGGCGCCTGGGGACTGGAAAAGCAGGATGCCGGAACAGCCGCGTCCATGACGCTGGTGGCGCTGTCCGCGCTGCTGACGGGTCTGAGCGTGTACGACGACATTGCTAAGCATGCGGGAGCCGGTACGCTGGTGCCAATCACAGGATTTGCCAACGCCATCGCCGCCCCGGCCGTGGAGTTCAAGACCGAAGGCTTCGTTCTGGGCGTGGGCGCAAAAATGTTCACCATCGCGGGGCCGGTAATCGTGTACGGCCTGGCCGCAAGCGTGGTGTATGGGTTTATTTTCTGGCTGTATACGATTCTATAGAAGAAACGCTGTCATCCGAAGTAAGGTGACAGCGTTTTTTTCGTTCCCGTGAAAAAAGCGTTTTTCAAAATTCGGGCGGATTATGGGTTACCTTGATAAGCAGATTCGCCGCCGGTGGCATAACGGACAATAAGTGATCCCGGCGCGAAAAGCGCCGGGATATTCTCACTTTTTCAGAACTCCCTTCACGGTCAGAACATTTTCCTCCACGGTGAAGCGGATGTCGTACCCGGCGAAGGACAGGCCGTAGACGCGCTCCGGGCTTCGCTGATAGGAGGGGCGGGGGTCGTGGGACAGAACGCCGATGGCGGCGTCCCGCTTGTCCTCCGGGAGCAGGGACAAAAGCGCGGGCGGGAAGTGGACGTTCAGCAGAAAATCCCCGGCGGTGTCCGTGAAGCCGCCGGTGGCGTCCGGGTGGCAGTCGCCGTAGGGAATGTAGGGCTTGATGTCAAAAATCGGGGTGCCGTCCATCAAATCCGCACCGCCCACGTGCAGAACCGTGCCGAATTCCCGGGTCTGCTCCACACCCAGAAGACGGACGCTGGACAGCCCCAGATTGTTGGGGCGGAAGGGGGAGCGGGTGGCGAAAACCCCCATCCGGGTGTTTCCGCCCAGCCGGGGCGGGCGCACGGTGGGCGACCAGCCCTGCCGGACGGCCTCGGAAAACTGCCAGATGATCCACAGGTGGGAAAAATCCTCGATGCCCCGCAGAGCGTCGGCGTTGCGGAATTCCGGCTCAAAGACAATGGTGGAGCGGAGGGATTCTACAAGCCCGCTCTGCCGGGGAATACCGAATTTGGTGGAAAAGTCGCTGTGCATCCGGGCGATGATGCGAATATTGACCGTATCCATTACGCTCTGACCTTTCTTAAACAGAAGGTGACCGCGAAAATCGCGGCCAGCCCCAGACTGATGGCCGCGCCCGCGGAGCAGCCGGAATAGTAGGAGACCGTCAACCCGACCACCCCGGCGAGAAACGCGAACAGCACGGAAAAACCGTGGTACTGCCGCAAATTCCGTGCAACATTCCGGGCGGAAGCGCCGGGCAGCACCAGCAGGGAATTGAGAATCAGCAGACCAACGCTGGAAATGGACAGCGTCACCACCACGGCAATGGCGGTAGTGAACAGCGTCTGGGAAAGTCCCACGGGAATGCCCCGGGAGGACGCCAGCTGGGGGTGAATGGCGGTGAGGGTCAGGCGATTGCTGTAGAAAACCCAGAAAACAATCACCGCCAGCAGCACCAGCGCCAGCATTCCGATCTCCCCCGGGGTGACGGAGAGAATGTCGCCGATGAGATATTTATTGTACCGGGTAAAGCTGCCGCCCCCCACGGTGGCGACGAAAATGCCCAGCGCCACGGCGGAGCTGGAAAACACGCCGATCAGAGTATCCGCCGCCTGATTGGAGCGGCTGCGGACGAAGGAAAACAACAGGGCAAACACCACGCTGAAAGCGACTGCCGCCCAGATGGGAGCGGCCACGCCGCAGATAATGCCGATGGCGATGCCCGTAAAGGCGGAATGCCCCAGGGCGTCGGAGAAGAAGCTCATACGCCCGGTGACGATCATGGTGGAGAGAATGCCGAACAGCGGCGCCATGAGCAGCAGCGCCAGCAGGGCATTCTTCATAAAGTCCCAGTGGAGCATTTCAAAGGGAAGGGCGTCCCAGATTGCATACCAGATACTCATGCGCGGCCTCCTCTCATGTGGAAGGTGCGGTGGAATTCCTCGGAATCCAGCACCGTCTGCGGGTCGCCCTGAATCAGAACGCCGTGGTCAATGAGCACCACCTGATCGGCGTACCGGGGCAGCAGGGAAAAATCGTGGGTGGTCATCAGGATGGACAGGTCGTAGTTTTTGCGGATTTCGTCCAGCATGTCCATCAGCGTCTCCATGCCCTCCACGTCCACGCCGGAAAGCGGCTCGTCCAGAATGAGAATGTTGGGGATGGGTTCCAGCGCCAGCGCCAGCAGCACCCGCTGCAATTCACCGCCGGAGAGGGTTCCCACACGTTTGTTGACCAGTTCCTCCCCGTGTACCCGGGAAAGGCACTCCGCCACCGTGTCCTTCATGGCCTTGCCGAGGCCGAGAAAAGCGGGGCGGCGGCTCATGCAGCAGGCAAACAGGTCGGATACGCTGACTGGGTCGCTGGGGTCAAAGGCCGGGCTTTGGGGAACGTAGCCGATACGGGGCTTTTTGCTCCGCTGCCCCGGCTCGGAGAAGGCAATCACGCCCTCGTATTCCCGCTGTCCCAGAACGGCTTTCAGGAAAGTGGATTTGCCTGCGCCGTTTGGGCCGATGATGGCGACCATCTGGCCGCAGTGGACGTGAAGGTTCACGTCCTTCAAAATGCAGTCGGTTCCGATTTTCACGGACATATTCTCTACCCGAAGGCAGCAGGAATGGCCGCAGGAACCGCCATGATGTGTCAGATTCATCCCAATGCCTCCTTGATGGTGTCGATGTTGCGGTACATGGCGTTAAAATAGCTGTCGCCGGCCATGGCCATGTCCAGGGAATAAACGGTCACGCCGGTTTCCTGGGAAATGACCTCAGCGGCGGAGGTGCTTCCGTTGCGCTCGGTGAAAATCGCGGGCAGATCATGCTCCCGGACGATACCGATCAGATGCTTCAGCTCCTGGGCGGAAGCTTCGCTGCCGGATTCTTCCTCTACCGCTTCCAGAATGGTCAGATCAAATGCCTGGGCGAAATAGGAGAAGCCGTCGTGGAAGGTTATGAGATTCCGACAGCTGAGGCCGGACAGGCTGGATTTTCCGTAGCTTTGCAGCGCGTCCAAATCTTCCAGCAGGCCGTCCAGATTTTCGGAAAATATATCCGCATATTGGGGATACCTCCGGGAAAGCCCCGCGCAGATGTTCCCGGCCATCCCCTTTGCGTTTTCCGGAGAGAGCCAGATGTGGGGGTCGTCTTCGTGGTGGTGATCTTCATGATCGTGGTCGTGTTCTTCCTCCATATGCAGAAGGGCGATCCCTTCGGAGGAGTCGAGGATGTCCGAATCATCCAGAATACCGTCCAGAAAATCCTCCAGCCCCGCGCCGGAGATCACAACGACCTGGGCGGCCTCCGCCGCCTTTACCTGACGGACGTTCAGGGAGTAGTCGTGCAGACAAGACACGCTTTCCGTCACAAGCCGGGTGACGGTGAGGGGTGTATCCACGCAGATTCGGGAGGTAAATTCGTACACAGGCAAAGTCGTAGCGGCGATCTGCGCCGGCTGCGACTGAGACCGGCATCCACTGAGCAGCACCAGCAGAGCCAGCAGAGCCGGGAATAAAAAAGTTTTTCGCATTGACGTTCATCCTTTAACGCATTCATCTGCTTCCATAATATCATCTTTGTCAAGAAAAAAGGAGCCTGTTTTCACAGGCTCCCCATCGCTATGTATCGTGTTAATGCTTCTCCATCCAGTCCTTGACCTTGGTCTTTGCCAGGCGGACAATATCCTCGGCAGGGTAGATGGAAGTCTCTCCGCCGCCTACGTGCAGGAAGTACAGACCCTCGGGTGTCTGGTACAGATCTTCCTCGTAACCGGCGGGATCGCCCAGCTGGCCGTAGGAGTAGGCCTTGATCAGCGTAGCGGTCTCGGTGTCGTATGTTTTCTTGCAGATGACCTTTTTCATGGAACGAACCTCCTTTACTGTTGAACTCCATACGACTGATATTATACATTTTTATATCCAGGAATCAAGTGTATATTCCAATATATTACAATTTTTTCAAAAAGATTGGAAGATGTTCTGTTTTTTATAGGGGATGAGACGGCTGTTCTATGTGCAGATTGCACAACAAAATTTCCTGATTTTGGAAACGTTTCCTGCTTGCTCACAGCCTGCTTCGGTAGTATAATGGGACGAAAAAGGAGGCGGAGGAATGAAGGACTTCCCGTGTTTCGCAACAGACGACGGCGTATCCAGTCTGATTTTGAAGGAAATTCCCTACCGTCAGGAAGCCTATATCCGCTTTCAGGACGTACAGCCGGGTCGGTTTGCGCCCTTTCTGGAGGAATGCGTTTCCTTTTGCCGCATGGCCGGGGCGGAGAAAATCTATGCCCAGGGTTACGGAGAGCTGGCGCGTTACCCCCTCCACGCCGCCGTTTATGAAATGCGGGGCAAGGCGTGGGTGGACACGGCGCTGCTGGAGAACATCTTTCCGGTGACGGAAGCCACGGCGGAAACATGGCGCAGGCTCTGCAATGCGCGAATGCGCGGCGTTGACTGCGCCGCCACCCAGACCGCCGCGGATGAAAAAGAAATCCTGGCATCCGGCGGCGCGTATTTTGTCCACAGCGCCGGGGAACTTCTGGGCATCGGCTGGATGAAGGATACCGAACTTCTGGCGGTGTGTTCCGTGAAGCCCGGGGCAGGGGAGCGGGTGATGCACACGCTTATGTCTCTGGTGGAGGGCGCGGACATGACGCTGGAGGTCGCGTCCACCAATGTAAGAGCCATCCGCCTGTACGAAAAGCTGGGCTTTCTGCGCACGGCGGAGAAGGTGCGCTGGTACCGGGTCGGATAGCGGAAAACTGTACAGGAAAAATACTTGACAGGCAGAAAAGTCTGTGCTATAATACCCGACAGTCAAGGGAATCTACTTGACACAGGAGGTTCTGAATGGACGCGCTGGAGATGTCGCTTCTGTATGACTATTACGGTGGATTGCTGACAGGCAAACAGAGGCAATGCTTTGATCTGCGCTACAATCAGGATCTTTCTCTGGGCGAGATTGCCCAGGTGATGGGCGTGAGCCGCCAGGCCGTGAACGACAACCTGGCACGGACAGAAGCGCTTCTCCGGAAAATGGAGGATAGCATCGGCTGTATCGGCCGGGATCTCAGGAACCGGAATGCGCTGCGGACGATCCTGGATGCGGCGGAACGCCTGAAAACGTACCCGGATGAAACCGTTTCAGCCCTGGCAGGGGAGATCATCGAAGCTGCCCAGGACTTTGAGGAGTAAAGTATGGCATTTGAAGGCTTAACCGAAAAGATTTCCGCGACCTTCAAAAAACTGCGCGGCAAGGGACGCCTGAAAGAGGCGGACGTGAAGGAGGCTATGCGGGAGATTCGCATGGCGCTGCTGGAAGCGGACGTCAGCTACAAGGTGGTCAAGGATTTTACCAAATCCGTCACCGAGCGCTGCATCGGCACCGACGTTCTGGAATCCCTGACCCCTGCCCAGATGATCGTGAAGATCGTCAACGAGGAGCTTTGCAAGCTCATGGGCAGCGATACCAAGCATATCAACATCAATCCCAACGGCCCGACGGTGGTCATGCTGGTGGGTTTGCAGGGCGCGGGTAAAACCACCAACGGCAGCAAGCTGGCCGGACTGATGAAGCGGCAGGGGAAGAACCCGCTGCTGGTCGCCTGCGACATTTACCGTCCCGCCGCCATTCAGCAGCTGAAGGTCTGCGGCGAGAAGCTGGGGATTCCCGTGTTTGAAAAGGGGACACAGGATCCGGTGCAAACGGCGAAGGAGGCCGTCCTCTACGCCCGTCAGCACGGCCACGACATGGTGTTTCTGGACACCGCCGGCCGTCTGCACGTGGACGAGGCGCTGATGAACGAACTGAAAAACATCAAGGCCACCGTCAAGCCGGACGAGATCATGCTGGTTGTGGACGCCATGACCGGTCAGGATGCGGTGAACGCCGCTCAGAGCTTCAACGAGTGGCTTGATATCGACTCCGTGATGCTGTCCAAGCTGGACGGCGATGCGAGAGGCGGCGCGGCGCTTTCCGTCCGTGCCATTACCGGAAAGCCCATCAAGTTCGCCGGTATCGGCGAAAAGCTGGAGGACATCGAGCCGTTCCATCCCGACCGGATGGCCAACCGCATTCTGGGCATGGGCGATGTGCTGACCCTCATCGAGAAGGCAGAAAAGGCGTATGACGCCAAAAAGGCCGCCGAGATGGAGGAAAAGCTGAAAACCAACCGCTTTACCCTTCAGGACTTTTACGATCAGATGGTGCAGATGAAAGCCATGGGTTCCATGGAGGAAATTCTCGCACAGATGCCCGGCGGCGGAAACCTCAAGGGCGTCAAGCTGGACGAAAAGGCCATGGCGCATACCGAAGCCATCATCCTGTCCATGACCCCCAAGGAGCGGGAAAAGCCCGAAATCATCGGCGCCAGCCGGAAAAGGCGCATTGCCGCAGGCGCGGGATTGAAGGTGGAGGACGTAAACCGGCTACTCAAATCCTTTGAGCAGATGCGCAAGCTCATCAAGCAGTTCTCCGGCCCCGGCGCGGGGAAAAAAATGAAACGCATGGGTCGCATGGGCGGCTTTGGCGGCGGTTTTCCGGGCTTCTGAGCCGGACGCCGTGTATCCTTGTTCGCTGTAAGCAAAATTGCTTTGCGATATAGATTTTAGAGATTATTTATGGAGGTGAAACTCTCATGGTTAAGATCAGACTGAGAAGAATGGGCGCGAAGAAGGCTCCTTACTACCGGATTGTTGTCGCTGACTCCCGTTCTCCCCGTGATGGCCGCTGCATTGAGGAGATTGGAACTTACAATCCTCTGACTCAGCCCGCTACCATCACCGTCGATGCCGAGAAGGCTCAGGCATGGATCAAGAACGGCGCTCAGCCCACTGACACCGTCCGCGGCCTGCTGAAGAACGCCGGCGTGCTGTAAGATCCGCAAAGGAGAATTCCGCAATGAAAGAACTTTTGCTGTATATGGCAAAGAATCTGGTGGATGATCCTGATGCCGTCACCGTAACCGAAACCTCTGACGAGGAAGGGAAGGTGCTGGAGCTTCGTGTCGCTGAGGGCGACATGGGCAAGGTGATCGGCCGCCAGGGACGGATCGCCAAGGAGATCCGCACCATTATTAAGACTGTAGCCCAGCGCACAGGCGAGAAGGTCACGGTCGAAATCGTGGATTAAACGAGGATGCGTGACATTTGTCACGCATTTTTCGTTATCCCGGCAATCTGACATGAAATCATCTGCTCTTATGAGCAGTAGGGGAGAACGTAAATGAAACTTCCATATATTGAAGCCGGTGAGATCGTCACCACCCACGGCGTCCGGGGAGAAGTGAAAGTCCTTTCCTGGCTGGACAGCCCGGAAATGCTCTGCAAGTTTGACCGCTGCCGGATAAGCGGCAGGGAATACGTTATGGACACCGTTCGCGTGCAGAAGACCTGCAATCTGGTCAAGCTCCGGGGGGTTGACACCATGGAGGACGCCCAGAAGCTCCGGGGAAAAACCATGGAGCTGTACCGGGAGGACATCTCCGATGAGCTGATCTTCGCCGCCGAGCTGGTGGACGTGGAGGTCTTTGCGGACGGTGCGTCCATCGGCAGGATCAAAGAGGTGCTGGACTATCCCGGCAACAGCGTGTATGTTGTGCAGGGGGAGCGGGAGTACCTGATTCCTGCGGTGAAGGAGTTCATTCTTTCCACCGATCTGGAGAAGAACCAAATGCAGGTGAAGCTTTTGAAGGGAATGGCAAGCGATGAGGATTGACATTCTGACGCTGTTTCCCGACACCCTGGGGGACGTGCTTTCCGAGAGCATTCTGGGACGCGCCCAGGAGCGGGGATATATTTCCATCGAAGCCCACCAGATACGGGACTACACGGCCAACAAGCAGAACCAGGTGGACGACTATCCCTACGGCGGCGGGCGGGGCGCCATTATGCAGGCCGACCCCCTGTACCGTTGCTGGGAGGCGGTGTGCGACGAGGCCGGTGGGGCGGTGCATACCGTCTATCTGTCCCCCTGCGGGCATACCTTCCGTCAGGCGGACGCCATTCGCCTGAGCAAGCTGGACAATCTGATTCTGGTCTGCGGCCATTATGAGGGCATTGACCAACGCTTTATCGACGAGTGCGTGGACGAGGAAATCTCCCTGGGGGACTTCGTTCTTACCGGCGGAGAAATCGCCGCCATGGCGGTGACGGACGCAGTGTGCCGCATGGTTCCGGGGGTGCTTGCCGACCCGGAGTGCTTTGAGGACGAGAGCCATTTTAACGGTCTGCTGGAATACCCCCAGTACAGCCGTCCGGCGGTCTGGCACGGGCGGGCGGTGCCGGAAATTCTGCTCTCCGGCAACCACGAAAAGGTGCGTCAATGGCGTCGGAAGCAGGCGCTTCGCCGCACCCGTGCCCGGCGGCCGGATATGTACGAACAGTTGGATTTGTCGTCGAAGCAGGATAAGAAGCTGCTGAAGGAAATGGAGGCGGAAGACCGTGAACAAGCTGGAAACTCTGAAAACATGGGTGCAGGAGAGTAACCGCATCGTCTTTTTCGGCGGCGCGGGAGTGAGTACGGAGTCCGGGATTCCGGATTTCCGGAGCGTGGACGGGCTGTACCATCAGAAATTCGACTACCCGCCGGAGACAATCATCAGCCACAGCTTTTATGAGCGAAATCCGGAGTATTTCTTCCGGTTCTACCGGGAGAAAATGCTGCCCCTGGGCTTCGAGCCCAATATCACCCACAGGATTCTCGCAAAATGGGAGCAGGAGGGAAAACTCCTGGCGGTGGTGACCCAGAATATTGACGGCCTGCACCAGAAGGCAGGGTCGAAAAAGGTCTACGAGCTGCACGGCTCGGTGCTGCGCAATTACTGCACCCGCTGCGGCAAGTTCTACAGCGCTGAATTTGTCAAAAATGCCCCAGGCATTCCCCGGTGCAGCTGCGGCGGCATTGTCAAGCCGGATGTGGTGCTCTATGAAGAAGGGCTGGACGAGCAGACCATTGCAGGCAGCGTGAAAGCCATCCGCAGTGCGGACATGCTCATCGTGGCCGGAACCAGCCTGACGGTGTATCCTGCGGCAGGACTGATCAACTACTATCGGGGCAACCGCCTGGTGCTTATCAACCGGGATGAGACGCCCTATGACGGCAACGCCGATCTGGTGCTGCACGAAAGCCTTGGGGACGTTTTTTCACAGTTGGCGTAAAACTTCATGCAGGAACGCTGCACTATGAAAATGCACAAAGGCATAAGCATGAAGTTTTTGTGCATCATTTCCGGTTGCCCCGCAGGGGCGAGGAAATGGCACATTTCTTATTTTTGCTATGCTGTTGCATAGCAAAATCAGGGAGGAAGCACGCGGCTTCCTCCCAACTCTTATGTTTTCAATTTGCCCTTTCTGCGGGATTTCCACTGAGCGTACATCCGGAACACGGTAGACCCCAGCAAAATGCCTACCGCCATGATACCGGCGATGGCGGCGGTGTTCATGCCCCTGTAGGCAAACATGTCCATTTCTCCCCGCACGGCGAAGTTCATGGTGTAGTACACCCCCGCGCCGGGAATCAAAGGGAAGGCAGATACCAGCAGATAGGAAATGGCGGGATATTTGCGGATTCTTGCCATAATTTCGGAGTATAACGACGCAAACAGAGAAGCCCAGAAATAGGAGAGGATCTCGCTGAATCCCAGCCGCTGACTGAGCCAGAACACTACCCAGCACGCAATGCCGCCGATGGTGCAGAGAATGCCCCCGGGGCCATGAATATTGAACAGAATGGAGAACCCAAAGCATCCGATACAGGCGAACAGGCACTGCGCCAGAACGGAATGGTCAACGGCAGGTGCGGAAACCGGCGCGCCCCACAGCCGACCGGCAAGGGACCAGGCCGTAGCCGTCCCCACCGCCAGAGCCGCCGCGATCAGGGACACCTGCACGATGCGGTTGATGCCGGAATTGGTATCGCCGTAGATGATGTCCCGCATGGCATTGGTGAACAGCAGGCCGGGGACGAGGATCATCAATGCGCCGATGGTAACGGCGTCGGGATTTTTGGCGACGCCCAAAGCGCCGAAGGCATAGGCCAGCAGCGCCATCAGAAAGGAAGCGGCGATGGTTCGGAAAAACTGGTTGGTGTCCTGGGCGTCCAGAAACCGGATCACAAGCCCCACCAGGATCCCGCAGATACCGGCGCAGAAACCATCCAGAAGATTGCCGCCGAACAGCAGTCCGAAGCCCAGAGCGCCCAGAAAATACCCCAGGTAGATGATGGAAACCGGATAGGTCCGCCGCTGGGAACGGACAACCTCCAGCCACCGCTGGGCTTCCTTCGGCTCCGGCCGACGGCTGCAATAGGCGCGGCTCAGGCCGCTGAATTTTTCCACCGCGTCCAGGTCGTTGCCATGGGAACCGATGCGGCGCATCCGGGTGATGGGGGTGCCGTCCTCCATCATGACGGTGACGATCAGGTAATTGGGAATGGCGAACACTTCCGACGCGATGCCGTAGCTGCTCAGCACCCGGCTGACGCTTTCCTCCACCCGGAACGTCTCCGCGCCGCACATGGCAAGCTCATAGCCTAAATCCGTGGCAAGATCCAGTAAAATGTTATAGTCCATGGGAATCCCCCAGTGTCATAGTCTAAAAGCAGTAACAGTATACCATATGCCCTGAAAAATACAAGCCGGTTTTTGCATCCGAAACACGGCTAATCGAACAGAGTAGGGGACAGGGGGTTATCCAATGCGTCGAAGCACATCAGAATCTGTTCCCGGGAGGTCTTTTCCACGGCAAGATCGATGGGGAGTTCATCTCTGCCAAACAGGCCGATTCCGGTTGTTTCAATATTTTTCTGAAATTCGCCGCTTTCGTATTTGCACAGCACAAAGCACTTTACGACCCCGTAGACGTAGCTCGTGACATTGTGCTTCCGCCAGTCCTGAACGGCGATCAGCCGCTGCGCCGTGACGGTGAATCCGGCTTCCTCCCGAACCTCCTTCTCGGTGTTGGACGCGATAGACTGGTCAACGTCGCACCAACCGCCGGGCAAACACCATGTGCCGTTGTTTTTGTGAACAAGGAGAATTTTTCCGTCGATGAAAACGGCGGCTCTGGTATCGATTTTCGGAGTTTGGTAGCCTGTCTCATTGCAGAATAAATTGCGGACTTTCTCCATGGGTATCTCCGTTTTTTCGGAGATCATCTCCGCAGCAATCTGCCGCAATTCTTCGTATCTCTCCCGGTCATATTTGTCCTTCCCGTATTGAAGCCCCGCCTGTGCAATGCTCTGAATGCGGATGGCATAATCCAGCAGCCTGTCGTTCATGTGCGTTTCCTCCGATCTTTTGTCGAAAATCACTATTGCAAAACGTCCACCGTGATTCTCTTGGAATTACAGTGGACGTTGTTAATGAGTCGGAATTTCAGGAAAGCTTACAGCAGCGTTTTTGCGGCAAATCCGTGATAATTCGAAAAGGCGGCCTTCAACCCGTCCATTCCCTTGGTTCCCCATTGATTTGCCAAATAGAGCATCCCGCACATACACGCAAACTTTTCATAATACTTGCCGCAGATCGCGTCATAAAGAAATTGCTTTTCCTTTTCCGGATCCGTTTCCGCAAGTGCTGCACGCATCCGTTCTTTGCAGGAGGAATACACCTTTTCAAGCTGCGATGAATGCCAGTCTACGTTATCAATCTCCGTGGCATTGAACGAAATCAGGTGGGCGAAGCCCTCGTGGAAGGTGTAAGCGTCCAGCTTCGTCAGGTAATTGGGGCTTTCAACTGCGGCATCCGCTTCCGGATAATAGCACCCGATCAGGAAATGGGTAAGCTCATGGGTCAGCAAATTTCGGATGATTTCGTTGAAATTAGCCATGCTGCCGTACTTGTTCCAGCAGATAAGGTCAAAAATCAAATGTGTCTGCCCATCCGGCGATTTCATGGTTACGGCATCGTATGGCTCGGGAAAACCGACAATAAGGTCAACGACAGTCTCCTTTTCCTGCCAATCCGGAAAAAGAGCATCCCAGATCGGACGGTTTACCGGTTCAAATTTCTCCACGACGCGGCGAAAGCACTGCGCCATGTTCCGCACGGATTCCCGCATGGAATCGTCATCCGGCGGCAAAGTGAAAATATTTTTGCCAAGGTCAACGTCAAGGGTGGAGCCGGAAAAGAACCACTCGTTCTTATATTCGCACAGATTCGCCCCGGAAATATATGCCTGCACGATCGTACTGTCTATACGCATTTGTCGCTGCTCCTTTTTGTCGTACCACGGTTGTTTTTGAATAAAAACGTCAGCAGGAAAAAAGTCCGCCGTGTTTCTCCCGAACTACGGCGGACTTTTTGGCGGAGATGTGGGGATTCGAACCCCAGCACGGGCAGAACCCGCCTACCGGATTTCGAATCCGGACCCTTCAACCGCTTGGGTACATCTCCATGGCTTTTTGATTCCCGGTCATTATATCAGCGGTTGCGGAAAAAATCAAGACTTTTCCGCATTTCTCTTTTCCTTGCCAGGAAAACATTGTCTCGCACCGTTCCCATTTCCGGGGTAGACTTTTTTCCCGTTTTGTGATACCCTAAGCGTAACCCAAGAAAGATAAGGGTAACGCTTATGATGAAGAAATATGAAAAGCTTCTGGCGCTTATTCTCTGCGCCGTCATGATTGCAGGACTTCTGGGCGGCTGCCAGAGCAAGCCCAAGCGCACCACCAAGGAAACCGACGAGACCACCTATGGGATCGACGTGGCACGGTATCAGGGAACCATCCGCTGGGCGGAAGCTGCTGCGTCCGGGGTGGATTTTGCCATGGTGCGGGTCGGTATGCGGGGAATGGCAGAGGGGGAGATTTCTCCCGATTCCAATGCCCGATACAATCTCCAGGAAGCGGAGAAAAACGGCGTCAAGCTGGGCGTGTACTTTTTCTCCACTGCCATTTCCAAAGAGGAAGCCGTAGAGGAGGCCGACTGGACGGCGGATTTCATCGCCCAGTATCCCATCACTTATCCGGTGGTCTACGACTGCGAGGGCTTTACCGACACGGAAAGCCGCCAGTACGGCATGTCCAAAACGGAGCGGACGGATATCGCTCTGGCCTTCCTGAAGCGCATCGAGCAGCGGGGATATGAGGGCATGTTCTACGCCGCGAAAAACGAGCTTCAGGACGAAACCCTGTGGGAGACCTCCCGGATTGAAAAACATTATAAAATCTGGGTGGCGCAGTTCCCCGGGGATGCTGACCCGACCGTGCATACCTCCAGCTATGCCTGCGGTCATCAGATGTGGCAGTACACCATGGAGGGAAGCGTCCCGGGCATTTCCCAGAAGGTAGACATGGATGTGGCCTATTTCGGCTACGACGGGGTAGAAAAGCCCAAGGACGAGACGCCTCCGGAGGAAGCTTTCCCCGATGTGGAAGCGTTGATGGACTTTACTCAGGTCAACGAGGAAGTGACCGCCAAGGTGGAGACCAACCTCCGGGACATCCCCAGTCAGGACACGGACAGCACCGTGCTGTACACCCTGAAAAACGGGGAAATTGCGACCCGCATTGCCGTAAGCAGCAGCGGTTGGTCGAAGGTTACCTTCAACGGAAGCACCTATTACGCCGTGAGCAGCTACCTGACCACCGACATGAACTACTCGGCGGACACTGCCGGTGAGGCAGGGGAGGACGGCATCAAGACGGTCTTCACCCCGGTAAACCAGGAGGTGACTGCCAAGGATGTGGTCAACCTGCGCAAGCTCCCCAGCGTGGAGCATGAGGACGCCACGGTAGTCGCCCAGCTGAAAAACGGCGATGTCGCTACCTGTGTCGGCGTCAGCGACAACGGCTGGTCGAAGCTAACGTACAAGGGAGAAACCTGCTATGCCGTTAGCAGCTATCTGACGCCGGTGGGTGACGGCGAGCTTCCCACCCAGCCGGAGGACGACGGCATCCAGACCCAGTTTGAGGAAATGAACGATCTCGTCACCGCCAAGGTGGAGGTCAATCTGCGGTCGCTGCCCAGCGTGGAGGACCCGGACTGCGTGGTGGTCGCGTCGCTGAAAAACGGCGAGGTCGTCACCCGAACCGGCATCAACCGGGATGTGGGCTGGTCGCGGGTGGAGTACAACGGCCAGACCCTATACTGCGTCAGCAGCTATCTCATGGCAGCGCAAGCGCAATAAAAAGAGCAAAAAAGTCAAAAACAATATTGACAAATTTCCCAACCTGTGTTAATATAAGCGGGTCGTTGAGAGACGGCGCTTATATGGGCGAGTGGTGGAATTGGTAGACTCGCTAGATTCAGGTTCTAGTGTTCACTGCGGACGTGCGGGTTCAAGTCCCGCCTCGCCCACCAGATAAATGAGGTACACATCTGTGTATCTCATTTATTTTTTGCTCTAAGCTGTGCACATCATACTATTTCTCGATAAAATGGTTAACACCATTTTATCCTGCGAATTCTTCGCAGGCCGCCGGTGGCGGCGAGAAATGTATGGACTTACGTTTTTTGCGGCTACGCCGCTGGCTGCTGAAGCAGCAGCCGGATAAAACGGTTTTTAACCGTTTTATTAAAAACTAGTATCAGATTCGGTAAAGATTTGCCCCGGAGGGAAAAATGATCAAATTGCTTTCCGATATCGGTAGATTTATTCATAAAATTGTGATATTCTATTCATAACAGAGCGCCGAACACGGGGCAATCATAACCACGAAGGAGCAGCAGAATGGTCAAAACAAAAGAGCTTATCAACGAACTTTCCAAATCATTGCGGTGGCAGAACTTTATTTTCCTGCTTGTCGCGGGCTGTATCAACGCCTTTGGCGTCAACATTTTCTTAGCCCCGGTGGGGCTGTACGACAGCGGCATTTCCGGTACGTCTATCCTCCTTTCCCAGATCACGCCGGATTATCTGTCACTTTCCGTTTTCCTCCTGATTCTGAACGTTCCGCTTTTTCTGTTTGGGCTGAAAAAACAGGGGACGGCCTTTACCGTCTATTCCCTGTTTGCCGTCGCCGTGTATTCCGCCGCGTCGTGGATCATTGTGGACGTGCTCCCTGTGGACGTGAGCTTTGCGTCTCCGCTGGCAGGGGAGGATCTGCTCCTGTGCGCCCTGTTCGGCGGCGTGATTTCCGGCGTGGGCAGCGGCCTGACCATCCGCTACGGCGGCGCGATTGACGGCGTGGAGGTCATGGCGGTCATCTTCGCAAAGAAGATGAGCCTGACCGTCGGTACCTTTGTTATGATCTACAACGTTATTCTGTACATTCTCGCCGGCAGCGTGATGCACAGCTGGATATTGCCCCTATACTCCATCGTGGCCTACGGGGCGGGACTGAAAACCGTTGACTTTGTGGTGGAAGGCATCGACCGCTCCAAGGAGGTCATGATCGTCACGGACAAAGCCGAGGAGATCAGCGCCGCGCTGATGGAGGCATTCGAATGCGGCACAACGAAAATCGCCGCCCGGGGCGGCTACTCCGACGCGGACAAAACCATTATTTACTTCGTGGTGAACCGCTTCCAGATTTCCAAAATGCGGACGATCATCCGCTCCATCGACCCGAAAGCCTTTGTGACCATCAGCGATGTGGCCGACATGTTCAAGAGCAACGATTGAAATTTAAGGCAGCGCCGCGCAATCGCGCGGCACTGTTTTGCTATTTTCCTCTTGCATTTTCTGGCAAAATGTGCGACAATAGCACCAAACATACGAGCGAAAACGGTGATGGTATGGAGAAAGAAGAACTATTACAGCGGGTCTTTGGCTATTCCAGCTTTCGGTCGGGGCAAGAGAAGCTCATTGACGGCGTGCTTTCCGGTCAGGACGTGTTTGGCATTATGCCCACCGGCGGCGGAAAAAGCATGTGCTACCAGCTCCCGGCGCTGATGCTGCCGGGAATTACTCTGGTCATCTCGCCCCTGATCTCCCTGATGCGGGATCAGGTGATGGCGCTGAAGGCGGCGGGCGTTCCCGCCGCGTTTCTGAACAGCACCCTCACAGGGCCGCAGATGCAGGCGGCGTACCGCAATCTGCTGGCGGGGCGATACAAGATCGTCTATGTCGCCCCGGAACGGCTGGACTATCCGGGGTTCGGCGCTGTGGTGGAAAAGCTGAACATTTCCTTTGTCGCGGTGGACGAAGCCCACTGTATCTCCCAATGGGGGCAGGATTTCCGCCCCAGTTATTTACGAATCGTGCAGTTCATCGACAGTCTGCCAGAGCGTCCGGTGGTGGGCGCGTTCACCGCCACCGCTACCCGGAGCGTGCAGGAGGACGTGGAGCGGATTCTGGAGCTGCGCAGTCCGGTGCGGGAGGTCACGGGATTTGACCGTCCGAACCTGTATTTTGAAGTCATCCAGCCGGAGTCCAAGGACAAGACGCTTCTCCGATTGCTTGCCGGGCAGAAGCGGAAAAGCGGCATCGTCTACTGCGCCACCCGGAAAAAGGTGGAAAGCGTCTGCGAGCTGCTGTGCGACCACGGCTACGCTGCCACCCGGTATCACGCGGGGCTTCCCGAAGCCGAGCGAAGCGAAAATCAGGAGGATTTTCTCTACGACCGCAAAACCGTGATGGTGGCGACGAACGCCTTCGGCATGGGCATCGACAAATCCAACGTCAGCTTTGTCATTCATTATAACATGCCCAAGAGCATCGAAGCCTACTATCAGGAGGCCGGCCGCGCCGGACGGGACGGGGCAGAGGCGGACTGCATTCTGCTGTTCAGTCCCGGGGACGTGCAGACCGCCCGATTCCTCATCAACAACGGCTCCGATAACGAGGAAATGGACACCGTGCAGCGGGAAGAGGTGCGGCGGCAGGATCTGGAACGGCTGAACGCCATGGTCGGCTACTGTAAGACAAAAAGCTGTCTGCGGGGCTACATTCTGGACTACTTTGGGCAAAAACACCCGGCGATGTGCGGCAACTGCGGCAGCTGCAAGGGGAATTTCCGATCAGTGGACATCACCCGGGAAGCGCAGATCATTCTTTCCTGCGTAAAGCGGGTACACGACGCCCTGGGCTACAACGTAGGCACGAATCTGCTGGGGAACATTCTGCGGGGCAGCCGGAACAAGCGGGTGCAGGAGCTGGGGCTGGACAAAATCAGCACCTATGGCCTGCTGAAGGACAGTACACGAAGCGACACCCACGCCATGCTCGACCATCTGGAAGCGGAAGGGTATCTCCGGACGGAGCAGGAGCACCAGTCCGTGTTCCTGACCCCGGCAGCGGGGGAGGTTCTCTACCGGGGCAAAACGGTTTCCATGTTGGTGGAGCAGACCCATGAACCGGAAACGCCAGTCACGGAGACAGCAAAGCTCACCGCGGACGACGCCCAGCTGTTTGACGCATTGAAAGAGCTGCGGCTGGAACTGGCGAAAAAGGCGGAAATTCCGGCGTTCGTGGTATTTTCCAACGCCACACTGGCGGATATGGCAAAAAAGAAGCCCGCCACCATGAGCGAATTCAAGAAGGTCTCCGGCGTAGGCGAGATCAAGGCCGCCTGGTACGGCACGGCGTTCCTCAAGTGTATTCAGTCGTACTTGGACGAGAACGCATAATACGACTCTTTTTTCTATGCTTTTGTAATAGCAAAATCCTCCGCATGATTTTGTCCATGCGGAGGATTACACTATATTGTGCTAATTGGCTTATCGCTCCCGGTTGTCCAGCGTGTAGACTACGCATGCAAAACCGGAAATCAGGGCGAACAGAATGGCTCCGCCCAGCGCGTCCCCCAGGGAAGCGCCGATGAAGAAGCCGACGATCGCGGCAATGACCATGACAATCACGGATACCACCGTCCTGAACTTGTTCATAGCCCGATAACCTCCAAACGAGAATCAGCCGATGGGTTCAAAATCCGCCGCGCCGTGCTTGCACAGGGGGCATACGATGTCGTCGGGCAGGGTGTCGCCCTCGTAGATCCAGCCGCAGACCTTGCAGACAAAGCCGTGCTTGCCCTCGGTTTCCGGCTTGGGCTTGACGTTGTTCTGGTAGTAGGTGTAGGTCATGGTCTCCCGGTCGGAGATCACCCGCGCCTCGGTGACGGAGCAGATGAACATGCCGTGGGTGTCCAAGTCAACATAGCTCTCCACCTTCAGGCTCATGAAGGAGTTGATATACCGGGGGAGGAACCGCAGGCCGTTGTCGGAGCGCAGCTCCTCAATGCCGGCGAACTTGTCCGCCGTGCGGCCGCTCTGGAAGCCGAAGGTCTGGAAGACGGAGAAGGGGGCGGAGGTGTCCAGGCAGCATACGTTCATCACGCCGGTCTGCTTGATGACGTGGTGGGAGTAGTTCTGCTTGTTGATGGTGACGGCAATGCGGTTGGGGGTATTGGTGACCTGGGAGACGGTGTTGACAATCAGGCCGTTGTCTTTGCTGCCGTCGCTGGACGTGACCACGTACAGACCGTAACCGATGTTGAACAGGGCGTCCAGATTGTTCTTGTTCGCCGTCTCGTCCTGCCGGGCGAGGTAATCCTTGCACAGCTCGTTTGCCATGGACTCAATCTGAGCCTTACTGTCGTCATTCAGGGCGGAGAGAATCTTCACGGTGGTGTCGGTGAAGGTCAGGTTCTTGCTGCCCTCCAGCATTTTGCGCATGGTCTTGGCGGCGAGGGGCGCCCAGGAGCCGTTTTCCATCAGGCCGATGGTGCGGTTCTGGAAGTTCCGCTCGGTCAGGTGATGAATGAATTCCTTCATGAAGGGGAAGACGTCGGCATTGTAGGTGGTGGTGGCCAGCACCAGCTTGCCGTAACGGAAGGCATCCTCTACAGCCTTGGCCATGTCGCACCGGGCGAGGTCGTGCACGATGACCTTGGGGCAGCCCTTGTCCGCCAGCTTCTGCGCCAGCAGCTCCGCCGCCGCCTTCGTGTGGCCGTAGACGGAGGTGTAGGCGACCACAATGCCGTCGCTCTCCACCCGGTAGGAAGACCAGATGTCGTACAGATTCAGATAATATCCCAGATTCTCCGTCAGCACGGGGCCATGCAGGGGGCAGATGATGGAAATGTCCAGCCCGGCGGCCTTTTTCAGCAGTGCCTGCACCTGCGCGCCGTACTTGCCCACAATGCCGATGTAGTAGCGGCGGGCTTCGTCCGCCCAGTCTTCTTCCACGTCCAGCGCACCGAACTTGCCGAAGCCGTCGGCGGAGAAGAGAACCTTGTCATAGGAATCATAGGTCACGATGACCTCCGGCCAGTGAACCATGGGCGCACCCACAAAGGTCAGGGTGTGCTTGCCCAGGCACAGGGTATCGCCCTCGCCCACCACAATGCGCCGGTCGGCGTAGTCGTCGCCGAAGAAGTTTTTCATCATGACAAAGGCCTTTGCGGAGGAAACCACGGTTGCCTCGGGGTAGACTTTCAGGAAATTGGCGATGTTGGCGGAGTGGTCAGGCTCCATGTGCTGCACCACCAGATAGTCCGGCTTGCGGCCGCCCAGGGTGTTCTGAATGTTGTCCAGCCACTGATGGGTAAAGCCGCGGTCTACGGTGTCCATAATGGCGACTTTTTCGTCCAGGATGGCGTAGGAATTGTAGCACATGCCGCCCGGGACAACGTACTGTCCCTCGAACAGGTCGACCGCATGGTCGTTGACGCCGATGTACCGGATGTCCTTTGTGATTGTCATAAAATTACTCCTTTTTTGTGTTATTATGTCAGTTCTGCTCGTAATCCAGAACTTCCTTGGCAATATAAATGGGGCGGTCCTTGCTCTGCTCAAAGGTTCTGCCCACGTATTCGCCGATGATGCCGATGCAGAACAGCTGCACGCTGCCCAGCAGCAAAATCAGCACGATGATGGTGGCATAGCCGGGGACGTCAATACCCTGAATCAGCTTTTGCAGCACCACCACGATCAGGTAAATCAAGGCTGCCACGCCCGTCACGCCGCCAAGCCACGTCGCCAGCCGCAGGGGGGCGGTGGAGAAGCCGATGATGCCCTCAATGGCATAATTCACCAGCTTCCAGAAGCTCCACTTGGTGGTTCCGGTCGCCCGCTCACAGGCAGTGTAGGGGATGAACTTGGTGCTGTAGCCCACCCAGGCGAAAATGCCCTTGGAAAAGCGGTGGTATTCCGCCAGCTCCAGGATACTGTCCCGGACACTGCGGCGGAAGGTGCGGAAATCGCTGGCATCAGGCTGCAAGGTCACCTTGGACAGCTTGTTGATGATGCTGTAAAAGCTCTTTTTGAAGAAGGACAGCACCTTGCCTTCCCCCCGGCGATCCTGAAAGGCCGCGACCACGTCGAATTCCGGCTCCTCGTCCAGAATTTTCACCATGTCCCGGACGATTTCCGGGCGCTGCTGAAGATCGGCGTCGATCAGACAGATGTACTCGCCCGCCGCGTGCTGCAAGCCCGCATAAATTCCGGCCTCCTTGCCGAAATTCCGGGAGAAGGACACCACCTTTATGGGACATTCCCGGGCGGCGTAGAGCTTTTTCAGATTGTGCAATGTAGCGTCCCGGCTGCCGTCGTCGATGAAGACGATCTCGTAATCATAGCCGCAGCCGTCAAAGGCGGAGACGACCGCCTGCTGAAACAGGGCGACGTTATCCGCTTCGTTATAACAGGGAACCACCATGGATAATTTCATGGGCAAACACTTCCGCTTCCAATAAGGTGCTTTCATTATATGCGATTTTCACCGGTTCGTCAACGCTTTGTGCAGCCATTTTCTGCCGCGCGGATAACAGTGCCAATATTTTTCTTGACAAAATACAGCCTTTGCAATACAATTGTACGAAATCGATAACGCGGTGAACGGGAGGTTCCGTTTCCGGCGCAAGGAAGAGAGTGCGCATTTTGGTGCAAGCGCATATTGGCCGGTTCGGATGGTCGCCCGGGAGCGGTCTTTCTGAATAAAGGGAAGCTCTGATTAAATCGGCAAGAACTGTGAGCGAGAGATTTTTCGTCCAATCGAGGTATCGGAAACGGCGGAATACTTTGTGTATTTCCCGTTTTCGATACCGAAGAGTGGGTGGAAAAGATCCGCTCGCAGTCGCAGACGATTTATTCAGAGATTCCCAAGTAAGAAAGAACGGGGCTGCCCGTTACAGCAGTTTTGAGAGCCCGAAAGGGAATTCAGGTGGTACCGCGGAAAATTTTCGCCCTGAGCTTTTGGGGAATCTTTGAGTCAGCCGATTCAGAGCTTCCCCGGCTCAGGGCGTTTCTTATTTATGAAAAGGAGCGAAAGAAAATGGCAAGAGAATTACCAAAGGTCTACGAGCCGCAGCAGGTGGAGTCCAAGATCTACGACATGTGGCAGCGGGGCGGCTACTTCCACGCCGAGGTGGATGAAAGCAAGAAGCCCTTCACCATCGTCATGCCCCCACCCAACGTCACCGGTCAGCTGCACATGGGTCACGCCATGGACGCAACCCTGCAGGATACCCTGATCCGGTTCAAGCGGATGCAGGGCTATAACGCCCTGTGGATTCCCGGTGTCGATCACGCCGGCATCGCCACCCAGATCAAGGTGGAGGAGGAGCTTCGCAAGGAGGGTCTGACCCGCTACGATCTTGGCCGTGAAAAGTTCCTGGAGCGTGTCTGGGACTGGAAGCACAAGTACGGCAACCGCATTGTGGAGCAGCAGAAGAAGCTGGGCGCCAGCTGCGACTGGGAGCGCGCCCGGTTCACCATGGACGAGGGCTGCTCCAAGGCCGTGCGGGAGGTCTTCGTCTCCCTGTACGAAAAGGGTCTGATCTACAAGGGCAGCCGCATCATCAACTGGTGCCCCCACTGCGTCACCGCCCTGTCCGACGCTGAGGTGGAGTATGTGGACAAGCCCGGCCACCTGTGGCACATCCGTTACCCCTTGGCCGACGGCTCCGGCGAGGTGATCGTGGCGACCACCCGTCCCGAGACCATGCTGGGCGACTCCGGCGTGTGCGTCAACCCCAACGATGAGCGCTACAAGGACATCGTGGGCAAAACGGTCATTCTGCCTCTGGTGAATAAGGAAATCCCTGTTGTCGCCGACGATTACGCCGAGATGGACTTCGGCACCGGCTGCGTCAAGATGACCCCCGCCCATGACCCCAACGACTTTGAAGTGGGTCTGCGCCACAATCTGGAAGTCATCCGGGTGCTGGACGACAACGGCAAGGTCAACGAAAACGGCGGAAAGTATGAGGGACTCGACCGCTACGAGGCCAGAAAGCAGATCGTCGCCGACCTGGAAGCCGGCGGATACCTGGTAAAGGTGGAGCCTTACAGCCACAACGTGGGTACCTGCTACCGCTGCCATCAGGACGTGGAGCCGATCATCTCCGCCCAGTGGTTCGTGAAGATGAAGCCCCTGGCCGAGGAGGCCATCCGGGTGGTCAAGGACGGGGAGACCAAGTTCGTCCCCGAGCGGTTCAGCAAGACCTATCTCAACTGGATGGAAAATGTCCGCGACTGGTGCATTTCCCGTCAGCTGTGGTGGGGTCATCAGATTCCCGCATGGACGTGCGCCGACTGCGGCCACATCACCGTGTCCCGGGAGGATGTCTGCAAGTGCGAAAAGTGCGGCAGCGCCAACATTGAGCGGGACCCCGACGTGCTGGATACCTGGTTCTCCTCCGCCCTGTGGCCGTTCGAGACCCTGGGCTGGCCGGAAAAGACGGAAGATTTGGACTATTTCTATCCGACGGACGTGCTGGTCACGGGCTACGATATCATTTTCTTCTGGGTTGCCAGAATGATCTTCTCCGGCTGTGAGCATACCGGCAAGACGCCCTTCCACACCGTGCTTATCCACGGTCTGGTGCGGGACAATCAGGGACGCAAGATGTCCAAGTCTTTGGGCAACGGCATTGACCCCCTGGAAATGATCGACAGGTACGGCTGTGACGCCCTGCGGATGAACCTGATCACCGGCAACTCTCCCGGAAACGACACCCGTTTCTACACCGAGAAGTGCGAGGCCATGCGCAACTTTGCCAACAAGCTGTGGAACGCCTCCCGCTATGTGCTGATGAATCTGGGCGAGGACGCCAGGAACGAGCTGCCCGCCCTCAGTAAGCTGGAAATCGCCGACAAGTGGGTGCTGTCCAAGCTGAACACGCTGATTGCCGAGGTCACGGAGAATCTGGAAAAGTACGAGCTGGGCGTGGCCGTCCAGAAGGTGTACGATTTCATCTGGGACACCTACTGCGACTGGTATATCGAGCTGACCAAGGCGCGGCTGTACTCCGAGGATGCGATCCGCAAGCAGACCGCCATTTCTGTGCTGGTGTATGTGCTTGACCAGATTCTGCGGCTGCTGCATCCCTTCATGCCCTTCATCACCGAGGAAATCTGGCAGAGCATCCCCCACGAGGGCGACGCGCTGATCGCCGCAAAGTGGCCGGAATACCGGGAAGAGCTGGCCTTCAAGGCCGAGGAAAGCCACATGGAGTCCGTCATGGACGCCATCCGCGCCATCCGCAACCGCCGGGCGGAAATGAACGTTCCGCCCTCCCGGAAGGCGGCGCTGTACGTGCTGACCTCCAAGCCCCAGGTCTACGCCGAGGGCGAGGGCTTCATCCAGCGTCTGGCCTATGCCGACACCGTGTCCATGCTGGACAAGGAGCCGGAGAACTTAAGCGGCATGGTGACTATCCCCACCGCCGACGCCAAGCTGTATATCCCCATGGGTCAGCTGGTGGACGTGGCCAAGGAGCTGGACCGCATCTCCAAGGAGCTGGAAAAGAACCGCAAGTTCCTCGGCTCTCTGGAAGCGAAGCTCGGCAACGAGAAGTTCGTCTCCCGCGCCCCCGAGGCCGTGGTGAACGCGGAGAAGGAAAAGGCGCAGAAGACCCGCGACCTGATCGCAAGTCTCGAGCAGAGCGAAGCGGCGCTGAAAAGTCTGTAAATGAACAAAACCCGCAGGAAATGGGCGGGGAACATTAGACAGTTAACAGGCACAGTGGGATGACATCCGCTGTGCCTGTCCTTGTATCATCTCATGCAGGCACCCCTTGCCTCTCCCTATGGGAGAGGTGGCTGAGCGCAGCGAAGACAGAGAGGGGAAACAGGGGTGCAAAGCCCTCTCAGTCACCTGCGGTGACAGCTCTCCCAGAGGGAGAGCCAAGGGGTTGTACCTCGTTATATACGAGAAATGGAGCGTATCGGTACAGATACGCTCCATTGACTGTTTTACGACCACCCATTAAAACCCTGCGGCTTTTTCCTTGCAACGGAAAATCAAACGAGCGGCCAATCCTGCCGTTTGTCCAAAACCTTTATTTTCAAAGAATCCCGTTTCCGACTGAAAAATCGGAAACGGGATTTTATACTGTTAATCAGCAAATTTACCTAGGAGGGAAGCAATATGCACTTTACCAGTTTTTTGGAGGAAGGACGGCTGACGGTGGCGCTCACCGGGGAAATTGACCACCACTGCGCAAAGGCCTACATTCAGGCCATCGCCGCAAAAATCGAGGCTTACACCCCGGAGGTCTGCGTGCTGGATTTTCAGGAGGTTTCCTTTGTAGATTCCTCCGGCATTGCCGTGGTCATCAACGCCTTAAGGAGCATGACCCAGATCGAGGGGCGGCTGCTTCTGACGGGCATTGCGCCCCAGCCCATGCGGGTGTTCCGGGCGTCGGGAATCGATAAGCTTGTGGAGATCAAGGAGGCTGTATCATGAAATTCGACAACTATATGATTCTGGATTTTCCCAGCAAATCCGCCAACGAAGCCTTTGCCCGGTCGGCGGTGGCCTGTTTCGCCGCCCAGATGGACCCGACGCTGGAGGAGCTGGGGGACATCCGCACGGCGGTGAGCGAGGCGGTGACCAACTGCATCGTCCACGCCTACCCGGAAAAGCTGGGGAACATCACCCTGCGCTGCCGGATTCTGAAGGACAACGTGCTGGATATCGTCATCAAGGACAAGGGCGTCGGCATCCCGGACATAGAACAGGCCAGACGTCCCGCGTACACCACCGGCGGCGCGGAACGCAGCGGAATGGGCTTTACCATTATGGAAAGCTTCATGACCAATCTGGAAATTACATCCAAGCCCGGAAAGGGAACCACGGTGCATATGCGCCGGAAGCTGCAGCGGCGGCAATGAGCAGGACGGAGGAACTGATCGCCAAAGCACAGCAGGGCGACCGGGAAGCGTCCGAAGCTCTGGTGGAGGAAAACTCCGGCCTGATCTGGTCGGTTGCCAGGCGGTTTTTAGGCCGGGGGACGGAAGCGGACGACCTGTATCAGCTGGGGTGCCTTGGCTTTCTCAAGGCCGTGGAGGGGTTCGACCTTTCCTACGGAACCCAGTTTTCCACCTACGCCGTGCCGAAAATCGCAGGGGAGATCCGGCGGTTTCTCCGGGACGACGGGGCGGTCAAGGTGTCCCGGAGCTTAAAAGAGCAGGCCGCGACCATCAAGGCCGCCCGCAGCCGTCTGACCGGGGCGCTGGGCAGGGAACCGACGATTCAGGAGATTTCCCGTCAGACCGGGCTTACCCCGGAGGAAATCGCCCTCGCCGAAACGGCCACTGCCGCCACGGAGTCCATCCAGCGGGAAACGGGGGACGAGGGCTTCACTTTGGAAAACGTGCTGACGGACACGGAATCGGAAGAACGGATGGTGGAAAAAATCGCTCTGCGGCAGGCGATTTCCGGCCTGCCGGAACGGGAACGGATGGTCATTCAGCTGCGGTATTTCCACGGCCTGACCCAGCAGCGGGTGGCGGCGGTGATGAACGTCAGCCAGGTGCAGGTGTCCCGGATCGAAAAGAAGGCCGTCGCCATGCTTCGGGAGCTGATGGCGTAAAGCGGCATTTTCCCTCTTTACCTTTTGTCGAAAATGCGCTAAAATAATGGCATCATGTTGAAGACAGGTGCAATTATGACAGAACAAATGGACTCCCGATTCCTGACTGCTCGTAAAAATTACATTGAGCGGCAGTTTTCCCAGCTGAACGATATGCAGCGTCAGGCCGTGCTGACCACGGAGGGGCCGCTGCTGCTGCTAGCCGGTGCGGGCAGCGGCAAGACCACCGTCCTCATTAACCGCATTGCCAACCTCATGCGCTTCGGCCGGGGCAGCGACTGCTGCGAGATTTCCCACGCCGTCACGGAGGACGACGTGGCCTTTCTGGAAAGTCTTGGGGACGACCCCAGCCCCGACGATACCCGCAGGGCGGACAGTCTCTGCGCCGTGGAACCCGCCGCGCCCTGGAGCATCATAGCCATCACCTTTACCAACAAGGCCGCAAACGAAATGAAGGAGCGGCTTTCCAATCTTCTCGGCCCTCAGGCGCAGGACATCTGGGCGATGACGTTTCATTCCGCCTGCTGCCGTATTCTGCGGCGGGACATCGAGCGGATGGGCTTTACCCGGAGCTTTACCATTTACGATTCTGCGGACTCCGAGCGCATCATGAAGGAAATCATCAAGGACATGGAGCTGGACGACAAGACGTTTCCGGCGAAATATGTCCTGGGCGCCATCAGCCGGGAGAAGGACAAAATGGTGTCCCCCGGGGAGATGCTGGACAGGGCGGAGCGTACCGGGGACATCCGGGCGCAGCACATCGCCCGGGCCTACGGCAAATACCAGACCCGGTTGAAGGACAACAACGCCCTGGATTTTGACGACATCATCTATATCACCGTTCAGCTTTTGCAGCAGAACGAGGATGTTTTGCAGTATTATCAGCGCAAATTCCGGTATGTGCTGGTGGACGAGTATCAGGACACCAATCACATGCAGTACCTTTTAACGTCCCTGCTTGCCGGCGGCCACGAGAACATCTGCGTGGTGGGCGACGACGATCAGAGCATCTACCGCTTCCGGGGCGCGACCATCGAAAACATTCTGAACTTTGAAAAGCAGTACCGGGGCGCGCGGGTCATTCGTCTGGAACAGAATTACCGTTCCACCCAGGCCATTCTCACCGCCGCAAACGCGGTGATTGCCCACAACCTCGGGCGCAAGGGAAAAAAGCTCTGGACAGCCAATGCGCAGGGCGACCCCGTTCTGGTATACGAAGCCTCCGACGAGGGAAGCGAGGGCAATTTCGTGGCGGGGCAGATTCTGGCCGGTTCCCGGGGGAAAAACTTCAAGGACTACGCCATTCTGTACCGCACCAACGCCCAGTCCAACGCAATGGAATTTGCCCTGAAACGAAACGGCATTCCCTACCGGGTCATCGGCGGCACGCGGTTCTTTGACCGGGCGGAAGTCAAGGATATGCTGTCGTATCTGTGCGTCATCAACAACCGGGCGGACGACCTGCGTCTGGGACGCATCATCAACAATCCTCCTCGGGGGCTGGGGGCGAAGACCATCGAGACCGCCCGGCGACTGGCGGAGGCCGAGGGAAAGCCGCTGTACAGCGTCATTTCCGACCCCTATTCCTACGCCCCGCTGGAAAAGTCCGCCATGAAAATGATGCAGTTTTCCGCCCTCATCGAGGGCATGGCGCAGCTTCTGGAGGACGGCATGAGCCTGCCGGACTTCTACGACGAGCTGCTCATCCGAACCGGGTATGTGGACATGCTGGAAAGCAAGGACACCGAGGAAAACAAGACCCGGCTGGAAAACGTGCGCGAGTTAAAATCCAGCATCAATTCCTATGTAGAAAATGCGGAAACACCCACTTTGGCCGGATTTCTGGAAGAAATCGCCCTGTATACCGATCTGGAACAGTACAACGAAAACGACGACGCCGTGGTGATGATGACCATGCACTCGGCCAAGGGGCTGGAATTTCCTCATGTGTTCCTCGTGGGCTTTGAGGACGGGCTGTTCCCCGGAATGCGCGCCATCGGCGACGCGGAGGAAATGGAAGAGGAGCGGCGGCTGTGCTACGTGGCGATTACCCGGGCAAAGCAGAGCCTGACCATCACCCACGCCCGTCAGCGTATGATCTACGGACGCACGTCGTCGGCGCTGCCCTCCCGGTTCCTTCGGGAAATCCCGGAGGAGTGCATCGTGAAGAAGGGCGGCTATCACCGGGTTTCGGCCAGCGAGCACGGCGGTTATTCGGCCTATGGTTCCCATACTTCTCAGGCCAGAAAGCCCAGAAGCAGCATTCTTTCTACCCCGCAGGCTGCTCCCACGCCATGTCTCGAACTGAATCAGGGGGACATGGTCATGCACGCGGCCTTTGGCCGGGGACTGGTGCTGTCCGTGCGGAAAATGGGCGGCGACGCGCTGCTGGAAATCGCCTTTGACGACATCGGCACAAAGAAGCTCATGGCAAAAACGGCCTCGGCGCATATGAAAAAGCTGTAATGCTTTTTGCTTTCCCGCATATCCTCTACAGGAGGGATGGGTATGCGCTGGCGGCTTCGGAGATTTTTTTACACGCTGCTGGTTCTGGCTGTGATTCTTCTGGTGGCGTTTCTGATGCTTCGCAGCCGCTACCGGGAGATCGTCACGGAGCTGGCGGAAACACAGGTGAAGAATGCCACGTCGGATTTGACCAATGACGCCATTGCCAAGCAGATTGCCAACGGCACCATTCAATACGACCGCATCGTCTACTTTGAAAAAAATCTGGACGGCCGCATCACCGCTCTGAAAACCAACATGAGCGAGATCAACCACCTGAAAACGGATATCCTGAACATTATCAACGACGAAATTTTAGCCCTGGACACCGCGGACATCGGCATACCCCTGGGGAGCCTGTTCCTGCCGGAGTTTTTCTCCGGGAAAGGCCCGGCGATCCCGGTACACATCCTGTCCATCCGCAACAGCGACGCCACCTTTGAAAGCAATTTTTCCCAGGCCGGCATCAACCAGACGCTTCACCGGCTGAACATGATCGTCAGCGTGGATGTGTCGGTTCTGGTCATGGGGGAGACGGACAGCTTTACCATCCATTCGGAGGTCGTGGTGGCGGAGACGGTGATCATCGGTGAGGTACCCAGCACTTATTTACAGACCGGAGGATATTATGGAAGCCAAAGAGAGAATTGACCGGCTGACCGATCAGCTGAAGGAAGCGGGCTACCGCTATTACGTTCTGGACGACCCGACCATGGAGGACTACGAATACGACCGGCTTTACCGGGAGTTAGAGGAGCTGGAACGCGCCCATCCTGAGCTGGCCAGGGCGGATTCTCCCACAAAACGGGTGGGCGGGGAAGTGCTGAGTCAGTTTGAGAAGGTGACCCACCCCGTGCCCCTGATGAGCTTGCAGGACGTGTTCAGCATGGAAGAGCTGAACGATTTTCTGGAAAAGACCATCGCCGCCGAGGGTAACGTAGAATTTTCCGTGGAGCCGAAGATTGACGGCCTTTCCGTGGCGCTGGAATATGTGGACGGGAAATTCGTCCGGGGCGCGACCCGGGGCGACGGCACGGTAGGGGAGGATGTGACGGAAAACCTGAAAACCATCCGCTCCATTCCCATGACCCTGACCGGAGCGCCTGCCCGACTCATTGTCCGGGGCGAGGTCTTCATGCCGAAAAAGAGCTTTGAAAAGCTGAATCAGCGTCAGGAGGAACTGGGAAAACCCACGTTTGCCAACCCCCGGAACGCTGCTGCCGGGTCACTGCGGCAGCTTGACCCGAAAATCGCGGCGAAGCGGGGACTGGACATCTATATTTTCAACGTCCAGCTTGCGGAGGGTGTGGATTTTACCGGACACACCCAGACGCTGGAATACCTGAAAGGGCTTAAATTCAAGGTGATTCCCCATAAAAAGCTGTCCAAAGTTTCGGAAATTAACGAAGAAGTGCTGTCCATCAACGAAAACCGGGAGAAGCTGATCTGCGATATCGACGGCGCGGTTATCAAGGTGGATGATCTTTCTCAGCGGGAACGGCTGGGCAATACCGCCAAATTCCCCAAGTGGGCCGCGGCCTACAAGTATCCTCCGGAGATCAAGCCCACCGTGGTGGAGGACATTGTGGTGCAGGTGGGAAGAACCGGCGTGCTGACCCCCAAGGCGGTGGTGCGGCCTGTCCGTCTGGCGGGAACGACGGTGACGAACGCCACGCTGCACAATCAGGATTTCATCCGGGAACGGGACATCCGCATCGGCGATACCGTTCTCATTCGCAAGGCAGGGGAGATCATCCCGGAAATTCTGGAGGTCGATCTTTCCAGGCGCCCCGAGGGGACGGCGGCCTATCATCTGCCCGACCACTGCCCGGTCTGCGGCGCACCTGTGGAGCAGGACGAGGACGGCGCATTTCTGCGCTGCACCGGGGCGGAATGTCCCGCCCAGCTCAGCCGGAACATTGCCCACTTTGTCAGCCGGGACGCCATGGACATCGACGGCCTTGGCGCGGCAATCGTAGACGCGCTGATCGAAAAGGGGCTTATCAAGTCCCCGGCGGATATTTACTACCTGACCCTGGACGATGTAAAGAGTCTGTGGAAGGCCGGTTCTACGGCGGCGAAAAAGCTTCTTGCCGCCATCGAGGCCAGCAAGGCGCAGGACGTCAGCCGCCTAATCTACGCTCTGGGCATCCGTCAGGTGGGGGCAAAAACCGGCAAGGTGCTTGCCTCCGCTTTTGGGAATCTGGACGGCCTGATGGCCGCTTCGGTGGAGGAACTGACGGAGGTTCCCGACGTGGGCGCGGTCACCGCCGAGAACATCTGCCAGTGGTTCCGGCAGGAGCAGTCCAGGCACATGGTGGAGCGTCTGCGGCAGGCGGGGGTCAACTTTGAGAGCAAACGGGTCATCACCGACGCCCGCTTCGCCGGGAAGACCTTCGTGCTCACCGGCGCGCTGAGCAAATTCACCCGGGAGGAAGCCACGGAGAAAATCGAGCTTCTGGGCGGCAAAGCGTCCGGCTCCGTATCGAAAAAGACCAGCTTCGTGGTGGTGGGCGAAAACGCCGGTTCCAAGGAGCGCAAGGCAAGAGAGCTGGGAATCCCCATTCTTACCGAGGACGAATTCCTGGAAATGATGCAATAACAGAAACGCTGCAAAGGATTTATCCCTTGCAGCGTTTTCGTATGTAATCGTTTGACAATCATGCGTAGGTCTTGATGATCCCCAGCGCGATCTCCCGCCTGGTCGTGCAGCGATCCATGGCCTGTTTTTCGATGTGACGGTGGGCTTCGGCCTCGGTCATTTTCAGCTGCTCAATGAGCAGCCATTTTGCCCGGTTCACCAGACGGATTTCCTCCATCTTTTCTTCCACGGAGGTGGCCTTTTCCTCCATGCGCCGCAGGCGTTCCCGGGCGGAAACCAGCCATTTCAGGCTTTGGTTCAGCAGCAGAGCGGACGTTGGTTTTGCCAGCGTGAACACGCCCTGACAGGTGAGCTTGGCTTCCACCTCGTCGTAAACCTCCGATTTTGCCAGCAGCAGCGCCACGGTGCCGGACTGATTGCAGGCGTCGATGGCAAAGCGGGTGCCGAAATCGTCGGGCAGGGGAGCGTTGATGATGACAAGATCATAGGTTTTGTTCACCATCTCCCGCCGCGCCGCGGCAATGTTGCCCACGAAACGAACCGGGTAATACTCCGAACCGGGGAGCATCTCGGCAAAGGCTTCGTTGAATTTCTGCGCAGCAGACACCACCAGAACGCCGTACGTCCGGTCGCTGAAAACCATATCATGCTCCCTCCCTTCAGAATTTTGCGGAGTTTATCGCTTGGTAAAGAAGTCAATCAGAGATTCAGGAAGATGCTGAGCAATGAAGTTGCTGTTTCCGGCGCACTTTGCCGCATCAGCCAACGACTTGGGAAGGGTCGCAAGGGTCAGGGCTTTGGAATCCGCCGTGTGGAGGTTGACATTGCAGGCTTCCGGGAGGGCAATGTTGTTTTCGATTCCGGAAAGCCCCGCCCAGATCAGCAGCGCGAAAGCAAGATAGGGATTGGCCGTGCAGTCAGGGCTGCGCAGCTCGAAGCGCCGATATTCGCCGGAGGCGGCGGGGACGCGAATGAGCTGAGAGCGGTTGTTGCTCGACCAGGAAATGTACTTCGGTGCTTTGTGGGCGCCCAGGCGGCTGTAGGACGGCTCGGTGGGATTGAGAAACAGCGTCATGTCCGCAATCTTGTCCAGAATGCCGCCCATCACCCGGTGCATGAGATCATCCGCGCCGCCCTGAACGGACATATTGATGTGGAACCCGCTGCCGGGGCGTCCCTCCAGAGGTCTGGGGGAAAAGTCCGCGTACAGTCCGTTCCGGGCGGCGATGGTTTTGACGACGGTGAGGAAGGTAACGGCGTTGTCCGCGGCGGACAGGGGATCGGAATAGCGGAAATCCACCTCGTTCTGGCCGGGGCCTTCCTCGTGATGGGAGGATTCCGGCTGAATGCCCATTCGCTCCAGGGTCAGGCAGATTTCCCGGCGGACATTTTCGCATTTGTCCTCCGGCGCTACGTCCATATAGGTGGCCTGATCGTAGGGAACATCCGTCACCTCGCCGTTTTCGTCCAGCCGGAACAGGTAGAATTCCAGCTCGGATCCGAAGGAGAAGGCGTAGCCCGCCTTCGCGGCGTCGGCAACGGCCTGCTTGAGAATGCCCCGGGTATCGTGGGCAAAGGGCGTGCCGTCGGGGTGGGTGATGGAGCAGAACATCCGCACCACGCTCCCGTGCTCCGGCCGCCAGGGCAGAAGGGCAATGGTGGAAGCGTCGGGATGGAGAAACAGGTCGGAATTTACCTCGTCGCCGAAGCCCGCAATGGCAGAAGCGTCGATGGCAATGCCGTACTTGAAAGCGCGTTCCAGCTCGTGGGGCATGATGGAGATATTTTTGGGTCTGCCGAAGCAGTCGCAGAACGCAAGGCGGATGAACTTCACATCCTCCTCCTGAATGAATTGTATGACCTCCTGGGGCGTATATTTCATACAGCAACCAACCTTCCTGCCCAATACGCGGTTAAATTCAAACAAATGAAGTCAAATTAGTGGGAAAAGCAACGGGATTCTCCCGGAAATACCAAAACATCCCGGAAAGCCTTTGTCCCCGAACGTATTATATTCAATTGATAGAGCCTTGTCAATCTGTCCAAAGACAAAAAACTTTTTTTGTGCAGGGTGTTGACAAATGGGAAAAGATAGTGTAGAATGCCCACTGTGAAGGCAAGGACGTCTCCGAGTGTATGCTCATAACGTCCTTGCCGTCTTTTTTTATTTTCGGCGGTTCGGGCGGGCATTCCCGGAACCCAAATTTCAAAAAGGAGCGTTTGTTATGAGTACTGTTTCTGACTATTTCGGCTGTCTGGTATTTGATGACCGGGTGATGAAAGCCAATCTTTCCGCCGACGTGTATGCGTCGCTGCGCAGAACCATCGACGAGGGTGCGAAGCTGGACGCTTCCGTCGCCAACGCGGTGGCCGCTGCCATGAAGGACTGGGCTGTCGCCCATGGCGCGACCCACTATACCCACTGGTTCCAGCCGCTGACCGGCATCACCGCCGAAAAGCACGACAGCTTCATTTCTCCCGCTCCCGACGGCGGCGTCATCATGGATTTCTCCGGCAAAGAGCTGATTAAGGGCGAGCCTGACGCCAGCTCGTTCCCCTCCGGCGGCCTGAGAGCTACCTTTGAAGCCCGTGGATACACCGCATGGGACCCCACCTCCTATGCGTTTATCAAGGGCAAGACCCTTTGCATCCCCACGGCGTTCTGCTCCTACGGCGGCGAGGCGCTGGATAAGAAGACCCCGCTGCTGCGCTCCATGGAAGCCCTGAACCGTCAGGCCATGCGTATCCTGAAGCTCTTCGGCAATACCGATGTCAAGTGCGTCCGCACGAATGTAGGCCCCGAGCAGGAATATTTCCTTGTGGATAAGGAAATGTACGAGCAGCGCAAAGACCTGATTTTCACTGGCAGAACCCTGTTCGGTGCGAAATCCCCCAAGGGGCAGGAGATGGATGACCATTATTTCGGCGTCATCAAGCCCCGCGTTGCGGCCTACATGGAAGATCTGAACGAGGAACTGTGGAAGCTGGGTATCCTTGCCAAGACCGAACATAACGAGGTCGCCCCCGCTCAGCATGAGCTGGCGCCCATTTACACCACCACCAACATCGCCACCGACCACAACCAGCTGACCATGGAGATCATGCAGAAGGTCGCGGCAAAGCACGGTCTGGTGTGCCTGCTGCATGAGAAGCCCTTCGCCGGTGTCAACGGCTCCGGCAAGCACAACAACTGGTCCATGGCCACCGATACCGGCGTGAATCTGCTGTCCCCCGGCGAGACCCCCTACGAAAACGCCCAGTTCCTGCTGTTCCTGTGTGCGGTCATCAAGGCCGTGGACGATTATCAGGATCTGCTCCGCCTGAGCGTGGCCACCGCGGGCAACGATCACCGTCTGGGCGCCAACGAAGCGCCTCCCGCCGTGGTCTCCATCTTCCTGGGCGACGAGCTGATGGGCATTCTGGACGCCATTGAGAATGATACCCCCTACTGCGGCACAAAGAAGACCACCATGAAGCTGGGCGTGGACGTTCTGCCCCGCTTCCCCAGAGACACCACCGACCGGAACCGCACCTCTCCCTTCGCTTTTACCGGCAACAAGTTTGAGTTCCGTATGCTGGGTTCCTCCAATTCCATTGCCTGCGCCAACATCATGCTCAACGCCGCCGTGGCCGAGTCCCTGAAAATTTACGCCGACCGTCTGGAAGGCGCGGAGGACTTTGAGACCGCTCTGCATGACATGATCAAGAAGACCATCAAGGATCACAAGCGCATCATCTTCAACGGCAACGGCTACGACGCCACTTGGATTAAGGAGGCCACCGAGGTTCGCGGCCTGTGCAACTATCCCACGACCCCCGATTGTATGCCCCATCTGCTGGATAAGAAGAACGTGGATATGCTCACCGCCCACAAGATTTACTCCGTCTCCGAGATGCAGGCGCGGTGCGACATTATGCTGGAAAACTACTGCAAGGCCGTCATCATCGAGGCCAACACCATGGTGGACATGGCGAGAAAGCAGATTCTCCCCGCGGTGGAGGGCTACGCCTCCGAGCTGGCCGCATCCCTGGCCGCGAAGAAGGCCGTTGCCCCCAATCTGGCCTGCGCCTATGAGACCGGCCTTGTCACCAAGCTGTCCGGCCTGACCGATCAGATTGCCGAGAAGACCGACGAGCTGGAATCCGCCGTTCTGGAGCTGAAGAACGCGGAGAATGTGAAGGAAGAGTCCTTCGCCATCCGGGACACCATCCTCGGCAAGATGGCAGCCCTCCGGGCTGTCGCGGACGAGGCGGAGACCCAGACCTCTTCCGATTATTGGCCGTTCCCCACCTACGGCGAATTGCTGTTTGGTGTAAAGTAACAGCCATCAGGGGGACTGACCACCCCCGGTATCAGAGAAAAAGAGAACCCAAGGGAGAGCCGTAAGGCTCTCCCGCGGGCTATTTGAGGAGGAATTCCGATATGTGTTCCATCATTGGGTATTGCGGCAGGCCCGCCGATCTGACCGCCTTTCAGGCAGGCTTCGCCAAAACAATTTCCCGAGGCCCGGATGATTCCCGCGTCATTGACGTGGGGCAGGGGATACTCGGCTTTCACAGACTCTCCATCATGGGGCTTCACCCGGAAGGAATGCAGCCCTTCGGCCTGAACGGCAGCTGGGTGGTTTGCAACGGCGAGATTTACGGCTTTGAAAAGCTGAAACAGGCGCTTTCCAAGGACTACACCTTCACCAGCGAGTCCGACTGCGAAGTGCTGCTGCCCATGTATGAAAAATACGGCGTCGGCATGTTTGAAAAGCTGGACGCGGAGTTTGCCTGCATTCTCTACGACGGCAGGCAGAAGAAGTTTATCGCCGCCCGCGACCCTATCGGCATTCGCCCGCTGTATTACGGCTACGACGGAAACGGTACGATCCTATTTGCCAGCGAACCCAAAAATCTGGTAGGGCTGGTTGGCAAAATCCTGCCGTTTCCTCCGGGACACTATTACTGCGACGGGAAATTCGTCTGCTACTGCGACATCGCGGCGGTGGATCATGTGCTTCCCGATGATCTGGAAACGGTCTGCGCCAACATCCACGACAAGCTGGTAGCCGGTGTGAAGAAGCGTCTGGTGGCCGACGCAAAGGTCGGCTTCCTGCTCAGCGGCGGACTGGATTCCTCTCTGGTGTGCGCCATCGCCGCCCGGGAGAGCGAAAAGCCCATCCGCACCTTTGCCATCGGCATGAGCGAGGACGCCATCGACCTGAAATACGCGAAACAGGTAGCGGATTACATCCACAGCGACCACACGGAGGTCATCATCTCCAAGGAGGATGTTCTTGCCGCGCTGGAGCCGGTGGTGGCGCTGCTGGGAACGTTCGACATCACCACCATCCGCGCCAGCATCGGCATGTATCTGGTGTGCAAGGCCATCCACGAGACCACCGATATCCGGGTGCTGCTCACCGGCGAGATCTCCGACGAGCTGTTCGGCTACAAGTATACCGACTTTGCTCCCTCTGCCAAGGCGTTCCAGGAGGAAGCCCAGAAGCGTATCCGGGAGCTGCACATGTACGATGTGCTTCGGGCAGACCGGTGCATCAGCGTCAATTCTCTGGAAGCGCGGGTACCCTTCGGCGACCTGGACTTTGTCAAGTACGTCATGGCCATCGACCCGGAGATGAAGCTGAACAAATACGGGAAGGGCAAGTATCTGCTGCGTCACGCCTTTGAAAAGGGGGATTATCTGCCCCACGACATTCTCTGGCGGGAAAAGGCGGCGTTTTCCGACGCCGTGGGTCACTCCATGGTGGACTATCTCAAGGAATATGCCGAAACCGTTTATACCCAGGCGGAATTTGAGGAAAAACGGGCAAAGTATACCCATGCTCAGCCGTTTACCAAAGAGTCCCTGCTTTACCGGGAGATTTTTGAGAAATACTATCCGGGGCAGAGTCAGATGATCGTGGACTTCTGGATGCCTAACAAATCCTGGGAGGGCTGCAATGTGAACGACCCCTCCGCCCGCGTCCTGGCCAACTACGGCGACAGCGGGAAATAATCAGGTTTCTGCACCGGTACGGAAAGACAAAAGTTCCAATTTTTGCCCCGCAAAGACGGCACATATCGTGGAAATGATGATTGCGTTCCGCCACATATTGTGTTATTCTAAAGGGTGTGAGATGGGGGCCGCAGATGACTGCCGCCGTTTCCTGAAACCGACAATGAATACACATATGGAGGTAAACACAAATGGAAAAATTGCAGCAGCTGTATGAGGGCAAGGCCAAAAAGGTTTTCGCCACCGACGATCCCGAGCTTCTGATCGTGGATTACAAGGACGACGCCACCGCTTTCAACGGGCTGAAAAAAGGCACCATTGCGGGCAAGGGCGTCATCAACAACCAGATGAGCAACCGCCTGATGGCCTATCTGGAAAAGCAGGGCATTCCCACCCACTTCGTCAAGGAGCTGTCCGAGCGGGAGACCCTGGTGAAGAAGGTCTCCATCGTTCCCCTGGAAGTCATCGTCCGCAACATCGCTGCCGGCTCCTTCTCCAAGCACTACGGCGTGGAGGAAGGCGTTGTGTTCGAGCAGCCCACCATTGAGTTCTCCTATAAAAACGACGAGCTGGGCGATCCGCTGCTCAATACCTATCATGCCCTCGCTCTGAAGCTGGCGACTCCCGAAGAGATCAAGACCATTGAAGACTATTCCTTCCGGATCAACGACGCACTGAAGGCCTTCTGGCTGACCTGCGGCGTGACTCTGGTGGATTTCAAGCTGGAATTCGGCCGCCTGTCCGACGGCACCATCGTTCTGGCTGACGAAATCAGCCCCGACACCAGCCGCCTGTGGGACAGCAAGACCCACGAGAAGCTGGACAAGGATCGTTTCCGCCGGGACATGGGCGGCGTGGAGGAAGCCTACGCTGAGATCATGAAGCGTCTGGAAGAGCATCTGAAATAAGTACGGTTTACAGGACGGAGGAACCCCTCCGCCCTGTAAACGTGCTGTCAACGACCCTTACAATAACAAAACGGAGGAAACCCAAAATGGCTAATACCGTAATCGTCGGCATCAACTGGGGTGACGAGGGCAAGGGACGCATGGTCGATCTGCTCACCGAGAATTATGACATCGTCATCCGTTACCAGGGCGGCGGCAACGCCGGCCATACCGTTATCAATGAGCATGGCAAATTCGCCCTGCATCTGCTGCCCTCCGGCATTTTCCGGAAGGGTGTTGTGAACATCCTGGGAAACGGCGTCGCTGTTGACCCGGAAAACCTGTGGCAGGAAATGCAGGATGTTGCCCAAAAGGGTGTACCCATCACGCCGGACAACCTGAAAATCAGCGACCGGGCGTCTCTGCTGCTGCCCTGGCACCGTCTCCAGGACGGTCTGGAGGAAGCCCGCCTGAAGGATAAAAAGTACGGCTCCACCAAGCAGGGCATTGCGCCTTTCTACTCTGATAAGTACCAGAAAAAGACCATTATGGCGGGAGAACTCCTGCATTCCGAGCATCTTTACGAGCATTTGCAGGATTTGCTGGAGTGGAAGAATCTGACGCTTACCGGCGTTTACGGCGCTGAGCCTGTCACCATGGACGAGCTGAAAGCGTGGATGGACAATTACTGCGAGAAGATCAAGCCCTTCATCTGCGACACCGGCGTATACCTGCGCAAGGCGCAGGCGGAAGGGAAGAAAATCCTGTTTGAAGCCCAGCTGGGCGCGCTGCGGGATCTGGACTACGGTATCTATCCCTACACCACCTCCTCCAATGCCATTGCCGCTTACGCCCCCGTGGGTTCCGGTCTGCCCACCGCCAAGATTGACGAGGTCATCGGCGTTGTGAAAGCCTACTCCACCTGCGTGGGCGAAGGCCCCTTCGTCTGCGAAATGTTCGGCGCTGAGGCGGACGCCCTCCGGGAGGCGGGCTTTGAGTATGGCGCGAAGACCGGCCGTCCCCGCCGGGTCGGCCCCATCGACCTGGTAGCCACCCGCTACGGCGTTCAGGTGCAGGCCGCGACCAACATCGCCCTGACCAAGCTGGACGTGCTGAGCTATCTGGACAAAATCCCCGTCTGCGCCCACTACGAGCTGAACGGGGAAGTGACCGATGAATTCCCGTTTCCCACGCTGCAAAGCAGCGCCAAGCCCGTGATGGAATACATGGAGGGCTGGAAGTGCGACATTTCCGGCGTGCGCAAGTGGGAAGACCTTCCCGAAGCGGCGCGGAATTATGTAAAGTACGTGGAAGAAAAGATCGGCTGCCCCATCGGCTACGTTTCCGTAGGCCCGGAGCGGGACAGCATCATCATTCGCTGAGCAGGGGGCAGACTTATGACGGACAAATACGAATCCCCCTTAAGCTCCCGGTATGCTTCCGACTATATGCTGAACCTGTTTTCCCAGCAGAAGCGGATTGAGACCTGGCGGAAGCTCTGGATTTCTCTTGCCAAGGCCGAGCATTCTCTGGGGCTGCCTATCACCGAGAAACAGATCGAGGAGCTGGAAGCCCACATCACGGACATTGACTTTGCCTGTGCCGCTGCCCGGGAAAAGGAAGTTCGCCACGATGTAATGGCCCACGTGTATACCTACGGCAAGGCTGCGCCCTCCGCCGCCGGTATCATCCATTTGGGCGCTACCAGCTGCTATGTCACCGATAACGCCGACATCGTTCTCTACCGGGACGGCCTGAAATACCTCCGGGGAGAGCTGCTGAAGGTCATCGCCAATCTTTCCCGTTTCGCGGAAACGTACAAGGCCACGCCCACGCTGGGCTACACCCATTATCAGCCCGCCCAGCTGGTCACGGTGGGCAAGCGGGCGACGCTGTGGATGCAGGATCTGGTCAGCGATCTGGTAGAGCTGGATTTTGTCGTGGAAACCATGAAATTCCTGGGCTGCCGGGGAACCACCGGCACGGAAGCCAGCTTCCTGGAGCTGTTTGACGGGGATACGGCAAAAATTGACGAGATGAACCGCTGCATCAGCGCCGACTTTGGCTTTAGTCAGTGCTTCGACGTCTGCGGCCAGACCTACCCCAGAAAGCTTGACAGCCGCATCCTGAACTGCCTTTCTTCCATCGCCCAGAGCTGCTACCGCATGGCAAACGACATTCGACTTTTGCAGCACGACCGTCAGGTGGAAGAACCCTTTGAAAAGAACCAGATCGGTTCCTCCGCCATGGCCTATAAGCGCAACCCCATGCGCTCCGAGCGCATCTGCTCCCTGTCCCGCTACCTGATGGCGGACGCGCTGAACGCCCCCATGACCGCCTCCACCCAGTGGCTGGAGCGCACGCTGGACGATTCCGCCAATCGGCGTATCTCCATGCCCGAGGGCTTCCTCTGTGCCGACGCCATTCTCCGGCTGGCACAGAACGTCACCGACGGCCTGCACGTAAACGAAAAAATCGTGGAGAAGACCGTGCGGGAATATCTGCCCTTCATTGCCACGGAAAACCTGATGATGGAGGGCGTCAAGCATGGCGGCGACCGCCAGCAGCTCCATGAGATCATCCGCACCTGCTCCATGGACGCCACGGCCAAGATGAAAAACGGCGAACGCTGGGATCTTCTGGCCGATCTGGCAAACCATCCGGAGTTCGGCATGACGAAGCAGGAGATGGAAGCCGTTCTCGACCCCATGCTGTACACCGGCCGGTGCGCGGAGCAAGTGGAAAGCTATGTGAAAAAGGTAGCCCCTCTGATCGCCGGTATCGACAGCGAACAGGCGGAGATCAATATTTAACCGGCGGGCAGGGAAGGAGAGCCACTGTATGCAAGAAAAAATCCTGATTCTGGACTTTGGCGGACAGTACAATCAGTTGATCGCCCGGCGGGTGCGGGAGCAGAACGTCTACTGCGAGATCAAGCCTTATACCACGACTCTGGACGAGATTCGCGCCTTTGCGCCTATGGGCATTATTTTCACCGGCGGCCCCAACAGCGTGTATCTGGAGGAATCTCCCCACGTTGACCCGGCGGTGTTCCGGCTGGGGGTTCCCATCCTCGGTATTTGCTACGGCTGCCAGTTGATGGCGCATACGCTGGGCGGTCAGGTCACGGCTGCCCAGGAGGATACCGCCCGGGAGTACGGCAAGACCGTCACCTATTACGATACCGGCTGCAAGCTGTTCAAGGGCATCCCGGAGCAGGCCATTTC
>ENA-UOJL01000137-UOJL01000137.1-human-gut-metagenome-genome-assembly--contig:-P47-NODE-137-length-114340-cov-11.532896_pt1 | contig 114340 bp, 91 predicted proteins | sample MGYA00242347_ERZ723894 | MGnify/ENA metagenome assembly ERZ723894
GAAAGCACAAGCGCAAGGGCATAGCCCTTGCGCTTGTGCTTTCATTTCTCATTCTGTTTGTCTTTTCGGACCGTACTCCACACCTTTGTACTCTTTTAATAATATTTTACCGGGTCTTATCCCGATTTTATTTTGAAAACCACATCCCCTTATCTGCTTTTGTTTTGATAGTTACTACATAAATCTTTTGTAAAAAAATCAAAATGTTTAAAAAATATATTTGATAACCATCTTTGCTAACGCATTTCATTCATTAAAATTTACCCTCAAAAAACAGCGGCGCGTTTAATTGTATAATAAAAATGCAGATCGATACGATCTGCATTTTTATTCGTACTTTTTTCAAAAAGAGACAGTCTGGCCGCAATTTCAATGCTCCATTTTTCCTATCTCGCACGTTTCGGCTCCGGATAATCTTCCCCGAATGTTTCCGCCGTAACCGTACGGATCACCTGCGGTTCCAAAGGTTTGTCGCGCATGTCCGTCGCAACTTTTGCGATCGCATCGACCACGTCCATTCCCTCGATAACTTTCCCGAAGGCAGCATACTGCCCGTCCAGATGCGAAGCGTTTTCATGCATAATGAAAAATTGCGAACCTGCACTGTCCGGCATCATTGAACGCGCCATTGACAATACCCCACGCAAATGCTTGATATCGTTTCCCGCAAATCCGTTCATACGGAATTCACCTTTGATCGTATACCCCGGGCCGCCCGTACCGTTGCCCGCAGGATCTCCGCCCTGGATCATAAACCCTTCGATCACACGGTGAAACGTCAGCCCGTCATAAAAACCGTGCCGCACCAGAGAAAGAAAATTATTCACCGTATTCGGTGCTTTTTCAGGATACAATTCCGCTTTGATCACTCCGCCGTTTTCCATCGTAAACGTTACTATCGGATTCATTCTTTTACTCCTTTTCCAAATCTTCGTATTTCTCTACACGCACGTTCGCTTCCGCAAACAGCTGCATGGAAAATTCATCCGGATACCCGTTTTTATACACGACACGCGCTATCCCAGCATTGATGATCATCTTCGCACAGATCACGCACGGCTGATGCGTACAATACAGCGTCGCACCCTCTATCTTGATCCCCAGCCGCGCCGCCTGTATAATCGCATTCTGCTCCGCATGCACCGCATAACATAATTCCTGCCGCGTCCCGCTCGCAATATTCAGCTTACGCCGAAGGCATTCCCCGCGATCCGCACAGCTCATGATCCCCGCCGGCGCTCCGTTATACCCGGTCGTCAATACCCGTTTGTCCAGCACGATCACCGCTCCGACATGCCTGTTCTCCTGATAACAGCTCGACCAGCCCGCTACCGTCTCCGTAAGCTCCATGAAGCGCTTGTCCCACTTGTTCATCCCGATCTTCCTCCTGCGCATTCTCTCCCGCCTATTGTACCATATCCATCGCGGAATTGCAAGCTCCGGCCCAAATTTTTCCTCTCGGTTTCTCTTTCTCTTCCGTTTCAAATATCTCCGCTCTCCCTCTGTTTTTTTGTTTTTAGCACTCAAACAAGAAAAGTGCTAATTTTTTCAATTTTTTCCTTTCAAACGTTTGACTTTTCTGTTTTATTGTATATAATATATAGTAAATTAGCACTCAGAGATTACAAGTGCTAACAGCTATTGAAATTTATTGGAGGCGTAACATATGAACATCAAACCTTTATTTGATAAAGTTGTTGTTGAAAGCGTTCAGACCGAAGAAAAAACCAAGAGCGGATTTATTCTTCCGTCTTCTGCACAGGAAAAACCGCAGACAGCACGTGTCGTTGCAGTCGGCCCCGGGGGAAATGTGGACGGCAAAGAAGTGAAAATGGTCGTCAAAGTCGGCGATACCATCCTCTTCTCAAAATATTCGGGCAGCGAATTTAAAGTAGACGGAAAAGAATTCACGATCATTCGTCAGAGCGATATTCTGGCAATTGTTGAATAAAGTTTGAATTGGGAGGAATCATATTATGGCTAAACAGATCAAATACGGAGACGAAGCCAGAAAGGCTTTGGAAAAAGGCGTCAACACGCTTGCCGATACAGTAAAAATTACGCTCGGGCCGAAAGGCAGGAACGTTGTTCTCGATAAAAAATTCGGTGCACCGCTGATCACGAACGACGGCGTAACCATTGCAAAGGAAATCGAACTGGAAGACCCGTTTGAAAACATGGGTGCTCAGCTCGTCAAAGAAGTTTCCACAAAGACCAACGACGTCGCGGGCGACGGCACCACTACCGCTGTTGTTCTTGCACAGGCAATCATCCGCGAAGGACTTAAAAACCTCGCGGCAGGCGCAAACCCGATCATCCTGCGCCGCGGCATCGACAAAGCTGTCGATACGGCTGTTGCGGAAATCAAAAAGATCTCCAAAACGGTTGACAGCAAAAAAGCAATCGCACAGGTCGCTTCCATTTCCGCAGGCGATGAAACCGTCGGTCAGCTCATTTCCGATGCGATGGAAAAAGTCGGCAAGGACGGCGTAATCACTGTCGAAGAAGGCAAAACCATGAACACCGAACTTACAACCGTTGAAGGCATGCAGTTCGACCGCGGCTATGCTTCCGCTTACATGGTTACCAATACGGATAAAATGGAGGCCGTTCTCGATACCCCTTATATCCTTATTACTGATAAGAAAATTTCCAACCTGCAGGAGATCCTGCCTATCATCGAACCGCTTGCACAGCAAGGCGCTCGTCTTTTGATCATCGCGGAAGACGTGGAAGGCGATGCTCTCGCTGCCCTCATCGTTAATAAACTCAAGGGCGTGTTCAACTGCGTTGCCGTCAAAGCACCCGGCTTCGGCGACAGAAGAAAAGCCATGCTCGAAGATATTGCTATTCTCACGGGCGGCACCGTCATTTCTTCCGACCTCGGTTACGAATTCAAGGACGTTACGACCGATATGCTCGGCAAAGCTGCTCAGGTCAAAGTTGACAAGGACAACACCACGATCGTCAGCGGCAACGGCGATCCTGAAAGCATCAAAGCGCGTGTCAACGCCATCAAAGCGCAGATCGCGGAAACCACTTCCGATTATGACAGAGAAAAATTGCAGGAACGTCTCGCCAAACTTGCAGGCGGCGTAGCGGTCATCAATGTCGGCGCGGCTACCGAAGTCGAAATGAAAGAGAAGAAACTCCGCATTGAAGACGCTCTCGCGGCAACGCGTGCGGCTGTCGAAGAAGGCATCGTCCCCGGCGGCGGCGTTGCTCTGCTCTCCACTTCCGCTGCATTGAAGAAACTTATCAATTCCCTGGAAGGTGATGAGAAGACCGGTGCTCAGATCATCCTCAAAGCCATCGAAGAACCGATCCGCCAGATCGCGAAGAACGCAGGATTGGATGGTTCTGTTATCGTCGAAAAGATCATGGCTTCCAAGAAACCCAACTTCGGTTTCGATGCCCTGAAAAACGAGTACACCGATATGGTGGAAAGCGGCATCATTGACCCGACAAAAGTTTCCCGCAGCGTTTTGCAGAATGCAGCTTCTGTGGCAGCTACCCTGCTCACGACGGAAAGCGTCGTAACAGATATTCCTGCTCCCGAGCCTGCAGCTCCTGCAGCCGGCGGCGGCATGGGCGGAATGTACTAAGCCGAATAAATTTATCCGATAAAAAGGGTCGGCGCAATTTTGCGCCGACCCTTTTTCTGTTATACGCCAAGTTAAGGTATTATTTCTTCATGCCATCTCTCGGCAGGAACAATCCATTCATATCAAAGGCACCTTCCCACTCTCCGCAGATAAATTTAATTTATGTCGCGAAATTTTAAAGTTTGCGAAAAGAAAACTTTTCTTTTCGCGTATTTTTCAGAATTTTTCAGCTAAAAAGCAGCCTCATTCGCGTAAATATTCGAAAATTTAGTTTATTACCGTCAAATTGGTCAAATAAACTCAAACCTTTTATAATTTACTATAAATAAAGACTTTACAGTCTTTTAGACCCCGCAATTTTTAGCCAACGTAATCAGTTTTTTCAAAAAGACCGGTTTTTACAAATACTTTAATCCGCTTTCTGCAACCGATTTTATTCCATTGGAAAAGCCGCCGTAATATACCAGCGGCTTTTTCAATATTTTTAATCATTTTTCTTGATTTTGTCCAATATCTTTGTGAGTGCATATTTGCAATGCTCGTAGGTCAAGCCGCCCTGGAAATAAGCGATATACGGCTCCTTTACGGGTGCATCGGCAGAAAGCTCGATGGACGCGCCCTGCACAAACGTACCTGCCGCCATAATAACGCGATCTTCATAACCGGGCATATCCCACGCTTCCAATTTTACAAAACTGTCGACAGGCGAAGCCTCCTGCACCGCCTGAATAAATCCGGTGAGTTCCGCTTCCGTATGAAAACGAATGGCGCGCGTGATATCATAAGGACGTTCGCTGACCGCAGGCGAAGTTTGATATCCGAGCTCTTTTAGGCAGGCACCTATCAATAGGCCTCCCTTCAAAGCCTGGCAAACGACGTGTGGAGCAAGAAAAATCCCCTCATAAAAATACTGATAGCCGTACGCATACGATCCGACTTCCGCACCGATCGACGGCGATGTAAGCCGTCCTGCAATTTTATCGACATACTCTTTTTTACCGACAATATACCCCCCCGTCGGAGCGATCCCGCCCCCCGCATTTTTGATCAGCGATCCCACACAGACATCGGCGCCGTTTTGCGTCGGTTCGGTTTCTTCCACAAATTCGCCGTAGCAATTATCCACAAAAATACACCCGCCGAATCCGCAAGAACGCACAAACGCACAAGCCTTTTTAATTCTTTCTTCGCTGAGTGCATCGCGCCATTCGTATCCGCGCGAACGCTGAATAAAAACTACTTTTACCGTCGGATCGGCAAGACCGTTTCGGATCGAATCGTAATCAAAATCACCGTTTTTTAATTCGCATTTTTTGAATACGATCCCGTAATCTGCCAAAGACCCGATGTCCTTACCCCCGATCACTTCCTGCAACGTATCATAAGGATTTCCGGAAATGGAAAAAAGTGTATCCCCCGTCCGCAACAGCCCGAACAAACCGATCGTCAAAGCATGCGTACCCGAAAGAATATTCGGAGAAACAAGCCCCGCTTCCGTGCCAAACACATCCGCAAATAACATTCCGAGAGTATCCCTGCCTTCGTCGCCGTATCCGTATCCGCTCGTTGCCGTAAAATGCCGCAGAGCAATTTTATTCTTTTGGAATGCTTCCAAAACTTTTACCTGGTTTGCATATGCCGTTTGCTCCAGTTCTTTAAACTGATCGGCAAGTTTTTCTTCACATTTTGCTATCAGATCATTCATTATCCTGCATCGCCTCCATCACTAACTCTTCGTTTTCCGCATTGTGCGGATCCAGCCATACTATCCCCGGAAACTTTTTAAAAAATGTAATCTGTCTCTTAGCATAATTTCGCGTATTTTGTTGAATCATGTCTCGCATAGTACTGTACGAAACTACCCCTTTAAGGTATTCAAGTACTTCCTTATACCCGATCCCTTGCATACATTGACAGGTTTCGTTTATGCCTGATTCCCAAAGCAAACGCACTTCATCCACCAATCCGTCTTCCAGCATGATATCCACCCGCCGATTGATGCGGTCATACAGCTCGCTGCGCGGATAATCAAATGCCACTGCCGTATAGGAAAAACGAGGAACAAACCCGTCCCTTTGCTCCGACTTCTTTTTACCCGTCAGCTCCCAGATCTCCAAAGCGCGGATCACGCGTTTGAGATCATTCGGATGAAGAGTTCTTGCACTTTCCGGGTCAATCTTTTCCAAACGTTCGTAGACCGCTTCTTTCCCTTCTTCCGATGCAATACGCTCGTATTTCTCCCTGATCGCAGGATCCGCCCCTGCCTGGCCATGACCTCGTTCAAAGCAAAGCGACTGGATATAAAACCCTGTCCCGCCGCAAATCACCGCCGTTTTCTTTTCCGAAACTAATTTTTCAAGGATCGGAAGCGCTGCAGCCTCATAGTCCCCGACCGAATATTTTTCCGCAGGCGGAACAACATCGATCATATGATGCCGAACACCTTGCATTTCTTCCTTCGTCGGCTTTGCCGTTCCGATATTCAGGCCCTTATAAACCAACATACAGTCTGCAGATATAACCTCACCCGAAAGAAGTTTTGCCATTTTAACGGCAAAGCCCGTTTTCCCCGATGCAGTCGCTCCGCAAACAACAAGTACTTTTTTCAAAATTATACGATCCTTTTAAACATTTTCTCAATTTCCGTTTTTGTAAGTTTTACGGCGATCGGCCTGCCATGCGGACATTTCAACCCCATATCACCGTGAAGCATTTCAAACAGTTTATCCTTTTCCGAATCGGTCAAAGACATTCCGCCCTTTACCGCATGCTTGCACGCCGCCATTGCCAGCTTGTCGCGCAAAATCTCTGACAGACGTATTCCGCGCAATGTCCCCACTTCCCGCAACACTTCTGTAAAAAATCCGCCGATATCTATATCCTGCAGATCCAGAGGCACCGCCGAAACTTTAAAGCAGTTCGCTCCGAATTCTTCTATTTCGAACCCGATCTCTTCCAATGTTTTTGCATTCTCCGACAAGAAATCAAACTCTTCACGGTTCAGGTTCAGCACATACGGAACAAGCATCGGCTGACGCACAACCGTCCTTGACTCCATTTCCTCTTTCAGCCGATTAAAAATCAGCCTCTCATGCGCCGCATGCTGATCGATGATGTAAACATTGTCGCCCTCTTCGTACAGCAAATATGTATTAAAAAGACAACCTTTAAAAATTGCATTTTCAAAGATAATTTTCTGCTGTTTCGCCTTCTGCTCCAATGCCTCCAAATATCGCTTATTCTCAGAAAACACATCCGCAGAAGAATCGGCATTGTTCCCGATCGGATTTTCCCCTTCGACAGGTGCTGCATAAGTTTTGTTTTCTCCTGCCGAAACAATCTTATTCCCACTGTCATGGAAAACTATCTTCTCCGCCTGCGGCGCGTGTCCGAAATCTTTTCTGATATGCGCCACATCGTATTCCTTGCTGAAATCACCTTGTTTTTGCGCGTTTATATCAGGCATAGTACTCTGATTTTGATGTTTTTTAATGAATTCAGTGTAAAAATCGGCGTTTGACAGTTTATCGGATTTTACCGACGACCCGCTGGTTCCTGTAGTTTGAAATGCGTTTTTCGGGTACGAATTCGCACGATACGCCGCATCTCCTATACGATCCGAAGTTTTTTGCGCGCCCTTTTCCGCATGAAAAACATTCGCCTCTACCGCTTCCGTCTTCGCAGTTCCCGTCTTTACAGTTTCTGAACCCGACATAGGCGAACCGCTGTCCACAACAAATTCCAAAGCGCTCGCATTTCCGTCCAATACCGCGGATATAACAGAATAAATACTTCCGTATATGACCTGGTTGTTTTCAAAGCGCACATCCGCTTTATTCGGGTGCACATTCACGTCCACCACTTCCGACGGTACATCGATAAACAAGATATAAAAAGGATACTGGCGCTTCATCAAATAACTGCCGTAGGCATTCATCACCGCCGAACCGATCGTGTTGTTTACAACATACCTTCCATTCACAAAAGTATTCTGATATGTGCGGTTTGCCTTTGTAAAGGAAGGTTTCCCCAGATACCCGCGTATTCGCACTCCATGCTTTGTCGCATCGATCTTGTAACATTCGCCGATGACCGAACCGCCGTAAACTGCCGCGACCGCTTCATCCAGACCGCCGCCGTAAGACTGCAAAACAAGTTTTCCGTCCGCAAAATAGCGGAACGCAACGGAAGGATTTCCAAGAATAAACCGCGACACAAAATTTGTGATCTCGCTTTCCTCCCCTTTATCCGTTTTAAGGAATTTTGCGCGTACCGGCGTATTGAAAAACAGGCTCTCTGCGGTCATTTCCGTACCGCCGCCCAGCGCGCAGGGCTGCACATCCCCCAACTTTCCGCCCGAACAAGTCAGCTCATACGCTTCGCTCGCGCCCGCAGCACGGGAACGGACCGTTACATTGCTGACAGACGCAATGCTCGCAAGCGCCTCACCGCGAAATCCAAGCGTATGTATATTGTCCAGATCTTCCGCCTTGGCGATCTTACTCGTTGCGTGCGGCATAAACGCCGCGCGCAAATCATCTTTTTCGATACCGCTTCCGTCGTCCGATACACTGATCAGATCCTTGCCGCCGCGTTCGATCGTAACCGTAATATTTTTCGCACCTGCATCCAGGCTGTTTTCCACAAACTCTTTCACGACCGAATACGGCCTGTCCACAACTTCACCCGCCGCAATACGGTTATATACTCCGCTGTCAAGAATGTTTATTTTTGCCATATCCCTTTCCTTTCATTCCGAATAGACTTACCGCCTATACACCGCCCCGCAGCCGCACAAACCGTTTATTCCTTTCCGTTGCTTTCCCGAACTTTTTCACTCAGCTCCGAAAGTAAATTAAACGCCTGCATCGGCGTGATATTGTTCATATCCGTGCGAAGCAAAATGCGTTCCGCTTCGCTTAATTCACGCACTTCGCTCTTCTCTTCCCGATCTTCCTCAACCGCACCGCGCGCAATGTCGTTCTTTTCCAGCTTTTTCAGAATCTGTTTGGCGCGCATCGTGATCTCGTTCGGAATCCCCGCAAGCCTTGCAACTTCAATACCAAAGCTTTTGTTCGCGCCTCCCCTCACGATCTTGCGCAAAAACAAAATACCGCCCGGCGCTTCACGCACCGTTACTTTATAATTTTTAACGCCATCGATCTTTCCTTCCAACTCGGTCAGTTCGTGGTAATGCGTCGCAAAGAGAGTTTTCGCCTTGATGTGTTCACTCAGATATTCCAATACCGCCCATGCAATCGAAAGACCGTCAAAAGTACTCGTACCTCTTCCGACTTCATCGAGAATCAACAAAGAGTTTTCCGTCGCATTCATGACAATGGACGCAACTTCCGTCATCTCTACCATGAAGGTACTCTGATCAAAAATCAGATTATCACTGGCACCGACCCGCGTAAAAATACGGTCTATAACAGGAATCTTTGCCTGCTTTGCAGGTACAAAACTCCCCATGTGCGCCATCAGCACGATCAGCGCATTCTGCCGCATATAAGTACTTTTTCCCGCCATGTTCGGTCCCGTTATCACCATCGTCTGCGTTTCACCGTCCAGCAAAGTATCGTTCGGCACAAAACGCTCCTTGGATAACTTCTCCACGACCGGGTGGCGGCCTTCTACAATACTTAAAAGCCCGCCCTTTTCCTGAATCTGCGGACAGCAATAATTATTCTCTTTGGCTACCGTCGCAAAAGATGTCAGGCAATCCAGCATCGCCAATGCGCCCGACAACGCTTTCAAGGCGCCGATATTATCCGAAAGCACGCCGCGGATCTGATTGAACAATTCAACTTCCAGACTCAAACTCCGCTCGGTGCTCGTCATGATCTTTTCTTCCACCGCCTTCAATTCATCCGTAACATACCGCTCCGCTCCCGCCAGCGTCTGACGGCGATGATACTCAAACGGAACTTTGTCCTTGAACGAATTCGTTACTTCGATCATGTAACCAAATACACGGTTGAATTTTATCTTCAGGTTTTTAATACCCGTTTTTTCACGCTCGCGCGACTCCATCCCACCGATCATCCGCGCCCCGTTATCTCGGATATCCCGGAATTCGTCCAGCTCCGCACTGTACCCCTTCCGAATATAACCGCCTTCTTTTACATTGACCGGCGGATTTTCGATAAACGCTCTCTGCAATAAATCGGTCAGACTAGAAAAATCACCCAGCGCATCCGAAATCGCCTTCACCTCTTTGGAACAAAATCCGGACAACTGAAATTTCAGATTCGGGATCAGCGCCAATGACTTCCCAAGCGCCTCGCAATCTCTCGGTGTCAAATTGTTGTTCGAAATCTTTCCCGCAATTCTTTCTATATCGCGGATCCCCTTCAGCGTATCCGCGATCCCGACACGGATCACCGTGGCATTGAAAAGCTCATTTACCGCCTCCAGCCTCCGCTCGATGTCCTCTTTTTTCTGCAAAGGATTCAAAACAAGCCGGTTCATCAGACGCGCACCCATCGCCGTCTGCGTTTTGTCCAACAGCCATACCAGCGACCCCTTGCGCTTTCCGTCTCCTAAAGTTTTCACCAACTCCAGATTCCGTATCGCCGCTCCGTCCAGCATCATCGCGCCGCTGTCCCCCGCGTACTTCACGGAATCAATGATCTTCAATGCATTCTTTTGCGTTTCCCGCAAATATTCTACCAGCGCTCCGCTCGCCGACACCGCCGCTTCATGCCCGACCAATCCGAACGGCTCCAATGTCTTGCACCCGAGCTGCCCCAACAAACAGCCCTCCGCCTTGCGAAACGTAAACGCCCACGGCACGTAACAGGAAAACTCAGGCAAAGTTCTCAACATGTTTTCATTTTTTGTCGATTTTATATACGCATCATTGCATATAATCTCAGCCGGAGAAAGCCTGCTCAGACATTCCAGACTGTCCTGCACAGCGCGTTCGCCTTCATAATCGCAGACATAGAATTCGCCCGTGGTAATATCCGCCCATGCCACCGCGCATTTTTGTTCTTCCTGATAGACACAGGCAATATAATTATTTTTCTTTTCGTCCAGCAAACTGTCTTCGATGAGAGTCCCCGCCGAAACGACCCGGATCACGTCCCGTTCCACCATACCTTTCCCCGGCGTGGGTTCCGTCAACTGCTCACAGATGGCAACTTTCTTCCCCAATGACACCAGCTTCGCTATATACGTGTCCGCCGCGTGAAAAGGTACGCCGCACATCGGTGCACGCTCTTCCAACCCGCAATCCCTGCCCGTCAACGTCAGATCCAGAAGCTGCGAAACTTCCTTCGCATCTTCAAAAAACATCTCGTAAAAATCACCGAGCCGGTAAAAAACCACGCAATCCTTGTATTTCTCTTTTACTTCCAGATAATGCCGCATCATCGGCGAAAGTCCGCTCATCCGCTTTTCCTTCCTCTCTATTCTTTCGTATCCTCACACAGCTCGCAATCCAACGAAACTCCCGAAGTACCGCTTACCTTAAGCTTCACAAAATCCCCGACTTTGTTCGTTTCACTCTTGAAATACCCCATCCTGCCGTATTCATCTCTGCCAAGGTATAATCCGCGTTTTGCATCGTAATCCTCACACAAAACTTCGATCGTTTTTCCGCGATATGCGGCGGAAAGTTCGCGTGTCTGCGCATTTACCAGTTCCACAAGCCGCATGATCCGATCTTTCTGTACTTCTTCGGGGATCTGTCCGTCCATCCCCGCGGCAACCGTTCCGCTCCGACGCGAATAAACAAACGTAAACGCCGTCGAAAAACGCGCTTCCTTCACAAGAGACAGCGTCGCCTGAAAATCCTCTTCCGTCTCCGTCGGAAATCCTACCATGATATCCGTCGTCAGCTGACAATCCGGTACATATTTCCGAAGCATTTCGACCTTTTCCAAATATTCTTTCGCCGTATATTTGCGATTCATCAACTTCAGGATCCTGTCCGACCCGGCCTGTACCGGCAAATGAACCAGATGACAGATCTGCTCGTTATCTGCAATCGTTCGCACAAGATCCTCGCCGAAATCTTTCGGATTACTCGTCATAAAGCGCAGACGAAACTTTTCCTTCCGCTCGCATATCTTATTCAGAAGCTGCCAGAATGTGCAGTCCCCGCGGTCGTTCCCGTATGAATTCACATTCTGCCCCAACAGCGTTATTTCCTTGTACCCCTGATCCAGCAATGCATTCACTTCTTTCACGATCGCACCGCTTTCACGGCTCCGCTCCCTGCCTCGCACGTAAGGAACAATACAGTAAGAACAAAAATTGTTGCACCCATACATGATGTTTACCCAGGCATTCGGGTAGCTCGTACGATAGGATATATCCTCCGTATCCGCTTCTCCTTCTTTCTCCCAGACATCCACCACCGCTTTCTTTCCGGCAAGCTTTTTATCGATCAGCTCTCCCAAAACAGGCAGATTGTGCGTCCCGAACACAATACCCACAAACGGAAACTTTTTCCTAAGCTTCTCCGCCGCGCCCGCTTGCTGCGTCATACATCCACCTACCGCGATCAACATCGAAGGACGGCTCTTCTTCAGTTTTTTCAACGCTCCGATGTTTCCGTAAGCATGATTTTCCGCATTCTCACGGATACAGCATGTATTAAAAACCACTATATCCGCTTCCTCTTCGCTCTTGCCTTGTTTATATCCGCGCGCGCGTAAAATACCGGCTATCTTCTCCGATTCATGCACATTCATCTGACAGCCATACGTCGTGATCCAATAGTATTTTTCCATTTCTGACCTTTTCTTCTTTACAAAAATTTACCCGTTTATCATTATACATTTTTTCAGGATTTTTTTCAAGTCTTTGAACTTTGTTAAAAGCGAAATAATTTGCGCAAAAATCGTTATACTGTTATAAGGGAGTTCCGATATGAAAGTTCTTACAAAAATTACAATCGTTTTTTTATGCGTCCTTCTCGCATCCGCGACAGCCGCGGCCGCTTATTATTTTATCGCTACGCGCGACACTCGCCTTGAAGCTGAAAAATTCAGCCTCGCTCAAAACTGCGCCGTTATCTTGGACAACAGCGATCATAAAGTCAGTGAAATCAACTTTTCACAAAAACATAAAACCGTAAACGTTGCCAAGATCCCGTCTTACGTCAAAGACGCTTTTATCAGCGCGGAAGACAAAAATTTTTATTCGCATCACGGACTTGATTATAAGCGCATGCTCCGCGCCGCCCTCACAAACCTGCGGGCCGGATCTTTTAAACAGGGCGCCTCCACTATCAGCCAGCAGCTTGTCAAAAATACCCAGCTTTCCAACGAAAAAACGTTGGCACGAAAGCTGAAAGAAATCAAGCTTACCCGACAACTTGAAAAAAAATACTCCAAAGACGAAATTCTGGAAATGTACCTGAATACCATTTATTTCGGTCATACATGCTATGGGATTGCAGAAGCCGCCGATTTCTATTTCGGTAAGGAACCTTCCGAACTCACTCTTTCGGAAGGCGCTATGCTGGCCGCCGTCATACGCTCACCCAACAACTACTCGCCTTTCACAAACAGTGAAAAATGCCTGAACGCCCGCAACAGCGTTTTGCGGAGAATGTTCACCTTGGGAAAAATCTCGGAAAGTGAGTATGAAAAAGAGGAAAATCAGCCGCTTCCCCAACCGCGTGAAAAATCTTTTTCTTCCGACAGCTATCTGGACGCCGTCTATGAGGAATTTCAGAATCTGCCGCTCTTTTCCCCTTACAAACTGCGGGAAGGTTTTCGCATCTACACGTATATGGACGAGACGATGCAGGAATATATCCGGCAGCTTTCAACCGATGCAGACCGTTCCGGAAAGAGTCTGATCGTATGCAATAATCAAACGCGAGGTGTATCCGCATTCTTTTCCACCGAAGGAAATTTGCGAAGACAGCCCGGATCCGCCGTCAAACCGCTCGCCGTCTACGCCCCCGCACTGGAAGAAAACCTGATTTCCCCCTGCACGCCCATCTGTGATGAGGCAACCGATTTCGGCGGCTATGCACCCGCAAACTATCACGACAAGTATTGCGGATGGATATCCGTACAAGATGCCCTTGCACAGAGCCTGAATATTCCGGCCGTCAAGATTCTCAACGAACTCGGAATCGAGAAAAGCTGTGCCTATCTGCAACGTTTAAATCTTCCCGTACTTGACACCGACAAAAATCTTTCTCTGGCGCTCGGGGGCATGACCGAAGGCTTTACCCTTCCCGAACTTTCCGCAGCTTACGCCGCCTTCGCGAACGGCGGCCAATTTGCGCCTGTTGCCTTTATACGAAAAGTCGAGTCGGAAGACGGCGAAATACTCTATGAAAGAAACCCGATTCCGATCCGCGCCTTTTCTTCCGACACCGCCTGCCTTACCAATAAAATGCTGCGCAGCTGTGTACAAAACGGAACAGCGAAAAAGCTGAACACCCTTCCCTTTGAAGTGTGCGCAAAGACAGGAACAAGCGGAACAGAAAAAGGCAATACGGATGCCTGGACGATCTCGTACACGACGCTTCACACCGTCGGCGTCTGGATGGGAAATGCCGATAACTCCCTCACGAACATCACGGGCGGTGGACTTCCCTGTCATTATGCCATGCTCATTCTGAAAAAACAATACCAAAACTCTGCCCCGCAAAATTTTACCGATGATCCGGACATCGTAACTTGCACTCTGGATAAGATCGCATACGATAAAGATCACATCTTGCGGCTCGCTTCTGAAAACCAACCGACAGCCACAACCTTTACCGAACTATTCCGCAAAAGCAATTGCCCGAAAGATCAGACTTCGGATCTTATCACAGAGAATTGCACTCTCCGCCTTGAAAATAACACAGTTATGATTGATTTATGTCAGACAGAGTACTATAATTACCTGATAAAACGTGAAAACAGGTCCAAAACAAAGACAATATTTGACGGAAAAGCAAATGCAAGTTTTCATGACAAAACAGTAAAAGCTGGAGAAAAATATGTCTATACCGTATGCCCCTATTCTATAAACGACAAAGGAGAACGCATTTACGGTAAAGAGATCCGTTTGCCTGCAGTCATAATTCCCAAAACGCCAAAAGATATACCCGACAACTGGTGGGAACACTGATCGCACATTTTAGGAGTAAACTTTTTAATCAGAAATACTATTTAAAGAGAATGCCGCGACGCGCAATATCTTTGCGCGTCGCGGCATTTTTCGTCATCAGAATACAAATTTCAAATGCTTTAATAAGAGGCAGAAAATCCATGCTGTACTATTAAAATCTTTTAATAAGCAGCAGGATCCTTGCCGTACTTTTTAAAAATGCACCGTTTCGAGCGTTGAAAGAGCTTCCTCTACCAGCCCGTTTACATCCAGCTTTGCTTCCGCAGCTTCCACTTCCGATAGTCTGGGACGGATCAGCGGATGCTTCGGCAAAAATACCGTACAACAATCCTCATAAGGCTGAATCGATGTTTCAAACGTACCGATGGCACGGGAACGCTCGATGATCTCCGTTTTATCAAACCCAACCAAAGGGCGCAGAACAGGGACGTTTCTGACCACTGCATTGGAAGACGTCATCCCCTCGATCGTCTGGCTCGCAACCTGTCCCAAGCTTTCTCCCGTTATGATACACTGCGAACCGCTCTTTTCACAGAGCCGTTCCGCAATACGCATCATGAACCGCCGCAATAACGTGATCATCATTTCTTCCGGACAATTTTTATGGATCGCTTCCTGAATATGCGTAACGCTCACGACGTTCAGCGTCATGCCGCCCGTATAGGTCGACAGGATACGTGCAAGCTCTTCCACCTTTTCCCTCGCCTGCATATTCGTATACGGATAACTGTGAAAATGAAGTCCTTCGATCTTCATCCCGCGCTTTGCGATCATATAGCCTGCCACAGGACTGTCGATACCGCCCGACAAGAGAAGCATGCCTTTGCCTGCCGTCCCTACCGGCATTCCTCCCGCCGCTTTTACCACGCCGCCGAATACCAGCGCCGTACCGTTTTCACGGACATCGATACTGACCACCATCTGCGGATTGTGCACGTCCACTTTCAGCGACGGAAAATCATCCAACAGCCTTCCGCCAATCTGCGCATTGATCTGCATGGAATTGAGCGGGAATTTTTTGTCCCCGCGGTTGGTTTCCACTTTAAACGTTCCTTCTTTCGGAGCAATTACTTTGACCGCTTCGTAGATTTTCTGCATGTCCGCTTCCGCTTTATATCCGACGCTCAACGTATGCGTACCGAAAACCTTGCGCAGGCGCTCTACGATCTCATCCGCCCGCCCTTCGTCAAAGTTTTCCACAACATATCTGCCGCTCGGTTTATGCATTTCGTGGCGGATTCCCGTCAAAGCCTTTTCCAGATTGTTCATAAAGACTTTTTCAAAATATCCGCGGTTCTTTCCCTTTAAATGAATTTCACAATAACGTACAATAACTACTTTTTCCATGTTTATCTCGTTCTCTCCGCCAGCTCCGCCGCAGTCTTATTTAAAATTTCAATCGCACAAGCGACCTCATTCTCTGTCGTCGATGAGGCAAAAGACAGGCGCAGTACGCCGTCGGCACGCTTTTCATCCAATCCGCAGGCAAGTATGACACGACTGAATCTGCTCTTTGAAGAACATGCCGAACCCGTCCCGACCATCAATCCTGCATCATCCAGCATGTGCAGCAAAACCTCGCCGCGCAGCCCTTTCGCCGAAACGCTCAGGATATACGGCGACGCATTCTCCGCAGACAAAATTTCAAAGACAGACGCGTTTAACCCCTGCCGTACCTGTCGGTTATAGCCCTGAATGCGTGAAAAATCTTCTTTCAGAGAAGCAAACTTTTTACGCGCCGCAAACTCAAACTGTTTGATCGCAAACGTGTTCTCCGTTCCGCTGCGAAGCCCGTTTTCCTGACCGCCGCCGAAGATATACGGCAAAAGTTTGGCACCTTTCCGACGTATCAGGGCCGCTGCACCGCGTATGCCGCCGATCTTGTGCGCGCTTACCGTGTACAAATCAATGTCTTTGGTCAGCGTGAACGGGATCTTGCCGAATGCCTGCACCCCGTCGCTATGGAATATTGTGCCCGCATTGATTTTTTTCACCAGCGCCGCCAATGCGGCAATATCATTGACCGCGCCCGTTTCATTGTTTACGTGTATGACAGAAACCAAAGACGTCTTGTCATCGACAAGCTTTAAAAGTGCTTCCGCATCCACACCTCCGTCGCTGTTCAACGGTGCAAACCGCACTTCCACGCCGCGTTTTTCCAGTTCTTTCGCACTGTTATAAATTGCCGCATGCTCCCCGGACGTCGTAACGAAATTTCCGCGCTTTGCCGATGAAAATATTGCCTGGTTGTCCGCCTCGCTCCCCGAACCGGTAAAAACAAGCTCATATCCGCCTTGCGGCGCAACAAACGAGAGCAGGACGCGCCGCGCTTCGTCGATCGCTTTGTGCGCCTCAAATCCTGCCCTGTACAATGCCGACGGGTTCAGACATCCGTACGGTTTTAAATATGCAAGTGCCGCATTTACCGCCCCCTCATCGGGGACGGTAGTCGCGGCGTTATCCAAGTAGATCATTTTCTGTTAAATTCCGATTCCAAAAGATTTTTACGCGTATAACGCAGGATCGTCGCCAAAAGCTCCTGACGGCATTCTACAACGAGAATGCGCTTTCCGACATTCGTTACCGCTTGAATATAATAAAATTCTTTGTCCTCTGCCGCCTCGGAGTTTGGCGTGAGAATGTCTTCCTTAATATCGGGAGACGCTTTCAGCTTTTTATACGATTCCGACCCGACTCTTCCGATCTTCACCAGCTTATCATCGCTCAGACGATACAAAAGTTTACGCTTACGTCCGTGGAATACTTTGCTCAGCCGCAATTCTCCGGATATAAAAGTATAATCGTAACTCAGATAGAAGCTATGGCGTTTTTTAAAAAACAATACAGCGCCGACGATCGAAAGCACAAGCATGATTGCCCAAGGGATCATGCCGAGCAGCACCGCTTTCACGTCGATCCCCTGTTCCGGGTCGATCGGCGTGTAAAACAGTCCCCAGATATTCAACAGCGAAAACAGCATGGACACAATACACAGCCACCCGAAAACAGTAAAAAGAGTGTAACGAAATTTCGCCGACTTTTCATTGTGTATACTGACGCTCTCCTCGTAAAATACTTCCTGCATAAATCCCCCCGTCGAGTTTAAAATTCAACCGTTCCTTCAAAAACCTGCCGCGCATTGCCCGTGAGCGTTACACTGCCGTCCGAAGAATACCTTACGATCAGATCGCCGCCGCGTACCTTGACCGTGATATCTTCATCCGTTTTGCAATACCCGCCCAGCACTGCCGCTACGACCGAAGCCGCCGCGCCTGTACCGCACGCCAAAGTTTCACCGTTGCCCCTCTCCCATACGCGCATTTTCAGCGTCTTATCGTTCACGACGCGAACAAACTCAGTGTTAATCCTTTGCGGGAAATACTTCGCATATTCGAACAACGGCCCGACATTCGCAACATCCACAGCATCGACCTTATCGCAGAACACCACGCAGTGCGGATTACCGACATTGACCAATGTAACATTATAATCCTTATCCCCGACCGTGATCTTTCTGTTTACAATCTTATCGCCTTCCAGCGTTGAAGGTATTTTCTTGCCTTCCAAGACCGCTTTGCCCATATTCACGCTCACGGAGCTGACTTTCCCGTTAAAGGTGAACAAAGTCATTTCGCGCACGCCGCTCAGCGTTTCGATGGTCATATGCTTGTTTTTCACAATGCCGTTATCGAACAGATATTTTGCCACGCAACGAATCGAGTTACCAGCCATGGCGCCTTCGCTGCCGTCTTTATTGAAGATACGCATCTTCGCATCCGCCACATCTGATTTCTCGATCAGCGTAATGCCGTCGCCTCCGATTCCGAAATGCCGGTCGACAAAATTGATCGCAAGCGATTCGGGACAAGTGATCTTGCCGTCCATGTTATCAAAGAAAATATAGTCGTTTCCGCAGCTCTGCATCTTGACAAATTTCAGCTTTGTCCGTTCCGTACGCAGATGGTTGATGTCCACAAGCTCCGTGTTATCTTCATTGAAACGGCTCGCGATGATGTCCGCCAGCGCGTTTGCCGTATCCAAAGACGTGAGTGTCGTGATCCCGAGCAGGATCGCATGATGATGCATGCGGATATAGTCATTGATGGAATCCATATCCGTCTTGCCCGTATACACGATATAGTCGATCTTGCCGGCGTCCATCAGGCGGTAGATCTCCTCGCTCTGCGAGAGTCTGTCCACCGTATGCACGTCAATGCCGAGCGTGCGGATCGTCTCCGCCGTTCCCTTCGTCGCATAGATCGTCAATCCCAGATCGCTGAATTTCTTGGCAAGTCCGAGAATTTCAAATTTGTCCTGGTCATTAATGGTGAAATAAACGCCTACTTCGCGCTGTTTGCTCGGATGGCAAAGCTTGAACCCTGCCGACACGAGCCCTTTGAACAGAGCCTCTTCAATCGTCTTACCGATCCCCAATACTTCGCCCGTCGATTTCATTTCCGGTCCGAGCTGCGAGTTTACGTCGTTCAGCTTTTCAAAGGAGAATACTGGCACTTTCACCGCCACATACGGCGAACTCTTATAAAGCCCCGTACCGTAACCGAGTTTTTTCAGACGCGCCCCCACCATGATCTTTGTGGCAAGCTCCACCATCGGCACGCCCGTAACTTTCGAAATGTAAGGGATCGTACGCGACGCGCGCGGATTCACTTCAATGACATACAACTCATTGTGATACACCAGGAACTGTATATTAATGAGCCCCTTCGTCTTGAGCGACAAAGCCAGCTGCGTCGAGCATTCAATGATCTTATCCAGCATGATATCGCTCAGATTATACGGAGGATAGACCGCGATCGAGTCGCCGCTGTGCACGCCCGCACGCTCGATGTGCTGCATGATACCGGGGATCAGAACATCCTTTCCGTCGCTGATGACGTCCACTTCCAGTTCCTGCCCCATCAGATATTTATCGCAAAGAACAGGGTTTTCAATGTGCTGCGCCAAAATGACGTCCATATACCGCGAAATATCGCTTTCCGTAAACGCGATCGTCATATTCTGACCGCCGATGACATAGGACGGGCGCAAAAGCACAGGATATCCGAGCTTGTCCGCCGCCGCAAGCGCTTCTTCCTTCGTCATAACCGTCAGCCCCTTCGGACGGCTGATGCCGAACTGTTCCAGAAGCTCATCAAAGCGCTCCCTGTCTTCCGCCATATCCACGCTGTCCGCACTCGTTCCCAGAATGCGCACGCCTTTTTTATCCAAATAATTGCAAAGTTTGATCGCCGTCTGTCCGCCGAACGTGATCACCACCCCGTAAGGCTTTTCTTTATCGATGACATTCTGCACGTCTTCGGGCGTGAGAGATTCAAAATACAGCCGATCCGCCGTATCAAAGTCGGTGGAAACCGTTTCGGGGTTATTGTTGATGATGATCACTTCATACCCGAGCTGTTTGAGCGTCCAAACGCAATGCACCGACGAGTAGTCGAATTCAATACCCTGACCGATTCGGATCGGGCCGGACCCGATGACGATGATCCGCTTTTTCGTGCTTTCCTTGATAAACGGCGTCGCTTCATCGTGCGCGTATTCGTCATAGGTCGAATAGAAGTACGGCGTTTCCGCTGAAAATTCCGCCGCGCAGGTATCGACCATTTTATAAACCGCCTTCCTGTGATAAGGAATCTTCTGACCCGATATCTTTTCCAGCTCTTTGTCAGGATAACCGAGCCGCTTGCCTTCATCGTACAGGCCGTGCGTCAGTTTCTCTGTCTTTAAACGGTTTTCAAAATCAACAAGATTCTTTAATTTGTTGAGGAACCAACGATCGATTTTTGTGATATTGAAAATCTCGTCCAGAGAAATGCCCGCTTTGATCGCTGCAAAGACCGTGAACAGCCTCTCATCGGAAAGTTTTTTCAGCTCTTCGCGCAGATCCTTCCCCTCGTATTTGTCAAGGTTCAGAGACGAAAGCGAAATTTCCGCACCGCGAACCGCCTTCATGATCGCCATTTCAAAGGACGTGCCGATCGCCATGACTTCGCCCGTCGCTTTCATGCGCGTGCCGAGCTCGCGCTTTGCATACAGGAATTTATCGAACGGCCATTTCGGAAGTTTGACTACGACATAGTCAAGAGCCGGCTCAAAGCAGGCATATGTCTTGCCCGTTACATCGTTGCGGATCTCGTCCAGCGTATAACCGAGCGCAATCTTCGTTGCAACCTTTGCGATCGGATATCCCGTCGCCTTGGACGCGAGCGCCGAAGAACGCGAAACACGCGGGTTCACTTCAATAACCGAATATTCGAAAGAATCGGGATTCAACGCAAACTGACAGTTGCAGCCGCCCTCGATCCCCAGTTCCGTAATAATTTTCAAAGACGCTGTACGCAGCATCTGGTATTCTTTATCCGAAAGAGTCTGGCAAGGCGCCACGACGATGGAATCGCCCGTATGAATGCCCACAGGGTCGAAGTTTTCCATCGAGCAGACGGTAAGCACATTCCCGTTTCCGTCGCGCAGCACTTCAAACTCGATCTCTTTCCAGCCGTAAATATATTTTTCGACAAGCACCTGCGTGATCGGCGAAAGCATCAGTCCGTTATGCGATATACTGCGCAGTTCCTCTTCGTTGAACGCAACGCCGCCGCCGGCACCGCCCAACGTGAACGCGGGACGAATGATCACAGGATACCCGATCTTGTTCGCAACCGCCACGCACTCTTCCACCGTGTATGCGATATCCGAGGGAACGACAGGCTGACCGATTTTCTGCATCGTCTCCTTGAACAGTTCACGATCTTCCGAACGATCGATCGCGTCCACTTTCGTTCCGATCAGCTTTACTCCCCACTGATCCAAAAAACCCTCTTTCGCAAGCTGACAGCCGATCGTTAGCCCCGTCTGTCCGCCAAGGGATGCAAGCAAACTGTCCGGCCGCTCTTTTTTGATAATACGTTTGATGGATTCCAACGTCAGCGGTTCGAGATAAATTTCGTCCGCAAGCGCTTTGTCCGTCATGATCGTCGCAGGGTTCGAGTTGCAAAGGACAACGTTCACGCCCGCATCTTTCAGCACGCGGCATGCTTGCGCTCCCGCATAGTCAAACTCCGCCGCCTGCCCGATCACGATCGGGCCTGAACCGATAACCAATACTTTCTTTATATCGCTTCTCTTAGGCATTCTTCTTTCCTCCGTCCATCATCGCCATGAATGTGTCAAAAAGCCCCGTCGCATCCTGCGGCCCGCTGCATGCCTCCGGATGGAACTGCACCGTAAATGCGCTCAGCTCCGGATATTCCACACCTTCACAGGTATTGTCGTTCGCATTGATAAAGCTCAGTTTGCCTTTCGTGATCGTATCCGCAATCACTTCATAACCGTGGTTCTGGCTGGAAATATACACGCGGCCCGTATCCAGATTCTTTACCGGCTGATTCACGCCGCGGTGTCCGTATTTCATTTTCTTTGTCTTGCCGCCCATCGCCAGCGCAAACAGCTGATGCCCCAGACAAATTCCGAAAATCGGCAGCTTTCCAGCAAGCTTGGCTATATTTTCGATCAGCTCCGTGTTCTCCGCAGGATCCCCCGGGCCGTTCGTCAGCATCAGCCCGTCCGCTTTATACGAAAGGATCTGCTCCGCCGTGTATGTCGAAGGCACGCGGATCACTTTGCATCCGCGCTTGACAAGCTCACGCGCAATGTTTTCTTTCGCCCCGAAGTCCCAGAGCACCACCGTGCGCTTCGCATCCTTTGTGTCGTAAACCATCTCGCTCTCGCAGGTACAGCTTTTAACCGCGTCGCGGATCACAAACTTTTTCACCGCGTCCAGATCCTGCACGGGCTTGGACGAGATTACCGCATTCATAACGCCCGACTCGCGCACCGTACGCGTAAGCTCACGCGTATCGATCCCGTATACGCCCGGAATATTATGTTCCTTTAGGAAATCGTCCAGCGTTCCTTCACAGCGGAAATTGGACGGCGCCTTGCAATATTCCCGCACGATATATGCCGAAAGATACGGTTTCTTGCTCTCGCAATCCGAATGGATCATGCCGTAATTTCCGATCAAAGGAAATGTCTGAATGACGATCTGTCCGTAATAACTCGGGTCCGTCAGCGTCTCGATATAGCCCGTCATGCCCGTCGTGAATACAAGTTCACCCAGCACATCCCCGCGCGCACCGAAGCGCTTCCCTTCGAATACCTGGCCGTTTTGCAATGTCAAATAAACTTTTTCTTCTTTCATACCGTAAACCCTTGCGACCTTTCGCTATTATTTCATCAGTTTTACCATTACCGCTTTTTGCGCGTGCAGGCGATTCTCCGCTTCGTCAAAGATCTCCTCCGCATGCGATTCGAACACTTCGTCCGTGATCTCTTCGCCCCTGTGCGCAGGCAGACAATGCAACACCATCGCATCCGGCTTTGCAACCTGCAGCAACTGCGCATCGATGCAGTATCCGCGGAATACCTTTTCGCGTTCCGCTTTTTCCGCTTCCTGCCCCATCGACGCCCATACATCCGTGTACAGCACGTCCGCATTCGCCGCCGCAACTTTCAGATCGCTCGTTACCGTCAGTTTGCCGTTTTTCTGCGCCCACTCGACGATCTGTGCGTCCGGACGATAGGTATCGGGACATGCGATCGAAATTTCCATTCCTGTCTTGATTCCGCCCACGATCAGTGAATTCGCCATATTGTTGCCGTCTCCGACAAAACACAGCTTCAGACCTTTCAGACTGCCCTTATATTCCCGGATGGTCATCAGATCCGCCAGAACCTGGCAGGGATGACAATAATCCGTCAGCCCGTTGATGATCGGGATCGAACCGTATTTCGCAAGATCTTCCACATCCTGCTGTGCAAACGTACGGATCATGATCCCGTCCAGATACCTCGAAAGCACCCGCGCCGTATCTTTGATCGGCTCGCCTCTCCCGATCTGAAGATCTCTGTCCGACAGAAACAGAGCATGTCCGCCCAATTCCGTCATACCGACTTCAAAACTTACGCGCGTACGCGTCGAGGATTTGGAAAAAATCATACCCAATTTCTTCCCCTGCAGGTACGGATGCGCAATATGATTTTTCCGCTCGTATTTGAGCTGGTCAGCCAGATTCAGTATGCCATAGATCTCTTCCGTCGACAGATCGGATAACTTTAACAGATGTTTCATTCGGATATCACCTCGTTCAAAATTTGTAACGCAAAATCAATTTCGTCTTTTTTTACCGTCAGCGGCGGCAGCAGACGCACTTTGTTCTTCGCCGTCAGAACGATCAGGCCGCGGTCCAGGCACTTCTCCGCCACTTCCCGCGCAGGTTTCGTCGTTTCCAGCCCGATCATCAGTCCAAGTCCCGTTACGGACAACACGTTGCGGATCCTGCCAAGATGCGTGAATAAGTACGCGCTCTTGCCCTGCACTTCCAGCATCAGCGCCTTGTCCAGCCTGCGCAAAATACTGCATGCACCCGCGCACGCCACGGGATTTCCGCCGAACGTCGATCCGTGATCGCCTGCCCCGAATACGTTTTCACACTTTTCAAAAAACAACGTTGCGCCCAGCGGCAATCCGCCGGCCAGCCCCTTCGCCGTCGATACGATATCCGGCGCGATCCCGTAATGCTCGTAAGCATACAGTCTGCCCGTTCTGCCGTTCCCCGTCTGCACTTCGTCGATGATCAGAAGAATATCATTTTTCTTACAGAAAACTTCGATTTCCTTCACTTCTTCCATATCCAGCGGGCGCACGCCGCCTTCTCCCTGCACCAACTCCAGCATCACCGCACAAGTCTCGTGCGTACACATTTTGCGGACTCCTTCGTACGTGGGATCCGCATACGAAAACCCGTCCAAAAACGGCATGAAATATTTGTGCATGACATCCTGGCCCGTCGCCGACAACGTCGCGATCGTCCTGCCGTGAAAAGAATTTTTCAAAGTTACGATGCGGAATCTGCCTTCTCCGTATTTGTCGTACGAATATTTGCGCGCCGCTTTGATCGCACACTCGTTTGCTTCCGCTCCCGAATTGGAGAAAAACACCTTCCGCGCCCCCGTCTTTTCGCATAGCATATGCGCCAACTGCGCCTGCGGCTGCGTATAATACAGGTTGCTCGCATGCTGGATCTTGTTCAGCTGCGAAATCACCGCTTCCTTCCACTCCGGATCGTTCACGCCGAATGTGTTCACCGCAATGCCGCTTCCGAAATCCACATACTTTTTCCCTTCCTCCGAATACAGCGTGGCGCCTTCTCCGCGCGCCAGATCCACAGCAAAACGGTTGTATGTGTTCGCTATATATTTTTTGTCCTCGCTCTGTATTTTTTCAAAACTCATATCTCTTACACGACTCCTTCCCGACAGGCATTTCCCTCACGGATTTTCCGCACCCCTGCCGTCCAAACCGCATTTTACCTATTTTATCTATTCTATCATAATTCACAAGCAAATGCAAATATTTCGGGAAATTCTTTTTGAACCGAACCTTTCTTTTTGCCGCGCACACCTTTTGTTATCCGCACACATTCCGCCGACGGTTCCCGCACTTATTTATTGCCTTGCACCTGCATCCGTATTCCGACGCCGTTTCACAACGAAATATTACGACGAAGCAGGAACTCATTTCCCCGATTGCCCGAAAAAAGAGACCGATCCGAAAATCAGTCTCCTGTATCGTTAGTCGCTCCCGACAAACATCGTGCCGATGCCTTCGTCCGACAATATTTCGACAAGAATGGAATGCTCCACCCGTCCGTCTATAATAAATACTTTATGAACACCGCGGCGGATCGCTTCGCGGCAGCAATCGATCTTCGGGATCATTCCGCCCGATATGATACCCTGTTTTACCAAAGAAGGAATATCACTCACACAGATCTTTTCGATCAGCGAGCTTTCATCGTCTTTGTCCCGCAGGACGCCTTTGGTATCCGTCATAAGAATGAGACTCTGCGCATTCAGCGCACCCGCTATAAATGCCGATGCCGTGTCCGCATTCACATTATAAATATGTCCCTCGTCATCGTACCCGACTGTAGAAACAACGGGAATATACCCGGCGTCCAATGCGTCGGTTATCACCTTCGTATCCATATGCGTGATCTTCCCGACATAGCCGAGTTTCTCACTCTCCTTGCAGCATTTCATCATGTGCCCGTCAATGCCGCAAAGTCCCAATGCCTTGCCGCCGATGCTTTCCAGAAGATTCACGAGCGACTTATTGATCTTTCCCGCCAGCACCATGCGCACGATCTCCGCCGTCTCCTCATCCGTATAGCGAAGCCCGTCCACAAACACCGACTGCTTCCCCACACGTTTGAGCATCTCCGAAATTTCCGGTCCGCCGCCGTGCACCAGCACCACTTTGACCCCGATCAGATTCAAAAGCACAATGTCGTGCATGACCGACATTTTCAACTCCTGATTGATCATCGCATTGCCGCCGTATTTTACGACGACGATCTTTCCGTTATAATCTTGTATGTAAGGCAGCGCCTCGCTCAAAACTTTCGCGCGGAACTGCTTGTCCTGCTTCGTATCCATACTCTTTCCTCGCATTCCTCAGGTACGATAATCCCCGTTGATCTTGACATATTCATACGTAAGATCGCAGCCCCAAGCCGTCGCTTTTCCGTTTCCGTCGCCGAGCCCGATCAGGATCTCGATCTCGTCTTCCGAAAGAACCTTCTTCGCTTCTTCCTCCGAAAAAGCGATCCCGCTTCCGCCGCGGCACACCGCAATTTCTCCGGCACGGCTCTTAAAATCCACGCTTACCTTCGTTACGTCAACATCCGCACCCGAATACCCGATCGCACACAGCACGCGTCCCCAGTTTGCATCCGCACCGAACATGGCCGCCTTGAACAAAGAGGATTTGACTACGCTCTTTGCGACCGTTTTTGCCGCCGCCTTGCTCTTTGCGCCCGTTACTTTACATTCGAGAAGTTTCGTGGCTCCCTCTCCGTCCTTTGCAATCTGACGGCACAAATAGGTGGTAACTTTATTCAGCGCCTTGCGGAACGCCGTAAAATCTTTGCCGCTTTCCGTGATGCATGTATTCCCCGCAAGACCGTTCGCCAGGACCGATACCATATCGTTGGTCGAGGTATCGCCGTCCACGCTTACCATATTGAAGGAATCCTTCACATCCGCCGACAGCGCCTTCTGCAGCATTGCAGGCGAAATCGCCGCGTCCGTCGTAACAAAGATCAGCATCGTCGCCATGTTCGGATTGATCATCCCGACGCCCTTGCCGATCGCGCCGATCCTGCATTCCTTTCCGTCCAGTACGAACGAATAAGCAATCTCTTTGGAAACCGTATCCGTCGTCATGATTCCCTGCGCGGCAAATTCACTGCCGTTCTCGTTCAGGCCTTGCACGAGAGCAGGCATCCCTTCCGCGATCGGATCCAGCGAAAGCGGCTGACCGATCACACCCGTCGAAGCCACGATCACATCCTGCGCCGAGATCCCCGTATATTGATTGACAAGCGCGCACATTCCTTCCGCAATCTGCTCGCCGTCCGCATTGCACGTATTTGCATTGCCGCTGTTGACCACGATCGCCTGCGCATATCCGTCTGCCACATGCTTCTTCGTAACAAGGATCGGTGCACCTTTTACCAGGTTCTGCGTATAGACGCACGCCGCCGCAGCACGCACCTCGCTGACGATCAAAGACAGATCCCTTTTCGTTTTGTTTTTACGGATCCCGCAATGCACTCCGTTTGCTTTGTATCCCAAGGGGGCACACACCCCGCCCTGTATTTTTTTCATAACTCCTCCATGCTCTCATTCCAAAGATATGCGCTCGTCCAATCCGAGCATAATATTCATGCACTGCACCGCCGCACCCGAAGCACCTTTTCCGAGATTGTCAAACACCGAAGCAAGTACGATCCTCTCGTCATTTCCGTCCACATAAATCTCCATACGGTTCGTACCCGACAGAGGGTTTGCCGCCAGGAATCCTTTCGTTTCTTGCGATGTTTTCACGAAATTATGCGACGCATAGTACTCTGTAAAGTAACTTCTGAGGTCGTTTACACTCATTTTCTTTTGCATAAGCCGTGCATACAACGGTACCGTAACGCACATTCCGCTGTAATAATCGGATACGATCGGATTGAAAATCGGAGCAAAATCAAGCCCGCAGATTTTCTGCATTTCGGGAAGATGCTTATGCTTTTGCCCCATTCCGTACTGACGCGGACTGTCCAATTCTTTATTTCTTTGCGGGTCCTCATACTCCGCGATCATCTTTTTGCCGCCGCCGCTGTAACCCGTTACCGAATGACAGACAAACGGATAATCGGGAGCCACGATCCCGCCCGCGATCAACGGATACACGAGCGAAATAAACCCGCTGGCATGACACCCGGGAACCGCCACGCGCTTCCCCTGCGCGATCCGATCCCGATGCCCTTTTGATAACTCGGGAAATCCGTATGCCCAGCCGGGATCCGTACGGTGCGCCGTAGACGCATCTATGATCTTTACTTTCTCATTTTTGCACAGCGACACAGACTCGATCGCCGCAGCATCCGGCAAACACAAAAAAACAATATCCGCCGCATTGATGCACTCTTTCCTCGCTGCCGGATCTTTGCGAAGATCGTCCGGCAATGCCGTGATTTTTATATCTTCCCGTTTCCCCAGACGCTCAAAAATCTTCAGACCCGTCGTGCCTTCCTTTCCGTCTATAAATACATTTACCATTTCTTCCAACGCTTACGCGCCCATATATACACTTTGCGACGAGCCGATACGGATCGCCGCAAATCATTTTATGCCTTGTAAAATTTTTCCACCGACGCAATCTTCTTCGTCCGTGTATTTTATTTCAGCTTTTTCGCATCCAGCAACGCCTTGACTTTCACAGGCAGGCCGAACAGATTGATAAACCCTTCCGCATCATGCTGGTTATAAACATCCTCTTCTCCGAACGTTGCGATCTCTTCACTGTAAAGAGAATGTTCGCTCTTCATCCCGGCAGGAATAATATTTCCTTTATAAACTTTCAGCCGAACATCACCCGAAACATTTTCCTGCGTCTTATCTACAAAAGCCGAGAGTGCTTCGCGCAAAGGCGTAAACCACTGTCCGTTATAAACAAGTTCCGCAAATTTGATCGCAACATGCTGTTTGAAATGCTGCGTCTCTTTATCCAGGCAAAGCATCTCCAGCTGCTCGTGCGCAAAATACAAAATCGTGCCGCCCGGCGTTTCATATACCCCGCGGCTTTTCATTCCGACCAAACGATTTTCCACGATATCGATGATCCCGATACCGTTCTTACCGCCGATCTCGTTGAGTTTATGCATGAGTTCGACCGATCCCATTTTCTTGCCGTCCAGCGCAACGGGAATACCCTTTTCAAAAGTAAGCGTAAGATATGTCGGCTGATCGGGAGCTTTCTCAGGCGATACCCCCATCTCCAGGATCTTATCATACTTCGGCTCATTCGCGGGATCTTCCAGATCCAAACCTTCATGCGAAAGATGCCACAGGTTCTTATCCTTCGAATAGCTCGTCTCCCTCGTGATCTTCAAAGGAATATGATGCGCTTCCGCATAATCGATCTCTTCATCACGGCTCTTGATATTCCAGATACGCCAAGGAGCGATGATCGTCATTTCCGGCGCAAACGCCTTGATCGTCAGCTCAAACCGAACCTGATCGTTTCCCTTTCCGGTACAGCCATGGCAAATCGCATCCGCACCCTCTTTTTTAGCGATCTCGACGATACGCTTTGCAATCACAGGGCGCGCAAAGGACGTACCCAAAAGATATTTATTCTCATACACCGCTCCCGCTTTCATCGTAGGATATATGTAATCTTCAATAAATTCTTTGCGCAGATCTTCAATGTACAGCTTGGATGCACCCGTCTTGAGCGCCTTTTCTTCCAATCCGTCCAGCTCGCTCTCCTGCCCTACGTCCGCAGATACCGCAATTACTTCACAATTGTTGTAATTCTCCTTCAGCCAGGGTATGATGATCGATGTGTCCAAACCGCCCGAATAGGCAAGCACTACTTTCTTGATCTCTTTCTTTTCCATAACAATTACGTCCCTTGTAGTTTTACTGTCATAGATTATACTCCCGCACCCTTCATAAGTCAAGCATTTTGAAATACATTTTTAAAAAATATTCATAAATATTTACTTAATTTTGCATAAATGTTATAATTATACGCATTTTTTTAATTATTCATGAATAATCACGTTTTACTGCATAAAATACAGTAAAACAAAAGAACCCCCGAAACGCTTTTGCGTTTCGGGGTATTGCGTATTTTCACTTTTTGGCCGTAAATCCGTACGTACCGACCGTGTTTCCCGTTTGCACATAGCGATTCTGAACGTACGCAATCAACTCGCCGTCAGGAATGTGCAGACGGCCGCCTTCCAGCCAATCTTCCCTTGCGGTCGATCCTACAATTTCCGCTATAAACATTACATGCGTTTCCAATTCCACCGTTTGGCGCACCTTGCATTCCAAAGAAAACGGGCATTCCGCGATCGCCGGCGCTTTCACGTTTTCGCACGCTTGTTTTGTCAAACCGAGTTTTTTGAATTTATCCGTATCCCTGCCGGAAACAACGCCGCATCCGTCAAGCGTTTCCAAATGCGCCCGATCGGCCAAATTTACTACAAACTCACCGGTTTTGCGGATCAATTCATAGGAATACCTGCTGCGGCGCACAGAAATACTGAGCATAGGCGGCTCAGAATTGACTGTCCCCGTCCATGCGATCGTTACGATGTCCGATTTTTCCATATCGCCGCATGACACCATGACTGCCGGTACCGGCGCAAGATACACCGAAGGTTTTATATTTTTTTTCATATTGTTATTCTGTCTCCTTTTTATTTTTACAAGAAATAATTTATGCCGTAAAAATTAGATATTTCTGAATTGAAAATGAATTATTCAGGCCTGTAAAGCAACGTAAGGAAGGCATAAGATTTCAGCTCTTTGCGCAAAGTTTTATAATTCGGACAATATTGCGCAACCAGTCGCCAGAAAGCCGCCGAATGATTCATTTCTCTTAAATGGCACAATTCATGAATCAGGACATAATCACGAAGAGACGAGGGCAACATGGTCAGCCGCCAATTCAGTTTGATCTTCCCTTCCGCATCGCAACTGCCCCAGCGCGCTTTAAAATCATGTAAAGCCGCACCTTGCGGAACCAGCCCGACTTTTTTTGAGAACTCGTACAACATTTCCGTCAATATCCATCCGCGCGTTTTTTCAAAATATTTGCGAACCGCACGAAAATCTTTCAGAAAAAAAGTATCCGAAGTCTCGAAATTTTTCTGTCCACCGAACACAACTTGTTTTTCCTGCCCAGCATCCAATATTTTTAAACCGCTACGAATTTGTGAAAATTTCGGATCGGCCTGCGCCTGCAACTTTTTTTCGATCCAGCCTCGTTTATTCTCCATAAAGGCGGCTATTGTCGCGTCTGAAATCCCCGTCGGCGCCTTGATCATCACTTTTCCTTCCGAAACCGTAATCACCAACGTCCGGCGCCTCGACCGCTGAATACTGTATTCCATAATCTTATCCGTTTTCCGCTTTATCGAAAATATACCCTCGCCGCAACAACCGTTTCCGTCCCGTTTTTCACACCCTCGACGACATACTCATTCTCACTTATTTCTTTCCTGTAAAAGTTCAGCACATCCCCCTCGTGCGACTGTTTTATATAATGAATCTGAAAACCGTGCAAAACTTTCTCTTCCAATTCCTTGACAGAAAAACAGTTAAAAATATAATCGGCATATTTTATATTGTTCACATGATAGTTAAAATCATATTCGGAATTCGCCACACAAATCGTAAAGGCAGGTTCTTCCCGATCCGTAATTTCCGGAATGCGCCAATCGTCAAACGCAACACTCTTTTCCGCAATATAATCGATCGACGGATGCGTAATCGCTGAACACGGTACGATCCTTCCGTTTTTTCTGAGAATGCACCAGCGTGAATACGCGCGCATCGCCACCCCCTCCCGATCCGATACGCGAAAACTGCGTTCATAAATCGCTTTGTTCGGCTCATGCGGCCATGTTTCCACAAGAAGTGTCTCTCCGCATATCGGACGCCGTTCGCATTCTACGTAAATCTTGGACAGGACCCAAAAGCATCCTTCTGCCGCGAGATCAGCGTATCCCATCCCCATTTTTTCGGAATGGTCTCCCGCCGTCTCTTGAAAAAAACCAAGCACCGCCGAAGGTTTGACCCGCCGTAAAAAATCTGTTTCATAATTTCGCAACGTAAAGGACCGTTGCTCTTTATTTTCTGCCTTCATATGTTTACCTGTCAATCTTTTATACAACCGCTCCGAACTTCTAATCACTTTAAATTCGATCGTTCCGAATAAACCCGATTTTGGATCACTCCTTGCGAATGCATATATATTTATATTGTACACCAATTCGGTACGTTTGTCCATCTTTTCAAAAATATTTAATATACCGAAATTTTCTTCAGTTTTAAACATTTATTACCGTATTCTGTCTGACATAATACTATGCAAATATAGAATTGAATTATTTATATAAATGAAAATATTGACAAATCCGAACAAATCCTGTATAATATTGTCGATAGGAGGTATATCCATGAATACAGATAATACCAATGACAAAGAAAAAGAATCCGCTGATAACGCCTCCTCTATCAGCAGCGATCTGATACGGGGACACATCAATACAATCATTCTTCGTACACTGTATGACGGCGATAAGTACGGTTACGAAATCATCAATGAAATCGAGGAGAAAAGCAAAGGGCAGTATTCTCTGAAACAGCCTACCCTATACAGTGCTTTGAAACGCCTGGAAAGTCAGGATTACGTTACATCCTATTGGGGCGGCGCCAGCAACGGCGGCAGAAGAAAATACTTTCAAATCACCGATAAGGGTAAAGCAGTTGTTGAGCAGAACAGAGCCGAATGGGAATATTCTCGCACGGTCATCGACAGCCTTATTTCTGAACGTGATTATGATTTTTCCAATCCCCCTCCCGCTTCTTCCGTCGATTTCAATATTCTGAAAAAATCCACATCACGTGTTCCGATTTCTTATTCGGAAGATAACGATGAAATCGAATTACCCGACGGACACAACTTCAGAGAAATCGGCAAAGATGAAAGCACTGAGGATCTTACCGCTTCCGAACATGAATCCGCCGAGAACACTGCAGATGATTCCTCCTCCCTTTCACAGCAAAACGAGGAACAAGAGTTATCCGCATCGGACACGAATGCCAACAGCGATTTCACCGACAGCACTTTTAACTATTCACAATCGCAAACCGAGCAAGAACAATCGCAGCAAACCGATACATATATCCGATCGTCTGTAAATCAGACACAAGAGCAAACCTCATCCGATTCGCACAACATTTCTGCTGCCGATGAAAATTCATTCTCTCAAAGCGCGGCACAATCCAGCGATCATTCTTCCAGCGTCTCACAAACAGTTGTTCCGGACGATCAGGAAGAAGATCAAGTCAGTCGCACAGCAGAACCTCAGCCTTTGACGGACGACGAAAAAAATCGTATTCATGAAAATTATAAGGCCCTGATCGGCGAGGAAACGGATGCTACTTCGTATTATTACGCCCAAGTAGCCCGCGACAAAGCGCAGGAGCCTAAGCAAGAAGAACCCGTACAGGATTTTGCAGCCGATCCGTATGCAAACGGAGCGCAGCCCTACCCGCAGGACGGCTACACAGATCCCTACACACAACAGGGACAATACCCCGATCCGTATGCACAAGGCCAATACGCTGACCCGTATGCTCAACAAAATTACAGCGATCCATACAGCGAAAATCGGGCAATCTCTTCCGAACTATTATATTCAAACAAATCTCCTGCCGAACGCAATTATAAAAAATTATTGAATAAGTTATACGATAATACCCATAAACAGCAGGAAGAAGATGACGAATACGCTGCAGCCGACTATCCGCAGGATCAATCTGAACCTGTTACACAAGTGCAGGAAGCTCAGCAACCGGAATCACCCGCACCGCAAACGTATGCAGCCCAACCCTCCTATACGGAGCAGCCGAGAGCAGCCGTGCAGCCAGAGGCCACCGCAACTCCTCATGCAGGAAATACGGCCAGCAATATTGAATTTTATGATGTCGAAGAAAAAGCCCAAAACGAGGGGCTCCGCATCACGACCACAAACGGGTCCAGAAACCGCACCATGGCCAAAGCAGTCGGAAATACATTCGATAAGGGACGCGCTCTCTTACTTACAGCCATCTATGTCTTTATCGTAGCTTTAGCAGAATGCATTATCAATCACTGCTTACATAATGTTTTGAGCTCCGGAGTCGCTTATATCGTGATCCCCTACGTTCTTGCATTTGTCATGCTGGGTGTGTTTCTCTTCCTTTTCCTGAACGGTTACGGTAAAAACAGTCGCAAAACTCAATCCAAATCTTACCTTTCCGCAAGTTTGGTAATTTTTATTAACATCGTACTCATTATCGTGCTGATCGCTTATCTTGTGATCTATTTCGGATCGGCAGACCTTTCTACCGGCATCCAAATCCTGAAATATGCGATCTTCCCGATTATCTATGCTTTTAATCTGCCTCTGTTTGCTCTTCTCTATCGCGTAAACAGCAATAAACAATAATTCATTTTGCGGCATCCTTTGACATTGTCAAAGGATGCCGTGCCATATGTTCGCTAATATTAAAAGAAACATACCCCTATAATCATTCTTATTATAAAATGCATTCCGTACGCACAAAGAAACTTATGTTTCTTCAGGCTGAAACCCACACATCACACTAAGCGCCCTTCTGCCAACTTTAATAATGATAAAATTAATAATAAAGGTAATTGTAAAAGCCGCGGTAAACCGCGGCTTTTATGCTCTTTGCTAAAATATTGACTGCCTTTACAAAACACCCCCGATACATAAACATGCAGCTATACTTTGTTCCCCCTTTATTGAACGTTCCGATATAAAAACGTATAACTATGCTTTGACTGCCTTTATTGATCGTCCCGCCACAAAAACATATAACTATTCTTTGACTCCAGAATTTTTCGAGGCAGCAGTCTGTTATACATTTTTTAAAGTATAACCTTTACAATATCCGAAAAAATCAGATATGAAAAACCAAGCCGTCATGTGCACTCAGAAAGCCGTATTCCTTTGCTTTCTGTTCCATACGTTCGCGAAACGGAGCCGAATTGTGCGAAAAATGTGTAACACAATACTTTGTATCTGTCTTTGCCACACCATATTCTATCAACTTATCCCGCACTTTGCAATTTTCGGCGAATCCCATGTGTCTGAAAGAGTGAGGTCCCGATGTATCCGCAAATGTACAATCCAAGCTGACAAAATCCGCACAGACGCCTTGCTCTGCCAAAAATTTATAGCAGTCTTCTTGCAACGCCCCCGTATCGTTCAGATATAAAACAGTCTTGTCTTTGCGGATCGCGTATAGCAATGCTTTTTCTGTCGTCATGTGAACAGCCGGCAAAGAAAAAATCTCATAACCGTCCGCTGTAAACGTTTGAAAAGGCAACACTTCATGCAACCCTATCTTCTCCCGAACGGAGTCCCGCATTTCTCTCCGCGTGCCTTCTCGGTACACATCCAAAACTTCACTGTCCGCATAAATTTCCAGACGATCGCTCACGATACCGCTCGCAAATTTATAACCCCGATTGACCAACTCCTGCGCATAAAAATGGTCGCCGTGTGAATGTGTTACCAATAAACCGCGCACGGCCGAAAGATCAATTCCGTAGCGCATCATGTGCACACTGCTCTCACAAGGGAAATCGATCAAAAGCACGTCATCGATGATAGCCTGTGAACGCGTACGCCATTCCAACGAAAGATTTTTTCGTGCCGCCCTGCAGCTTTCACAATTACAGAATGTTGCGGGAAAGCCTTCCGCTGCCGCCGTGCCCAAATATTGAAATTTCATAGGAACCTCAGCACTCGTATAAAATCGTAACCGGGCCGTCATTGAACTGCTCGATTTTCATATCTGCCCCAAAAACACCCGTTTGTACCGCCAGCCCTTCCGCACGCAAAAGCTGAGCAACCCTTTCGTACATTGGTTTTGCGTGCTCCGGACGTGCCGCGCCGATAAAGCTCGGGCGATTGCCATGCGTACAGTCGCCGTAGAGCGTAAACTGAGAAATCAAAAGCACTCCTCCGCCCGCATCGCGGATCGATAAGTTCATTTTTCCCTGCGCGTCTTCAAATATGCGCAACGCTGCAATTTTTTTAGCCATCGCCGCCGCATCAGATTCTGTATCGGAGGGCGCAATCCCTAAATATACAGCCAATCCGGAAGGGATATGCGCTATAAGTTTTCCGTCTACCTTTAATGTTGTTTCCCGCACTCTCTGTATTACCGCTCGCATCGTCCGCTCCTGAAAACCAACGAGCCGCATATAAATGCGGCTCGTATCTTATTTCTTACAAATTATTTAACACGCTCCATGTATTCGCCCGTACGCGTATCGACACGGATCGTTTCGCCTTCTTCCACAAACATAGGAACCTGGATTTCAGCCCCGGTTTCCAAAACCGCTTTCTTCGTCGCGTTCGTAGCCGTATTGCCGCGCACGCCCGGTTCCGCAGAAACAATCTTCAATTCCACAAAATTCTCGCACTCTACCGAGAATGCGGAGCCTTTATAAAAACGTACCGTTACAGGATCGTTCTCTTTGATAAAGCGCAGTGCATCTTCAACCTGTTCATGATTGAGCGGCGTCAGATTGAACTCTTCGTCCATGAAATAATACAGATCACCGTCATTGTAGGAATACGTCATCTTTTTCGTCTCGATATGCGCATTTTCCAGCTTTTCGGAAGGGTTGAACGTCTGCTCCAATACAGCCCCCGTTACAACGTTCTTCAGTCTAGTTCTGACAAACGCCGCACCCTTGCCGGGCTTTACGTGCTGGAAATCCACTACGACATACACGTTGCCGTTATACTCAATCGTTACACCCTTTCTGACATCTCCTGCTTGTATCATAATCAATCTCCTTCAATATTTATCACATTCATGCGGAGCCCGCTCCGCCCTATTTATTCCCGCAGGTTCACAAAACCAGCAGTTTTTTATCCGTTTTCATAAAGCTGACAACTTTTCCGTTTTCCAATCTCACACTGTCTTCGATTCTGATTCCGAACTTACCTTCGAAATAGACGCCCGGCTCAATCGAAAATACCATTCCGTCCGTCAGAACAGCCTCTCCGCTCGGACTCAATGCCGGATATTCATGGATATTGATGCCGATTCCGTGCCCCAATGAATGTGTAAAGAATTTATCCAGCTCCTTGCTCTGCAAATAAGTGCGAGCAATCGCATCCGCTTCTTTACCTTTCATGCCTGCACGGATCTGCTCTTTTGCCAGTTCATGCGCTTTTAAAACACTGTTGTAAACATCGGCAAACTCATCATCCGGTTTTCCGCCGAACCAAAATGTCCGCGTCATGTCCGAACAATATCCGCCTACTTTGCAACCGAAATCGATCAGTACAGGAATGCCGCTTTTCAGCTTCGTTTCATCCGAAGCATGGTGCGGAACCGATGAATTTTTCCCGAACGCAACAATCGTCTCAAACGAGCGGTCCCGCGCTCCGCACTTGCGCATCAGGTATTCGAGATAACCCGCCGTTTCGTTTTCCGTCATGCCCTCCTTCAATTCTCCCAAAAGCATTCCGTATGCACGTTCGGCTATCTCGCACGCCTGAGAAATCTTCTCCAGCTCCTCTTCATCCTTGACCGACATCGCTGCCGTAAAAGCGGAAGTACTGTCCGTCAGTTTAAACTTACGGTGCAATTTCTCATATTCCGGCTGTGTCAGCCGCTGCAACGGCACAGCCAGTTTTTTAATTTTTTTGCTCTTTATATAATCGAGTACGGTATCCTCGTTTTTGGCTATCATCACGCCGATAAATTCATGCTTCAGCGCTTCTTTCGCGCCTTCCGCATACCGCGGATCTGTAAAAAATATACTTTCCTGCGCGTCTGTATAGACAAACCCGAAGCTGCTTTCAAATCCTGTCAAATACGCCCGTAAATCCGACGCACCTGTCAGCATTCCGTCCGCCTTGATACCGCGAAATATTTTTTTCGTCTTGTCCATAGAAATATTGTACCAATTTTTCTGCTATAAGTCAATTTTTCCCGATATATTTTTAACGAATATTTATCACTCTTCTCTTTAAACGCCCTCATACATGCGCTTCATCGCCAAAGCATCTTCCGCTTGCGTACCAGCCGATTCACTGACAATGTACGGCTCCAGCTTCAGTTCTTTGAGAGCGACCGCCAAAGGCATAAATTCCGGCCCGTAAACCGTATCTTCCAGCGTAAGATGCCGCACTTCTCCCTTCTCCGAATATTGAATTTTGGAAAAATGCACATGGAAATGTTTTACCCGCTCGTATCCCAGCTCCGAAATCATATATTCTAAGCGGCTTTTATAATCCTCAACCGTTTTAAGGCTGCCTTGTTCGCGCGCATTCAGATGTCCGAAATCCACCGCCGGCAAATAAACGGGATCGATCCTGCAAAAGCGAACGATCTCTTCCAACGTTCCGATCTGCGCGATTTTACCCATCGTTTCCGGGCAGAAATACAAGTCATTCAGCCCCGCTTCATAGATCCGATCACGCAAAACTTTCAGCCGTTCTTCCGTAAGAGAAACCGCAGCTTCCCGCTCCATTTTCCCTTGCGTAGCACTGTGAAATACACAACGCTTTCCGCCCATCAGCTTTAAAACCCTGCCGCTTTCCAAAACGTAATTGTAGGATTTTTCTGCATTCTCCTCTTCCGGATTTGCAAAATTTATATAGTAAGGCGCATGCACGCTGAGCTCGATCCCCTGCTCTTTGAACGCCTTTCCGATCGAAAGCGCTTTTGCATCCGTCATGCGTACCCCGCGCCCGAATGAGTATTCAAAGCAGTCCAGTCCCATGTCTTTCACAAACTTCGCCGACTCTTCCGTGTGCGAATACCCCTGCGCATAAAATGATTCACTGTTGCCGCTCGGCCCGAATTGTATCATCGTATCTTCTCCAAATCTCTGTTTAATTGGGCGGAAAGTTCTTCCGCACTGTCAAATTTGCGAATTTCCCTTAAGAAAAAATCAAACTCAACTTTAAGCTCTTTGCCGTACAAGTCTCCGCGATATCCGTCGAAATATATTTCCAAGACCACCCGCGCATCATCAAACGTCGGCCGCGCGCCATAGTTCGCAATGCCGCGGTATACCTTGCCGTCCAGCATTGCCCTTACGGCATATACTCCGCGCTTTAACGGATATTTTTCCCTGTTAATATGAAGATTCGCCGTCGGAAACCCAAGTTTCCTGCCGACATGCCGCCCTTCCGTCGAAACCTGCCCGCATATAAAATATCTTTCGCCCAGCAATGCACAAAGCTTTTCCATCTCGCCTTCGTCCAAATATCGCTTTGCCATTGTGGCCGCCGCTTTCTCGCCGTCAAAACCGATAAGTTCTTCAACAAAAATAGTAATATTGTTTAATTTTGCAAAATCATACAGTTTCTGCACATCGCCCGCCGCATCTTTCCCAAAGGTAAAATCTTTGCCGCAGACAAAAGAGCGGACATTGAAAATCTGCAACGTATGATCCAAAAATTCCTGCCATGAAGTTGCAAGAAATTCCTCGTTAAAAGGCGCCGCATAGACAAAATCCAAACCGAGGTCTTCAAAAATACGAATACGCTCATCAAAAAGAAAAATCTGCCCGCCGCGTTTGGAATCATAAAACGTCATGATCCCGACCGTCCAACCGTGTTCCTCTGCCGTTTTTTTCGCTTTTGCGATCAGAGCCCTATGCCCGACATGCACCCCGTCAAAATAACCCAGCAGCAACACGCAGGGTTTATTCCAGTTTCCCGTCCGATAATCCACTATCTGCATATCTGCCTCAAATCAGCTTTACTTTCGCGCGGATCTGACCTTTTTCCGCTTTTGCGATCCCGTAAAATTCGTCGTCAAAATAAAGTTTATATTCTCCGTCCCCGCCTTGGAACTCCAGCGAAAGACCGTTCCGAAGCTTTAACGCATCTTTTCCGTCAAAATCCACAGAGGGCATATCAAACACAAGATCCGGAGCAATCAGCCGTCCTTCCCAGTTTTCTGTCAGTTCCTCGGGCGAAACAGAGTTTTCAAGCGTAAAATATCCGCTTTTTTCCCGCACCAAAGATGTCATAACCGCAACCGTACCGCAAGCCCGCGCAATATCACGCGCCAACGATCTTATATACGTTCCTCCGCCGCACGTGATACAAAATTCAAAAGCATCTTCCGACACCCGCCGTGTCAGATTGATTTTCGATATGCGAACCTTCTTCGCCGCCAGTTTTACTTCTTTACCCTGCCGTGCCAATTGATACGCGCGAACGCCGTTGACACTCTTAGCGCTGTATGAAGGCGGGACCTGTTCTACCTCACCGATAAACAGATGCAATTTATCGTTTATTTCCGATTCAACCGGAACCTTCTTTCCCGATTGCAAGATTGTGCCCATTGCATCGAGTGTGTCGGTCTCCTCTCCGAACCGAAAAACAGCACGGTAGATCTTTTCTTTGTTTAAAAGATAATCAAAAAGCCTGGAAGCATTCCCTACCGCCACCGGCAAAACACCGCTCGCCATCGGATCAAGCGTCCCCATGTGGCCGCACGGCATGTGCGTAAGGCGCTTGACCTTCGCCACCGCCGCCGCACTGGAGATCCCCGAAGGCTTATTCAGATTGATAAATCCGCTCTTGCTTTGCAAGCTCTCCATCTGTCTTCTCCTTCCTGCTATTTTGCCGAAGCCGTCCTGTATTCCGGCCCCGTTTTCTGCTGTAAAAATGCGCCGCTTAAAGCGGCGCACTCCTTATGTTTCAGTCAATCAGATGCTGCCGGATCGTATAGCAGAGCTTATCGATTACTTCTTCCAGACATCCCGAAATCATACAACCGCTGGCAAGAATATGCCCGCCGCCGCCATACACGGCAGCCACGGCATTCACATCCGTCTTACCTTTGCTGCGCAATGAGATCTTGAATCGGTTGTCCGCCGTTTCCAACAAGCATACCGCTACTTCCACTCCGTCTACAGACAACGGAAAATCAATAAAGCCTTCCGTTACATCCGACGTAGCATCGGCCGCTTTCAACTGTTCGCGCGTAACGCATATAAAGGCGATCCGTCCTTCTTCAAAATAGCGTATGTGGCTCATCGTGCGACCAAACAGCAAAGCACGCGCCGCCGATTGCTTTTTGAACATGTTGTACTGGACCGCATTGATATCCGCGCCGCACGAAACGAGCTTCGCCGCCGCCAAAAACGTGCTTTCCGTAACGTTTTTATGCGCAAAATTCCCCGTATCCGAACTTAATCCCAAAAGGAAATAATTTGCCGTACGCGCATCCATCGAATCCGTCAGATACGACGCAAGCTCCGTCATGATCTCACAGGTCGCCGCACGTTCCTCGACAAACCAATAATCCCCGTAACGGGAATTGGATATATGATGGTCAATATTAAACTTCGGCTTCTTTGCACGCTCAAACGCATCGCCGAGCGCTCCCAAGCGATGGATTTCGCTTGAATCGACCGCAATATAAGCCTGCGATTGCGTATCCGGCTCCGTCCCGATCTTATCCATCCCTTCCAGAAAATAAAATTTGGACGGCACGGGGCTTTCACATACTACCGTGATCTTCGCACCGTTTTTCTCCATCAGACACTTAAGCCCCATCGCCGCGCCCAACGTATCTCCGTCCGGACGCATATGGCAGAAAATCGTTGCGCTTTTCAGTTGTTTCAGTTTCTGCGCTATCTCTTTTAACGTCAATTCTTCTCTCTCCGTATCGCACCTGTAATTCGTGCGCATTTGTTTTTCCCGCTCTCTTTATCCTCGAAACGGGAAAAAGGGCATTTTAATTCTGCCCCTCTTCTTTATGGATCTCTTTGATGATACGGTCGATCTTATCTCCGTATTCCATTGTGCCGTCCCGCAAGAAATGCAGTTCCGGAACCGTGCGCATCTGCATCATGTGCGCCAGTTCATAACGGATGAACCCCGCATGCTCAGAAATCGCCGCAAACGTCTCATCCGCTTCTTCCGCCGTTTTTCCCAGGACACTGATATAGATCTTCGCATTTTTCAGATCCGGCGACACATCCGCTTTCGTTACGCTCACGATCCCGCGGATCTTATTCGTCTTATACTTCAGCTTCGTAGAGATAACTTCGTAAACCGCTTTCTGATATTCCGCAGAAAGGCGCTCCGCTCTCAATGATTTCATGACCGCATTCCTCCTTTCCGTTCATTTTCAGCCAAGCAAACACCCGACCGCTTATTACGCGGGTATTTCCTCGGTAACATAACATTCGATAACGTCTCCGACTTTGATTCCGTCAAAGCCTTCGATACTCACGCCGCATTCAAATCCGCCCGAAACTTCCTTCACATCGTCCTTAAACCGCTTGAGCTGACGAACCGCGCCTTCCACGATCATCACGTTATCGCGATAAATACGCAATTTTCCGCTGCGTACGATCTTGCCTTCCGTAACATAACAGCCGGCGACCATTCCGACGCCCGTGATCTTGAACGTCTGCAAAACATCGCATTTGCCCGTCATGACTTCTTTGTACTTCGGTGCCAGCATGCCTTTGAGCGCCGCCTGGATATCGTCCAACAGCTCGTATATGATCCTGTACGTGCGCACATCCACACCGCTGCGCTCTGCCAGCGCTTTCGCCTTTGTATCGGGACGCACGTTGAATCCGACAATAATTGCATTCGAAGAATCGGCAAGCATTACGTCCGATTCCGTAATCGCACCCGCGCCGCTGTGCAGAATATTCACACGGACTTCGTCGTTGGAAAGTTTCAGAAGCGACTGCTTTACAGCCTCCACAGAGCCCTGCACATCGCCTTTTACGATGATGTTCAAGCCCTTGATCTTTCCTTCCGCGATCTTCCCGAACACATCGTCCAGTGTAACGCGCGTCTGCGACTTCACCATCGACTCGCTCTCTTTGCGCTTGCGCTCGTCCTGAACCTGCTTCATCAGCTTATCCTGCTCGACCGCAATGATGGAATCTCCCGCATTCGGGACTTCTTCCAGCCCCAGGATGGATACTGCCATCGAAGGTCCGGCCGCTTTGACCGTTCTGCCCTTGTCGTCGATCATGGCGCGCACACGGCCTGTCGTCGTACCTGAAATAATATTGTCGCCCGTATGCAACGTACCGTTCTGGATCAGCACCGACGCCACAGGCCCCTTGCCTTTGTCCAGCTTCGCTTCGATGATCGTACCGCGAGCCATCTGATTCGGATTCGCTTTCAACTCCTTCACTTCCGCAACCAGATTGATCGCATCCAAAAGGTCGTCGATGCCTGCACCCGTCTTCGCCGAAACCGGAACCACGATCGCATCGCCGCCCCATTCTTCGGGAACGAGTCCGTTGTTCGTAAGCCCCTGTTTCACTCTCTCAAGATTTGCTTCCGGCTTATCCATTTTATTGACCGCGACAATGATCGGAACATCCGCCGCCTTCGCGTGGTTGATCGCTTCCACCGTCTGCGGCATGATCCCGTCGTCCGCCGCAACCACGAGAACGACAATATCCGTTACCGATGCTCCGCGCGCACGCATTGCCGTGAACGCTTCATGTCCGGGAGTATCCAGGAAGGTAATCGTCTTGCCTTTCACCGTTACGGAATACGCACCGATGTGCTGCGTGATTCCGCCCGCTTCGCCCGCCGTAACGTTCGTACTGCGGATCTTGTCCAGAAGCGAAGTCTTACCGTGGTCGACGTGTCCCATCACCGTTACGACCGGAGGACGCGTAACTGCGCCTTCGCCGCCTGCCGTTTCCGCATTGTAGATTTCATCCAGCGCTTCTTCCGCCGTCTTTTCAGGCTTGTATTCCAGTTCAATCCCCAAATCGTTCGCTATATATGCCGCCGTGTCGTAATCCAAAGAATCGTTGATCGTCTTGGCGATCCCCTCTTTAAACAGACGCTTTGTGATCTCCACCGCCGTAATACCGAGCTTTTCACTCAGCACCTTCAACGGGATATTCTCCGTCGTAACCACGGCATGCTCGATCTTGATCGTCTGCACGGCCTGCTGTTTCTGCTTTTTGACGCGCAGCTTCCTGTATCCGCTCTTATCTTCGTCAAAATCCGAAACGGATACCTGCTGTTTGATCAGAGCGCGTTTACTGACCGTACGCTTCTGTTCCACATACGGCTTTTCGTAGGAAGCTTTTTTCTTCGCCGGAGCAGAAAAATTCTTGCTCGGCGGAGCTACCGGCGGAATTGCCGCGCTCAGTTTCCCCGCGCCCGGGCGCATTCCCTGCGTGGGACGATTCTGCATCGGAGGCCGCGTGCCGTAAGGCCGACTTTGCTGCGCTCCCTGTGCAGGGCGTCCGTTTGCGTACGGTGTACGCGCACCCTGCCCCTGCATGCCGGGGCGCTGGTATGCCGAATCCTGTCTTTCCGGCCGATCCGTTCTGGGAGGACGGGATGCCTGCTGTTGTGTGTTATTTTCCTGGCGGGGAGGACGCGCAGGACGCTCTGGCGCCGGCACATACGTGCGGGCATTGCGACGATCCGCATACTGCGTGCGGATCACCTGTTCTTCCATCCCGCCGCGTTTTTGTGTACGCACTTCGACCGGCCGTGCCGCGGAACGGGGCTGTTCCGTTTTTTCAGCATCCGCCTTTGCGGGTTCCGCTTTTTCCTGCGGCTTTTCCGCTTTTACAGGCTCGGATTTCGGCTCTTCTTTTACTTCTGTCTGCGGCTTCGGCGTTTCCTTCAGCGGTTCCGTTTTCTTTTCTTCCGCCGCTGCAACAGGTTTTTCCTGTTCCGCCTTCACTGCAGGTTTTTCTGCCTCCGCCGGTTTTTCCGCCGCAGGCTCAGCTTTCGGCGGTTCCGGTTTAATTGGTTCCGCTTTAACGGGCTCAACCTTTTCCGTTTTCGGCTCAGGCTGCGCTTTCTCCTCTGTTTTTATCGGTTCGGGAGCTGTTTTTGCAGACTTTGCAGGTGCTTCGGCGGCAACAGGCTCTGCGGGCGCACTCTCTCCCTGCGCACGCGCCTTCGCCGCGTTTTCCAGATCGGATAATTTCCGAAGAATATCCCCGACCTTCTTTTCCGTTCCCTGCACTTCTTTCAGCAGCGATCCGATCCCTTCCGCCCCCAGAAGAGAATTGATCTTTTCGATGTTCGAGTAATTCTTTTTTGCTTCTGCCATCTTGCTAAATTTTGCCTCCCGCATAAATTCTGTAATTTTCATCCGCCGCCGACAAGATCGCTTTTGCCAGATTCTCGTCTCGCACGGCAGCCAACTTGCAATTTATCCGTCCCGTAACGTCTTCCAGTGTCTTTCCGTTCAGGACCATAATTTCGCAGCCGAATCTCTCACCGAGTTTTCGCGCACTCTTTTTCGCATTCTCGCTCGCTGTAGCGCATAATAACAGCAGATATACGCGGCCTTTCTGTACTTCCACGGCGTTAAAACCACACGTCAGTTTACCCGCTTTCATGCACAGCCCGATATACCCTTCCGCTTTACTTCTTTGCAAAAAATGCCTCCTCGATCGCATCGTAAACCGGAAGCGGTATCTCGCAGGAAAATGTCTTGTTCAAAAGCCGCATTTTTTTCAGTTTTCTGATGCATTCCGGATTATCGCAGATATATGCACCGCGCCCCGCAGCCTTTCCGGAAAAATCGATGAACGCATCGCCTTCCTTCGGCTTCACGATCCGCAGCATTTCCTTTTTCGGCTTCATTTCATGGCACGCTATGCACATCCGCATGGGAATTTTTTTCACTTTCAAGAAAACTCACCTCTCCGATTCGCCCGATCGCGGAACTTATTCTTCCGAAGCCGGCTCAGCCTCCGTTTCTTCCGCGCGATGCAATTCTTCCATCTTCGCTGCCGCACTCTCGCTCTTTACGTCGATCTTCCAGCCCGTCAGCCGCGCTGCAAGGCGCGCATTCTGTCCGTCCCTGCCAATCGCCAATGAAAGCTTGTCATCAGGGACCACCGCGACCGCCGATTTCTCGTCGATCTGCGTAACGGATATGACCTTCGCAGGTGAAAGAGCTTTTGCTATGAACTCCAGCGGATTTTCGCTCCACTGAATAATATCTACCTTCTCTCCGCCCAGCTCTGAAACGACTGCATTCACGCGCGCGCCTTTGTTTCCGACGCAAGCTCCGACTGCGTCTACCTGCGGATCTTCACTGTAGATCGCCATCTTGGTACGCTGCCCCGCTTCACGGGAAATGGATTTTACCACAACCGTACCCGCTTTGATCTCCGGGACTTCGTTCTCAAAAAGGCGCTTGACCAGCCCTGCCGACGTGCGCGATACCAGTACCTGCGCACCCTTGCCGCTGTTTTTGATGTTCTTCACGTACACTTTGATGCGGTCGTTCACTTCGTAATGCTCACCGGGCACCTGATCCTGCGGCAGCATGACACCTTCGATCTGACCGTTTCCGAGTTCTACATATACATTCTTCGCATCGACTTTACGCACCACACAGCTCATCAGTTCGTCTTTCTTGTCGGAGAATTCGTTCAGCGTATTGTCCCGCTCCGTTTCGTGCAGCTTCTGCAGAATCACCTGCTTTGCCGTCTGCGCCGCAATACGTCCGAAATCCTTCGGGATAAATTCTTCATAAACGGTATCGCCCACTTTATAACTCTTTTTCAGAAGCTGCGCCTCCGCAAGCGAAATCTCTTTCTCGCGATCATTCACTTCGTCCACAACCGTACGAACCGTAAAATATCTGATGCTGTTCTTCTCCGGATTGATCCTGATGTCCACTTCACCCGCCCCGCCTTCATATTGTTTTTTATAGGCGGATATCAGCGCCGTCCGCAGCGCTTCTATAAACACTTCGCTGCTGATCCCTTTTTCCGTTTCCAGATCGGATAAAGCCTCAAAGAACTCCTTGCTAACCATTGCATTCTCCTCGTTTTTTCTTTTTGATTCATTCGCCGCTCAATCAAAATCGATTGCCTGCGACATCTTTACGATTTGCGTCAGATTCAGTTTGAATACTTCGCCGTTTTTATCCAGCGTTACATTGCCGCCAACGCCGTTATAATCTACCAAAACCGCTTCAAAAAACTTTTCGCCCCTGTAGGGTGCGTAAAGCTTGACCTCCACTTTCTTCCCGATGTTACGAAGATAGTCCCTGTCTTTCTTGAACGGCCGATCCAGCCCGGGACTTGATACATTCAACGTATACGGCTGACCGTACGTGGGATCCAGTTCGTCCAGTACCGGGTCTGCGGCATTGTGAAACGCCTCGCAAGTGTTCAGATCGATCCCGCCCGCTTTCTCCGTATCCAGAAACACGGTCAGGGAAGGATTCTTGCCCTGCTTGAAAAGGATCTCATAAATTTCCACACCCAGATCCCTCGCCAACGGCTCCAATACCGCCTGGATCTCCTGCACCGATTTTACTTTCATTTCCGCTCCTTTTCCGCTTACTGCCCTTACATAAAAAGATTTGAGAGCGGATAACCACTCTCAATCCTCATGCTAACGTATTCAGTATCTGAATTATACCACTTTCTTACGCTTTTGGCAAGCATTTTTTTGCCTTTATCAGCTCAATAAAGATTTTTGCCGTCGTCAAAGCGTCGTCCCACGCTCTGTGATGATTGAAACTGATCCCGTAATGATCCGCCAACGTGTTCAGCTTATAGTTGGAAAGAAAAAGCATGCTCTGCGCAAGCGACATAGTGTCGTATGTTTTGAATTCAAAGGCGTACTCTTCTTTCTCCGCATAATAACGCACAAATTTATAGTCAAACTGAACATTATGCCCCACCAACAAACAACCGTCGCAGAACTTCACAAAATCCGGGATGACTTCCCCGATCTTCGGTGCATCCTTCACCATGTCGTCCGTGATCCCCGTCAGTTTTACGATCTCGTCGTCCAGTTTTCTTTCCGGATTCACAAGCGTCGTGAATTTTTCCTTGATCTCGCCGCCGATGATCTTCACCGCACCGATCTCCGTGATCGCATCCATCTTTCCGCCCGTCGGAGAATTCACCAAACCCGTCGTTTCCAGGTCAAACACCACGAACGTGTTCTTTACAAGATCTTCCGGCATTACGGACTGGTCGAACAAATTCATCTGGCTGTAATCGATCAACTCTTCGGGTGAAACTTTTGAATAATGCATCGGCACCGCCTTGCCCTGTCTCTTTTCCGGCACAAATCCCTCCGGTGCATGCCCGCGGTTGATGTATCGGCCCGTAAAGCTCAGCCTCTCCCCGTATATTTCATTTTCGCCGGTTACGGCGATCCATTCGCCCTCTTTGAGCTCACGGATCTTTTCCTCCGTGCGCTTGCGCGGAAAATACGAAAACGACATCATTCCCGTCCCGTCGTTGACCGTAAAGCGAAGATACGGCTTCCCCTCTTTGATAACGGCTCCGCTCGCGTCCGTTTTCGGCTTCGTCGTGCGCTCCTGAATGTACGTGATCTCTCCGCAGATCGTCAATGCATCGCTCGTAAAATCGCAATCAGCGATATATGTAGCATTTTTCGGCACATTCGATTCGTCGATGGTCTCAAAGCCTTCCACCGGGAACGTGCGCGCCGGACGGTAATCGAAAGGTTCCTCTTCTTCTTCCGTCTCTTCGTCCAAAACTCCCGCTTTTTCTTTATCGACAAGCCTACCTTCAAAAACGTTGCAGAAATTTCGCTCCAGCATCCCCTTTACTCCCGTGAGAAGCTGCTCGTTTTTTTCAAAAAATCCGCGCTCCGCTCCGTCCACTCCGAACGTGAACAGCATCGGATCTCCCGGCGTTACCGTTATGTCCTCGCCCCGAATGCAAGCCGCGGCCGCCCGATGAGAATGGCTCAGGTATTCAAGTATTTTATGGCGGATCAGCTGCGGATCCGCAACCAGCTTGACAAGTTTTAACTCACCCTCGAAAAGAGGCGGAACCGCTTCGCGGACCGCTTCTTCCGCCGCCTGTTCATCCTGCGCCGTGTAAGGAGTATCCGTGATCACTTCAAACAGGCATTTCCGCTCCGATTCATTGATTTCAATTTTTCGCAATACCGCATGTTTCAATCCGGCATTTTCACGGATCTTCCGTAAAAATTCAGTCTGCGTCATCCGTCCCGTCCTTTCTTTCACCCTTTTTCTTTAATAATGCATCCAGCTCGGCCAAAAATTCTTCCCGTGCCTGACCTGCCATTACCGTCTTATACGGTTCGCCGTATCGGAAAATCACGCATTTATCTTTTCCTCCCGCGATGCCCAGATCACAGTCTTTCGCCTCGCCCGGCCCGTTCACGACACAGCCCATCACCGCAATTTTCATATGCGTCCGAACGGAAAACAAATATTTTTCCACTTCCTGCGCCAGAGCCATGCTGTTCCACTCACACCTGCCGCACGTCGGGCATGCGATCACTTCCGCATAATCTTTGCGAAGCCCGCAGGAGCGCAGGATCCGCTCCGCCGCATAGATCTCTTCCACGGGATCTTCCGTAAGCGATACGCGGATCGTATCGCCGATCCCGTCCAGAAGCAGAGATCCGATCCCGACGGCGCTCTTTATGATCCCGCTCTCCTTCGTCCCCGCTTCCGTAACACCGACATGCAGCGGATAATCCGTCCGCTTTGCAAGCAGACGATATGCCTCCACTGTCAGCGGCACGGACGACGCCTTAACGGAAATCACGATATCCGAAACACCGTATTTTTCCAAAATCCCGACATTGTAAAGAGCGCTCTCCACCAGCGCTCGGGCACTCCTTCCGTATTGTTCAAGAAAATTCTTTTCAATGCTGCCCGTATTTGCACCGACCCGCACCGGTATTTTGTGTGCACGGATACAATCCGCTACACGGCGGATCTTATCTTCCGCTCCGATGTTCCCCGGATTGATGCGCACTTTATCGGCGCCGTTTTCGATCGCAAGCACCGCCAGCTTTGAAGAAAAATGTATGTCCGCCACCACGGGGATCGGCGATTTGTCCCGCACCGCACGGATCGCACGGGCATCCTCTTCATCCCGCACCGCGACACGGACAATTTCACACCCCGCTTGCGCCAGCTTGCATATCTGCGCAACCGTCGCTTCCGTATCCGATGTGGGCGTCGTCGTCATCGATTGCACGCTGACCTGCGCGCCTCCGCCCACCGCCACATCGCCGATTTTTACCTGTTTTGTCATCCGCTTCTCCTTTTTCGCAGCGAAAAAGAAGCCCTCATTCGGGCTTCTGTTGATTTTGTTTGGTTTTATTTTCATGCATCAGCGTTTCAAGCTCTTCCATGAAGGACGATATATCCGTAAACTGACGATATACCGAGGCATACCGCACATACGCAACTTCGTCGATCTCTTTCAGCCCTTCCATGACCATTTCGCCCAATTTTTTGGAAGAAATCTCCTGCTCCAATGAATTATAGACCTGCTTTTTAATATCCTCCACAAGCCTGTCGATCTTGGACATGGACACGGGCCGTTTTTCACAAGCTTTGATGATCCCGTTTTTGAGTTTGTTTGGATCAAATACCTGCCTGTTTCCGCCGTTCTTTACCACTAAAACCGGCGTCGTTTCGATCGTCTCGTACGTCGTAAACCTCCTGCCGCACTGAATACACTCACGCCTGCGGCGGATCGTTCTGCCCTCGTCCGTAGAACGGCTGTCGATCACTTTGCTCTCCGGACAACCGCAGTACATACATTTCATATTTTTTTCTGCTCCTATACAATCGCTTGTGGCTTTTTCAAAAGTATAGCACAAAATCCTGCGGTTGTAAAGCAATTCCAGAAAATTCCTGCCGTTTAAACTCTTTTCTTGCAAAATCAGCCCTGATTTTGCAAATATAAGACAGATTCTTCCGCATTTTTTCGCTCGATTGCACGAATATACACTTCTTCGATACGCCGAGCAAACGTTTCCTTGGAATATTCCTCCGCGGCCGACCTGCACGCAGCCTGCATCTTTTCGCCGACATGTGCATCGATCTCTTTCAAACCCGTGCAAAAACTCTCAAAATCCGTAAAGCGGTATCCGTTTTCTCCGTTTCGCACGACCGAATGGATACAGGGATCTTCCCGACACAGGACGGGCGTTCCGCTTGCCAGCGCTTCAAAGTACGTCAACCCCTGCGTTTCGCTCGTCGACGCACTGACAAATATATCCGCCGCCGCATAACACTGCGGCACGTCGCAAGGCTGCACCGTTCCCAAAAATACGACCTTATCTTTCAGATCTTCCGCCTGCTCCTCCAGAGCTTTTTCCTCCGGACCGTATCCGCCGATCAGAAGCACCATATTCGGGTCGTTCAGTTTACGGATATATGAGATCAGCTCTCCGATATTTTTCTCCTTCGCAAGTCTGCCGATAAACAACAGACTGCGCCGCCCGTTCGCGATCTCCTTTACTTTCCGATACATCTCGCCATGTTCCGGCGAACGGAATGCTCCGAGATTCAGTCCCGAAGGCACTACATAAATGTCCGTTTCCACTCCGTAATCCTGCAGAAGCTGCCGCGTTTTAACCGTAGGCGCCACCACCGCATCCACAAGCCGCAGGCGCTCTTTCGTAAACTTCTTTGCCGCATACCGACCGAACCGATCGCTGAATCGGAACAGATACATCGCATAGTCCTCATAGACCGTATGATATGTATTTACCAACGGAACATCCAGTTTGTTTGCTATTTTTTTCGCCGGCCCGAACGTACAGAATTCACATTGCGAATGCACGATATCCGGCTTCCAATCCAATACTTCCGAATATATGCTCGGCGGGAAGCCCATACGGAAGCGTACCGTCGGTGCCACAAAAGCATCCAATCCCACCGACGGCAAATACCATACGCCGTCTTCCTTCACATTGTCCTTCTGCTTTAATGTCAGAACGCGCACTTCATGACCGCGCTCTCTCAATCCTTCGCTCAGATTAACCGTCGACGTTACAACTCCGTTGATCGTCGGTCTGTAAAAATCTGTCGTCAATAATATTTTCATAGAATTGCCTTTTGTTTTATCTTTATTCTTCTCTCCATCGGGAAATACGCACCCCCCGCCATTCTCTTCTCCTGATTTTCTGTATTATAACAGATTCCCACCCTTTTTTCAACAATTTTTTCTAAAGTATCAAAAATTGTCAGGATTCTCCATACACCTCTTCCGTTTTGCAGACGAAAACCCGCGTCGTTTAACGCTCAGGCTTCTCATTTTCTCCTGTTTTTCGGCCTCTTACAAGAATTTTCCCGCACTTTTAAAGCCGCCGCCGTCATTTTACGGGCGGCGGCTTTAAAAGCTTTACCCAAAATGTTTATGCATACAAAAATAATTTTATAAAGGGAAGCCGTGTCCCAAACAAAATTACGGGGCACGGCTTCCCTTTTCTATTTTAACCGCCGTACCGCTTAAGCCGCACGGCGGTTCCCTGTTATTTTATTCATTGCTTGAAATAGTTGTTTAATGCCGACACGAGCGCATTGATGGAAGACTGGATAATATCTTCATCCACTCCTGCTCCCCAATAGAACTTGCCACCCTTCTCCAACCCGACAAAAGACAGTGCCTTGGAATCGGACTTTTCACTCATGGCATGCTGTTCGTATGTCGTGAGCGTAAATTCGACCCCGAAATATTTTTTCAGCGCATTTGTTACCGCATCCAGCCGTCCGTTTCCGTCCGCAACGGTCAAGCTGTCTTTTCCGTTGCATCTTACGGTTACGCTCGCGGTGATCCCTTCGGGGATCTGCTTGAAATGACACTCGGGAATATCAAATACCGCGCGGTTTTCTACAAACTTCTCTTCAAACACTCTGTAGACTTCCGCAGGCTTGAGTTCCTTGTGCGACCTGTCCGACACGCCCTTCGCGGCATAGCCCATCGCTTCCTTGAAACCGCCGGGCAGATTCAGCCCGTAATTTTCCTGCAAAATATATCCGACACCGCCCTTTCCGGACTGCGAATTGATGCGTATAACATCTGTCTGGTATTCGCGCCCCACATCCTGCGGATCGATCGGAAGATACGGGACGTTCCAATAACCCGATTTGTGCTCTTTCCGCCATTGCATGCCTTTGGCGATCGCATCCTGATGCGATCCCGAAAACGCAGCAAACACCAGCGCTCCGCCATACGGCTGGCGCGGCGAAACCTCCATCTGCGTGTATTCCGTATATTTTGCGCAGATCTCCGGCATAAATGAAAAATCAAGCTTCGGATCAACTCCCTGCGAATACATATTCATTGCGATCGTAACGATATCCGCATTTCCCGTCCGCTCTCCGTTTCCGAACAGCGTACCTTCCACCCTGTCCGCCCCGGCAAGCAAACCGGCTTCCGACGCTGCCACGGCACAGCCTCGGTCATTGTGCGGATGCAGGCTCAGTACAACATTTTCCCGATAACAAAGATTTTTTGAGATATACTCTACCTGCTGTGCAAATACATGCGGCATTGCATTCTCAACCGTCGCCGGTATATTGATAACGGCTTTACGCTCCTTTGTCGGCTGCCATACGCGCAGCACCGCATTGCAAACCTCGAGCGCATATTCCGGCTCCGTTCCCGTAAACGACTCGGGGCTGTATTCAAACCGATAATCCGCGCCCGCTTCTTCCGTGAGCTGCTTGAGAAGCTTCGCCCCTTCCACCGCTATTTTCAGGATCTGCGCCTTATCCTTCCTGAACACCTGCTCCCGCTGTGCTACAGACGTCGAATTATATACGTGCACGATCACATTCTTCGCCCCGCGGATCGCTTCAAACGTCTTGCGGATAATGTGTTCGCGCGCCTGCGTCAGGACCTGGATCGTTACGTCGTCCGGTATGAGCCCGTTGTCGATCAGGGTGCGCAAAAACGTGTATTCCGTTTCACTCGCCGCCGGAAACCCAACCTCTATTTCTTTAAACCCGATCTTCAGGAGCAGCTTGAAAAATTCAACCTTCTGCTCCAGCGTCATCGGTTCGATCAGCGCCTGGTTTCCGTCCCGAAGATCTACGCTGCACCAAACCGGCGCTTTGTCTACCGCATCTTTTTCCGCCCAGTCCATACACCGTACAGGGGGAAGAAAATACTGCTTCGTGTATTTTTCAAAATTTTTCATGGCATGCCTCTCCTTTTTTCAGATTTTTAGCCGACTGCCGAAAACAAAAAACTGCGGCAGCGTTTTTATCAATGAATATGAATGACGCGCGCATGCGTTCTTTGCAAAACTGTTTGCGCAAACGCGCATGCGGCTTCTTCGCCGTAAGCATAAACAAAAAACCCGATTTCGTCTTTTTTGAAAAGACGAAATCGGGTTTCGCGGTACCACTTTTCTTCGCATAACTTTATGCGCTCTCATCGGATACTTGTTTAAACAACGCATATCCCGCTCTTTTAACGGCAAGCTCCCCGTCCTGCGTCTACTCGGTCAACCCTTTCGCTCAGGCCGCTCGGCGGCGAGTTCATCCGCACACTTCGACCGACTCACACCACCCGCCGGCTCTCTGCTGTCCTGTGTACAAATTACTGTTCCGCTTCTTTGCGTTTCCTATATAATTTTATTCAGTATAACATAACATTCCGCATTTGTAAAGTATTTGCGTCAATTTTGTTTCCGCTTTTTCCGTCAGGCCGCCATATAGCCTTGTGCGCGTACTGCCGCTTCCAGCTCCGCGGCTCCCGCATACCCGAAAGCCCTTACTACCGTGTTTATTTTTTCGGACACAAGCCCCTCCGCCTCACAATACGGTACGATCTCATTGTTACGGACCTGTTCGGCAAAAAGTTCCGGCGAAAGGTCTCCGTATTTTGCCCGGAAATCTTCCCCTGTTAAATTTGCTACGGAAAAATTCAAAGATATAACCGAAACCAGCGTCATCGTTCCGTTAAGCTGTTTCAGATCATACTTTCCGTCCGTCCTCTGTTCGCGCCCGATATTCAAGGTAAGCTCACCCAGCGAACTGTTATTGGCAATTGCTCCGATATTCAATCCCAAAGTATATCCTTGCGCATTCGCAGAATAGGATGTGAGCATCTGCCCGACATCGTTCGTATTCCCTGTCGGATCCTGCCCGGCCCCCTCTGCGCCGGCCTTCTCAATGATATATTCGGACATCGCATCGCTCATATTTACCGCAAAGAACAGCTGCGTCATCAGATTCTGCGTCTGCAAGAAATATTCCATCGACATCGCCCTGTAAGCATAAGAAGGCGTTTCCAATGCTGTAAAGCTGCCTCCCAATCCAAACCAGCCGCTCTTGAAATATGTTGTCTGCGTCCGGCTCATATACAGATTTCCGTCCTGAATGGTCAGATCGGTTACCGTATCTCCGTTAATGACCACACTCGTTCCGATCAAAATCGTCGCCAATCCGTTGGAATATCCGCCCGTCGTGATCTGCACATTCAGATATACCGAACCGTCTTCATCCACTCCGATATATACATCCAGCCCGATATTCAAATCCAGCTCGATGCCTAATACCTGCATTTTGATATTGCCCGACAAATGATATCCGAAATCCTTATAATTGTAAGCGAACAATACATCCTGCAGAAGCTGTGCGATCGTCGAAACGTCCATATAGTTGTCCGCATCCGCAGGTGCCGCAATCGCTTCCGCACCCTGCAGCGCCGCAAGCCCGATCGTCAATCCGTCCGCTTGCACGGTTATACGCTGACCGTTCAGATCAACAGCAACCGACGCCCCTGCCGCTGCGCTCCTGCTCACTTCTTTTCCGGAGTATTCATCGATGATGCCCAGGATCAGACTGCACCATTCTTTTGTATTCATGACGCCGAAGATCGAACTGTTGATCGTTTCGTAGTAACCGCTAAGAATCTTGTTCACAAACGCATAATAATAGGTGTCGTTTTCAATTCCCAACAGCGGCGCCAGCAAAGGCAACACCGTTTCGCCCGCCCCGAACAACGAAGAAACAGGCATTTTTACTTTCAAAGGCGTGCCCCCTTCGGAACCGATGATCGAATATCCGGCATAAACCATATTTTCTACGATCGCCAGATCTATATAATGATTTCCCGAAGGCGTCAGAATCTCTGCACTGAACTGCAGATCCAACCTGACCTGCGCCGATTCGGCCGCTTGCACGAAACGGATTCTTCCGCCGACCAGCGCCGTCAGTTCCGCAGACGTATATGAAATTTCCAACGATAAATCATCCGCAGCGGTCAGCCCGCTGTAGGAATTCAGCAAAAATTCAAAGACGTTCGAGCATTGCTGTGCTTTTTGCAAACGATCGGAAACCAGCCAGTCCCCGCTTCCCGACCGCAGCCCCAGCGCCATATTTTCAAACGCCGTGCCGTACAGCTCAAAACTTTCTGCCGCAGCTTGCAGTACGCCGTCCTGCACCAAAATCTCGAATCCCTGCAATGACGCTCCGTTTAATACTTTCGACAGATCCATTGCGATCTGCAGTGCTCCGTCCTGCGAAACCGCCATTTTCACACTCTGAATAAACGCAAACAGATCCAATCCGTCCGCCCCGAATAAGAGCATAGGTTCCGACATCGTGTCCGTTCCGTCCTTCTCAGACGCAAACAACGACGAGAACGAATCCGCCACCGTCTTCCATTCCGTTTCCGCAACGATCATCTTGTATCCGTTGTACGCAAACTGCAATGTGCCGTCATTGTAATCGATGTCAACGACATGCCTGTCGTTGATCAGAACGGACAGCGCGATCCGCAATCCGTCGCTGAACCCGATCCTGCCTTCTGCTTCCACAAACATCGGAACTTCCTGTACAGTTGTCTCTCCGTACAGCGTAAACGCTATATCTTCCGAACGCACAATATTCACGGCGGCTTGCGCTATCTCCGCAAACTTCATGAGCGGAACATACTCCGCCGCATTCTCCGGTTCTGTGATTTGCTTTCCGCTTTCTTTGATGCGCATCGAAAGCCCCATGGCGCTCAAACTGAAAGCATTATCCGCTATCGAATATTCCGCCTCCACTACACCGGGCCGGATTCCGATCTCCCCGATCAGAGGTTTCAGCCCCTCCAGCAAAACATCCGCATCCACTGAGAGCACCAGTCCGCTCTCTGTCAGCTTCAAAGTGCGGAATATGCCGTCAAAATCCAAAGACAAAACAGCGCCGATCACTTCTGACAAATCCCCATCTACATTCGGCAGATTCAGCTCCGGCAAAACGCCCTCCGGCAGCAGCGCACCAAATTCTTCCAAGCAACCTTGCAGCTCCGACAGGGTCGCTTTTATCTTTATATCATAGACGTTCAGCCAAAGGTTCTCTCCTTCCAGAGTAAACCCTATCGGTATGACCTTTCCTTGAACAACCGCATTCAAAGCCCCGCTCACGCGAAGGCCATCCGATACATCAAGCCAAAGCGTACCTTCCGCCGATACATCGTTCCCCGCATACGCAATGTTCAGTTCAAAATTTCTGCTTTCCGCCAGCGAAATAATATTTTCGATGGCAGGATACAAATCGGTCGCTTTCGACGTGTCCAGCACAGGGAAACTGTTCTCCTCCTCCGAAGGAGTAACATTCAGTTTCGCTTCAATGCCCATAAACTCCAGCGTTGCAGAAATATTCGTCCAGCGGATCAACTCCTCTTCTTTTGAAAATTCAAACGTCAGAGGAACTTCCAAATCTCCCAGCGCAAGGCAGAAAGAAAGTGTCGCGCCTGTTTCCGTCTTCAGGAATGTACCCGCCGAGACAGCCTTTTCCAGCGCCGCCATATCCAACCCGATCGCGGACGTTTCGCCCTGCAACAGGCCGGAAAGATCCGACAGCACAACTTTCCCGAAAAAGTCTTTATAGCGCAGATAGACCTGCTCGTTTTCATAAAGCACATCCAGACCGCCCAGTACTGCCTGAACGCCTTTCAGCGCGCCGCCTTCCATGCGCAGCAGCGCTTTCCCCGAGACGGCTCTGCCATTGACCGTTCCTTCCACGGCAAACGCAGTCTTTTCCTGCGTAAGAACCGTTGCGAATCCGTTCGTCAGGTAATCAAACGCCGAGAGCTCTGTCTCTTCCGGTCCCGTCGTTGCCGCATCCGCGTATTTGCAGAAATAAGAGTCGTATGCCGAAACATCCACCGAACTTTCATCATAAGAAAACGTTACGGTATTCGTTCCCTGCACATTCGCCGTAATCAGTTTTTTCGAAGAATATGCTTCGTTCACATCCAACGATAAAAGAGTCCAGTCCTCGGTAAAACGAAACGTCATCTCGACCGACGAAAAAGCAGGATAATCATCCAGATCTCCCATCGTGAGCATCTGGCGCTTATAGTACTCCGTCGCATCCTTCCGCCCCGTAGCCGCATCAGCACTCACCGACAATTCTACGGTCAGAACATACTCGTCCCCTTCCTGTACAGGAACCGCATCCGTTGACAAAAGTGTATTTTCCGTTACGACATAATCCGAAAATTCCGTTGCCCAAAGGCCGTACTTGCTTGTATGTAAACTTTTATCCAGTATTTCCGCAGGTTCTCCTGTCGACCATTCCGTCGCCAATCCGTTCCAGTCGTCCTTGTTCCCCGACGCCGCCGTACGTATAACGACTTTGTCTTCCCCATAAAAACGCTGGAGCGCTTTCGAAGGCGCAAACGAACTGTTACTCGTACTCACTGTCGAAACGATCAAAATACCGTCTTTATAATCTTTACTGCCGACAACACTTTGCGTAACGCCCATGATCGAGGCTTTCGCCGTCGATTTGCTTTCCGTATGATAAAATTCCCGCGCAGACAGTCTGCCGACCATATAACCTATATTTTCCAGCGCCGTATGACTCTCCGGCTTGCTTCCGTCTTCCGGCGGCGTCAGACTGATGCTGTACCCCTGCGGAAGCGGCGCGCCGGTTCCCTTGACTCCGCCGCTGAACAAATGAAAAAATGCAAACACAGCGGAAATAAGCAGCAACACTGCCACCGCTATGATCAATATTCTCTTTTTACTGAATTTACGTTCTGTTGTTTTCATGTTAATCTCTCTGAACTGTCATAATTTCTTGTGACAATGACATTATACTCGTTTTGTCATACAATGTCAAGAAAATCATAAAATATTATGACATTCCTAAAAAGACAGAATTTTACAGCATTTACACGTATTTTAATTCAGTCAGCCGAAGCGAGTGCGCTCGCTCAACACAAACCGAGATAAATTTTTACCGCAAAATTACCGCACCCGTGTTTTTGGACGCGGCGCATTATATTTATATTGAAAGGGATTTCAAATTTTTTTTAAACTTCCCAATTCAATTTTTATGTTAAAAACCAACATCAAAAAAAAAACTGTGGGCGCGCGCGGCTGGGGGGGCGCTCCCACTGTTTTTGCTTACATCAATTACTACTTTTTTCTTTGTTTACGCTGACATCGTTTTTTTGCAAAGACCGCACCGCCCCTTCCTGCTGATCTGAATTCAAAGCGTCTTCACTGATTTCAGGACGCCGTGCCGTCGATTCATGCGGTTTTGTCAGGTAGCCCTCTACCGCTGTTTCTACGGCGTCGTTCAGCTGCATAAACGGGCGGAAAATCCTGTTCAGATGCTCCGTTTCCGGTTTCTTCGTAAAAAAGGATACGATCGGAACGATCAAAAAACCGATCAGCATCGTCCATGACCCGACGTAAATCGAAGACCCGAAAACATATTTATACAAGAAAGACTCCGTAAACGCCGACGGCAGCGATGACGCCGACAGCGAAAGAACCAACGCCGCAATGCTCATGAGCACCCCGAAAACAAAACAGACCCAACAGCTCGCTTTCGTCGTCTTTTTCCAATACAAACTGAACAGGTACGGCGCCAAAAACGCACCCGCCAAAGCTCCCCAGCTGACGCCCATCATCTGCGCAATGAACGAAAGTTTGAACGCATCGTATACGATGGCTATAACGGCGCTGATTGCAATAAACACCGCCACAAAAACGCGGATCAGGATCATCTGCGACCTGTGGCTCAGTTCTTTTTTTGCACTGCCTTTGATCAGATCCAGCGTGATCGTCGAACTTGAGCTCATGACCAAAGATGAAAGCGTACTCATGGATGCGGATACCACCAGAATCAGTACCAGCGCGATCAGTATTGCGGGCAAGCTTTCGCGCAGCATCGTCGGAACGATCGTGTCAAACCCCGCGGACGCATCTTCCGCAAACAATCTTCCGAATCCGCCCAGGAAATAACATCCGCCCGCCACGACAAGCGCAAATACCGTACTCACGATCATCCCCGTACGGATCGAACTTTCGCTCTTGATCGAATAAAACTTCTGCACCATTTGCGGCAATCCCCACGTACCAAGACTCGTTAAAATCACAACCATCACAAGCCCGTAAAGATCCGGTCCGAAAAAGGATGTATACGCCCCCTGCTGCCCGCCCTGCGAGATCTGCGAAAGATCAATGATCGCCTGCGACAGGCCGCCCCGGCTCGCCAATACCGCCGCGATGATCACCACGATCCCGAACAGCATGATGATCCCTTGTACAAAATCGTTCCATACCGTCGCCATGTATCCCCCGATCAGCACATAGACTGCCGTTACCGCCGCCATGATCAGAATGCATACCCAGTACGGTATCGAAAACGCCATCGCAAACAGGCTCCCCAAACCCTTATATAAGGAAGCCGTATAAGGGATCAGAAAAATAAAAATGATCACCGACGCCGCTGTCTTCAGCCGCTTGTCCGAAAATCTTTTCCCGAAATAGTCCGGCATCGTCGCCGAATCCAGCTGCTGCGTCATGACGCGCGTACGCCTGCCTAAAACAGCCCACGCCAGAAGCGACCCGATCATCGCGTTTCCGATCCCGATCCACGTCGCCGCTATCCCGAAATTCCAACCGAACTGCCCGGCATATCCGATAAATATCACTGCCGAAAAATAGCTCGTCCCATATGCAAACGCCGTCAGCCACGGCCCCACCGACCTTCCTCCCAATACAAAGCCCTGCACAGACTTTGAACTGCGGCTGTTGCGCACTCCGATCAAAATCATCACAGCAAAATACGCCAGTAGAATCCCTATGTATAATATGACTTCCATGCTCCCTCCGCTTTCCTCGCTTCTTGCGTTTGTTTTGGAATATTTATACATTTATAAGAATAATTATACAATTATTTCGTACAATTGTCAACGAAAAAACCGAGCGAATAAAAGAAAACAGCGGCAGGTATTGGACCCGCCGCTGTTTTTTCCGAAACATTTTAATCATAAATTATCAGCGCCGCATCTCGGACAATGAAAAACACTTTTGACGTGCTTTCCGTCAATTTGCGGAAGCGGTCTGCACCGCGGCATCTTTTTCTCTGAGAAGCTGCGGGCGAATACGCTTTTTATAAAGGATACAATATATAATTATCAAAATGACATCCGCTCCGAACCACGCCGCAGGATTTGCCGTACATACGCCTACATATCCCCACAATCCTGCAAAAACAAACGCCGCAAACACTCGCATGACCAGTTCAGTCAGCCCCGAAAGCATGGTAACCGCCGAGAACCCCATCCCTTGGATTCCGTTTCTGTAAAGATAAATCAGCCCCAGGAATAAATACGTTCCCGTATTGATGAAAAGATACAAAGTCGCCTGGTCTTCGATCGATGCATATTCATCCGAAAACAGACGCAAAAGCGGAGTCTTCAAAGCAATGGCAAACACAAAACCAAATACGCTGAAAGCTATCGTCAGAACAAGCCCGACGTTCATACCGCGGCGGATACGGTCAAACTGATGCGCTCCGTAATTCTGCGCGCAATACGTCGCCATCGCCGCCCCCATAGCGAGAAACGGCTGCTGTGCGATCGTATCGATTTTCGATGCCGCCGTATATGCCGCCACCGTCATCGTGCCCAAATCGTTTAAAACCGCCTGGACCACCATAACGCCGATCGCCGTGATCGAAAATTGCAGCGCCATCGGAAGTCCCACTTTGACATGTTTCCATGAAAAATTCGTATTCCAGCGAAAATGCTCCCGCCTCGTGCGCAGGATCTCGTATTTTTTTAGTCCGTAAACAAGACAAAGAAGCCCCGCAATCAGCTGCGATAACACCGTCGCCACTCCTGCGCCCATGACACCCATCTTAAATACAAGAATGCATAGAAAATCCAGTCCGATGTTCAGGATCGACGCGAGAATCAGGAATATGAGCGGTGAACGGCTGTCCCCGATCGCCCGCAGCATGGATGCCGATAAATTATAAACGAAAGTAGCCGTAACACCCGCAAAAATCGTTACTATGTATGAATAGGCATCGTCGATAATATCGGCACCCGTGTTCATGATCTTTAAAAGGGGCAGAGCCGCGGGGACCGATATTGCCGTAACGATCACTGAAAAAGCGGCGCTCAAAATGTAGCAAGTCGCGATCGAACGCCTGAAATTCTCTTCGTTTTTTGCTCCGAAATACTGCGACATCATCACCCCGAAGCCGCCCGCGATCCCCGACACAAACCCGATGACAAGAAAGCTGATCGAGCCGGTACATCCGACCGCCGCCAGTGCCGAAAGCGAAATGGTCTGCCCTACGATGATCGTATCCACCATGCTGTATAATTGCTGAAATATATTGCTGATCAGGATCGGAATACAGAAAAATAAAATCTTTTTCCACGGACTTCCGCTCGTCAGATCCATCGAACCTTTCATATTCAACCGTCCATTCCTTTTTACCGCCGTACATTATAATAAGATTTTATCCGTTTGTCTATCGTTTATCGCTCCGTTTTTTACAAAAATTCTGCTTATTTTCTATCGAAACGTTTCGCTGTTTCCATAACAGTATGTTTTCATATTATTAAAAAAGGGATGCAGTTAACTGCATCCCTTTTACCGTTTGTTCTTGACTTATAAAGCGCCATAATCCTTGCCTGAACAATTAGCCAGGTCGCTTACATAGACATCTGTACGCGGCTTGCTCTCGTCTCCGCCGATTAATTTCTCCGCCGTGATCACGCCCGTATTTTTGCAGTTGGTCAAAACCAGATTCTTGTTCGCTGACGTACATGCAATACCAGCCGCATAATAGTAACTCATATTCGGGGTCTTGTTATCTGTACCCACCGCCTTCGCAGGATCGTTCTGGTAAGGCATTGACGTAACGTTCCCGCTGTTTGTGCAATTGGTGAGCTGTCCGTAGTAATACATATACCCGAGAACCCCCGAAGCTCTCCTGTAGGCTATGATTTCGGCTGCATTCGAACAATCCGTCATGCGCAAATATCCGGTGTTTGCTTCGTTCGATTTATTATAGAATCTTCCCATGATACCGCCGACAGCGTCATACCCCTGTATTTTCCCGCTTACGACCTGACAATTTTCGATAATAACCGGAACAGAATCATCATCGCTGTATGCAAATCCGACCAACGCGCCGATACTGTCGCCTAAGAGCTTCTGATTGGTATTGTAAGCAAGATCGATATTTACGTTGCTCAGTTTTACGTTTTTGATCGTCGCCCCATAGATACTTCCGAAAAATCCGTATACGACTTCACTGTATTCGGCCGGCGTCGTACTGTTATTGCCGGGGTCCAGATCGGTAACGTCAAAACCTGTGTTGGACAATCCGTTGATCGTATGGCCCTGCCCGTCAAATGTGCCCTGGAATACAGATCCCACTTCATGATCGTTCTTTACTGCGTTGCGGTCCGTTATCCCGATCGAATGCCATGCCCATCCCGAAATATCGATATCCGCCGTCAAACGAACCGTCATTCCGTTATACGTCGTGCCGTTGTTGACCGAATCACGGAACAGCGCCAATTCTTTATAAGAATCAATGGACAGTACATACCCTTCCGCAGGATTCGGATCGCCCTGCGATTTATTATTGGAAGTTTCTATATATCCGCCTTGATTGGTAATTGTCTGCGACTGTGCATCAATCTCTTTAATATAACCCTTGTTTGTTACATTCGCCGCGGAAGATTCCACGATAATATGCTGCACGATTCCTCTTTCTTCGATCACAACATTTGCATCCGATACCGTTCCCGCTACGATCAGGTTATCCACACTTCCGTTTTCATGATAAGAATGATCTGCGATCTGGTTGATCGTAACCGTCCCCGCACGGCTGTAATTGGTAACCGTCGCATTGGGAGAATCGATAACCATTTCCGCTACGGAACCATACACCGATACATTTTTCGCATCGGCGCCGTATTTTACCGTACCGAGGAACTGGAATGCCGATGTATCCAAACTGGAATCGTTCAGCTCAAGCGTCGTATCCGTTCCACCGATATCCGAGGAAAAATACAGATCCAAAGCCGACCATTTCTCAATATCCTCCATGGATCCGACCGTTACCCAAAGATACCCCTTCGCATTCGCAACCATACTCGCCACATCTGTGTACGCATTGTTCTCCGAATAAATCACCATTCCTTCCTTATCCAGATAAACGATACGGTTTGCCGCACTGTCCCACACAAATACGTTTCCGTCTGCCGTAGGATTCATATTCTCCAGACTGTATCCGTTTTCATTCAAAAGATACAGCGTGTCCGTCATACGGTCCGACTTGTCCTCTTCGTAATCCGTCGTCGACAAGATCGTATTCATGTTCTTCGCCAGCACCGTATCCGATGATTCGTTCGCTTTTTCGATCAGCGACGTAAACGTCGGAATCAGCACCGCAGCCAAAATCGCAATGACCGCGATCACGATGACGAGCTCTACAATCGTAAATGCCCTCTTCAACTTTTTCATTCCTTCCTTCTCCTTGCTTTATTTTTAGCCTTCCGGCTTTTTAACGCTGATAAACGGATTTTGTTTTGAGTTCTCAAAACAAAATAGCCATGGCTATTTTTCGGACTTTTATTATCTGAAATTTTCGTTTACAGAAATTATATCACAAACTTAAATTTTGTCAATCCATTCGGACATAAAAACTAATTCTTTTTGAATATTTTCACGGCATACGGCGGTAAATAAATATCGTTGAGATTTCTTACTTCTCCCGTCAGCAAATCACGTCCTTCCGCCTCTTCCACTCGTACCGTTATATCCGAATCCGAAATATTGAAAGCACAATAGATCCGCTCTGTGTCCTTTTCTCTTTTAAAGCACATATACTTGTTGGACAGTACGCAATTCGCGTAGCTTCCGTACGCGAGAGCCTTTTCGCTCGTGCGGATCTTGTTGAGTCTGCGGATAAGATCCGTAAGAGCGGGACACTTATTCTCATCGATCGTTCCGATCGCCGGACGAAGTTTATAATCATTGTCCGATTTATCCCCTTCCGCACCGCATTCCGAACCATAATACACGCAAGGAATTCCCGGCATCGTGTACAGTACACCGTATAACGCCGCCAGCTTGTTCTTATTCTGCAGAGCCGTGTATGCCCGCACGACATCATGATTGTCCGCAAAGCTGAAAAGATTCTTTCCTGTATAAAGACACCACGGCTGCGAACCGAACAACCGCTCCAAAGAATGCGCGATCTCAAAAAAATTGTCCGAATTGAGAGCTGAGGTCAGCCCCTTATAACATTCATAGTTCGTGATCGAATCCAAACGTCCGGGAGTTACGTTCTTCACAAAATTCTGATTGTGGATCACTTCTCCCATCAGAAAAAAATCCGGACGTTTCGCGCTGACCGTGTGCCGCAAAAACTCGAAAAACCACTCCGGCAGCAAATAACTCACATCCAGCCGCAACCCGTCGATCCCGAATTCATCGATCCAGAACTCCACCGCGCGGCGAATATAATCGGTAACCCCGGCACATTGCAGGTTCAGCTTCACAAGCTCCATATGACCTTCCCAGCCTTCGTACCAGAACCCGTCATTATACGGACTGTTTCCGTCAAAATGAATGTAAAACCAATCCTTCTTATCCGTTTGCTCCCGCTTTGCCTTTACTTCCTCAAAAGCAAAAAAATGCCTGCCTACATGATTGAATACCCCGTCCAGGACCACGCGTATCCCCGCTTCGTGAAATTTCCCGACCAGGCGTTTCAAATCTTCATTATCCCCCAGGCGCCTGTCCACCTTAAAAAAATCCACCGTATCGTATCCGTGCCGCTCGCTTTCAAACAACGGATTCAGCAATACCGCCGTAAATCCGAAATCTTTGATGTAAGAAATATTCTCTTCGATCACCGACAAGCGATGCCGCACTTCTTTAAAATCATTCTCCCGCTCCGCACCGCAATATCCAAGCGGATAAATCTGATAAAAAACACTCTCGTCAAACCACATATTCCGTTTTCTGTCCTCGCTTTTCCCGCCACCCGTTTCTCAGGCTGCTTTTTTTATTATACCATGCCCCCGTCCGTTCGTCAATATTTCCGCAAAAAACACCCTTTTCTTTTCGCCTCGCCGTTTTATTCTCCCTATCCTGTTGACTTTCCGCAAAAAAAAGCGTATCATCTTTTTGGTATAAAAAGGAGAGCTTATGGATATAACAAAAATTTTCTGGGATCTTGCGATCATCCTGCTTTCAACAAAATTGCTCGGCATGCTCATGCGCAAACTCGGCTTGCCGCAAGTGGTGGGAGCCGTCATTGCCGGACTTCTGATCGGCCCTGCCATCTGGGGTCAGTTCGGATGGTGGTCCCCCATCAACCCGACCGAAGCCGAAGGACAGTTCCTCGACGGAATCGCCGAGATCGGCGTCGTTCTCATACTGTTCTCCGCAGGTCTTGAAACGGATGTCGGCGAGCTGAAACGCTCCGGACTTACCGCCACGCTCATCGCGTGCGGCGGAGTTATCGTTCCGATGGGACTCGGATTTTTGATCGCCGTTCCCTTCCTCGGCGGTTTCTCCGCACTGTCCGATTCTGCCATCCTTTTAGACGCAGTCTTTGTCGGTGTCATCCTCGCAGCGACCAGCGTCGGAATCACCGTCGAAACGCTAAAAGAGATGGGAAAACTCAGCGGCAGAGTCGGCACTACCATCCTCTCCGCCGCCATTATCGACGACGTCATCGGTATCGTTGTTCTTTCCATCGTGATCGGATTCAAAGACCCTACTGCCAATCCCTGGATCACCATTCTGATGACTCTGGCTTTCTTTGCCGCTGCCATCGTCGTCGGTTTCTTTATCAAAAAATTATTTAAATTTCTATCCGCTAAATACGATCATAAACGGCGGATCCCCATTCTCGGGCTCGTCGTCTGTTTCGTCTATGCATATACCGCAGAAGAAATATTCGGAATTGCAGACATCACAGGTGCATACGTTGCAGGGATCGTCCTTTCTTCTCTTCGCGATACCCACTATATCGATCGCAAAATCGATATCAATTCCTACATGATCTTCTCTCCCGTATTCTTTGCAAACATCGGCATCGGTGTCAGTTTTGACGGATTTTCCCCCACTTTGCTCTTGTTCGCTCTGTGCTTTGTACTTGCAGGGATCGTCGGGAAAATCATCGGCTGCGGCGGCGTTGCAAAACTTTGTAAACACACCTGGAAAGAGTCCGCACAGATCGGCTGCGGCATGATCGCCCGCGGCGAAGTCGCCCTCGTCGTCTGCAACAAGGGAATTGAAGACGGCCTTTTTGCCGGCACGGCTATCAATCCCGTCGTACCCGTCATTATGCTTGTCGTCCTCTCGTCCCTGCTCTGCCCCGTTCTTTTGAAATTCCTGTTCAAAAACGACAAACAGCTTCCCCTTGCGCCCGACCAAAATGCCCCCGCTCTTTCCGCTTTGCCCGACGCGGCTTCTTCCGATTCTGCGCAAAACTCCGCCGATCTTCCGGAAAATCCTTCCGCGGCTGCCAATTCCTGAGCATTTACCCGAACAAACATATTTTACCGAAAGATTTAGAGGCGCAAATTTATTGTATCTGAAAAAATTCAACTTTCTTTATTATAAGCATATTTAAAATCGGCAATCATGTTACTATTTTAAAAGCGTCCTGTGCAGTAAACCTGCACAGGACGCTTTTTTATAAAGATTCTGATCATAAAATCTTCTCGGAAAGCAACTTGATCCCTTTTTCCGAAAGCAATTTCACCGCCCGATCCGTATCTTCGACGCGCATGAGAATTTTTGCCGTATTGTGATTGGTCAGGACAAACGAATACAGATATTCGATGTTTATATCCGCTTCTTCCATCAGTTCCACCACTTCCGCCAGCGCGTTCGGACGGTCATTCACTTCTACGCCGATCAATTCCGTGATGCCGACTGTAAACCCTGCCTGTTTAAGAATTTCATACGCCCTTTCATTATCGCGCGCAATAAAACGGACGATCCCGAAATCTTTTGTATCTGCGATCGACAGCGTAACAAAATCAATTCCTTCTTTTCCCAGAGCATTTGTCAGTTTATAAAGCCTGCCCGGACGATTTTCCATAAAAACCGAAAGCTGTTTTACCAACATTTTTTCATTCCTCCTTATCCGAATTTATTGCTCTCGCCTGTCTATGACGCGCACCGCTTTGCCTTCGCTCCGTTTGATCGATCCGCTCTCGCAAAGTTTGATCTTTGCGCTCAGCCCGATATACGAATTGACTTCCGTCTCCACTTTCCTCTTGATACTTTCAATATCCGATACGCGGTCGGGTGTCAGATTGCCCGCCAGCTCGATATCGATCTCCATCACGTCCAGATTGTTGACGCGATCCACATAGATCATATAATGCGGCGATACCCCTGCCACGTTCATGATCGCCGCTTCGATCTGCGACGGGAATACGTTCACGCCGCGGATGATCAGCATATCGTCCGAACGGCCCTTCACTTTCCCCATCTTGACCGTTGTTCTGCCGCATGCGCACTTCGCATCCGACAAAACACAAAGATCACGCGTACGGTAACGGATCAGAGGCTGTCCCGTCTTCGTGATCGTCGTGAACACCAGCTCTCCCTCGCTCCCGTACGGAAGAGGTTCCAGCGTTTCCGGATCGATGATCTCCGGAATAAAATGATCTTCCTGCACATGGCAGCCGTGTTTTTGCATACACTCCATCGCAACCCCTGGACCGCTGATCTCCGATAAGCCGTAAATATCCAAAGCGTCGATATTCAGCAAACGCTCGATCTCTTCGCGCATCTGGTACGTCCAGGGTTCTGCCCCGAACACGCCGCCCTGCAGATTGAAATCTTTGATATCCATCCCCGCTTTTTCGATCTCGGTTCCCAGAAAAATCGCGTACGAAGGAGTACAGCAAAGATGCGTCGCCCCGAAATCGCGCAAAAGCGTAAGCTGTCGGATCGTATTGCCCGCACTTGCCGGTACGGTACTCGCGCCGATTTTCTGCGACCCATAATGTGCTCCCAGTCCGCCCGTGAACAAGCCGTACCCGTATGCCACATGAACCAGCGAATCTTTCGTAACTCCCGCCATCGCCAGTCCTCGCGCAGCCGCTTCCGCCCAGACATCGATATCGTTCTGTGTATACCCCACCACGGTCAGCTTGCCCGTCGTGCCGCTCGAAGCATGCACCTCGACAATATCGCTCTGCGGCGCCGAATAATATCCGAACGGATATGCCGCCCGCAGGTCATGCTTGACCGTAAAGGGTAATTTGCTCAGATCCGCCACACTCCTGATGTCCGAAGGTCTGATCTTATATTCGTCCATTTTTGCGCGGTACGGTTTGCAATGATTATAAACAAGTTCAACTGTTTTGCGCAACCTCTCGCTCTGCAGATTTTCCATCTCCGAACGGGACAGGCATTCATATTCCGGCCGGTAAATATAATCTTTGAGTTTCCCCTTCATTTTCTCCCCCTTCAGCTTCAGACTGCGGCATACCCCAATTCGAATGCCTTTTTGTTCATTTCGACTGTCTTTTGCGGAATGCTCGAAAGCAATGCTGCCTCAAACGTATCTTTTTCATATCCAAGCTTTTTACAAAGCGCTCCCAGCATGACCGAGTTCGCCGCCTTTGCATTTCCTGATTCTAAAGCCAGCGCCAATGCGTCGATCCCCGTACCGCGAAGTTTGCTCTCTATTCCCTGCGGGTATTCCGCGGCTCCCGTAACGACAGGCATCGGCATGATCTCCTGCGTGGAATACAATACTTCGCCCTCTGTCTTCAGATAATGCATATAGCGCAGAGCTTCCAGTTTTTCAAACGCCAGGATCATATCCGCGCTTCCCTCGTCGATGATCGGCGACGCGATTTTTTCGCCGATCCGCACATACGTCATTACGCTGCCGCCGCGCTGTGCCATTCCGTGCACTTCGCTCAGCTTCACATCATATCCCTTTTCCAACGCATATTTCCCGAGTACGCGGCTCGCCAGCAAAGTGCCCTGGCCGCCGACTCCTACTATCAGTATATCCATATCATTTGACCTCCCCGTCGATCGCTCCGAATTTGCAGACACCTTGGCACAATCCGCATTCCGTGCACAAAGATACGTCGATCGTAATGCCGTTCTTGCCGTTCACGATCGCAGGGCATCCCAACTTCAGGCACGCCTTGCATTTCCTGCATTTCTCATTCACCTTGAATCCTGTATAAAGTTTCTTCGTCAAAAGAACACAAGGTTTCTTCGCAATGATGACCGATACGTCTTCGTTCGCAAGCGCCGCCTTCACGGCTTTTTCCGTCGCCGCAAGATCGCCCGGGTCGACCGTAACAACATCTTTTACGCCCACGGCACGGCAGACTTCTTCCAGATTCAATTCATATGTAGGTTCGTTTTTGATCGTCTTGCCCGTAGCCGGATGATTCTGATGTCCCGTCATTCCCGTGGTACGGTTATCCAAAATCACGACCGTAACCTTCGCTTTATTATAGACAGCGTCAATCAGTCCAGTAATGCCGCTGTGAATGAACGTCGAATCTCCGATGACCGCCACGGAATGCTTGTGCGCTTGCGGATCGGCCTTATCAAACCCGATCGCCATTCCGATGCTCGCGCCCATGCAGACAACGGCATCCATCGACCCGAGCGGCGGCACCGCTCCCAAAGTATAGCACCCGATATCGCCCAATACATTGAGTTTCAATTTGGACAGCACATAAAATACGCCGCGGTGCGGACAGCCCGCACAAAGCACGGGCGGACGAGCGGGGACCGACGCGGGAGATATTTCCGCTTTTTCTCCCAAAACTTTTTCGCGGATAAGTTTTGCAGAGAATTCTCCGCAATACGGGAATATATTTTTCCCCTCCACAGCTATACCGTGCGCCTTGATCTGCGTTTCCAAATGCGGTGCCAGTTCTTCCGCCACAATACAGCGCTTCACGCTCTTCGCAAATTTTTCGATCAGTTTATACGGCAGAGGCCAAACCGTACCGAGTTTGAGAACACTCGCCTCGGGCAATGCCTCCTTGACATATTGGTATACACCGCCTGCACAAATAATGCCCAGTTCTTTGCTCCCCTCTTCGATCCGATTGATCGCAAATCCATTGGAATCTTCCGAAAGCTTTTGCGTCCGATCTTCCACGGCCACATGTTTGGTGCGTGCGTTCGCCGGCATCATGACATATTTCGCTATATTGCGCTCATATGACTTGACGGGCTGTTCCTCACGCTCGCAAAGCTCCACAAGACTCTGCGAATGCGCTACGCGCGTCGTAATGCGCAAAATGATCGGAGTATCGTATTTTTCGGAAAGTTCAAAAGCCAATTTTGTAAAATCTTTCGCTTCCTGGCTGTCTGAAGGCTCCAAAACGGGAACCTGCGCACTGACTGCCGTCAAACGCGTGTCCTGTTCGTTCTGCGACGAAAATACGGACGGATCATCCGCTACCGCCACGACCAAACCGCTGTTCACTCCCGTATAAGAGGCCGTAAACAAGGGATCGCACGCCACGTTCAGTCCGACATGTTTCATCGACACGATCGTTCGCGCGCCGCGGATGGACGATCCGATCCCGACTTCTAAAGCCACTTTTTCATTCGGCGACCATTCGCTGTATACGTCATCGTAACGCGCAAGCTCTTCCGTGATCTCCGTCGACGGTGTACCCGGATAAGCGGTTGCCACCTTTACACCCGCTTCCCATGCGCCGCGCGCTACTGCAAAATCTCCTAACATCAATTTCTTCATATCTGTAAACCTGACCTGATATTTTATACTTTTTTACCGGAGCACGGATCCCCTTCAGTTTTTCCTCAGATCCGTAACCCTCTTGACTTTTCCTTCCGTACGCTTGATCGAGAACGGCTCGACCAGCTTCACTTTTACGTCGATCTGCAAAACAACGCGCAATCTGTGCTTTATCTTCGCGACCAGCTCTTCCAATTTGAAATAATCGGTCAGAAGATTTGCATTGTCCACTTCCACCCGCACTTCCAGCGTGTCCATGTAATTGACTCTGTCCACAATGATCTCGTATGTCTTGCCCAGCTCATCCATCCCCATCAGCACACTTTCGATCTGCGACGGGAACACGTTCACCCCTCGGATGATCAGCATGTCGTCCGTCCTGCCGACCACGCGCGACATACGCGCCAGCGTCCTGCCGCATTTGCAAGGTTCGTACGTAAGCGACGTGATGTCCTTCGTCCTGTAACGCAGGATGGGCATACCCTCTTTTACAAGGGTCGTTAAAACCATTTCTCCCTGCTCGCCTTCTTCCAAAACCCGATTCTTCTCCATATTGACGATCTCGGGATAAAACATGTCTTCGTTGATATGCATGCCCGCTTTCTCACGGCATTCCCCCGCGACACCCGGGCCGCCGACTTCCGTTAAACCGTAGTTCTCCGTGGGGAATGCCCCGAACAGCTTCTGCAAAGATTCGTGCGTTTCCGCCGTGGACGCTTCCGCGCCCATGCAAACCAGACGTACTTTTAAATCCTTGAGGATCCCTTCTCTTTTCGCCGTCTCCGCCAAGTACATCGCGTAACTCGGCGTTGCGATCAACGCCGTTACCCCGAAATCCCGCATCAGCATCAGCTGGCGCTCCGTGTTGCCCGTCGACATCGGCACGACCGTCGCCCCCAGCTTTTCAATGCCGTAATGAAGCCCGAATCCGCCCGTAAACAGCCCGTACCCGAACGCAACCTGGAATATATCTTCATCCGTCGCTCCTGCCATCGCCAACAGGCGCGCTATGCACGTCGACCAGTTATCAATATCCGCGCGCGTATACCCGCCCACGATCGGTTTTCCCGTCGTGCCGCTCGACGCGTGCAGACGAATGATCTTTTTCATCGGTACCGCAAAAAGCCCGAAAGGATAATTTTCCCGCAGATCGTCTTTCGTCGTGTAAGGAATATTTTCTATGTCCTTTAACGTCCTGATATGCTCGGGTTTCAAACCGATCGCATCAAAACGCTTGCGGTACATGGGAACATTTTCATACGCATACCGCACAATATGCTTTAAACGCTCCAGCTGCATCTGTCGCAGCGTTTTTCTGTCGATCTTCTCAATTTCCGGACTGAACATTTCTTTTAACCTGCCTCTTTCCATTATGGAATCTGTTAAAAAGAATTGTATCACACTTTGATTTTTTATGCAATAGCTTTCCGCTTTTTTTTGCAAATTTTCCTTAAATAACGCACATTTTTACGCTTTTTTCATTTTTTGGCTGTTTTTTTATGCGCATATACGCATAAAAATACAGCGATATCACCTATCCCTCCCTTACATGGTTGAATTATCTTATCAACATTCACAGCACCCAAAAATTCCTTTAAAAACTTGTATGCCGCACCGAACAAAAAAGCCGCCATACGCAATTGCCTATGGCGACGTCATTGTCGTTTAAACAATATTCCGATTCTCGGCAAACGGAACTTTTGCAATTTAATTTAAGCAGCAAATACAGCCTCTGCGGTAAAATCAATAATCAATGCGGACCGTTTCCAGAATATCGGGATTTCCGACCGTCCTTCCTCCGCCCAGCACGACCGACATCTGCGGCTCTTCCGCAAGGTTCACGTCCATCTGCAGCTTACGCGACAAATAATCGTCCAGTCCGATCAACTTTGCCCCGCCGCCTGACAGATAAATACCGCTGTGCCAGACCGAAGCCGAAACTTCCGCAGGAAGTTTCGCAAGGACCATGCTCGTATATTCCGCGATTTTGTCGGCAAACACCTTCGCGCATTCATAGATATCCCCCGATGACACTGCCACCGAACGCGGCCTTCCGCTCGTGATATCCCGACCGTTCACGACCATGCTTTCATTGTCCGCTTCGTACAGACTCGCCGCCGTCCGCTTCAGTTTTTCACTCGTCAAAAGACCGATCTTTAAATTGAAAGAATCCGCCACGACATCGATGATATGGCTGTCGATATTTCCGCCGCCGATATTCAGACCGATCCCCGCAATGATCCCGTCCAGCGAAAACGCCGCGATGTTCGTACTTCCGCCGCCGATATCTACCACAAAGACAGGGGAACTTTCGTTCAGCGTCAGATTCTGCCCGAACGCCGACAAAAACGGAACTTCTACAAAGTGAACCAATCCGATCCCACACGCTTCCGCCAGACGATAATATTTGTCCAAAAGCGCGTTGTCGCAACCGCAAGGGACACTGAACAATACTTCCGTCCGCTTTGCCTGCCCTTTCCCGATATTGATCTTTTTCAGGAAATACGAAAGCATGACGGAAGCCATCTGCTCGTTTACGATGTCCGCTTCGAACACGGGAAAAACGATCGTCGTGTATTCCGCCGTCTTTCCGATCAACTGTTTTGCCTCTTCGCCGATCGCCTTGACCATATTCGTCCCGGAAGCAACCGCCACACAGCTCGCTTCCGCCAGTACGATACCGCTCCCGATTTTATATATTTTTGTTACCGACGACCCTAGATCGATTGCCAATTTAATCATGAAATCACTCCGAACCCGCGCAATTGCGCCTTCATCTCTTCCAACGGAAGCCCGATTATATTCGTATAGCTCCCTTCGTATTTCTCCACCAGCCGCGCATCGTCCTGGATCCCGTAGCTTCCCGCTTTATCCAACGGCGACCCGCTTTTTACATATTCTTCGATAAAATCTTCCGAAAGCTCCCGAAAAGTTACATCCGAACGGCAAAACCCAGTCTCCTCACGATCTCCTTCGCAGATGCACCAGCCCGTGTAAACGGAATGCGTTCTGCCCGACAATGCCCGCAACGTTTTTTTCGCGTCTTGCGCATCCTTCGGCTTACCCAAAACCTTTCCTTGAAAATACACGATCGTATCCGCTCCGATAACCAGCGCGTCCCGATGCTCCGCAAAGACACTTTCCGCTTTTTGCTTTGCAAGCTCTTCTACGATCTTTTCGGGTGCCAGCTTTTGATCCGCACGCTCCTCCGATCGCGAAGGAATAACTTCAAAGTCGCTTACGATCTCATTCAACAATTCTTTTCTGCGCGGACTCGCGCTTGCCAGTATGATCCTCATTTCATCCGCCCGATCCTTTTTCTGTGAAATCGACAAATAGCCGCAAAAAATTTGCGGCTATTTTTTCCTTACAGGATCTCCAGATTTTTACGGAACGATTTGCGGAATTCCGCATTCGCCGTCATCGCATCGCGGATCTCCAGCGACGCGTCTCCTTCCACTTCCGTCTTCATGATCACGGAATCTCCCAGCACGTCGCAGTTGATCCCTTTGATCGTACCGCTGCAGCTGCGATCGAGACTTTCCGCGATCCGCAGCATCACGCCCAGTTTGCGCACCGCATCCAGATCTTCTTCCTGCACAATGTCTTTATAACGCATCCAATCCAGCGGAGATATATCCTCTTTCTTATGGCATCCCGCCACAAACGCCGCCAATACGATCTCACGATGCGTGATCCCGAACAGCGTCGCATTCAATATCATGTAACAGCTGTGCTTCTGATGATTGTAAAATTTGATGCGATTGCCGCAATCGTGCAATGTAGCCGCCACTTTCAGGATCTTCAGATACTGGCGCGGGAATTTATGCAAAACGCGCAACTGTTTGAAAAGCTGTACCGACAAATTCACAACATGCTCCACATGCTGTTCGTCGCATTCATAATAACGCACAAGGCTGGTCAGGCTGTATCCGAGAATATCCGAGATCGGTTTTTCCAGCGTGATCGGCATTGCCTGATTGAACATGATCCCTTCGCGAAGCCCTGAACCGCCGATCGTGAATGTTTCAAACTTCATGAAGCGTGTGAAAGATTTCACGACTGCCAGCGCCGCCGGAAGAATATCCGCGCGCCCCGAGGAAAGCCCCTTGATCTTGCGCTTTTTATCCAGATCCAGCACTTTGATCATGTCGTAAATGGATTCGAAATCCTCTACCGGCAACACGTAATTGTGAACCGTATCCAGCGGATATTTGCGGACCATCTTGCTGATCTTGAAAATATTGCGGAACGAACCGCCGACACCGATCATCTGCACATCCGGATCGATCTCCTTCAGCCAGTCGATCGCCGTTAACTGCTCGGTGAAAAACTCTTCCACTTTTTCTGCCTGCTCCGCCGGCGACAAACCATCATCCTTGAAAAGATCGGTCAGCGTTACCGCTCCGAACGGCAACGTAACAAAATTGAGCATATTCCTGCGGTTGTAATACACGATCTTCGTGCTGCCGCCGCCGATCTCTAAGATCAGCCCCTTGGGAATATCCATCGAATTGATCACGCCGCGGTATACAAGCGTCGCTTCTTCCTCTTCGCTCAGCACCTTTACCTTGATGCCGCACGTAGCCTGTATTTCATCCAAAAAACTGCGCTGGTTTTTCGCACGGCGCACTGCCGCCGTAGCCACCGCAATAATTCTGTCTACTTTGCTCGCGTCCGAGAGCTTTTTGAACATCTTCAACGTCTTGATCGTCTCTGCCACACGCTGCGGTTTTAAAAATCCGTCGCGTTCCATGTCCTGCCCTAAACGTACGCTCTCCTTCAGCTCGTCCACTACCATGTAATGGCCTTCGCCGAACAACTCGACAATAACCAGCCTTGCAGAATTTGATCCTAAATCAATGATACCTATTTTTTCCAATGTGCCACCTCTGATGTCAAGAATACTACAGCTGAACCTGCGCTACCCTTTGCGCATAACTGTGAAATCTAAAATGAACCGAATATATTATAACATTCAACCGCCGTTTTGTATAGTCCCTTTTTGCGTTTTTGTGCATTTTTTTTGAAAATTTTATTCATATTTTTCATTTTGAACTCTTATAACAGCTTTTTTGTAAATTATTAACTTTTTTTCCAATATTATACACAAATACATACTGTTAACAGAAAAAAGAAGGTGTGCAATTTGCACAACCCTCTTCCTTATATACAAGAACAGATCGGCTGTTTACTCTTTTGACAGCAAAATTTCTGTCAGCTGCGCAAAATCCCCGACAACCCGGATCGCGCCCGCCTGCTCATATTCGCCCTTTTCCGCAAACCCGGAATCGAACGCAATACAAGGTATGCCGCAGGACTTCGCCCCCAAGATATCGTATTTTCGGTCGCCGACCATCACGGAATCTGCTTTGTCCGCACCCAGCTGCGATAACGCGCGTGCCACGATCTCCGCTTTCCCGGAATGCGCGTCCGATTCCGCCCCGCAGATCGCATCAAAATACTGTCTGAAATCGTAAAGATCGAGAAGCTGTTCCGCGAAATAATACGGTTTCGACGTTGCGACTGCCGTTCTCGCGCCCGCCTTTCTGATGCTTTCCAGGCATTCCTTTGCACCCTTCATCGGAGAACACTCGTAAACGCCCTCCGCTCGGTACATCGTCCTGTACTCGCTTTTTACCCGTTCCGCTTCCGCATCGTCCATGCCGCAATACTCTTTCAGGGCGTCTATGACAGGAGGACCGATAAAACGGTGCAGCCACTTTTCACTGTGCCAGTCGTAACCGTTTCTTTCCAAAACCGTACGCAAGCACCGCAAAATTCCCGGACTCGTATCAAACAGCGTCCCGTCAAAATCAAACAGAACGAATCTTTTGTACATAAACTCTTTCCCTCAATGCTCTTTGATGCACTTGCGCGGGCATTTCTCCACGCATTTAAGGCATCCGATACACTTCGAATAATCGATTTCAGGCAATCCGTCTTTCATCGTGATCGCACCCTCCGGACATGTCTTTGCGCAAATCCCGCATCCGATGCAACCGTGTTTGCAAAGCTCCATCACGTCCTTGCCTTTCCCGTGATTGGAGCAGGCAATATACACCTTAGCGCTTTTGGGAATGCGTGAAATAATGTTTTTCGGACAATCACGGATACACGCGCCGCAGCTCGTGCATTTTTCTTTGTCCACGATCGAATACCCTTCGTCGCCCACCGAAATCGCTCCGTACGGACATACGTTCACGCACGTCTTTTTGCCGATACAGCCCACCGGGCACGCTTTCACGCCGCCTGCGATCAGTTCACAGGATGCGCAGTCGCCGTACCCCTGGTAATCGTATTTGTTGTAACAAGCGTCGCCGCCGTTGCAATGTACGACCGCCACCGTCTCTTCCCCGATGTCGCCGCCGCCCAAAATTTCCGCGATCTGTTTCTTGTTCGCAGCCGGAGTCGCCCGGCAGTCGGATAGCTTCGCTTCCCCTTTCACGAGCGCCTGCGCAAATTGCGCACACCCCGCCTTGCCGCATCCGCCGCAATTGGATTTTGCAAGCAGATTCTCTATTTTTTCCGCCCGCTCATCCTTCCGCACCGCAAACACGTTCGAACATATGACCAAAATAATCCCGAATACCACCGCGATCGCCAACATGATCCCGCCTGCAAGTAAGACTTGTACAAAATTTCCCATCTTCAAGCCTCCTTACGCCAGGATCCCGGAAAATCCGGCAAACGCCATCGCCATGATCGCCGCCGTTACAAGCGTGATCGGGAATCCTTTGAAACATGCCGGTATATCCGCTTTGTCCGTCTTCAGGCGCACCCCTGCCAAAAGGCAGATCGCCAGCAGAAATCCTACGCCCGTCGCCACCGACACGCAGAATGAATAGACAAAATTATAGCTGTTAAATACGATTGCGCTGTTTGCCGTTCCCAAAATCGCACAGTTGGTCGTGATCAACGGCAGATAGACGCCCAGCGCACTGTAAAGCGTCGGAGAAAATCTCTTCAGGATCATCTCCAGCATCTGCACGAGGCTCGCAATGACAAGTATGAATGCCATCGTGTAAAGATAATCCAGCCCGAGCGGCAATAACACATAATTGTACAAAAGCCAGCAAAATACCGACGAGATCGCCATGACAAAAATGACGGCAAATCCCATTCCCGCCGCATTGGACAGTTTCTTCGAAACTCCTAAAAACGGACAGATACCCTGATACTGCGACAAAACGATATTCTGTGAGATCACTGCCGCAAACATGACCGATATCAATGAGACTGTCATTATGCCGCCTCCTTCATTGTCCCGACTTTACCGTCCGACAAAGGCAGAACCTGTTTTTTCATGCGCTCTTTTTTCTCGTTCACCTTCTGGATCACAAAATTGAACAATGCCATCAGACAACCGAACACGATAAACCCGAATGCACTCGCCCCTACGCCTTCCATGGCAGGAAACCCGGGGATCTTCATTCCCGCAAACGCACCGCCCGCAAAAAACTCACGAACGATCCCGATCAGACACAGGGCTGCCGTAAACCCGAGCCCCATCGACACGCCGTCCAGCATACTGTACAGCGGCTTATTGCAGGATGCAAAGCTCTCCGCTCTCGCCAGGATGATACAGTTCACCACGATCAGCGCGATGAACGCCTGCATCGTCGAATACAGATCTGGCAAATACCGCCGCATGACCATCTGCACTATGATGACGAACGTCGAGATGATCACTATATAACAAGGGATGCGGACTTTGTCCGGAATTACATTCCGCAGAAGGCTTACAAACAAATTGGAAAAAATCAGTACGAACGTGGTTGCGATCCCCATCGCAAAAGCCTGCGACAAACTCGTCGTCATGGCGATCGTCGGACAGGTTCCCAGCACCAGCACAAACGTCGGATTGTTTTTCAGCAATCCGCCGAGAAGAGTTTCTTTTGCTTTTTGTTTATCCATTGTTCTCTCCTCCCACCGATTCCTTGTAGTACTCCACAACTGCATTCACCGCATTTTTGACCGCCGTGGAACTCTTTGTCGCGCCCGAAACTGCATCCGTATCCAAAACACTCAGCGAAGCGATCTCCTTTCCCGTAAAATTCGAGTAAAAATCCGCCTCTTCCAGTTTATTCAGAAATGTTTCCGAATTCTCACCCACAACGATCTTGTCGATCTTTCCGTCTTTTACATAAACATACAGCTGAACGCTTCCGCCGTAACCGCCTTTCCCTTCCGCAAGAAACGCATGATATACACCGTCGTCGGATACCGCATAGTAGACCACGGATCCGTCTCCGTACGTTTTACCAGTATCGTCCGTCATCTTGCTGAATTTTGCACCCGTGTCCGCCGCAAACCGCTCATAAGTGGACTTTAAAGGATCGACATACGTCAGAAGATTGAACGCGCCCAACAGCAGCCCGCTGCAAAGAGCGATCACCGCAAGCACCAGTACACACTTGAACATCGAACGAAATTTCGCTTTATCCATTTGTTCCCTCCAGCAATGTATCCATTACCTCAAAACAACGGACGATCAAACCCTGTACGGAGACATTCGTGATCGTCGCCCCCGTCGTGATGTCCGACGCGATCTCGTCCCTCGTCATTTCCGCGATCTCCTGTTTCGTTTTCCCTAAAAATACAGGCTTATCACAAGTGTATCCGAATGTGCTTTCCGCAAGCGTCGTGATCGCATACACTGTATTTGTCGAAGAATCCAGCGTGATCGCATATTTCAACGCTTGTTTATAATTGTACTCGGTCAGATCCGCAACGCCCGCAATGGTAAACCTGTACAGCGTTCCGTTCCGCTCCGAAAGCGTTATAGCATCGTCCGTATACGCCAAACGCTCATAACGCGCCATGTTGTAATCATAAAACGAAAAGCATTCGAGGATCATTTCGCGCAGTTTTGTGTTGGTTTTCGTAGCCGAAAAATCACCGTCCGCCGAAAGATCCGTACGCTGCAAAATCTCCTCATAGGTCTTCCCCTCGAAGAAGGAAAGCTCCGCTGTGTAACCCATCGTGCTCTGCGCTATGGGTACAATGTCCGTTACCGTATCTTTGCCCGCATCGACATACACTTTGTATTTCAGATTCTGCACATATCCGCCCATGATCGGCGCCCCGCCCTGAACCGTGAACACATACTCTCCGTTCAGCTTCCTGCTCACTTCCTGCACATACGAATACACGCCGCTTTTATCAATATAAACGTTTGTATAATTGGTGATCGGTACAAAAATCAGCACCAGCACCGCCATAACAATGCACAGCGAACGCATCGACCATTGCATAATCTGCGGCGTCGGTTTCTCCGCCTTCGTCATCTGGCCGAAACGCACGGGCAAAATAAATTTATCCATCAGCGGAACAAGAAGGTTCATGATCAGAATTGCAAGGGACGTACCCTCAGGATATGAACCAAACCGCCGTATCAGAACTGTTATGACGCCCAGTCCGAAAGCATACAGAACCCGGTTATATTTCCACTTCGGAGACGTCGCATAATCGGTCGCCATGAATACCGCTCCGAACAGCAAACCGCCCGAAAGAAGCTGCAGCAATACTTCCTTTGCACTGCCGTAACAAGCAAGAAGCATCACGGCCGCCGTCAGAAGATAGACAACCGGAATCCGCCAGTCGATCACCCTGCGCACACCAAGATACACGCCGCCTGCAAGAACTGCTATCTTGCACGTCTCCCCTATGCTGCCGCCGACTGTCCCGAACAGAAGCTGCAAAACATAGCCCCAATAACCGCTCACTCCCATGAACGAACTTTGAAACACCGCCGTGCCGCCGCTCAGATACGTCGGCGCCGTTACGACATCCGTCGAAAGAATGTTCCCGGCTATATCAAAACCGATGTATTTGGTCATTACGGAACCGTAAGCCAGCAACAAAAACACGCGTGCCGTCGCCGCAGGGTTCGCAAAATTCTTGCCTAATCCGCCGAACAGCATCTTTACGATAATGATCGCAAACACGCCGCCGATGATCGGAATATACCACGGCGCACGCGGCGGAAGATTCAATCCGAGAATCAGCCCCGTAACCAAAGCCGACAAATCAAACGTAAAGGGTTTCTTCCGTATCAGGTTATACAGCTGTTCCGAAAGAAAACACGTCGCCATACAGATGACGACCAACGCCAGCGAATACAACCCGAAATACACCACCCCGCACACAAGGCAAGGGATCAGCGCAATCAGGACGTCCAGCATCACTGTGCGCGTCGACGAAGAATCCAGTTTATGCGGTGAAGCCGCTACCTTATAATTGCTTATTTCTGCCATTTCAGATCTTCCTCTCCGCTATGATTTTCTTTGCCAGACGCACGCTCTGCGCCAGGAACCGCTTTGCAGGGCAAACATACGAACAACATCCGCACGCAATACAGGACGAAGCCCCGTACCGCTTCGCTTCCGCATAGTCCTTCCTGAACAGCGCCTCTTCGATAAAAGTCGGCGACAGTCCCATCGGACAAGCCTGGATGCACCTGCCGCAGCCGATACAAACGCTTGCCACCTTGTCTTCGCATTCCGATGCGTCCAGGAAAAGAAGGCTGGATGTCGTCTTGCTCGTACAGACTTTCAGGGAAAACACCGCTTCCCCCATCATCGGTCCGCCGCTTACGATCCTCGCGCAATCCTCTTTTGCCCCGCAAAACTTCGCCACATCCCGCAAAGGCGTTCCGTTTTTCACCCAAAGATTTGACGGCGTTTCGACGCATTTTCCGCTTACCGTCATCACTCTTTCGTAACAAGGCAACCCTTCTTCCACCGCACGGTATACGCTAAGCACCGTATGCACATTCGCAACGACAACCCCTGCATCCACCGGCAGTTTTCCTTCCGGCACCACGCGTTTTGTACAGCTATAGATCAACTGTTTTTCAGCGCCTTGCGGATAGCGCGTGCGAAGTGCGCAAACCGTAATATCCTGCGGACAAAGAGCTTTCAGCTTTGCGATCGCATAGGGTTTATTCTTCTCGATACCGATCACGGCTCGCTTGGCTCCGCATGCTTTCATCACATACCCGATCCCGCGCAAAAATTCCTCTGCGTATTCGATCATGATGCGGTAATCGCAAGTGATGTACGGCTCACACTCGGCCCCGTTCACCACGAGTTCATCCGCCCTGCCGCCGACATTGTATTTTACCGCGGCAGGAAATCCGGCACCGCCCATTCCGACAATACCCGCTTCGTCAATCCGCTCCAAAATCTCTTCCGCCGTCGGATCTTTTAACGCAGGCAGCTGCATGCTCTCGTCGCTGAAGTCGTTTTCGATCAGAATATGATCCTGCTTTTTCCCGGACGCCGTGATATGCCCCACGACCCCTTTGACGATTCCCGCGACAGGTGAATAAATATTGGCGGACAGCCCTTCCGCTTTCTTCGCGACCAGCTGACCGCGAAGCACATGATCTCCTTCCGCAACGATCGGAATCGCCGGTTTTCCGATATGCTGCGACAAAGGCAGCCATACCTTTTCCGGGTCGGGCATCTTCTTTATCTGTGCCCCTGCCGATAAGTTTTTACAGTCTTTGGGATGCACTCCCTTGTCAAATAATGTCAAAATCCGCCTCCGTCCCGACAAATTTTTCTTTTTCCCTGCCTTGTCCGGCGAAACATTTTTCTCCGCTCCGCCTCGGCCAGACAACATTCGCCGATATTGTATCACATTTTCCATTTTCTGTAAAGAAATTGCGACGACCTGTCCGCACATCCTTTTCGATTTTTTCTTTACTTTTTTTCATTCATCAGCGCTTTCGCCCCTCCGTAAAACTGATACAGCGAAAGGACGCATAAAAATACTCCGAACGCCATCCGCAATGCGTCCGGCGCCACTTTCTGCACAAACAAAGCACCCAGCACCGACAGCAGCGTCGCCGGGACCATCATCCATACCGCGCCTTTCGCATCCAGCAGTCCGTTCTGCGCGTGCACGCGCAGCGATAAAAGGCTCATGGGCAGAAACGTCAGCAGATTCACCGACTGCGCCATGTGCTGCGGCATTCCGCAGAAAATCGTGAGAAGCGGTATCAAAACCGTTCCGCCGCCCATCCCCATTCCGCCTAACACTCCGCCGGCAAACCCGACGATCAACCATACCAAAAAACGCATTCGGTTTCTCCTAAAATAACATCCGCAGCCCCGCCGCCAGCATGACCGCCGCAAAAACCAGCGTCGCTACCGCAGGCGAGATCTTTCCCAACAGACGCGCTCCCGCAAAGCCGCCCGCCAAGACACCGATCCCAACCGCCAAAAACAGCTCCGTTTCAAACAGTCCCGCACATAAATATACGATCGAACTCGCCAGGCTTACCGGCAAAATGATCAGGATCGCCGTAGCATGCGCAACCAACGGTGGCTTTTTCCCTACCGAAGTAAGAAGCGGTACAACGATCATCCCGCCTCCGCCCCCGAAAATTCCGTTTACGGCTCCGACCGCACATCCCGCCGCAGCCATCGCCGCATTCTGCTTTATCTTCATCTTTTTACCTCTCGATCTCCCGGCTTTTTTATTCAGTTTGCCCCATTTCCAAAAATTAATGAGATTTTCACCTTTTTTTTAATATTATTGCTTGCATTTCATCGTATTTTATATTAAAATAAGATAGTACGATTTAAATTATTTCTAAATCACAACGATCAGTAAAAAGGTGTTCTATGGCTAAAAACAAACAATCAAAAAAACTGAGAATTGCGACACTTCTGCTTTCGGCGATCATGGTGGTTGCCGCCAGCTCGTTCTTCATCACTGCCTGCTCGTCAGCCGGTAATGAAGACGATTCTTCTACTACGGAAACACGCACCGATACGCAGACCTTCGCAAACGGCAACTTCGAATACTTCAGCGACAGCGACGGCTCTTACCGCATCGGCACACCCGAAAGCTGGACAAAATCTACCGGCTCCAACAGCAGCGGCGTAAGCGCCAGCTCCTCTGGCGCCAAGACAGGTATCGTCGATACCTCCATTGATTGGACTGAGTTCGTCAACGCCTATAATACTTACAACGAGTACAAAGACGCCGATGATGAGGACAAGCCCGATCCCTACTATACCGATATCGACAACAATTACGATATTCCCGGTTGGGATCTTGCCAAGGCGGTTTCCGGAGACGAAGATCCGACAGACGACGCTTTGAAAACTTCCTCCAAGGAGCTCAACCCCGGCACGCCTTTCACGGCAAAAGAAGAGGGAGATGAGACCAACGGCACACACGTTCTGATGTTGCATAATTACCGTTCCAATAAAATGGGTACGGCGGCTCGTTATACATCTTCTTCCATAACACTGGCTGCAGGTACGGCGGCGGAAGTTTCTGTTTGGGTCAAAACTTCCGGACTGACATACAACGACGGTACCCCCGTTAACGGCAACCGCGGCGCGTACATCAAAATCAACAGTACGGTGGGCGGTACCGCTCAGGATCCGCTCGTGGTCCGCAACATCGATACGTCGGATATTCCCGAAACGGAAAATAACGGTTGGGAGCAGTTCACGTTCTATATCAACGCGGCGCCTTACTCCACGACGACTTTCACCGTGGAACTCGGCCTCGGCATGCAGACGGACGGCAAAGAAACAAACTACCTCGAATACGTTCAGGGTTACGCTTTCTTCGATGATCTGAAATACTCCGTCATGAAGTCGGCTGATTTCGACAGCAAAGTATCTTCTGTGCCCGCAGGACAGGCTCTCACGCTCAACCTCGAGTTTGACAGCGATCTGGAAAAACTGGATGCAACAAAAGTTACTTCCAATTATTTCTCCATCAACCTGAATACAACAAACCTCAACAGTTTGTCGATCAATAACAACGTTGCTGTCTCCAATACAAAATCAGGCAAGATCACGGTTCAAAATTTGTCTTTCGCGAATGAATTGCTTGCGGATTACGACAAGGATATGAGCCGCTCGGGCCGTAAACTTACTTCAGACTTTACGGAAGCCAACGGTTACGCTTCGAAATTTATCAAAGATTTTGAAAAATTCAATACTCTGCCGTTCGGAGGAACTTCGGAAGAAATTCTTGTCCTCTACAGCAGCCACGGCGCACCTTACACGGCTAACCTGAACAGCTCCAATGTAAGCGGCCTGCCGTTTGAACTTGAAAAAGACGAATCCCTGCTGGTTTCTTTCTGGGTCAAAACGTCCGACCTCCAGAACGGCACGGGCGCAACGATCACTGTCATTGACGGCGATAACGAAACTTCTATCGGAGCCGTAGACACCACTACCCTGACGACTGTCGATCTGGTCGACGATCAGAAAAAATCCAGCAAAGAAGAACTTGAGAAATACGAAGATATCTTCGACGGCTGGCAGCAGTGCTTCTTCTTCATCACAAACTCCACTGACAAAGCAAAATCTTTCTCACTGGATTTCTCCTATGGCCCGAAAGATTTCACGAGCAGCTCGGCGATCTCCTCTTTTACGGAAGGTTACGCTGCTTTCACCGGTTTCCGTTGGCAGAAACTGAGCACGGAAGAATACGCGATCAAATCTACGGGAACTTACGCAGTCGAAGTTTCTCTGACGGGAAGCGAAACGTCTGTATCGAACTCCTTTGACGATGTGGCTAACACTGATCAGACAAAGATCAAAACAAACATTGCAAATCTTAAAAACTATAAGGGCGTTTACGGCGGCAGCACTTATGTCGGCGGAACGAAAGCCTGCACGATCAATGAAAATGCGTATGCAGGCGTGATCAATAAGGATTACACAACGGCAGACCGCGAAGCAGGAACCGGCTACAGCAAGGATCTCCCTTGGGTACAGACTCTTGCAAACGCTTATAACATCGATCTTACAACAGACGGCGTTTTGAACAGTGCACTTTGGAATGCAGCGTTCGGCGATGATCTGACCCAGCCCTTGCTCATTACGAACCAGGAAGCGCAGGCTTACGGTTACTTTGCAGAAAATTCTACTAACATTGCATCTTCTTCCTTTGCTGAGATCACCGTGCGCATGAAGCTCAGTGCAGGTGCGACCGCAAACGTTTATCTGATCGACACGACAGATAAAGACTCCGGCGAGAAGAGATGGACGGATACTCTGAATTTCTCTTCCGGCGTTTCTTACCGCTATGACAGCAAGGGCAATGTCGTAATCAAAGATCCTGATGCTAAAGATTTCAGTTCCAAAACCGACATCCTCTTCTACAAGCAAAGCAACGGATTGTGGGCAACCGCAAAAGATTATACAGGCGATGTCTGGTATGCAAACCTTGCCAATTACAAGAAGGATGAGGACGGAAACCTGATCGATTCCGATAAAAACATCGTCTATTATGCTTCCTCGGAAGACGGCGTATACTACCGCTACAAGACGGACGGCGGCAAGCTGGAAGTCAAAGTAATGGACTTCTCCAAAGCTTCTGTCGACGCAGATAAACTTGCGCAGGCACGTATTCAGGACGCAGCAACTTACGGACTCAGCAAACAGGTCAAAAATGACACAGCTGAAGTTTCCGACTGGATCTATGTAAGATTCTTCATCGCGACCGGAGACGAAAGCAAAGATTACAGATTGGAAGTTTGGTCCGGCGACCGCAGCGGCACCACCACAAACCCTGCAGGAAGCTTTGTGATCTTTGATATCGTAAGCGCAAGCTACACCGCAATGGACGGCACTCCCCTTACGGAAAGCCTCGATAACTTTGCTCAGACAAAAGGATTTGCCGATTCGGCAGAACTTCTGAAAGATTACGAAAAAGATCCTGCAAAATATATCGGCACGTCTGACAGTTCATTAGTATATTATAACTTCTCTCTCTTCGACGATGACGATTATAAATCCTATGACGCCGCTCGTACGGATGAGAGCGATCCCTATGCTTCTTATGATCCGAGCAGCTATTCGAACAGCGTAGCTTATTTCACTTACAACTTCTCTTCCCCCACAGCCGCTTATTATGACACTTATGTCAACTTCGGTACGTATGAAGTGAGCGTTGCAAGTTCTACGGAAGATGATTCGACAACAGAAGATGATACCACGACGGCACCTGATTACAATGTATGGCTGCTTGCAGCATCTATCATTTTGGCCGCAGCACTCATCTTTACGTTGGTCGCCCTGCTGATTCGTAAATTGCTTGCAAATATTCGGAAAAAGAGCGTTCATAACAAACCTATGTACGACAATAAACGGAAACGCTATATCCGCAAGCTGAAACTGGAAGAAGCGGACCGCGAAGAAGATCAAGGCGATGACGTTCTCCCCGATGAAGACGAAATTTCCGACGAAGACATCTATAAGGTAGATGACGCGGAACCGACGGATTCGGAAAACAAAACCGTTGAGATTTCATCCGATGATAACAACACGGAAGAATCCAAAAATCCAGACGAAGAGAATAAATAAAACTCTTAAATAAAAAAAGGCCTTGCGCTTAGCGCAAGGCCTTTTTTTACACCGCCCAATCGACAATTTCACCGCAATATATGAAACAAAAAGCGTAACCGACATTCAACCGTCGGTTACGCTTTTTTATCTGTTAGGTTTTTTAGTTGGTGTTTTTGCGGATTTAATTTTTAATGCCGCAACCCTTTCGGATAATGATTTTTGAACGCCGCTCCGCTTTTTGCCAGGCCGATCGGATAGCCGTGATAAGCGGCAACACACCAACCGCGTACATCCTTTGCCGAAAGTTCCTCTCCATGCAAATAACGGAGTATCTCTTCATCGTCTAAATCGACAACTTTTGTCAGATTGCCCCTGTCTGCACCCAACGCCAGCGCATGTGCCGGCTCAAACCGGCTCCCGGCATTTTCACCCAATAAAAGTCCTGCCCGTAATACACGCAATCCATCCAGTGAAAACAATCCGGCAGGCACAAGACAAACATTTTTCCCGAAGGTTAAAAATTCTCCGCAAAGCGGCTTTTTTAAAAACTCTTTTTCAAATTCTTTCCAGGTATTTATGTTCCGTTTATCGGCGATAGGCTTCCATGCCTTGTAACGAATCTTCTCTCCGTCGCTCCTGCGAAACAGCGCAGCAAAATGCCCCTCTCCCTTTTCGCGGTGCGGATAAATCTTTCGCTGCGCCAAAAGCTCAAACTGCGGAAATTCTTTTATAAACCACTCGGCATTCCGCTCGTCTTCTTCCTCCGAAAACGTGCAGGTAGAATACACCAGCATTCCTCCGGGCGCCACCAAATTTGCCGCACTTTCCAAAATCTTCTTCTGTCTGGCCGCACACATTTCGACGTTGGCAATGCTCCAGTTCTCTGCCGCCGCCGCTTCCTTTCTGAGCATTCCCTCTCCGGAACAAGGCGCGTCTACCAGAACTTTGTCAAAATACCCTTCCAGGCGTTCCGAAAGTTCCGAAGGATCGGCGTTTGTTACCACAGCATTGACGATCCCCATTCGCTCGACATTCTGCAGCAGTATCTTTGCGCGATCCGGAATCTTTTCATTCAGAACCAGGATCCCTTCCCCGCGCATGGCCTGTGCAAGTTGCGTTCCTTTGCCGCCCGGAGCCGAACAAAGGTCCAACACCCGTTCTCCAGGCTTCACGTCTAATAGCGGAGCCGCACACATAGCGCTCGGTTCCTGCACATAAAAAAGCCCGGCGTCATGAAACACAGATCTGCCAGGCTTTTCATCTTCGATCAAAAATCCGTTGCTTTCCCACTCGATCTGCTCCAGTGCAAACGGCGAAATCTTTTTAAACTCTGCCGCAGAGATCTTCAATGTATTTACGCGGATCCCTTTGTACGGCGCCTGCCCGAGGCATGCCTTGTACTCCTCGAAATCCGGTAAAATATTTTGCATCCTGCGTAAATAATCGTCTGTCATTTTTCCTGAATCGTTCCCTGTGTCAAATATCGGTTTTCAAATTCGCCCAGTGTAAAAATCTCCGAAATTTTCCCTTCTTCCATCATCTTGTAGGCAGCATTTTTACGTACACTGTCATCATCTTCCCCTTCCACAAAGACATTGCTGGCTGAAAGTTTCAAAGAATATTTTCCGCCGCGCCGCACGATCTCCTTTACCAGCCGCTTCGCCAGCGGCAAATCTTCCTCAATGCTCCGCGAAAAGCTGAAACGCTTCCCCCGAAATTCATTGCTCTGCGGCTTAACTCTGTATCCATATACAAAATCATTGAATTTTGCCCGTTTTTCGCCGCGCTCACGTTTTTCCTTGCTCTTCTCACGCAGATATTCACTTCTTCTGTTCGAAGAACAATTGGTAAACTGGTAATTTTCAATTTTACCGAATCGTATGCTGTATTTCTTCAGCAGTTCATCCAAACTGCATTGCTCTTTACAACACATTTCCTGCGCGATACGCATCGTTGCATATGCATCGTCCGCGGCACAATGCGGCGTATAATCAATTTCAAAAATCTGTGTCAAGCTCTCCAGTCCTGCCTGCCTGTCATATGTCTCCGTCATCGCCATATACAATACCTGTGTATCCGCAAAACGAAATGTAAATGACGGAAGCTTGTATCGCTTCGTTTCCAAACATAAATACTTGACATCGTTGATCGCCGCGTGTCCGAAAACATAACTATCCCGATCTTCCAGCAAAGCCTTGATCTTTTCGTAAAAGGCCTTGAAATCCGGATACTTTTTAAAATCATCGTAATCGTAAGGCAGGATCAGCCCCTCTCCGCCCCGATCCGTCAGATGGAATTTCCCGTTCGGATTGATCAAAATATCTTCTTTTTGCAAAATATGAAATTGTTCATCGCACACGCAGTACCCAAAGACGCAAATCTTTGCCACATTTTTATAAACACACGCGCACTCAATATCAAAAAATACGTATTTCATCACGATCTGCTCTGTCTAACTATTCCTTAGCCATTATAACATATCCGCCCCGTTATTGTAAAGTTATTTGCATTTTTATTTTACGATCCTGCCGCGAAATCACGCTTCGGCATTTTTTTCCCCATCCCGATTTTTTTTAACACGGGGCCCTCTAAAAAAACATAAAAACAAAAGTTTTCACTACTATATAATTTGCAAATCAGGCCTGTTTTGTGGTAAAATAAATTCGATTATACAGGAGTAGTGATACTTATGCTCGGAATTATCGTTGCTATGAAAAATGAAGCGGATTGTCTGCTTTCCCAAAGCAAAATCATTCGCCGATCCCGACAATTCGGAAAAGAAATTTACAGAGCCGAATTTGACGGAAATGAATTTATTCTCGTTCTTTCCGGAGTCGGCAAAGACAATGCCGCCTCTGCGGCCATGCTTGCACTTACTTTGGGCGCCGATACTCTCTTGAACTTCGGCGTTGCCGGCGGTCTGACCCATGACAAAAAAATCGGTATGGTTTTTCAGATCCGCAAAGCAGTCGAAATTGACTTTGATTTAAGTGCCATCAATCATACACCTGTCGGCACGCACAACGAGCGCAGCGACCCGTTTTTTGTTCTGCCTTATAGCAATGCATCGCCTTTTTTAAGCGGTATTGTTGCCACTGCAGACTATTTTGCATGCGGCGATGACGATCGGCAGCTTCTCGAAGCTCTCGGCGCCGATATCCGTGAAATGGAAGGCGCCGCCGTTGCACACATAGCCTCAAACGCCGAAGTCCCTTGCTATATGTTTAAAGCAATTTCCGATAACGCAGGCGAAAACAGTCCGAACGAATATGCCGTAAATTGTGCGCTGGCTCTAAGACATCTTTCGGAGAACATGAAAAATATTTTTGCGGAGGCACTTCATGGATAAAATCCCGTCCTTTCAAAAAAATCATAACGTTTTAATGCCGGGAATGTATTTTTCCACATTGCTTCAAAATGTGGCGACTTTCGATCTTCGCTTCAAAAAACCGAACGGCGGAGATTATCTCTCGCCTGCCGCCATGCACACGATCGAGCATCTGCTTGCCACTGCTCTACGTAACGGCAATAACAAAGAGAATATTATCTATTTCGGACCTATGGGCTGCCGCACGGGATTTTACTTACTCACCGTCCATACCGATTTCCCTGCAGCACTTTCCTGTCTGAAAGAAGCGGTCCGTACAGCACTTGCAATGGAAACGGTACCGGGAGCAAAGAAAATCGAATGCGGAAATTACCGCAGCCATGATCTTGCCGGTGCAAAAAAAGAGTTGGCTGCCTATCTGAAAATTCTTGACTCGATTTCTGCTGAACAAATCGCTTATGAACAAAATAAATTTGAGGACGCAAAATGATTCAACTTGGTGGAGGTTGGGACGAAGCACTCGCCCCTTTGTTTTCTGACGAACATTATAAAAAGATCCGTGCTTTTCTGAAAGAAGAATATTCGCACCATGTCGTTTATCCCGATATGTACGACATTTTCAATTGTTTCAAATTTACTCCTTTGGACAATGTGAAAGTCGTCATTTTAGGCCAGGATCCCTATCACAACGAAGGGCAGGCGCACGGACTGTGTTTCTCTGTTCAGGACGGCATAGAACCGCCTCCTTCCCTTGTCAATATTTACAAAGAACTGCACGACGATCTCGGATGCCCGATCCCGCGCTCAGGGAATCTCACCAAATGGGCAAAACAAGGCGTTCTGCTTTTGAACACCGCCTTAACGGTACGCGCCCACATGGCAAATTCCCATAAAAACTGCGGCTGGACCTGGTTTACCGACAGCGTGATCTCCCTCATCTCTGAAAAAAAAGAACACGTAGTATTTATACTTTGGGGCGGCAATGCGCGCTCAAAAAAGCCCCTGATCGACCAGTCAAAACACCTCGTTCTCGAATGTGCACACCCCTCTCCTCTGTCCGCATACAACGGATTCTTCGGCTGCAGGCATTTCTCCAAAGCAAACAATTACCTTATCAGCCATGGAATCACACCCGTTGACTGGGATCTGACAAAATAATTTTATCGGCGGCGTTGTCCGCCTCGCGAGGCTTCTATGAAATATATTGTCGTACTCGGCGACGGGATGGCAGACTATCCTATCCCTGCGCTTGCAAATAAAACGCCCTTACAGGTTGCAAACAAACCAACCATCGATTCTTTGGCAAAACACGCGCAAATCGGGCTTTGCCAAACTGTTCCGGATGGATTTAAACCGGGCAGCGACGTCGCAAATCTTTCCGTGATGGGCTACGATCCACATGAATGTTATACCGGACGTTCTCCCCTGGAAGCAGTATCCATCGGCATCGATCTCAAAGAAACAGACGTAACACTGCGGTGCAATCTTGTAACACTCTCTGAGGAGCCTATCTACGAAGATAAGACCATGATCGATTACAGTGCCGGCGAAATCAGTACCGCTGAAGCTAAAGAATTGATCTCATACCTCAAAAAACATTTCGACAACGAAAGATTCAAACTTTATGCAGGCGTAAGTTACAGGCATTGTCTGGTTGTCGATCACGGCAGAACGGGCCATGACTTTACCCCTCCCCATGATATCACAGGCAAACCCGTCAAGGGACACCTTCCGCAGGGTCCCGACGCAAAAATGTATCTGGAAATGATGAAGCGCTCCGCGGAACTTTTAAAAAACCATCCCGTAAACAAAGCGCGCATTGCCGCGGGTAAAAATCCGGCCAATTCCGTATGGTTCTGGGGCGAAGGAACTAAACCGAAACTTGCAAACTTTGAACAGAAATTCGGCAAAAAAGGCGCCGTCATCTCCGCTGTCGATCTCGTCAAAGGCATCGGAATTCTCGCCGGCATGAAAATTATCGATGTGCCCGGCGCGACAGGAAACTACGACACAAACTTCGCAGGCAAAGCACAGGCAGCTTTAAATGAACTGAGCCACGGAACGGATTTTGTTTATATCCATATGGAAGCCCCCGACGAATGCGGCCACCAGGGCGACATTGCTCACAAAATTTATTCCATCGAACAAATCAGCGAGACTGTCGTAAAGCGCCTCACTGAGGGGCTCAGGAAAGCCGGTGAAGCGTTCAGAATACTTATCTGTCCCGACCATCCTACCCCCATTTCCGTGCGGACGCATGTTTCGGATCCCGTTCCGTATTTACTGTATTCTTCCGATGAGAAATACTCTTCCGGCGTTTTGTCGTACGATGAATTATCGGCAAAAAACACAGGCGTCTTCGTCAATCAAGGCTGGGATCTGATGAAAAAATTGTTTCAAAACTGATTGTCTTCGGCAGACTTCCGAAACAAACGGAAGTCTGCCGCTTTTTCTGCCGCTTTTTCTGCCGCTTTTTCTGCCGCTTTTTGCCTTGCTCTTGCTCATCAACTGGTCTTCCTGCCTGTCAACAAGTCTCATCAAAGGCCGACATAAGACGCACCGACACATTCCTGATCGATACATGCCGCAACAATACTTGTTCCATCGATACGAGTCTTATCAATAATCCAATTGCTTAATTCGGTCAACCTTCTTTTTTCTTCAACATTTATACAATATTTTTGCTTTAAATCAGTATTTTGATTTTTTTGTTTCGTAAAATCACGTACTCAAAATACCCGATAAAGGCGGCAATTTTCTTTTCAATTCGCCTATATTTTTTTTAAAAAACGCATAGTTTTCGATTGCAAAAATCACATGAATATTGTATAATATTTACGTTATCGATCGCAAGAGTCGCCTAATGGTATGGCGCCAGCTTCCCAAGCTGGTTCCCGCGGGTTCGATTCCCGTCTCTTGCTCCAGTTTTAAACGCCCGAGGTTGCAACATTTTGCAACCTCGGGCGTTTCGTATGTTTCTATCATGTCTTTAAGAACTTATATGCGGCCTGGTTATAGCCTCTGGTCCAGTTTGCCGCGGCAGACCTATAAAAAACGAGACTTCTGCGGCTTTAGTTAAAATTTTAATGCGGCTGTAGCCATAAAATAGCGCGCCTTTTATTGCAATTTTACTGCCCTTTTACAAATTAAATTGCATAAAGGCAGATACACTGCTATCCTGAAACTTTTAACAAAACAATAAAGCCGCCTATCATTGAACAATGCGGCAATTTGAAAAACTTTTCGTACTGCAGCAAAATTTTAAAAGCGGAGCGCCGAATTTTTCGGTGCTCCGCTTTTTATCTTTATTGATTTAAATCCGGAACCTTACGAAAGCGAAGAAAGATCTGCGTATCTGTCTTTGTACATCGTAACAACCGAATCCGTATTCAACTGCGCATTGATCTGACTCGTTTTGCTCGAAGTGTAATCGGATACGATACTGCTCTTCTTTGCCTGATAGTAATAATAAGAGAATGTGCCTTCCGTCGTGCGCTCGCCGTATACAAAACCTGTCGAGAATACGTTGCCTAAATCCGCTTCATCGTTTTTCTTGCCGTTATATACAAACGATACGTACAGAATATGCCAGCCGTAATCCGTTGCAACCACGTAATAGGTACCAGTGCCGCCTTCGGTAACTGCTTTCTGCGCCGCGTATTCAAATTCTTTTACATAGTTCGTCTCTTCATCGATCGACGCGATCGAGTAGCCGTAATACTTATTCAGGCATCCCGTATCCGTCGAATATGCAAACATCAATTCATTGACTGCCGAAATCGCTTTGTATGACGCGCTGTCTTTCACGAGCACATTTTCGGGAGCGCCGGCTTCCGTTTTAACTGCGCCTACCGAACCGACATAATAAATATTGGCGCTTTGGTTGACCTCCCCGTTTTCCTTCGGGAAATAATCCGCCGTAACTTTGTAGAACGTAGAGTCTTCCGACGTAGCTGCATTCCACTGTGCAATATTATCCGACGTTCCGCTGTAATATTTACCGGTCGCCGTATCCGCACCCGTAACATAATCGATGTAGGATTCCATTTCACCGATGAATTCTACTATGTTCAGCTTGTTATACGTCAGTTTGTAAGAACCGTCTTCGTTCTTCTCAACCGTGCCGTTAAAAGGATATTTGCCCGCATAACGGTCGATTCCTTCATTGCTCGTTACATAGCTGTCTTCAAAGAAGAGATAGCTGCTACCGCCCTGCGTGTAATAATCCGTATAACCCTTTTCCTTGGCATCAAAGCTGTAATCCGTTTCGCCCGTGAACCACGTTCCGCGCTGGTCTTTTGCTTCTATGCTCTGATACAGTTCCGGATTGGTGTTGCGCGCCGCATAATATTCTTTTGTGCCTTCCTTATAATAGCTCTTGATCTCTTTGATCTTGCCCGTCTGCTGATTATTGAACGGAAGAAGGATGTTGTACACAAAACCGTATGTCTTGTTTTCAGGCGAATATACCACAAACGAGGTATCCGATACGCTGTCCATCGTCGTCGTGAAACTCGAAGTGCTCTGCACCGACGCTTTCTGCGCCTGCACTTCCGTCGCATACGCCTGCTGGATCGTATCTTCCGTGATCGTGTTCGACGCCTTCAACGACAACGTTGCGTTGAACTTCGTGATCAGCAGAGCTTCCAGCCTCGACTTCAGCTCCACATTGTAATAGGAAAGTTCCTTGATATCCGTTACGCTCTTTTCACTGTCGCTGATCAGATAGTTGTTCCTAAGCACCGTGATGAATTCCGCATAAGCGCGCGTACGCGAATACTTCGAAGACCCGTCCACCTTTTCATATTCACCGCAATCGGATACGTTGTTCGAACCCGTGTAAATATCGTAATCGATCGTCTTGACGCCGTCTTTCTCCACGCTCGGATAATAGGTGTCCGAAATCACATTCGCGCCCGTAGGAGTCGTACGCACATCCGACGACGTTTCCGTCTCCTCGCTCTCTTCGTCGATGTATTTCGGTTCATAAGAATCGATCGTCTGGTTAATTGAATGCATCACCAGATATTCCGCATAGTTGATCTCTTCCTGCGTCAGGAAATATTTGTATGCCGCAATCGCCGCTTCGTCGCCGCTCTTGCCTTCCTGCGCCGCCAGATACCCTTCCAGGCTGATCTCTTTGTCCATCTTCAGTCCGTCCGACAAAGGCGCGTCGGGATCTGCCACATACCCGTCCTGATTATCGACGCTGTCCTTATCCACGAGCACTTTGCCTGCATTCAGATAATACAGGATCGCAAACTGCGACTGCAGCTTGCGGCTGACAAGATCGCTCATGACGGATTCAAATGCCTGGCCGTAGCCGCTGTTGCTGCCCGACATATAGTTGTAGCCGTAGCTTAAAAAGTACGCCACAAGATCCTGCTTGTAGATCTCATCCGTGGAAAGAAGGCTTTCCATCTGCGTTTTCGTGCTGTCCTGCAACGTCTCGCCCAATACGGAAAAAGACTTGTCCAATGCAGCTTCGTCTCCGCCGATGTTTACTTCCGCAACCACCTGCTTCATATCCCGCTCAGGATCGGATACCAGAAGATCGCAGCCGGATAACATGCCGAACGCGAACACTGCCGACAACAAAGCGCAAATAATTTTTGTGATTTTTTTCTTCATCATTGATTTGCTCCGGGTTCCTTATTTATTAGAGTCGCAATATAGATTATTATACCTTATTTTACTCCGAAATGCAATCGTATTTTTAAGAAATTCATGTGAATTTCATGAAAAATTTATACCTTTTCATACAGCGGGCGTATTCTCGGCAAATTTCAGGAATTTTGTCATATTCAGCATGACTTTCTGCGCGTCCGCCCCGCCCGCAAATTCAATTGCGGGGCATCTCGACATTTCCAGTCTTGCAAGCTGCGGGAAGTGTTCCAGCGCCGCGGCAAGCCGCCCGTCCGCCAAAGCGTTCACCGAAGGAAGTTCCACTCTCCCGCCCTTTCCGCTTACGCTGATCTTACGGATATTGAATTTCGCCGCAAACGATTTCAGCACCGCAATGACAAGCAGGTTCAGTACTTCCGGCGGGATCGTACCGTAGTTTTCTTCCATCGACAGGCAGACTCGTTTGTAGTCCGCCACGCTCCTGATCTCCGCGATCTGCTTATAACAATCCAGACGCGACGCACTCGCTTCGATATATTTTTCCGGAATATACGCCGCCGCATGGATATCCAGCTCTGCCACCGACTGTTCTTCGCCCGTCAGCTCTTCTTTCAAAAGCTTTGCATACAGCTCGTACCCGACTTTATCCATATGCCCGTGCTGTTCTCTGCCCAGCACGCTCCCCGCGCCGCGGATCTCCAGATCGCGCATTGCAATCTTGAACCCGCTGCCGAGTTCTGTAAATTCCATGATCGCCTGCAGGCGCTTGCTCGCCGTTTCCGTCATCACTTTTTCCGGCTTGAACGTAAAATATGCGTGCGCCAGCACCGATCCGCGCCCGACTCTGCCGCGCAACTGATACAGCTGTGAAATGCCCAGCCGATCCGCATCGATCACGATCAGCGTGTTCGCCTTGGGCAGATCGATCCCGTTTTCAATGATCGTCGTCGAGATCAGTACGTTCGTCTCCCCGCGGTAGAAGCCCATGATCCCGTTTTCCAGCACCGTCTTATCCATTTTTCCGTGCGCCACACAGATCTTCCCTTCCGGCAGTATCTGTCCGATCTTCGCCGCAAACGAATAGATACTCTCCACACGGTTATACAGAATAAACACCTGCCCGCCCCGCGCCAGTTCGCGCAGGCACGCGTCGCGGATCAGCGTTTCCGTCTCCTCCACCACATACGTCTGCACGGGCAGGCGATTGGTCGGCGGCGTATCGATCGTACTGATATCCCGTATCCCCGTCAGCGACATGTGCAGCGTCCGCGGGATCGGCGTAGCCGTCATCGTCAGGCAATCCACATCGCTCTTCATGTTCTTGATCTTTTCTTTGTGCTCCACACCGAACCGCTGTTCTTCGTCCAGGATCAGCAGTCCCAGATCTTTGAATTTCACGTCCGACGAAAGCAGTCTGTGCGTGCCGATCACAAGATCCGTCTTTCCCGACGCCAGACGCGCAAGGATCTCCTCCTGCTCGCGCTCCGTCCGAAAACGGTTCAGGACATCTATCTGCACCCCGAATTCCGCAAAACGCTTTTTCGCCGTTTCAAAATGCTGCTGACACAGGATCGTGTTCGGGCACATCAACGCCGCCTGTTTCCCGTTCAAAATACACAAGTACGCCGCACGGAATGCCACTTCCGTCTTGCCGTATCCGACATCGCCGCACAGAAGACGATCCATCACCTTGGAAGAACACATGTCTTCCTTGATCTCCGCAACCGATGAAAGCTGATCGGGCGTCTCTTCAAACTCAAACGCGGATTCGAACTCGTCCATCTCCTCTTCGTGCGGCGAAAACACAAACCCGCGCTTTTCCGAGCGTTCCGCATACAGTTTTTTCAGATCGAACGCCATCGCTTTCAGCGACGCCTTCACGCGCTGTTTGACTTTTTCGAATTCCGCCCCGCCGATCTTCGAAAGCGACGGTTCCCCTTCTCCCATATAGCGCGACAGAATATCCATCTGCTCCACCGGCACATACAGAACGTCTCCGCCGCGATACTCGAGCGCGATGTATTCTTTCGTTCCGTCCGTCGTTTCGATCTTCTTCGTGCCCGTGATCCTGCCGATACCGTGCGTTTCATGCACCGCGTAATCGCCCACTTCGGGAGATGTGAACATGTCGTTCCGCTTGCGGCGGATCCGCTTGCGCACAGCGGATTTCGTATAAAGTTCACCCGTGCCGATCACGGCCAATTTTTGTTCATGCAGGATCAGCCCGCTTTCCAGCTCTTCCGACAGTACCGTAATGCCGCGCAAAGCGTTCAGAGCCGGCGAACAGTTGACATGCGGAATATATTCGTCATCCAAAAGAGTACGCATCTTTTCCGCCCGCGCCGCCGTACCGCAGTACAGCATGATGCGGTATCCGTTCGAACGCCAGCTCCTGATGTCGTTTATAAGGTTCTGAAAACTGTTCAGATATTTCCCGAGCGGAGAACAATGCAGATTGTAAATTTTCAGCGGTTCAAAAAAACGCGTCCCTGCCGCAAACGTCTGAAATGCCGCCGCCTTGACCGCATGCAATGCTTCCTCCAGACTTTCTCTGTCGATATACTGACCTTTGCAGAAAGAAAACACTTCACCGCCCCGACGCAAGCCGCTATACCGCTCCTCATGCTCCTTATAGAGTGCGTCCGTCTTGTCCGCGATCAGTTTACATTCGTCAAAAATATACAGAGCGTTCCCGAAAAACGTGCGGAAATCCACCGCATTTTTCAGAAGCGGCAATAAGTACGACGCCCCGCCGAACAGGCCGCCGCTTTCCAGCTTTGCCGAAAGTTCGCCAGCAATCGTCTGCGCGCGGTTATACGCCGCCGCATCCTTGAACGACTGCAATTCGCCGAACAGGCGATCGCGGATGCCCTTCACCTCGTCCTGTCCGATCTCGACGTCCGTCGCCGCCACAATATCCAGTGCGCTCGTTTGCGCAAGCCGCTCGCCCGTCAGAAAATTGTACGGCTTGATCTTTTCTACCGTATCCCCGAAAAAATCCACCCGTGCGGGGTTTTCCGAGCCCACGGGGAAAATATCCAGAATATCCCCGCGAAGTGCAAACTGTCCCTTGTTTTCCACCGCCGCCGTGCGCGTATAGCCCAGCGATACGAGCTCTGCCGCCAACCGCGTGAATTCAATATCCTTCCCCTCTTCCAGATGCAGACTCCGCATCCTTTTCGGGAACAGCTGCACAAGGCTCTCAATGTCAGAGACAATGCGCCGCGCACCGTTCTGAATGCGCCACAATGCTTCCAAACGGCGATACAGCGCGTCTTTGGATACGGCGTCTTTGTATAGCAGTACCTCATCCTTTGCGTTCAGAAGCACAACTTCTTCGCCCGCAAAGCCCGCGATCTCCGCCGCCATACGCGCCGCCGTCTGCGCATTGTCCGCCACATACACCATCCTTTCGGAAACACAGCTTGCCGCAAGCAATCCTTTCAACGGCGCGGACACGCCGAAAACCGCCGTCGGCGTGCCGAGGCGGAGATCCTGCGCGAGTTCTTCAAAATCGCTTCCCAAATATTCAGGTTGAAAAAAATTCGACGGCATACTACATACTCTCCCGCTCTCTGTACAACGGTTCAGCCTTTATTATAAGCATTCATGATGTTCTCGATGCTCTCACCCTTCGCAAAACGGATCGCCGCGTCCGCCGCGTCTTCGCAAGCCTTCGCAAACAGCGGATAATCCTCCTGACGGATCTGCGCCAGAACATAGTTGATGATGGGAATATTCACTTCCGGATCCTTGATCCCGACACGGATGCGCGCAAAGTCTCCCGTCCCGATCTCTCCTATAATGCTCCGCATCCCGTTATGCGTGCCGGCACTCCCGGACGCACGAATGCGCAATTTCCCTTTCGGAAGATCAAAATCATCGTAGATCACCAAAAGTTCCGACGGGGATACCTTGTACTTTGCCATCAGCTGCTTCACCGCCCTGCCGCTCGCGTTCATATACGTAACGGGACGCGCAAGGATCACCTTTTCGCCTTCCACGAACGCTTCCGCAACCGACGCCTCACATTCCTTCTTTTTGAACTTGACTCCCAGTTTTTCCGCCGCTTCGCCCACGGCAAGAAATCCCATGTTGTGAAATGTCGTTTCGTATTTTTTTTCGGGGTTCCCTAACCCTACGATCAAAAACATAACTCAGCCTGCCTCGCGGCTTCCCGCCGCAAAAATAATATTTTCTCAACGCGCGAACGCCGCGTTTTTTTCAAAACGCGGCAAAATCAGAATCGTTATGATAAATTTCGCTCCGAATTACTTCAGAATAAACAGCACAATGAAAGCAATCAGCAATGCCACGGCCAGCCAGGCAACAAAGTACAAAACCCTGATCGCCTTTTGCACAGGCGCGCGGTCGATCGTGATCCCGCCGTTCACTTGCTGATCCGTGATCTCCTTTTTGCAATGAACGCACTTCCTTTTTCCCGATCGCGTCGCCACGGAAGTGATCTGTCCGCAATACGGACACGGAATGCTCTTGTCCTGACGGCTTTCTTTAAGATACTTTATGACACCGGTCGGCCAGAATCCTAAATACTTGGAAATGACCCGGTCGCTTTTGCTGATCCCGCGCTTTCCCATGTCCTTGTCGATCAAAGTCATCAAAGCCATCGTCGCACCGGCAAGCAACACGAACGCAATCAGAAGAGGATAAATCTGCCAAGGTATCACAATCGAAGATGATAACAAGCTCATTCTTTCCTTCTGTTGTATCAGTCGTAAATCTTGGACATCGGTTTGTCCAGATAAACATTTTCGATCGCCGCCGCAAAAATATCCGCCACCGAGATCACGGAGATCTTGTCCAGCTTCTTTTCGGGAGGAAGATTGATCGTATCCAAAACGACCAGTTCCTTGATCGGCGCCTTTTCCAGCCGCTCCATCGCAGGACCGCTGAATACCGCATGCGTACAGCCGGCATAAACTTCCTGCGCGCCGTGATCGATCAGCGCCTGTGCGCCCTGGCAGATCGTACCTGCCGTATCGATCATATCGTCTACCATCAGGCATTTTTTGCCCTCAATGTCGCCGATGATGTTCATAACTTCCATCACGTTCGCTTTCGGGCGGCGCTTATCGATGATCGCCATCTGGCAATTCAGCTTCATCGCCACATTCCGCGCACGCGTAACGGAACCGATATCCGGCGAAACGACGACAAAATTTTCGTCGATAATATTCTTTTTGCGGAAATAATTGTAGATCGTAGGCCCGCCCAACAGATGATCGAGCGGTATATTGAAAAAGCCCTGAATCTGCGCTGCGTGCAGATCCATCGTCAACACACGGTCGGCTCCCGCTGCCGTGATCAGATCGGCCACCAGCTTCGCCGTGATAGGATCGCGCGAACGCGCCTTTCTGTCCTGGCGCGCATACCCGAAATACGGTATCACTGCCGTAATACGCCCCGCACTCGCGCGGCGCGCTGCATCGATCAGGATCAAAAGTTCCATCAGGTTGTCATTAACCGGCGCCGATGTGCTCTGAATTATGAACAAGTCTCTGCCGCGGACCGTTTCATCGATATGAACCGACGTCTCTCCGTCCGAAAAACAACCGACCTCCGCTCCGCCGAGTTCGGTATTCAGTCTCTTTGCAATCGCTTCCGCCAAAGGACGGTTCGAATTGCCTGCAAAGATCTTGATCTCATTGCCGTGTGTTATCATGTGTACCTCCGATAAAATGCTATACCTACTGCGGCCTGACCGCAGTTTTTTTTTCGAAATAACGCATTCAACGGCTTACTTGTCTTGTAAAGCCGGGCAGAATTTTCTTTCTGCCAACCCCCATTTCTTATACAGCCGAAACGTTCACTCATGTTTCGGTTTCCGCCGGATCCGAACGGTTTTCCCCGCACAAGTTCCAGCCTTTATTATTGTACGGCTTTTGAACAAATTAGTCAAATGATTTGCCGAGCCATTTTCTCTGAAATTAAAATTCAATTCTCCGCTTCTTGTTTCGTCCGCGCACGCATCGAACGGAAAAATCCCGAAAGAAGCTCCGAACATTCCTTTTCCAGCACGCCGCCTTCCACTTCCAGCGTATGATTCAAAAGATTGCTGCCGGCCAGTTCCTCCGTCATAGACCTGCCCTTTTGCTCATATGCCCCGAAATAAATTTTCCGCACCCGCGCATTCAGCGCCGCCCCCATACACATCGGACAGGGCTCCAGCGTTACATACAGATCGCATTCCGGAAGTCTCCAGCTTTTAAACTTCCTGCAGGCCCGATCGATCGCATACATCTCCGCGTGCGAACTCGCCAGCTGCGTCGCCGTCCGACGATTGTATCCGGATGAAATGACTTTCCCTTCGTATACAATGACCGCCCCCACAGGAACCTCTCCCTGCGCAAGCCCCTTCTTCGCGCGTCTGAGCGCCTCTTTCATGAATTTTTCCTTGTCTTCCATCCGTTCGCTCCTTTTCCCTTCAAAGCTCTTGCGCCAGGCGCCGCACTACATCCCTGTTCTTTACCAGAATCGGCGCCAGATCACATTCCGCCAAAGGATGCCTGAGTGCATCGCTCCCCGCCTCGATCGTAAATGCGGGAATTCTTTTTTCCCGTATGCACCAATCCTTATATCCGCCGCCGCTTCCCGTGATCCTCTTTGCCGCGTACCCCGTTTCCTCCGCCAGGGCGGCGGCAATGCGCTCGTCTCTTGCAAGTACTTCTCCGCTCTGCCCGTACTCCCAGTAAATCTCTTCCCCTTTCGTATGATACGAAAGAGTCGCGTCCGGAGAGACATCCTGCGTCAGTCTTTTCAGCGCGCGCGTCTCCGGTTCCGAAAACGCGCGCCTGCCGATATAATTTTCAGGGGCAGGCATAAACACGTTGCGTTCGCCCATGCCCCATCCCGCAGAAAAATTCACGTTCAAATCCACCGCGTTTGCATTTGCCTTCCACAAACCAAAATCGCCGCTTCCGTTTACCTGCCGCAAAAATTCCGCCCGCGAAGGCGGTATCTGCCGCAAAAACGATTCCCCCGCAACCGAAAGCAATACGCCGTCCGGATTCATCATCGGAACAAACCACGCTCCGCCGTGATTCATTCCGCGCAAGATCTGCTCCTGCGCCAGCAACGCGGTTACCCATTCCCGTGCATGGATCGAATACTGCACCAGGATCTGCGGATAACTGTGCCTCCCGACAAAAAACGCAACCAAAGGAAGTCCGCACACGCTCGCTCCGATGATCCGCTTCTCTCCCTGCCAGCTTTCGTAAAATCTGTATACCTTCCTTACGATATCCATACAGAATATTGTACGGATTTCTTCGGATTTATGTTCGGCTTTTACAACGCCTTCTTATACTCCGAAACACTTTCCTTGCAAAGGCTATACAGGTTTTCTTCTTTCCTTTGAAAACTTCCTGTATTATTTATGATACTCGCTTCCGCTGTTGATCATAAACGCACGATATACCTGCTCGCACAAGATCACGCGCATCAGCTGATGCGGAAAGGTCATATCCGAAAAAGACAGCAAATAATCCGCCGCATTTTTTACTTTGCCGTCCAGTCCGCAGGAAGATCCGATCACGAACGTCATTTCTTTCCCCGCATCGCACAGCGTTTTCACCTTTTCCGCCAGACTTTCGCTGGAAAGTTTATGCCCTTCCACCGCCAGCACGATCACGTAGCCGCGAAGCTCTTTTAAAATCAGCTCTCCCTCTTCCGCAAGCGTACGCTTTTCCGGGAGCTCTTTTATCGTTACCTGCGCAAAACGCGTCAGACGCTTGCAGTACTCTGACACCGCTTCCGCATAAAACTTTTCCTTGAGTTTTCCCACACAAACTATGTTTACTTTCTGCATATCAGCCGCCCAGCCCGTTCGCCAGATTCAGTATCCACATCAAAACACACAATAAAATTCCGGGCAAGGCAGGATAGATAAAGGGACGGATCTCCCCGTTCATCTTGTTCACCCCAGCGGATTCCGTTTGGGAAGGTCTTCTCTCCGCAAAGATCAGCCACGCCAGAGAAGCGAGCAGACATACCGCTGAGACAACATAGATCGCAATCTGCCCCGCCGTCGGCAAATTTTGCAAAAACATAAATTTAGCATCCAAGATAATGACTGCATTGTTCAGAAAATGCATCATGACCGTCGGAAGAAGAGACTGCGCGCGGATCGCCAGCAACGTGAATGCCGCACCGCAGATAAACTGATACACCGTCTGCGCCGGACTTTGATGAAAGACACAAAACAAAAGCCCGCCCAAAAGGCATGCCGCAACCGTGCCGCAATCTTTGATCCCTTCCAGGATAATGCCGCGGAAAAGCGTCTCTTCCAAAACGGCAGGCAATACCGCCACCACAAACAGTACGCCGACGATACCGCCGCCCGCCAAAGAAGGCAGCGCCGATTCGGGCATCGTGTATCCGAACAATCCTAAAAACGCCACAAACCAATTGTTCACATAGTTCAGGCTGAACATCAGCCCGAACAGCAGGAAAATTCCGATCAGATAGTATTTGGGATGCGCTTTCCGCCACCCGAACCGGGAAGGTTTTTCCTTATAAACTCCCATGAATGCGGCTATAATCCCGATATAGACGATCTGATAGAGAAGATACGAACAATATTTGTATCCCTGCGTCTGCGAGATCTCGTCCACCGTCATTCCGAGCGAGCGCGATAAAACGGCAACCGTAACGGAAAATACCAGCGATATAAGGAGCATCCCGATGATGACTCCCGAGTATATCATGCCGCTGACTGCTTTGCGCGGCTGATCCAAAAAACTTTTCTTCGGACTGCGTCCGTTCCCCGCTGCGGGGGCATTCGTCTGTTTCATGCAAATTATTATAGCGAAAAATTTTGTTTTCGTAAACAAAATTCTTTCGCTTTTTTCGTTTTTCTGTTATAATTAAAAATGAAATTTCAGAAAGGATAAAAGTATGAGAACTATTTCATCCGAACAAATCGAACAAGCTGTTTATGAACTTGCAAAAAACGCCTGCCTGCGTCTGACACCTTCCTGCCTGTGCGCCCTGAACGCGGCTGCGGATACCGAAGAAAAAGACAGCGCGGCGGCTTTTGCCCTGCGCACCGTTCTGCAAAATGCAGACACTGCCGCAAAGGAAAAAATGGCTGTATGCCAGGATACGGGATACGCCGTCATCCTTGCCGAAATCGGTCAGGACGTACACATCGACGGCAAATTCTTCTCTGACGCCGTCAACAGCGGAGTACGCCGTGCATATGAAGATTTTTGTTTTCGAAAGAGCATCTGCGACCCGATCACGCGCGTCAATACAGCGGACAATACCCCCGCATCCATCCACACGGAAATCGTGCCGGGAGACCGCATAACACTGACCTTCCTGCCCAAAGGTTTCGGCAGCGAAAATATGTCCAGACTATTTATGCTTACCCCTGCCAAAGGCGTTTCCGGTATCATCGACTCGATCGTCGAAACCGTCCGTCAGGCAGGCAGCAAACCTTGCCCGCCTGTCTATGTCGGCGTCGGGATCGGGGGAACATTCGATACCTGCGCATTCCTCGCAAAAAAAGCTCTTACGCGCGAAATAGGTTCGTCCAACTCGCGTGAAGATATCGCGGCGATTGAACGGGAAGCGCTTAAAAGGATCAATGCTCTTCACATCGGCGCGCAAGGATTCGGTGGCAAAACAACGGCTCTCGGTGTCTCCTGCGAATGGGCACCCACACACATTGCAGGACTTCCCGTGGCCGTCAACATTCAATGCCATTGCGTCCGCTGCGAGAAGATCACGCTTGAATAATCAGCTGTTTTACGCTGTTTATGTTACACATACTACTTCATTTTCTAAAAAAAATAGGGTTTTATTATGAAAAAAATCAGTTTACCTCTCACAGACGAAGTGATAGACAGCCTGCATGCAGGCGATGGAGTTTTGCTCTCCGGCACCATTCTTACCGGCCGCGATTGCGCGCATAAACGCATATGCGAGTTTCTCGACCAAGGTAAACCCCTCCCGTTTTCCTTTGTCGGCGAAACGATTTATTATGCCGGGCCTTGCCCCGCACCCGCAGGGAAAGCGTGCGGAAGCTGCGGTCCCACCACCAGTGCGCGCATGGATTCCTTTGCCCCGCGGCTTCTCGATCCTGGGCTGAAAGGCATGATCGGCAAAGGCGAACGCAGCGAGGAAGTGTGTGCCTCCATCGTCAAAAATCATGCCGTATATTTTGCCGCTATCGGCGGTGCGGGAGCACTTTACGGAAACGCGATACGAAAAAGCACGCTCGTCGCTTTTCCCGATCTGCTCAGCGAAGCAGTCTACCGTTTCGAGATCGAAGATTTCCCCTGCATCGTAGCCATCGACTGCCGCGGTAATAATGTTTACAAAAAATAACGCAAAATTATCTTTTAAAACAATATGTATATTTTTCATAAATTTTTAATCGGACGGACGGTTGATCCGTCCTTTTTTTGGCATTCCTATGCTTGAGCCTGCGAATATCGGCCATTGCTTTCATCCGTATTTTCAAACAGGTATTTTTGTCGGTTTTAAACTTTAAACGGGCTTTTTGTAAAGATAATTTTCAAAATATTTCTCCTTTTTTAAGTGTTTTCCCTTCTCTTTTTAGTCCGCCCGACATGCGCAAACAACTGCTTGAACGAACAAAAATAATCTGCAAAAAAACGATGTCTGTCGGGCTGTTGATTTCATTGTTTCCTCTTTGATCTGCCAACCCTTTTAACCAAAATCCGCCCGTCGGCGCAAGATATTTGCGCCGACGGGCGGATTTACCGATTCGGAAGAAAACGGCAGAAACTGAGTTTTAATATTTATTAAAAAAGAGAACCCCGCAAAGAAGTTTTATATACGAAGAATCCGAAGCGAAAAACTCAACGCAGAATTATGCAAGCACAATCGCGAACCATCTTTTATCGGTATTTTCGGCATGGATGTCTTTGAAAGAATGGTATATTGACTTTAACTTGAATTATTGATCGGTGCTTGTTCTTTGAAACAAAATATCTTCCCCTTTGGGAAGAGGAAAACAAAGCGGCTTTTCCCCGTCCAGGTTTTCCAAAGACATGTCCACTGCATGAATACGATGATTGGTATAAACCTTATAATAATAAATACCGTTTGATGCGTCCATACAGCAGGAATACGTCGTGGTATCCGATCTTCCCTCGCGCGTTCGGACACTTCCCCGTACCATTTCCACGCCGCTCAATATATGAAAGACCTGGGACAGCTCATCTTCCCCCTTCACTGAATTATGCAGAAAAAAAGCCGAACGCACAAACCTCGACGATGATGAGGCATCCCCCGGCAAACCGATCCCGCCCATTCCTTGCGAATTCGGCGACAGCTGTAATTCTTTTGCCATTGTGTTTTCGGGATAATCCGCCTTCAGATTCAGAAAATCGTTCAGTCTCTCCATATGATACGGAAAAGGCGGATTGTTTGTCAAAACTTTTACAGGGTTTTTATAAATCCGCAACCCGCTGCGCATCGGTTCGGCAACCAGGCAATCCCTTTCGTCCGCAATCATCCAATGCAGCGGCGCAAGAGGCAGCCCCTCCCGAAACGGTACGGCAACAACACAGACTTTTTTCAGTAACATTTCCGCCTGCAAAACCGTTTCACACCGCTCCAAAATATAAGGGATCAGTTCATACGGAGCAAGCTCGATCTCTCCGCTGTTTCCGCTCGGGAAATAATAAGCGTTCCCCGGAAAATTCAAAGACGCCATGCACAGTCCCTTTTCATTGCAGGCTTCCGCATACAGCGGCACGCCGCTTTCCAATGCCGCCATGCCCACCATCGCATAAGCCTTTTCGGGACTCTCGGCCCTCTTATATTCCTGTCGGAATCCGCGCGGACGCAAAACAACTCTTTCGCCGAACGAGTATTCGATATCCATATTCCTTCCGAACATCAAGCCCTTACCTTGCATCGCTATACAAGTACACATTTTATTTTCCCCCTTCTATACTTTCTGCAAATATTCTTTTTTTAAACATGCGCCGCAAAAAACAAACTGCGCACGCGTTCGGACACATCGGGCAACACATATCTGTACGCCCATCCTATCTGAACGTCGCACCAACATAAAACAATGCCGCATTCCGATCTTCGGAAGTGCGGCATTTCCCCTTAAAAATTTTTCTTGCCTTTCGGCACGATCATATTGACTCTCCGCGGCAGGACGTCCACCGTAACTTTACCGGATATCCCCTTTTCGCCGTCAAAATTCCACACGACGCCGTCGTCCGCTTCTACCTCGAAATGTGAACCCTCGATTCGCACGATCTGCTTTTCTTTGACATGGTACCCGAACAAAAACAGATTTGCCAGAGCAAAAAAAGCACGTATTTTATGAAAAAAATTCGGACGTCGTCTTTGACGAATGATCGCAGCTTCTATGATTCCGTCCGTCATGCTTGCACGGCGGTTAAGCCCGATCCCTGCCACATATTTCCCGTTCATAAATACGACGAACACGCTGTCCGTTTCCGTCTGCGTTTTGCCGTCCGTCATCTTTACGTCGAACACATCGAAATTCAAATTTTTGCGGATGCCCTCGATCCCGTACGCAAGCCGCCCGATCAGCTTTTTTTGAGCCTGCGGCGTCGTATAAGTTGCACTGGTAAACGCTCCTGCCGCCACAATATACATGGCATAACGATCGTTTATTTTCATACAATCCAACAAAACATTTTTGCCCGTCAGGATCACTTTCAATGCACCGCGCACACTTTTGGGGATTCCCAGAGAATGCGCCACGTCGTTCACCGTTCCTCCCGGTATATAACCGATCTCCGGAGCCGCTCCCGCTTCACAAAGCCCCTGCACCGCTTCGTTAAACGATCCGTCGCCGCCCGAAAATATGATCGCATCATATTTGGCTGCATTTTCACGCACGACGCGCGTCATGTCCCCCGCACAAGATGTGGCATACGAATCCACGCTTTCATACTTCTCCCCCAACCTGCGCAATATATACTCCAGCCTTTTGCGTATTCTGCCCTTTCCGCTGACAGGATTGTAAACAAACAAACACCGCATTCCTAGTTGCGTCCTCACTCTTTCTTGATTTTATTATAACGCAAATCCATCCTTTTTGCAATCGACAACCGGCTTTTTTTAAAAAATACTTCCTTTTCCGCCATTTTTACGTTATAATACAATTAAGTGCAGTCATCTGTGCTATTTTATCTTGTCTGAAGGCGGTATCTCATGAATTATCACATCGGAAATATGCTCATTTACCAGGAATTCGTCAGCGGAAACGATTGCCCGCTCTGCAGGATCCGTTCCATTCTCGAAAAGCGCCTCGTGGAACAATATCTGAACGAATCTGTCATGGAAGACTTCCAGCGCCGCATGGTCAACGAACGCGGTTTCTGCCTGCACCATACCGAAATGATGCACGCACGTCAAAACAAGCTTTCCTTAGCTCTCCAGCATATCACCCGTCTGACAACCCTCAAAGGACACTTAGAAATCACTGCCGACCCCAAAAAAGCCAAAAGCATGGGCGATTTTTTTATACATTCCCATGACTCTTGCGTCATCTGCGATAACGTCGAGGTCAATATGATCCGCTATTATAAAACTGTTGCGGAAATGTTTTTTGCAGAAAAAAAATTTAAGGAAATCTTGCTGTCCGTCGACGGATTTTGTCTCGAACACTTCGGATGCCTGCTCCGTTATTCCGACTTTGCAAAATCGCGCAAAAAAGACTATATCTATTCTCTTACCAAACTGGAAAAAGAATCCATCGAAAAACTTCTTGTCGATCTCAACCGCTTTGCGGCAAAACACGACTATCGCAATGCGGACATGCCATGGAACGGCGCCGATAAAGCTCTCGCTCGTTCCATCGTCAAACTGCACGGAGAACAATCCAAATAATCACTGCTCTACGTTTATTCGACATATGTCGTATAAAACAAAACAAACCATTGACAGACAATGGAAAATGCGGTATAATATGACCGATTGACGGTCTTACCGTTGACAAAGGAGTGAGCGGAGAAAATGAATAAAAAAGATAAGCGCAGCCGTAAAACAGTGAGTGCCATTCAGAGCACTCTGCTGGAATTACTGTGCACCAAAAGAGTCCAGGAAATAAAAATCGTGGATCTGTGTACGGCGGCAGATATCAACCGCACAACTTTTTACCTGCACTTTTCCGGAATACCCGATGTTCTCGAAGAACTGCGCAGCGAAATTACCGAACGCATTTTCGAAACCATCGATGAATTCGCTGATTTCAATAAACCGAAAAATCCCATGCCTTTTTTGAACGTCTGCACCGACGTTTTGGAATCTTATCCGCATTTTACCGATTTTGTACGCATGTCTCAGGATGCGGATATCTTCCTTTCCAAATTAAAAAAACAATTTTCACAGTCTATTTGTCAGCACTATCTGGAATCTTGCGGGGCATGTATGGAAAACGCTGTGTATGTATTCCGATTTCTCACTTCAGGAGTCCTTGACACTTATACAGAGTGGCTACAAAGCGACCGCTCCGTTTCTTTTGATACCATTTTAAGTCAATGTGCTCCGATCGTTGCCGCAGGTCAGGAAATTCTGGCAAAAAATACAAACGAAAGTGTGTAACGATATAAATTTTAATTGGAGAACTCAGAATGCATATTGCCGTAATTGCCGACGTGCTCGGCGAAGAAAATAACGGGACATCGATTACTGTAAAAAGACTTATAGCGAACTTAAAAAAACGCGGACACGAAGTTTTTGTCGTTGCACCGGGGAACTCGGATGAAAAGAATTATTATTCCGTAGAAAAAATCGATTTTAAGATCTTTAACGATTATGTAGCCAAAAACGGAGTCGTCCTCGCAAAACCGAACGAAGATATTCTCCGTGCCGTGATCGAAAAATCTGACGTCGTTCATGTCCTTATGCCCTTCCCGCTCGGACGTTCTGCCGTGCGGATCTGCAACGAATTGAACAAACCGCTCACGACAGCTTTCCATGTTCAGCCCGAAAATGTAAGCAGTCATTTCGGATTACAGAAAAGCAAAGCCGTCAATTCTTATATCTACAAAAATTTTCTGAACGGTTTCTACCGCTTTTCCGAATATATTCATTGTCCTACCGAATTTATTGCCGATCAATTGCGCCGTCATGGGTATACTCAGGATCTGAGGATCATTTCAAACGGCGTCGATCCGGCCTTCGTACCGGGTAACGAACCAAAACCGGATGAATACACCGATAAATTCTGTATTTTGTCTACAGGCAGACTCGTCAAAGAAAAATCTCAGGAAGAACTTCTCAAAGCGGCAGCTCTTTCCAAATATGCCGAAAAGATCCAAATTTTTCTTGCCGGCGACGGACCGCAGAAAAAACGTCTTTTAAAACTCGGCAGCAAACTGCCGAATCCGCCCGTTATTTCTTTCCTGAAAAAGGAAGAACTCATCCGTACGATACACTTTTGCGATCTCTACGTTCATTGCGCCTATGCGGAAATCGAATCGATCGCCTGTGTGGAGGCAATCACCTGCGGACTTGTCCCCATCATTGCAGACAGTAAAAAATCTGCAGCAAAATATTTTGCACGCAACGAAAGCAATCTTTATCGGGCCGCAAATCCTGAGGACCTCGCCCGAAAAATCGATTATATGATCGAACATCCCGAGGTGCGGCAGGCTCAGCACGAACAATACATTCGCTATGCCGAAAAATTCCAGATCGATAAATGCATCGACAAAATGGAAGAAATGTTCGAAGACGCCGTGGCAGGCCGCCATAAACAGCAAATCGTTTAAGTTTATGCATAAAAATCATCTGAAGAAAACGCCGCCGACGGCGTTTTTACAATTTACCATGCCCCATCTCGGAAAGCTTACCCTCGCAAAAGCCGTATTCCTCTATATGCTCGGAGGCACCCTCGGCACTCTTTGGGAAGTCATTTTTAATGTCTTTTTCCAACTCGCAAACGGGTATACGATCCAGTTTATCTACTGCAGCGGAAGTCTGTTTACTACCTTTAACCCCGTCTACGGCTTCGGAACGCTGGTTATTGTAATCTTTTTGCGGCATATCCGCAAAAATTGGCAGGTTTTCCTTTGCGGCGCAATTCTCGGAGGACTTGTTGAAATACTCCTTTCCCTTTTGGAAGAAGCATTGCTCGGAACGCGCTCCTGGAACTATACCTCATGGCCCTTAAGTATTGCAGGCAGAACGACCATACCCATCATGATCCTTTGGGGAGCACTTTGCATGGCGGTCATCTTCGCTTTCTGGAAACCGATCGATCGTTTTTTTGAAAAATTACCTCAAAAAACTTTAAAAGTTTTAGGTTGGTGCGCACTGGTTCTCATTCTCTTTGACCTTGCACTGACCTGCGCGGCAATTTTTCGGTATGTCAACAGAAATTCTCCAGCCTACACAGCATTCGGAGATTGGATCGATAAGACTTTTCCCGATTCATTTATGCGAAAACACTTTCCGAGCATGAAAATAAAAAAATAAGAAGACTTTTCTTTTGGGCGCGGACACAAAAAGTGTCCGCGCCCAATTTCCGCTTTGAATCTGCACCAACTTTTCCCTCTTCCGATCAACCCGATTCGTTATCAAATACTATTTTATGTTTGCCCTGCGCCACTTTACCATTCACACTTTTTTGCGATGACCGCATATGATAAATACGGGTTCACACTCAAAAAGAATCCCTAATTTATTATCAGAAGATACTATTCCTATGATCAATCAGACTGAACAGACTTGCCCTACCGTTGCTTACCAGATGTCTTCCGTTTGCGTACCCGTAAAAGTAACGCCCTATGCCAGAACGGGCGCAACGTTCACGAAATGCTGCGGCAACGCCACCGTTACGCCGGGTATCGCCGTTTGCGACGGAGTAAAGAACGGAGTTTGCGCATTCACCATCAGTCAGAACGTCTGCATCGCCGTACCGGTTGAATTCGGCGCTTCGGCTGAAGTCGGAGATGCTTATGTCAGCTGCAACGGCGCTACCGCCGATGATGTCTGCACCGATTGCGGTCAGCAGCCCGTAACTCCGACTGAGCCCCCCATCGTCCCCCAAGGTTGATCCCTTTCTCATAAAAAACTTTAAAAACTATCAGCCTCTTTCATCCCATACTCCGCAACAATGCTGTATTGTCGATTCCACACATTTTTCGGAATCGTTATTGTTTCTTTCACAGTTGCTTGCGGCTCTCCTTATTTTCAAAAAAGCAGGTAGTCCCCCTAATGGGGCTGCCTGTCTACATACCGAACAAAAAGACATAACACATTGATTTTTTAATTTCCTAGGCCTTAATCCGTATCTTCAAAAATTTTTATTTTTTATAGCAGAAAGCCCGACGGCGCAAATTTCTTTG